>Ga0137397_10001403_pt1 | contig 16877 bp, 26 predicted proteins | sample czorhiz116metaG_FD_106658 | JGI IMG/M metagenome (GOLD analysis project Ga0137397, IMG submission 106658) | Vadose zone soil microbial communities from Angelo Coast Range Reserve, California, USA - czorhiz1.16 metaG | ecosystem: Environmental > Terrestrial > Soil > Vadose zone | place: USA... | reverse complement strand
TGCGTACTATAATCTTAGCAGTCGATTAATGTCCAATATACTGACTGAATAGACTTGATTCCTCCTTATATGTCACACTATTATACCCAAACAATCAAATATTAAATGGTTGCTTAGGCGAACGATTATATCAATAAATATTTAAACTAAACTGCTGAGATAACTATTTTCATAGTGGTTATGTTACAGTAATCTAATTTACGATAATACTTAGCGGCCAGTATATTGGACATTAATTGAGCGCTAAGTTGATCGTGTCGTGTTACCTCCTTCAAATGTCATGTACCGTACACCTTCGATACACCACAGCTTCCAGTCTTCTATCAGAGCCGACCAGCGGACTGTCGTGGCGTTAAGTAGGATATATTTACTCACCCGAATGGATGTGTAACTCCGCAATGTGAGGGTTTTTTATTCTCTTCTGCGAGTGTAGTAGTATACTTATCCCTTCGACGTGCATCAACAAAAAGTGATCTGGGAACTTCACGACTGTATATCGGTTGGTGATTGACAGGCTATGGAACGCCTAACCTCCGCGGACTAGGATGCAACTCATGACGCTAGGGCCGCAACGCCTATTGGATGTACGTCAACATCAAAATTACAGTATGGTGATCATTCTTCCCTTCCCGTGGGAATAACCGAGCGACCATACGTTTAAGTTCTTTGGCCTAACGACTCGAACACTGTGCCACAGTACCGTCTCGCACATGGCGAACATATTTCTAGTCGACTTTGTGTGGTTCTAGTTGGCTCAACTGGCTCGGACGTGCTCGGCCTCTCTGTCAAAGTTATCACCGACGCCACAGTAGTACGACAGGCTGGGAATCGGTCAAGACGAGAAGGTCGGAAGCCATGTCAGGACGGTTTTTTTTTCCATTTGCGTAAGGCGTTCCATAACAAGGGATCACGAAGCCTTACCACGGTCGTCTATCCACGTTTAGACTGAAACGATACAAATGTGTCGAACGAGGAGGTGAGCAACCTGTCGTTCGCGCACCCCGCCCGCTCCCTCTCCTTTCTGACCATTCTCCCCTCTTTTCATGCCGTCCTTCTTTCGGCTTTCATTTCTTTTTCTCTCATTTCTCACTTTTGGACTCTCCTCCGCATCCCGCCTTACTAATGGTAATCGCATCGCCGGTCTCCTCCAGCCCCGCGCTGCTCGCGACGCCCCCCGAAAGATCTCGCGCAGGTCGTGCCGTCCCTCCCGACCCGCCTTGGTCGGTCCCTGCTTTCCCGCACTCGGCTTCCAAATGCCATCCGACGTACCCGCCAATATGACCGGATGGTGGTGCAATCCGTCCGACGAGTATGGCTTCCTTGGTTTCAGCTACGAAGTTACCAGCTGTGAGTTCCTCCATTTGCCCCCATAATTTTCCGGGAGGTCCTCACACACTTTTTCTCCAGGTCAGAGCTTGTCCCAGCTACAAACGGATTTCGCGAACATCCGAAATACCCTCAACGGTCGTTACGTTCGCCTGTACGGGGCATGCAACAACGTTGGCTTCTAGTAGGGACCCGTCCTCTCCACGCCGCAAACACGACTGACTACACACCCTGCAGTAATGACATCGTCACAGCTGCCTGGGCAAACACACTTGGCATCCATGCACTTCTTTGGGTATTTACATGTCATTCCAAAAGTCGCGTGAACCCCCATAGACAACTCATCTACTTGCTTGCACAGTGCGGCTTTAATAATTGCAACAACCTCACGACGCAGTTCAATACCCTATCATCCATCCTTCACACCAATCCCAAGGCCAAGTTCGTCACTCGCTTGGTCCAAATGGGGTCCGAACCGCTTTTCGACGACGTCATCACTCCCCAAGCCCTTACTACCGCGGTGAAAAGTGCGAAGCAGAATCTCTCGGACATTGGCGTTCAGGTCACCGTCAGCGAGATGGCGTATGGCTATCAAGCCCGTAATTCATCCGGCTCTCAGGCCGTTCTCGACGCCGTTGACGTGCTCAATATCCACATGCTTCCTTTCTTCGCCGCGGACGCCACAACGGGTGAGTACCAGATTTTCTGGCGTCCAGACGCCCTTCCCCCCGTTCCAAAAAGGCATCACAAATGACACGTCCTCCTTTCAGCCGAGAATGCGTGGCCAGACGTTATGACTGACTTGCAATACTTTATCGATCATGGTGGGGGAAAGAAGATCTATCTTGACGAGGTACGCTCGTGTGTCCTCCCGTCTCTTGTCCTCCGCCTTGCACAAAGTTTGATGTCGATGACCCCTTGTCCGGTCGTAGAACGGCTGGCCATCCACCGATGTTGGGATTCCGAATATAAAACCCCAAAGCAAATCGGCCGTTACCAGCGTCAGCGAAGAACAAGGTTATTATAAACTCCTCGATTCCCACTGCGAGTTTTTCAAAGCCATGGCGCCTCAGAGCGTCGGCTGGTTTGCTCACATCTATACGGACAGTCAAGAACCCGGTTATGGAATTTACAACAGGTCCGGGGTGCTCAAGTTTCCATTTTCCCCCAGGACTAGTTGCTGAGCGATAAATACCCTGAGTTCATGATTCATACTCTTTTGGACCATATCTCTCTTTGAAATTGCTATCACGTGTTGTTCCATGGACTTGCGCATGTTTGGTTATAAACGGACACCTTTGCAGCATACCTTGGTTTATATTAGAAATGATCAAAACCAGATGACCTTAGTGTTGACGTCAATCCACCCGGAGTCGCAAATGAGTTTTAGGTACAAGATAGTCTGCGATGTAAAGTTATGAGCAGCAGGTAGATAAGTGGGGTACAGTACTGTACGGGTATCCGGTCCGCATAATGTACATCGAAAAAAGGTGGTCCATGAAAGCTCTTCGCGCGTCACGGTGGTCATCCGTACCACTTCCCGTTTGTGCTGGCTACTTTCGGCCTTTGTGGTATGATCGCTTCTGTGATGTTGAACACTTTGATCGCCTCCTAATTGCAACGTACGTTGAGGTTCGAATCGTTCACTATCAAGGAAGCAGAGGGGTGACCCACCTCCCACGTCTTAACGTCAAATTCAAACACGAGTTGCTGCTTCTTCAAACCTTCTTGATAGTCGCTCAACTGAGGTTGCTCACAGATGACTAGGGCGGAGAACAAGTAAGGTTTCAATCTGAACGTGCAGGCGCCGCTACGTGTAGAGTGGGAGAGTGAGAAAACGCACAGATGACGGGTTCCCCATCTTCTTCAATTTCGAGCGCGCATTCGCCATCCCTGATCAAAAAGGAAAGGTAAAACAGGTTCTCGACGGATTGCGCAAAGTCGTGCGGATTGGTGACGAATCTGAAAAGGTTCACGGGCCCGTTCTGCTCCACGAGCAGATTGCGAATCTATAAGATGAAATGGAAACACGGCCTTTTTGTAGAGGAAGGGAAAAGGACCGACGTCGATAACGTGCTTCGTCGTCTCGTTCTCGGATCGCGCAATGTCTTCTTCGCGCAGCTCTTGTGGCCGTCGCTCGTCCGCCTTGTTCTTCTCGAATTTGGCACGTTTGCCCAACACGCGCTTTTTCTGTTCAACAGCGAGTGGCCCAAGCCTGTGGAGCGTCTCCCCGCAAACATCAGAGTCCTGCACACATTACTCACTCACACACGGAGGGAGAAAAAGGTGGCACACGCAGAGCAGGCGAGAGGAGGTGGGGTGTGGAGGGAGAAAGAAAGCAACGCACATAAAGTCCATGACGGGCACACGCCGGCTCTTCGCGAGGGCCTTGCGCCCGATGCGCTCCCAGTCCAGTGGCTCGTCGTCGTCGTCATCGTCATCATCGTCTTCCAAGCTGTATGCGCTGCCGCCGTCGGCAGGACGGTCCTTTCCGCCTCCGGCACCGGCGCCGCCACGTCGTCCGCCCATGAACGTGATGAGCTTGGAGACGAAATCGTCAATGTCGAAGGCGCCCGCGCCTGCTTTCATCGCGCGCGCTTTGGCCGCGTGCATGTTGGACGCCGTCACGAGGAAGGCAGAGTCCAGCGTCGCTTCTTGTGGCGCCGACACTGGAAACGGACAGGGATGGAATCAGGGGCGGAGGGGGGTAGGGCAAGGTCATCGAAGAGGTTATGGACGCGAAGAGGGAAAAGGACGGGTGGGCAGGTAGGTACCTTGATCGAAGAGCGAGTCGGCCAACTGCACTTTTTCGAGCAGCTCTTGGGTCGTGTATTCACTGACGTTCAGTTGGTGACCTGGCATAAAAATAAACAAGAAATCGAAGGTCGCAGGTCAGTAAATCCTTCCCATGCCTGCTGCTGTTCTTACCCTCCTCATCTTTGAGCAAGACGCGATACTTTTGGCGGAGCACGCGTTTCTCTTCTGGATCCTGATCGGGATCGTATGCGACCTTTTTACGCGGCGAGTCGCAGATGTCCTCATCTGCCATGTTTTCTTTGAGATGAAGATATAGGAAGAGGCCGTTCGAGCACAAAGGCCGAATCGGATTGACGCGCGACGCGACCATTTTAACGCGCGATTTCGCTTACGTGGTGTCGCTTACTCATATCATATCTCTGGCCTTTCATAAAATACACTTCAGACGGGTAACTACGCAGTATCCCACTATGTGTTGAACTTTTCAACAACGGTAGATGAGTGCCACACCCAAAACTATGACTCGAATGGCGCGGGCTTACCGCTGTAAGGTACGACTCGGCGACAATACGGGCTCGCGCATTGAGGCTTAGCTTCATCTCACTGATCTCTCTGTCTACGTCTTCCATGAACCTGAAAGGTGGACCGTGAGGGCTCTGTGATTACTGCCAGCCAGACCACAATGGAACCCACTGAATGATGAAATCTACGATCTTGTGCTTCAGCATCGACTCGGTGTGTGTGTTGGTGATAAGGAATGAAATATCGTAGCCCTGTTCGTCCATGACATTTCAGCTTTCTGCGCTCGACAATGATGGTGGAGTGGTGCAGGCGTCACCTTGATGGGTTTTCTCCGCAGCACGATAAAGCCTTCCGCACGTTGCATCAAGAATCGGGTGAACTTGTGGCACAGGATACGTTCGATCTCATCGGCTTGCTTGATCTTGATGCTAACGCGGATAGAGTTCACTGACGGCTCGATGAGCACCCGCTCATTTTCGTTTCGTGATATCGTCAGAGCGTTCAGCAACACCTCCTTGGAGCCCCTACCGTGGGGATCAGAGAGCGAAGAGAATGGTGGAGAAATGTATGCACTTACCCCACCTCAACTTCTGGTTTGTTGTGACGCTCGACAACCTGGGGAACGAGTGAGATCGCGTTTTGTGGGCCAAAGGGTCCGAGATGGGCCAATCAATACCTGAGATGGGAAGTTCTCCAGTGTCAATGCGGCGGTCAAGGTAGACCTGACTGCGGCCAAATACGGCCTCAATACATTAGACTATCGCCAACAGGGTCAAGATTCGGTTCATATCAAAAGACAGATGCCCACCATCGTTGGCGCGATTGATGAGGAGAACCAGAAAGGCGTGAGAAGTGTACGTAATCGCAGCTCAAATCCCCGTTAGCGCGTCTTGCCTTTCTCCCGTTCACCGCGTCTCGTCTCTAACCAAAAATTTCAAGAAAAGCGTGTTTATATTGAAAAATGCCCCTCGCTGTCGCTCTTTGGTCAGTATGCAAGTTTCCTCTGCGCGTCTACACGCTCAACAGTTACCTCCAGGAGTACGGTGGTTAAACCCGGACAAGCCGTATCGGTCATACCCCAGAGCGACCTGGTCATCACGAACGCTGCTCTTGGCACCGAGCTTGCGGACTCCACCGGTCGTACCTCGGTGAAGCTCACGTATATGCGCCCGGTTAAAGTCACGTCCGATGACGAAGACGAGGAAAAAGAGGATGATGATGACGATGACGAACCCGCGCAGGTCGAAACCGTGCTTTGCTCGTTCACTCCCGGAAAGGTACTCTATATGTACCACTGGCGTATTGATTCACGAGATTGAGCGCTCCCGAAGATCGAGCAGTGCACACTTAACTTGACTTTTGAGGAGGATGACGAGTTTTTAGTAGAGGTTGTCGGCAAAAAGTACGCGCTCCTCCTTCCTCTGACGACCATCTGCTAAGCACATGTTCAGTGAAGTCCACCTTTCCGGCAACTATATTGGTGAGACGCACCCTCCTTTGGGAATTCCATCAGGTATAAATTGAGAGCTTCGTGCAGACCAGGCACCTGACCAAGTGCCATATAATGACGAGTCGGAAACCGACGACGAGGATGACTACGCCCTTGATGAAGTCAGCTCTGACGTCGAGATGAATCCCGAGGATATGCTCAACCTTCCCAGCGATGAGGACGAGGAAGGGTAGGTTTTCCCAACTATCTGCTCCTCTTCCACAATGTCCAGTGTTGACATCTCTCTTCATACAGTCGTTTTGAAGAGGTTGACTCTGATCGCGAAGCAGAAACAGCGAAATCAGCGAAGCGTCCGAGAGAGTCTGACGCGACAGAACATGAACAAATTACCAGCGATAAGGCCTCAAAGAAGAAGGCCAAGAAGCTCAAGGCCGAGAATGGCGCTGCTGTTCCTCCGCCTGTGGCCCCCGAAGCCGGTGCTCAAAAACGGGGCGAGAAAAAGGACAAAAAAGGAAAGAAAGGAGCCGAATCCAAAGAGGGCGACGCCAAAAATGAGGAAGGCGACGCCAAACAAAAGCAGGGCGATAAAAGCGACCTACGCGACCTCCCCAACGGCTTGAAGATTCAGGATGCTAAGGTTGGGGATGGCCCACAGGCGAAGAAGGGTATGAAGGTGTCCATGCGTTACATTGGAAGGCTTGAGAATGGCAAGGTCTTTGATTCAAACACGAAGGGGAAACCAGTAAGACGTCCCGCACTAGCGACACTCACGAAAGACTCATGTGTTTGCCTTCTTCACAGTTCACATTCAGGCTGGGGGCCGGTGAGGTGATCAAAGGTGTGTAATCGAGGGTGTTGCAATTGTCGCGAATCTTCATGCTTTTGCTCCGAGGCTGGGACCAAGGCCTCGAGGGTATGAAGCCCGGCGGCGAGCGTCTCTTGATCATCCCCCCCTCGTTGGGTTACGGCAAGCGCAAGATGGACGGCATCCCACCGAACTCGACTCTGAAATTCGGTGAGCCGATCGGTTGTCTCCTGCTCTTCCTTTCGGAGCTAACTGGGTCGTGTTAGAGGTCAAGCTCGTCGACATGAAGTGATGGCACGCGACAATCATGATGCCCTTTGCAAATCAAGCTCCTACTTATTAGATCTACGTAGTGCTTCATTTACGTACAAAAAATGACCTTTGAGCAGCGTTGATGCTGCTCTTGGTCAATGGTTAACGAATGATTGGTACCGAAAAATACGGGTTTCTCACCCCATAAGCGAGCGGACTTGTAAGTGTTAATTGACCCCGGAAAAGTTGTGCGTAGGAGTAACGCTGGTAATCACAAGAGTCTACGGATTCTCTTAGTTACGCCCAGCCTGACCCAGGCATGAAATATGCCCCGAAGAGGAACCACAGATCGAACACTGGTGCACCAAATAGGTGTCACCAGGTAGCACAAACCCTGTGTCGCCGTTTTATTCCGGAATCGCCTAGACCTCTCCAGAGCTACGGGCGATACCATGCAGTGCGTGCAGTGCGTGCAAATCAAAGGCCACGATCCGCACCATAAGTTGGTCGCACAATCGCGATGTACACACGTTCCCGATCGGGACCCAACGTCATCGTGAGGTTTGAGAGCGTGCTTGAGACGTCTTCAACGACCCCTACACATTCAGGGAACCAGGAAATACCATGTGTTTACCCGTTGTTGTTTGGTTTGAAGATGGGGCTCGTGATCTGCCTGAGTGGCGTATCCGATGGCCGGCTCATGACCCTGAATACCGATCATATCATCAGGGGTTCAACGTAGCACGATCGTGGTAAAAAGAAATTAAAATAAAATGCAGGTATCAGCGTTTAGTGGCGGAACACGCAGATAACATCACAGATAACCTACTTCTCGAAGGTTTTGTAATTAAGCAGCACTCGTCTCTGGCGTGATCCGGAGCGGGCGGTTCTTCTTCGAAAGATGCCGGCAGAAAGTTCAAGCTTAACGTATGCACGTGCCTCGCCCAGAGCATACAAGTCTTGGCCATTCATAAGTTTCTAGTTTGGTAGCTTCAAAGGATACGACCGAGAGCAGGGCGAAGGGGAGGGGAACCTTGATGCGATATTGATGGGGGACCATCTAGAGAGTTTACGATCGCGACGCGGACCTTCGTCTGTTCCTAAACTTAGAACGTATTAGCGCTTATTGTGTTGGCTGTAAAGCTCGAGACATGAATCTTATTAGGGAGGTCTAACCAGGGTATGCCAAGAGGGATCGTTCGTGGCACACAGACCGCGCGGAAGTCTGCAGGCTCTTGGCAAGTGCGTCCCCCAGCGCCTCGAAAAAGGTTTCAATCAAGACACAGACAACGAGGTGCCTGGTCGAAAGAAAGTTAGCGGTTAGGTCACCTCCCCCACCCTTACAGTCGGACAACTCGTACTTGATAAGACAACCCTCCGCAAGTCGGACAGATCGGAAATCTTGTGGAGCCCCCTCGGTCGTCCATCTGACACTGACCGAATCCGAGCGTGAGCACTAGTGCGCACGCGTACCATGAGGCTTGAGGAGAGGCAAGATGAGGGAATGTAGTTCGGAAGTTGCGGAACTGTCGTGAGAGGGGAGTGATTTTTTATATATACAGGGTTTTATTTCACGCTCGAGCTGAAGCGGGTAAAAATTGACACACCGGCCTGTCTGCTCACAGGAGGCAGATCGGCAGTTTTCATCAAAACTGCAGTGGTTCAGAGTCCCTGGCCCTTGGAAGTACCGTTTTTCGGGAAAAGATGGAGGGGCAGGTGAGAGCGGAGATGAAAAGGCGGTGAGGTGAGGAGTGACAGGCCCTCAAACTGCTGGCCTGCCCATGAGGTTTGCGTTCGCCGCGCGTAGTAGTACGGAGGGTATAACCCGCACGGGGTTGTCTCCGAGTCTCCATTCCTTGAAATCACCAGAGTTTGCGGTGGGTATAGTGGTAGCCTGTGTCCTTGAATGATGTGGACGGAAACCCATGTGAAGCACTGAGGAGATAGACATACAGTCCATCGATGTGGTCGGTTCAAGTTCTCAGGTCGGCTCAGTCCTTTGGGAGATCCCCCAAAGTCCTTAGCCGACCTCCAGTCTGTCACTGGCGGTCGTTCGTCGTGAGATCCTCTCTGCTTGTCCTGCGCATTTGTTTGCGGGGGGTCATATCATCACCAGCACCAGGCCTAGAAAGATCGACGATAACCTTTTGGGATTTTGGGTCTGGTGACAGGGCTACGAGTCGCACACTGTGTGACTCACAGAGATCCGCTACAAACTCGACGTCACCGTGGAGTCATTCGTACGCCGTTGCTTGCGGCTGTCGTTGCGTGCCGTCCTTCGGATCCTGCTACATTCACAAACACCGCATACATTGGGTGGCATGAGGGAACGAACGGCGATGTGGGACGAGAGAAGCGGGAGGGCTCGAAGGAACAAGCAGCGCAGTCGGGGGGGGGGAGAAGACGAGGGGCGCGGCTGCACACACAGGGGGATAATTTCGACGACTTTCGGTTACGCCGGAGGAAATACGATACCGCGATCATACTGCCCTTTTGGAAAAAATGGCAGTGGCACGAGGTGTCTCCCGCTCATTCTAGAACGCTGTGTGGAACACAGTATCTCGAAAAACCAACAGGCTCAAGCGCCAAGACTCGGACGTTGGACTTGGCCCGGACGAGATCCGGGTCGTGCAACTGACTGTCGACGGGCCCCTCGTTACACGGGATTGTGCTGGCTTAAAATTCAGCGCGATATATTTGCAAGGCTAGGAAATGAAACCGTCTTCATCCGAACCCCCTCACGAGGCGGTCGAATATCGGCTCATCCGATTCCAACGCAATGGGGGAAGCACCCTAAAGCGAGCTGATGGGCGCAGGTGATAAATGAAGTTATGTATGCACCACCTGTCCGTCAGAAAAGAAGAAACACTAGACGGGCCCCATCACAGGAATCAAAGGAGGGCCATGACGTCCGGCCGATTGGACTTTCCCTGAATTCATGTAGTCGCCGTATATTGGAGGCTATCGAAGTAGGGCCGCGCGAGATCGGTGAGTCCTCCTCCCCTTCGAAAACACGTCGCATCATATGGTGCATTGCGCCCTATCTATCGATGAGCTGCCTCATGACGAGGTGGACCCATCAAAAAATGAAGGGAAATTTTCAGACTCCTCCCGGGTTATAAAAAGAGCAACTCAGTAAGCCGCAGAGTCATCGAACCCTGACCTTTCTCCACTGGTGGCTCGCCTCCGACTCCTTCCCAGTATTTTTTCTCTGCCCCAGCCATGGTACGCTGGTCGAGAACCTGGTGCCCCTCTTGACCACCGACTAGAGAAGTCGATACGGATTTCCTCTACCACTGCCCTCACCGCGACCGCGTCCTGGATCTCCCCACGGAGATTGGGACGTGGAGCAACTCGGAGGTGTGTCCTGGCCAGCCCTTTGCCGGATAAAATTTCAGGCAGCCTTGTGTGGCCCTTGTCGAGGCAAAATTCTGTCGTCTTCCAAGTCCTACCGGACACTGCTAGTCGCCTGCACTAGGTTTATCTTGCCAGGATACCTAGCCCCAGTTCCCGAATGACCCTTACACCGTCGACTCTCGAGAGTTGCGTCTTTCCCTGGTAATTCTTCCTATCCATGGTAATGGTCTCCAACGCCTATGCCCACATGCGGGTCGCGGCCGTTCGAGTGCTTTACCATGGGAATGGAATAAGCCAGACGAAGCGTCACGAATTGACGAGTCAGGTGCGCTGAGGTGCAGTGTAGACGATGCTACGGCGACGTAGAAACACTGAAACGAAGTGCTTGCTCACGATCGCCACTGGCAGTCACGACCAGAGACGGTGACTCTTGCGAAGCTTGCGTCGTCTTTTTGTTCAGGAGGGAGGTCGACGGGGTAAGAAAGGCGATGGCACGGGGAATGTCGAGGGACCGACGGGTTATTTCGTGTTCGAGTCTTCAGTGGCTTCAGTCCTGGCTGAACCAACCGATGTGGATCACCGCGCACCGGGGCCGTGGACCACCACCCAAAGGCAAGAATTCGAGACCGAAATAGTTGACGGAACAGCAGCCACGCTTCTACCACGCCTCGAACCCGTCTAGAAGGCCATCGGCGCGAACGTTCGAAGGTGAGCCGAGGTTATGGAGGTGGTCCCGGCGACTCGGAGCAGGAGAGGGAGTTCGGCGGGAAGCCTTCGAGTTGGGTTTGCGAGTTCGCGGTTTGTACGTACGGATAAAATAATTTACACGACTGTAAATGGAGAGCTGCCGACGCCGTCCTCAATGCAGTGTCTCCCGACGGCGACTTTCGGCATTTTACGCCTCTTCCCTTCGAACCCGTGCGCGCATACAACACGTGTCACGAAAGGCCGACACAAAGACCCAATGAATTGAAAAAAGTCTCGCCATGAACGCGGATCGGCGTGGTTCACCTCACTCTACAAAGCAACCACTAGTTGGGGGCGCCCCAAATACGCCCCGCAACCAGGGTTCGCTCCCCCCGCCTAATACTGGTAGTAGGTAGTAGGTACCGGGCAAAGGCGTCATATCCCACTTTGCGCCATTCCGTCGGTGGAAATGCTCATGAAACGAGGGACCATACTATTTCCGATCGCAGTAAGTGCCGATCATGGGTCATGGGCAATATCCCATGAAGATCAGACGATGGTACATGTGTCCATTTTACTCTCTATGATGGGACACATGATATTTACTGCTTTCCTTGTTCATACCAGAAGGTTCCCGTCTGTGGTCACCTCCCTGGATAGGGGACCAGCCTCGGTCACTTGCAGTCTTGAAGCAAGCGAGAACGCAACGACTCGAATGCTCTCGTGGTGCCTGAAGACAGCGGGGCTTGATGTGCTTCCGCTCCGAGAAACCCAACAATTTCGCGGAGTTGTATTTTCTCCTCCCTTTGCGCGGATCCAGGCACGTGCAACGTGCAAACTCCTAATTTCACTGCGGAGACTGAGCCTGCGACAAGAGTAGTGCGGCCAGGTCGTCACCGGAGACAGATCGATGCCTACGTTCAGGCAATGGACGTCCTGAACCCTTGTCACCTTATTTACGCCGAATGTGAACGATGGTGCTTCGGCAATATGACGACAGGCCAAATTATCTTAGGTAAGTGCAGCACGCAATTCTGGTGGGGTGAAGGTATATCCGTCTAGACACGGTTTGCATTGATCAGGGGTGAACGGCAAGCTCCCTTGCTACGCGAACTTCCCCGGAACTACAGGCATGGAAGACGTGAGTCCCCCATCAACTGCGAAGTTTTGGCCGTTCACATAGCTCGAGTCGTCTACGTCTCCTTATTAGCGCCATGTCAGATTCGAGCAAGGGCTACGGACCTGAAGCGAGAAATAGCGCGGCGTTCGCGATCTCTGTGTTCACCACGTCAGTGGCCAGACTTCAAGTAGAGAGGATGAACAAGTGAGACACACCCTCTGCAACACCATAGCGACCCATTGGGTTCAGCTGACCGACCCTGTCAGTAGTGCCGCGCTTGCGGGCATGGTTGAAGACAGGAGCCGTCATGCCTGTCTCGATGAGTCCTGGGCAAAGAGCATTGACCCTGATGTCGGTGCGCTGGAGCTGCCATGCGGCCGTCTGCGCGATCGAATTTACACTGTGGGAGATGCGATGATTGATGTAAGTGGGTGATAATGTGAACGGGGCGAGTGTATACACACGCTGCCTTGCTCGCGCTGTCTGAAAACCCTTGTTAATACACGGAAAGTCGGGAGGTCACTCATGCATCGGACTTACAATCTACGGGTCCGCCGCCCGAACGGATGCCGGCGACTAGAATAGCAACGGTTAGTCACTCGGTATCCTGGAGAGGGAAAAGAAAATAAGAAAAACAGACCGGACGCGGTGAGTATGATGCTGCCGCCGCTGAGAGGCTTCCCTCGGGCCTCGTTCGTTTGCTTCATAGCAGCAGACGCGTGTTTGACAGCAAGGAAACAACTACAGTACGATGGGGGTTGATCGAACCGTTCCAAGATCGTTGGACAATCGGACACTCACGACAGAGCATTCACTCGCATAACGTTGGTGAACATCTCTCCGGTCGTGTTTTCCAGTGTATCCGAGGACGCCACGCCAGCCTAAGTAGAAGAAAAGAATTATTCTGTTATATGGGGGTGACGGTGAGCGGTGAGCACGAACGTTTGCGAAGAAAATGTCTAGTCTGCCCTCTTCTTTGAGTACCTGGCTGCAGACATCCAAAATGGCCTTATCGTCAGCGGCATCAGCTTGGATGACGGTGACCTGCAAGGTCGTCAGCACTACGATGGGATGGGACGGGACGAAGACGATGCTCGCACTGTCACGTCTGGATAGCGCTCCTCGATGGTCGACTTGAGATTAGGGAGGTTCTCCCCAGAAAAGTCCATGAGGTAAAGATGTTGCGCGCCTAGGGGAATTTAACATCGATGCCACATTGCGTATGCAATCTCGCAAAGCCCGCCCACCTTCATGAGCAAATAACAGCGCAGCAGCCCGCCTCCCGAAGTAGGTCAGGACATGCGAAAGTTGTCAAGAGTGAGAGGTCGTACCCGATGCCTTTTAGCGAACCAACGCCAGTGACGACGGCGACCTTGCCCCGGAGCTTGCCGGTACGGGGAGCAGTTGCGAGGTGGGACTGGATCCTGGCCAGGCGCGTCACGGTACGCTTGAAGTGCTCCTGTGGCGACGCCGATTGTTTGAGTACTGGTTGCTTCCCTGGTGCCATGGTGGGCAAAGGTAAGATGAAGCTAGTCTCAAGTGTGTCCCGAGCTCGGCGTTGCGTTCGACTGGCCATTCTAACTGCGATCGCGTAATTGTTCCGACGCCGACCCAGCGTTGGCCCATTGGGGACTCGGAAAAGCACACCCTTGGATTGTCAACATCATATTATCCGATGCCTTCGAAGTACCCCACTACCGATGCTATGGCCAGCTAGGACACGGTGTACAGTGATCGTACTTGTACCGTGACAACGAAACCAACGCCCAACTGATCCTATACGCTCATGCGGGATCGCTCAAGGACACACTTTCCCGTGCGGACGCATTTGCCAACAAAATATGTCGTATTTCTTCGTGACGGCGAGTCGAGTCTTCCAGCAGCTCTATTCGCACGCGGATGATGTCCGACATGAGGCTCGACTCGTGAGGATCAAGGGACCAAGAAAGTCATACCATCTGCCATCGAACGTAGCCCCTCTCGTGCCTCAGCCACACCGTCAAACACTTGCTTGACGGCTTGGACATCTTGGATACGAATGTCATCACTTTCGAAGTTTGACGTCTGACAGAAAACCACGGGGTACCCACCAGCCATTTCAGCGGCGCGTTCCTCCGCAATTTGTTCGGAATGGGCCCGCCGCTCGTCGCGGAGCGCGGCCACTGCGGCCTGGATGTCTGACATTTGCCTGAGCGTCGTTTCATGCTGGTGTACTTGATCTGCGTGGCGCCGTTCCATTTGTTGTACCTGTTGCGTCTGCGACTCGCGCTGTTCACGGAGCAACTCTCGCATGGCTTTCAGCTGGCCCATCGTATCGTCGTGACGTCCCCGAGCTGCTTCGTCACGGGCTTGCTTCTCTGCGTCAATTTCGGCCTTGCGAAGGGCTCGTTGGGTTTCCTGTTCCGCGTGTGCGCGCTGCAGATCCTCCTTGAGTAGCTTCAATTTCTCATCGGATGTACCCTCGATCATACTGCCAAACTATTACAATATTGGCGTCCACCTTTATGCGTAAAATGTCGCGCGGTTTATCAGCGATTTGTGATCTATACCATAAATATATGAATGGACGGTGACGGTACCTTGCCTAGACTTTGAGCGGGATGAACTTTACGACGAGCGTGACGGGCGGGCGTGTGCCAACCAAAACGTCAACACGTGCCAATTTAAATAAAACAAGGAAGAGTCCACCATCGATACTCGTTCCTACCCTCTTCCCTACGTCCCAGTGCCATGTCCAACCTCACGCCTCCCGTAAACACCCCGCGCTCACCTCGTACCAGGGGTGTGTCCAGCATGGTGCGCGGCGTGTGCTCCCTTACCCTACGTTCACTGACCGCTTCGCAACTCTACATATCATGTTTTTGGATCTTAAGCATTTTAAAAGCGCCACCACTGGTGTCGCTTCGAAAACAATGCGCAATGAGCTCAACAGGCTTGTGCAAACTGTGTCCGACCCTGACACGAAGCGGGTACGCCCCGCAGCGTCGCCAGTTCACCCTCGTTCGCTTCTCATCGATAGCCTTATAATCAAGGTGTTCGACACGGAGATGCAATCCTTCTTCTACCTCTTTACGCGTTATCTCACTGAGAAGGCCAAATGCCAAGAGCTGTACGCAATCTCTACTCAGTCAAGGGGGCTGTGACCACACTGACACTTGCGCCAGTGATTGGGATCACATCAAGTCACCCGCAGCAGACCAGATCGTCCCTTACGATCAGCTGCCTGAAGTGACCAGCCCTGATGCTCTGAACAAGCTTGCTGTCCTCAAGGTCAATGGTGGTCTTGGCACCTCCATGGGTATGTCACGTTACGTCCTACTTCCAAGTGTTTACACAATCTATTGCTAGGTATGACTGGGGCCAAGTCTGCGCTCGAGGTCAAGGATGACATGACCTTCCTCGACCTTACCGTGCGTCAGATCGAGCATCTGAACACGACCCATCGCGTCGACGTCCCTCTCATTTTGATGACCTCATTCAACACTCATGAGGACACGCTTCGCATCATCAAGAAGTACGCGAATCAACAGCTCCGAATCACCACATTCAATCAGTCGCGTTACCCGCGCATCCTCAAGGAGACCCTTCTACCCGCACCTAAAACCGCAGACCACGACAAGAAGAGCTGGTACCCTCCCGGTCATGGCGATTTGTACAATGCATTGTACCATTCCCATGTATTGGATCAGCTGATTGCTCAGGGCAAGGAATACCTCTTTGTGTCCAACTCTGATAATCTGGGTGCCGTGTTTGTGTCTCGGCAACCGACTGGCTAGCGTCATATACTGATACCGTGTCCCTGCAGTGTTGATCAAAGTATCCTTCAGCATATGATTGACACTAAGGCTGAATTTATCATGGAAGTCACTGATAAGACCAAAGCTGACGTCAAGGTAAGCTGCCCTTTACTCCAATCTACTTTGGTTCCGTCAACTGGCCGAACACAGGGTGGTACTCTTATCGACTACGATGGCCAAGTGCGCCTACTTGAGATTGCCCAGGTTCCGTCGGAACACGTTGAGGAATTCAAGTCGGGTAGGTGCTCTACTCTCATCGGCTTCCAATTGTCGGTGACACAGTCACGTAGTCCGCAAGTTCAAGATCTTCAACACGAATAACATTTGGATCCACCTCCCAGGTATGCTTTACTTCGTTCTCGTTGCTACTCGGATTTCTCAGAGTGTTGTACCAATCAGCCTTGAAACGAATCATGGAAAACGAGGGCATGGATCTAGAAATCATTATTAATCCGAAAGTGATGGACGATGGTCAAGCAGTCATCCAACTCGAGACGGCGGCAGGAGCTGCCGTCAAGCACTTCAAGGGTGCCCACGGCGTCAACGTTCCTCGTAGCCGGTTCCTCCCCGTAAAATCGTGCTCAGATTTGCTGTTGATCAAAAGCGACATTTATTCGCTGGAGCATGGCCAGTTGGTGATCAACCCGAGTCGGATGTTTGATACCATTCCTGTGATCAAACTTGGCGACCATTTCAAGAAGGTGTGTTATCCCGGCCGGATGAACGCATTCCATCAGTGATGTCTGACCCTTTTTTTTGTTCAGATCCAACAGTTCCAGCAGCGATTCAAGAAAATTCCAAAGA
>Ga0137397_10001400_pt1 | contig 16885 bp, 15 predicted proteins | sample czorhiz116metaG_FD_106658 | JGI IMG/M metagenome (GOLD analysis project Ga0137397, IMG submission 106658) | Vadose zone soil microbial communities from Angelo Coast Range Reserve, California, USA - czorhiz1.16 metaG | ecosystem: Environmental > Terrestrial > Soil > Vadose zone | place: USA... | reverse complement strand
GGCCTCTGGACCGGAACCTGCGGCTCGGCTTGCCGCCGCTCGCGGGGCATTCTCGGAGGCGGTGCCGGGGCGAAAGATTCCGCGGGATCGGATCGCGACATGAACAGGGCGGTCAGCGCCCTCACCTCGGCCGGCCGATCCAACCGCAGGGCCGGAAACGCGAACATCGCCAAGCCGTGCAAGGCGATCGACACCCCGACGCAGGCGTACAGGGTGCGCAACTGCCTGTCGTGGACCAGGCGTGCGGTGGCGGGGTTCGGATACCACATGAGATTTCTAGTATTGCACTTACGCCGATTTCCGGTAGTAGCTCCGGTACCACTCGGCAAATCGCTGCACGCCGACTTCGATCGGGGTCTGCGGCTTGTAGCCCACGGCTTGCTGCAGCTCGCCCACGTCGGCAAAGGTCGCGGGCACATCGCCGGCCTGCATCGGAAGAAGGTCGAGTTGGGCTTTTTTGCCGAGGCATTGCTCGAGCACCTCGATGTAGCGCATCAGTTTTACCGGCTGGTTGTTGCCGATGTTGAAGACGCGCCAGGGAGCGTAGCTCGTCGCCGGATCGGGCCGCTCACCGCTCCAGCCGACCGCTGGAGTGGCGGGCTTGTCCATGGTACGGATGACGCCCTCGACGATGTCGTCGACGTAGGTGAAATCACGGACCATGTCGCCGCGATTGAACACCGGAATAGGACGGCCGGCAAGGATCCCCTCGGTGAACTTGAACAAAGCCATGTCGGGGCGACCCCACGGCCCGTAGACGGTGAAGAAACGCAAGCCGGTACACGACATTCCGTACAAGCTCGCGTAGCTGTGCGCCATCAGCTCGTTCGCCTTCTTGGTGGCCGCGTACAGGGAGACCGGATGATCGACGTTGTCGTGCTCTGAGAACGGCAGACGGGTATTCGCTCCGTAGACGGAACTGCTCGAGGCGAATACGAGGTGGCCGACGCGCGAGTGACGGCAGCCTTCGAGCACGTGCAGGAAGCCGACCAGATTCGCGTCGATGTAGGCGGAAGGGTTCTCGATCGAGTAGCGTACCCCGGCTTGAGCCGCAAGGTGCACGACCGCGTCGAACTTGCTCGCCGAGAAAAGCTCAGCCATCCCCTTGCGCTCGACGATGTCGAGCTTCTGAAAGTCGAAGCCCGAGCGCGCGCGCAGGCGATCGAGCCGCGCGTGCTTCAGGCGCACGTCGTAGTAGTCGTTCAAGTTATCGATCCCCACGACCTGGTCGCCACGCTCGAGCAGGCGATGCGTCAAAGTGGACCCGATGAAGCCAGCGGCGCCGGTGACGAGAATTTTCATCTTAGAACGATTCCTCCCGTGTATAACCGGCGGGCGCGCTCGCGGCCCGCCGAGCATTCCCTCAAGTGCGAACCGCCGCTTGCGGGTCGGCCTCCCTGTAACCGTGCGGGTTCAGGCTTTGCCATCGCCAGGTGTCGCGGCACATGTCGTCGAGCCCGAGAACGGCCTTCCAGCCCAGCAAATTCTCCGCGAGGGACGGGTCGGCGTACGACTCGGCCACGTCTCCGGCACGTCTCGCGACTTTGTCAGTCGGGATCGCCCGGCCGCTCGCACGCTCGAATGCGCGGATTGCTTCGAGCACCGAAATTCCGCGCCCGGTCCCTAGATTCACGGTGAATCGGGGCTGGCCGCGCCGCAGGGCGTCGAGCGCGGCCAGGTGTCCGCGCGCGAGATCCACCACGTGAATATAGTCGCGCACCCCCGTGCCGTCGCGCGTCGGATAGTCGCTGCCGAACACGCGCACCTTGTCGCGAACTCCCGCTGCGACCTGCGCGATGTTGGGCATGAGATTGTTCGGAATCCCCAGTGGATCCTCGCCGATCAGGCCGCTCGAATGCGCCCCGACGGGGTTGAAGTATCGCAGCAAGGCAACGCGCCAGCGAGCCGGATCGGATACGGAGAGATCCCCGAGGATCCTCTCGACCATCCACTTCGTCTGACCGTAGGGATTCGTCGGCGCGAGCTGTGCGTCCTCTCGGATCGGCATCGACGACGCGTTTCCATAGACGGTCGCCGAGGAGGAGAAGACCAGTATTCCCACTTCCGCCTCCGCCATGGCCCGGCACAACGACAGCGCTCCCTGAACGTTGTTGTCGTAGTACTCGATCGGCTTTTCCACCGACTCACCGACCGCCTTGAGCCCGGCGAAATGGATCACGGCGTCGAATCGATGTCGCGCGAACACCTCGCGCAGGGCTCCAACATCGCGGACGTCGGCCCTAGCGAATTCGGGGGATTTGCCCACGATTCGCGCAATGCGCTCGAGCACTGCGGCGTGGCTGTTGCAGAGATTGTCCAGCACGACCACCTCGTGCCCGACCTGCATGAGTTCGATGGAGGTGTGAGAGCCGATGTAGCCGGCCCCGCCGGTCACCAGCACTTTCATGGCGATTGCGTTCGCCCTAGCGTTCGGCGGGGGAACTGTCCGGACCCGGGCGGGCTGCGCAATTGAGCATCAAGGGACATCGATTCCACGAGGGTTTTCGTGCGAGCGCGGAGTCTAGCCGATTTACGCGGCGGTCGCCGCATCCAGCCGCCGAGGGCGCTCGAGAAATGTCCTTCTCTAGAGCGTCAGGAGCGGTCCGTACTGGAGTCGAACCAGGATGCCGGAGAGGACGACCCGCACGGAACGGAACACCCTCCGCCGGGCATTGCTTGAAAGTCTTAGTGGACGCGCCGCCCGCCGGTGGCTTCGCGCCGCGCCTTGGTCTGGGCCGCCGCGCGCGATAAAACTCGGGCGCGCTTCGCGCGACGCAGGTAATTCAAAACCGAGGGGGAGAGCTGACCGGCATCGCCGTAGATCTCACCCCGGTGAGTAAAGCGGCCGAACAAATAGGCAACGCTCAGCCCAACCAGCGGCCACATGATCAGTACTGCCACCCACGTGATCCAACTCATAAGCCCTTCCACGACAGGAAGTTAGCCCACCCCTTAGATCGGGCCAATCAGTAGCGCGATGACAATAGCATGAAGCTGCGGGGAAAGCCAAGTCGTCCTAGGACCAGCGCCTTTCCCCTGGAATACGGGAGGAACGGAGCGCCGAAGGCCGGGTTCTTGCTTGCTTCAAACGGCACCGCCTGCTCGGGCGGGGGCAGGTTCGGCGGTACCTTGGAATTTCGGCGAGAATTGCACGCCTCTAGAAAAAGAAGGAAGGGATATGTCCACAGTTGCAGTCGTCGGTCTCGGATACGTCGGCTTGCCGCTCGCGGCAGCATTCGGCAAGAAGTTCCGGACCATAGGATTCGATCTCAACACCGACAAGGTGGAGAGCTACCGCCGTCACCTCGACCCGACTGGAGAGATCTCCAGCCAGGAGCTGCGTGCCGCGACGCAGCTGATGGTGACAAGCGACCCAGGGCAGCTTGCCGCCGCGGATATCATCGTGGTCGCCGTTCCTACGCCGGTGGACAACGTGCGCCAGCCCGACTTCGGACCCCTGATCGGAGCGAGCAGCACCGTCGGCAAGCACATGAAAAAGGGCGCCACCGTGGTATACGAATCGACTGTGTACCCGGGTGCGACCGAGGAGGTATGTATTCCAGTGCTCGAAAAGCATTCGGGAATGACTTGGCTTAAGGATTTCAACGTCGGGTATTCGCCCGAACGCATCAACCCCGGCGACAAGGAGCACAGGCTGGACACCATCGTGAAAGTCGTGGCAGGCGACACTCCGGAAACGCTCGATCGGGTCGCTCGACTCTACGGCGCCGTCGTAACCGCCGGCGTGTATCGCGCCTCCAGCATCAAGGTCGCCGAGGCCGCCAAAGTCATCGAAAACACCCAGCGAGACTTGAATATCGCCTTGATCAACGAACTGGCGATCATCTTCAACCGCATCGGCATCGATACCCTCGAGGTTCTTCAAGCAGCCGGAACTAAGTGGAATTTTCTTCCGTTTCGTCCCGGTTTGGTCGGCGGGCACTGTATAGGTGTCGACCCCTACTACCTAACCTACAAGGCGGAGATGCTCGGCTACCACCCAGAGGTGATACTCGCAGGGCGGCGGATCAACGACAACATGGGAAAGTTTATTGCCGAGCAAACCATCAAGCACATGATCCGCAACGGCAACCCCCTAAAGGGGGCGAAAATCAACGTCCTCGGGCTGACTTTCAAGGAAAACGTTCCCGACTTGCGCAACTCCCACGTGATCGATGTGATCAACGAGCTGAAGAGCTACGGTGTCCAGGTATTGGTCCACGACCCGGTGCCCAACCCTGAAGACGCGCGCCATGAGTACGGACTGGAGCTGGTCTCCTGGGAAGAGTTGCCGGCCGCTGATGCGATGGTGGCAGCGGTGGCCCATCGCCAGTTCAAGGAACTGGGCGAGGAGAAACTGGCGAGCAAGGTCAAAAAAGGGGGCTGCTTCGTTGACGTCAAATGTCAATTCGACCGCAAGGCTCTTGCCGCGGCTGGGGTTTCCGTCTGGCGACTGTAAAACACAGCGCCCCCTCGGCGGTGCGCGGAACTCGAACCAGCAGCAACTCAAATATGAGCGTGCCTAACGCGCTGACCGTCGACGTAGAGGACTACTTCCACGTTGCCGCGCTGTCGTCGAGCATTCCCCGCGATACCTGGACGTCGCGTGAATCCCGCGTGGTCGGAAACACGCATAGATTGCTCTCGCTCTTCGAGCAGTTTAACGTGAGGGGCACGTTCTTCGTCCTGGGATGGGTGGCCGAGCGGTATCCGGAACTGATCAGAGACATCGCCGCGGACGGCCATGAAATCGCCTGTCACGGTTTCTCGCACCGCCTCGTCTACGAGCAGTCCCCGGAAGAATTTCACGAGGAAACCCTGCGCTCGAAGGACCTCCTGGAGGACATCATCGGGTCCCGGGTACTCGGATATCGCGCGGCAAGCTATTCGGTCGTGCGCGACTCCCTCTGGGCCCTCGATATCTTGGTGGAGTTGGGTTTCACGTACGATTCCAGCATCTTTCCGGTGCACCATGATCGTTACGGGATCCCAAACGCCGAACGAGCGCCACATCGACTGTCCACGCCGGACGGAAAATTGATCGTGGAGTGGCCTTTGGCAACGGCGAGCATCTTCGGCCTGCGGCTCCCCGTGGCGGGAGGCGGCTATTTCAGGCTGCTGCCCTACTGGTTGTCGCATTGGGGGTTGGCATCCATTAACCGACGCGAGCGTCGACCCTTTATCTTTTATCTGCACCCCTGGGAGATCGATCCCGGACAACCTCGCGTACCAGCGAGTCGGCTGTCGCGGTTTCGCCACTACACGAACCTCGGGAAGTGCGAAGAGCGGTTGCGTCGCCTCCTTGGCGAGTTCCGGTTCGGTACGGCGAGGGACAGTCTCGTACAGCTCGGCCTGCTCTCATGAATTTCAGCGAATGCAGCATCAACGGCGCTAGGGTCATCGATCCGGCACCCCATGAAGATAGCCGGGGTCGATTCATGAGAGCATGGTGTAGTCGGGAATTTGCCGAACACGGGCTCGAGTTCGCTCCAGTACAAGCCAATATGGGCTTGAGCGTCCGTAAAGGCACACTGCGGGGGCTGCACTATCAGGTCGCCCCGGCCCTGGAGGCCAAGCTAGTGCGCTGCACCCGGGGGTCAATTTTCGATGTCGTCGTAGATCTCCGGCCAACGTCGCCGACCTACCGATCCTGGTACGGATCCTGCTTGAGTGCTGCCACCGGCCGGATGCTGTACGTACCGGAGGGCTGCGCCCACGGGTGCCAATCACTAGAGGACAATACAGAGATCTACTACATGGCATCGGCCTTCTATTCCCCTGAAGCCGCGCGGGGCATACGGTACGACGATCCGGCATTCGCGATCCGCTGGCCATTGCCGGTGTCGTCCATTTCTGATCAAGATCGGGCTTGGCCCCTTGTAGAGAAGCAGGTTTGAGAACGGAGAAATCATGAACCCCAAAGCCGCCAACGTAGCCGCGCGCAACACCTCGGTGTACAGCACCCTTCAGCGTCGCGAGGCGGAGCGCCGCCCAATCCGCGTCGCAGTCGTGGGCGCAGGCGCAACGGGGCGGGCCATCGCGCTTCAACTCGGGACCCCGGTGCCGGGGATCCGGCTTGCCGGGATGGCGAACCGGACCCCGAAACACGCCGAGAGGGCGTTTCGGGAGGCGGGAATCCGGGACTGGGAATCCGCGGGAACCGCGGCCGATGCGGAATCGAAGATCTCCAGAGGAATTCCGGTCATCACAGACGATCCCCATGTCCTGACCCGATGCAGTGCCATCGATCTCGTCGTCGAGGTCACGGGTAGCGTCGACTTCGGCGCGAGCGTGGTGCTGGACGCCATCGGGCATGCCAAGCCGGTGGTGCTGGTCAATGCAGAACTCGATTCCTTGATCGGTCCCCTCCTGAAAGCCAAGGCGGACGAGGCCGGCGTGGTTATCACGCACACCGATGGTGACGAGCCCGGGGTTGCAATGACCCTGTTCCGCTACGTCCAGACGGTGGGGCTCCGCCCCGTGGCAGCCGGCAACATCAAGGGAATGGTCGACTACTACCGGACACCCGATACCCAACGCGAATTTGCAGCGAAGCACGATCAGGACGTAAGGAAGGTCACATCCTTCGCCGATGCCACGAAGCTGTCCATGGAAACCACCGTGCTCGCGAATGCCACGGGCTTCGGTGTGGCGCGCCGCGGCATGACAGGCCCGGCGTGCGGCTACGTTCGCGATCTCGCGAAGCTGCTTCCCGCCGACGCGATGCTGAACGGAGGAATCGTCGACTACTCGGTCGGCGCGGCGCCGCATACAGGCGGTTTCGTCGTGGTACACGAAGAGAATCCCCACAAGCGCACGCAGCTCGCGTACTACAAGCTGGGCGATGGTCCGTTCTACGTTTTCTATACGCCGTTTCACCTGCCGCACATCCAGCTGCCATCCACGATCGCCCGCGCCGTCATCCATGCCGATCCCACCGTCGCCCCGCTCGCGGGGCCGTCCTGCGAAGTCGTAACCGTCGCCAAGCGGCAATTGAAGACGGGCGAACGCCTGGATGGCGTGGGCGGATTCTGCGCCTACGGTTTGATCGAAAATCATTCCACCGCTCGGGCGGCCGACGCGCTCCCCATCGCATTGTCCGACGACTGCGTGCTCCTGCGGGACATAGGAAAGGACGAAGTCATCACGTTTAAGGACGTGAAGATGCCTTCAGCGAGGCTCAGGGACGAGCTCTGGTCTGAGCAGCGCAATCGCTGGCCCACGGGCGTCCGGAAAGACGTCGCGCCGGAACTCCGGTCGCCTCAGTTTGCGGCCATAGAGTAACTTTTTGCTCAAAGCGCTACCGCCGCGACTTGCGGTGACAGTGCCCTTGTGCCCATGATCGCGATCAACTCGTCGGAAAGTCTTGCATAGTGAAAAATATCGTTGTTCTCGGGACCGGCATGGCGGGATTCGGAGCCACGAGCTTTCTCCATGACAAGAATATTCGGCCCACCGTCTATGACAAGAACGCCTACCACGGCGGACATACGGCCTCATTTCGGGACAAGAACGGTTTTCTGTTCGATCTCGGCCCGCACATCTCCTTCACGAAGGATGTCCGGATCCAGAAGTTGTTCGCCCGGTATGTCGATGAGAAGTATGAAGCCGTTCAGGTAAAGCTCAACAACTACTGGCGCGGTCTGCGGCTGACACACCCGGTGCAGCTTCACCTAAACGGGCTTCCGAAAGATCTGATCGTGGAAATCGTCGCGGACTTCGTGAAAGAGCACGCGGTCGAGCGAAAAATCAACAACTATGAGGATTGGCTAGTCGCCAGCTATGGGAGAAAGTTCGCCGAGCTCTTTCCCATGCAATACACACGCAAATACCACATGACTTCCGCCGCCAACATGAGCACGGAATGGCTCGGCCCCCGCATGTACCGCCCGAGTCTCGAAGAAATGCTGAAGGGCGCGCTCGCCCCCTGGACCCCGGACGTCCACTACATAACGAATTTTCGCTATCCGACCAGCGGCGGCTTCGTCTCCTACCTGGGAGGTCTCCCCGCGATCGCGGATCTGCGACTCGATCATGAGCTGGTCGCGGTCAACCCCCGGGAGAGGGAGCTCCGCTTCTCGAACGGTTTCAAAACCCGCTACGACGCGCTCGTTTCTTCGATCGCTCTGCCGGCGCTCATCGCCATGATCGCGGACGCACCGCAAGATGTCGTCGATGCCTCCAAACGGCTCGCGTGTTCGATCTGTGTGCTGGTCAATGTCGGAGTCAAGCGGTCGGATCTGTCTGACGCTCAAATAACGTATTTCTACGACCAGGATATTTGCTTCACGCGCTTGAGCTTTCCGCACATGTTGTCGGCGACCAACGTCCCCTCAGGCTGTGGGAGCATCCAGGCTGAAGTCTATTTCTCGAGCAAGTATCGTCCTCTTACCCAGTCCCCCGAGGATCTCATTGATCAGGTCATCGCCGACCTGCGTAGAACCGGCACGCTCCGTGAGGCCGATTCCATTGTGTCTCGGCATGCGACCATAGTCCGCACCGCGAATATCATCTTCGATCTGGAACGCGCGACGGCTCTGGAAATCGTCCACGGATATCTCAATGATGTTGATATAAACTACTGTGGGAGATACGGGGACTGGGGATATCTCTGGACCGACGAGAGCTACATCAGCGGAGAACGCGCCGCTGAGTCGGCGCTTTCGCGCTGCTCCGCTTGAGGTCCACCCGCCTGCGCCGGGCGAATGAGCGGATGGAAGCCGCGACGCCCCGCGAATCCGGAATGCGAGGGAGGAAATGAAGGTAGTGCTGTTTTGCGGCGGGCTGGGAACAAGGCTGCGCGAACATTCGGACACCATTCCGAAGCCGCTGGTGAACATCGGCTACAGGCCGATCATCTGGCACCTTATGAGGTACTACGCGCACTTCGGGCACAAGGATTTCATCTTGTGCCTCGGCTACCGCGGCGACCTGATCAAGGAATATTTCGTGAACTACTCCGAATGGGTCTCGAACGACTTCGTCCTTTCGAATGGATGCAGAACCGTTGAGCCGATCCAGAGAGACGTGGAGGACTGGAGAATCTCTTTCGTGGAGACGGGGCTGCACTCGAATATCGGGGAGCGCTTGCTCGCGGTCCGCAGCTACCTCAAGGATGAGGAATTTTTCTTTGCCAATTACAGCGACGCGCTGACCGACCTTCCCCTGCCCGAATACTCGAAAGCGTGCGAAAAGAAGAATGTCGTCGCCGGTTTCGTGGCGGTGAGAACCTGGCAGTCCTTTCACGCGGTCACCGCGCGAGACGACGGCATCGTAAGTCAAATCGGCCCCATGCGGGACTCGGGGTTCTGGCTCAACGGCGGATTCTTCCGTTTCAGGAACGACATATTCGACTACATCAAGCCCGGTGAAGAGTTGGTGGAGGAACCGTTCCGGCGACTCATCGAAAAGCAGCAGCTGTATTCCCACAAGCATGAGGGGTTCTGGGCCGCGATGGACACTTTGAAGGACAAGATCACCTTCGATCGTATGAACGGCAGAGGGGACACGCCCTGGAAGGTATGGGAAAAGCCCCGCGCCTGAGGATGTACGCGTATAAGACGCTCCGAAGTTGAGCAACAGGGGAAGAGCCGGTGGATCAGGGTTTCTGGAAAGGCCGCAAGGTGTTCATCACGGGCCACACCGGCTTCAAAGGGAGCTGGCTTTCGTTGTGGCTCCAGCGACTTTCGGCGCATGTCGTCGGTTACTCGCTACCGGCGCCGACAAACCCAAGTCTCTACGAAGCGGCGGACGTTAAGGCCGGAATGATTTCGATCATCGGCGACGTCCGGGACTATCCTCGGTTGCGGGAAAGCCTCGAAAAGCATCGGCCGGAAATTGTTTTCCACATGGCGGCGCAATCAGTGGTCCGGTTGTCGTATCAGGATCCGATCGAAACGTATTCGACGAATGTGATGGGCACCGTGAACTTGCTGGAGGCAATGCGGCACATTCCCGGGCAGACCGCGGTCGTGAATGTCACGAGCGACAAGAGCTACGAGAACAGGGAATGGATCTGGGGTTACCGGGAAACGGATCGTCTCGGAGGGTACGACCCTTACTCCAACAGCAAGGCCTGCTCGGAGCTGGTCAGCCAGGCCTTCGGGGATTCGTTCTTCTCCGCCACGGCGGGCAAGGATCCGGACAAATCGATTGCCTCGGCGCGCGCCGGAAATGTCATCGGCGGTGGAGACTGGACTTACGATCAACTCATTCCGGACGTCGTGAATGCCTTTCGTGAAACCCGCCCCGCCGTCCTGCGCAACCCTCACGCCGTGCGCCCCTGGCAGTTTGTCCTGGATTGCCTGGGCGGCTATATGACCCTGGCAGAGAAGTTGGCTCTTGAAGGCAAACGATACGCCGGTCCCTGGAACTTCGGTCCGCACCAGGACGATACCCTTTCGGTCCGGGACCTGGTTGAGCGGCTGATCGTCAAGTGGCCCGGCAAGGCGAGCTGGGTCCAGGATGCCGGCTCGCATCCCCACGAAGCCAGCAGCCTGCGCCTGGATACGAGCAAAACCGTCCAGCAGCTGGGCTGGAAACCGCGCCTTGTCGTTACCGAGGCGCTGGATTGGATTGTCGACTGGTACGCTAGATATTTCCAGGGCGAAAAAGCGAAAGCGTTGTGCCTCGAACAGATCCAGCGTTTTGAAGAGAAGACTTCAACCCGGTGATCTCATCACAGCATGCTGCGCCTAATACCTGAAGTCCGACGGGGCCGGCCATTGCGGCTGCTGTGCATCGGCGCGCATAGCGACGATCTTGAGATCGGCTGCGGCGGAACCATCCTGACCTGGCTCGCCAGCATGCCGGCGGTCGAGGTGACCTGGGTTGTCCTCAGCGCGGAGGGGACTAGGGCCTCGGAGGCGCGCCGCAGTGCGCGCGTATTGCTCGCTCGCGCGGCTGCACGCAAGGTCTACATCGCAGACTTTCGCGACTGTTTTCTGCAAGCACAATACGCCGACGTGAAGGGCTATTTTGAACAACTAAGGACAGAGGTCGACGCGGATATTGTGCTCACGCACTGGCTGCAAGATCGACACCAGGACCATCGCTTGGCCGCCGAGCTCACCTGGAATACCTGGCGCAACCATCTCGTGCTCGAGTACGAGATTCCCAAGTATGAGGGTGACCTGGTAACGCCGAACGCGTACGTACCGATTTCGACCTCCCTCGCACGTCGCAAGATCAGCCATCTCAACCGGTGCTTCCCGTCCCAACGCAGCAAGGATTGGTTTGCGGCAGATACCTTCTTGGGGCTGATGCGCCTTCGCGGCCTGGAGTCCCGTTCCCAGAGCGGTTTTGCAGAGGCGTTTCACGCGCGAAAATTGGTTTTCTAGTTGGGGTACCATGTGAACAGACGAAAGTTTCGCCAGCGAGGCGGGTACGGCAGAGTCTGCGCTTTCTGCGGCACTCGTGTAGAGGAGACCGGCTGAATGAGTGAACGCAAAGTAGTCGTTGGCCTGCCAGTCTATAACGGCCAGAAATATCTCGGTGCCGCCATCGAAAGTCATCTGTCGCAATCGTTTGCTGATTTCGATCTGGTGATTTCGGATAATGCTTCCACCGACGCCACCCCCGAAATCTGCGCCCGCTACGCAAGCAAGGACAAGCGGGTCAAATATCTGCGGTCCGCCGAGAATCGGGGAATTCTTTGGAACCATCGTAGGGTGTTCGACGCGATCGAGAGTCCCAACCAGTACTTTCGCTGGGCGGGGGCCGACGACATCATGGAGCCCGGGCTGCTGCAGGCAATGGTAACGGTGTTGGACACCCGGCCCGAGGTCGAAGCTGTCGTGCCCGACACGAAGAACATCGACGACCACGGCGAAATCATCGGTTCGATGGCCAGAGTGCTCGATCTGCAGTCCTCCGACGTGTTCGAGCGCGCGCACGATATCCTGGTGGCCAACTATCAGCATGTGATCGCGTACGGCCTGCTTCGCGCGTCGACGCTGCGCCTCATGCGAACGCGGCCCGACTATCCCGGCTGGGACGCGGTCTTTGCCTGGGAGTTGGCGCTCCGGGGCCAGATGGTCCAGCCGGCAGGCGCGGTTCTGCTCAGGCGATTTCACACCGGCTCGATATCGCGCGTAAAGACGGTGAAAGAAATGAGGAAGTGGGTGGAGCCGAATGCCAAATCCGGCATGAATTTCCCGCATTGGACTTGGTCGTACGAGCGCGCGCGAGCTCTGATCGCCTGTCCGATGTCCACGCGCGATCGGATACGAATTGGCGCGTTCCTCGCGCGCTACACGATGTGGCAGAGAGCCAAGTTGGCACGTGATGTCACACAGGCCGCGCGACGCACGCTCGGCCTGTCTGACGAGTACACGTTTTGAGGACTATGGGGTGTCCCCCGCTTTGAGCAGCGCCAGACGCCTGTTTACGGTCGTCATTGCGTCACTCTGCGATGAGGCTCGAAGCGAGTTGCTGAAGCGCGCCTGTGAGTCTGTGCGCGCGATGGCGGGAGACTGCGAGTATTCGATCATCGTTGTTCCAAACGGGGCCCGTGTCAGTTCGAGAGTGCTTGATTGGCTCGCGACCAAGCCCGACATTCGTGTGATCCGATTGCAATCCGCCTCGCATCCGCTGGCGCGGCGCATCGGAGCGGAAATGGCCGACAGCGAGTTTCTCGGATTCCTCGATGACGATGACGAGCTAATGCCGAACACGCTCGCCCGGAAGATCGCTCAATTCCGCCAGCATCCTGAAATCGATGTACTCGTCACCGACGGCCTGCGTGTCAACAGTTCAACGGTAACAAAGATATTTCCCCCGCCCGAGGCGCGCTGCGCAGATCTTGTCGAGACGATGATGCGCGTGGGTTGGGGCGCTTGTGCACTCACGCTACGCGCCCAAAAGGTCGATCTTTCAGCATTCGACGCTGAGTTTCGCCACATGGAATGGACCCTGACGGCGCTCGAGCTGGCCAGGTACCATCAGATCGGTTTCCTGGACGAACCGACGTACCGCTACTACGAAACGACGCCGAACTCGCTGTCGAAGCGTGCCGAGCACAACCTCGCCGCGCCGGAGGTATGGCGCAGGCTGTCGAAGAGCTACGCCGGTACTCGCTATCACGCCGCGGTGCGGCGTCGTTACGGGACCGAGTGCCACCACGCGTCAGGGGAATATGTGCGCCAAGGCCGAATGCGCGACGCGTGGCGACTTCATCTCGAGTCATTGCGGTCTACGGGGGGTATGGCTTTCGTGCCGTTCTCGGCAAGGCTCCTATTCGCCTCCTTGCGCCGTCTGTTCTCCTGAGACGATTCAAGCAAACGAATCGATGTGAGCGCGAACGCTCTTGACGCCGGGACATTGCCTCCTCGCCCACTTTCTGAATTGCTGACATCGTGGGTTTTCGTTCCGACTTCGCACGCAAGAGCTATATAAAGACGACGGTCGCGTGCCTGGCGCTCGTTCCCGTGGCGCTGCTGTTCGCTCTCCTCGCCCTGCATTGGCTTCCGAAGATCGTCGGTCCGGTCATTGCCGCATTGAATGTATTGGTCGCGCTCAGCGCCGCCACTCTGGCGTGCGCCGGTGCGCTGGTGCTCACCCGTTACAAGCGTGCTGCGCTTGGCGAGCGCGATCTCTTTCTCGCGCTGAATCGATCACGCGAGCCTGCTGCAATCAAAGCGGCTCCGGCCGCGCGCATTACCAGCGTGCGTCGCTGGTTCGCGCGGCGCCTGTTAGGGCACGACTTTATCGTCGGCGACCTGGTCGAGATCAAGTCGTGGGCCGAAATACGCGGGACGCTGGATCAAGGAGGATGCCTGGAGCAATTGCCCTTCATGCCAGAGATGGTCGGGATGTGCGGCCAACGCGCGTACGTATTCCGGTGCGTACATCGACTGTTCGACCACAGGAAAACTCGCCGCATGCGGCACATGGATGGCGCCTTACTGTTGGTCGGGACAGTGTGCGACGGTTCGAATCACGGAGGTTGTGAGGCTGCGTGTCACACGATTTGGAAATCGGACTGGCTGCGAAGAGTCGAGCGCAGTGACGATGCGGCAGGCGAACCGGCGCCGTACAATCGTTTGGCTCAAGCGAAGGACACCGTCGTTCTGCAATCCGGTACACAGGCGCCCCGCTACGCCTGTCAACTCACACAGCTGCACGCCGCCTCGCAGCCGATCGGCAAGTGGAGCACGGCCAATTTCCTGCGACCGCTGATCGCTGGCAATGTGGCGCCGGCGGCGTTCGTCGTCGGATGGCTGACGTACCTTTTCGATGAATTTCAGCACCACCGTCAGGGGGTCGGTTTCCCAGAGTTTGAGGCGGCCGTGCGGGACGATGAAAGACATGAAGAAACTCGGTTGCAGGCCGGCGATCAAGTCGTCGTCAGGTCGTCCGCCGAGATTCGGGCGACGCTAAACGATCAGTTGATGCACCGCGGGTTGTGGTTCGAGCCTGATATGTTGAAACACTGTGGTCGTCGATACTGCGTGCAGGCCGAGGTCAAAAGCCTCATCGACATCGTCACCGGTGAAATGCTTACCATGAAGACGCCCGCTTACATTCTGCGCGACGTACACTTCTCAGGAGAGCGACAGCTTTTCAACGCGCAATACGAGCCGCTGTTCTGGCGAAGCGCGTGGTTGCAGCGGGGCGGAGACTAACCGAAGTGCGAAGACTACCAAGGTCGAGGCCGGTACTAAACGCCCGAACTATCGCACAATGCCCACCAGCGAGTGTCTGGCTCGAGGGGGTAAGCACCATTCGCGCGCAGCGGCTGCATGACAGGACCAAGTTGTATGCACTGCACTAGGATTGCAACCTTTCAATATGACGAGCGTTGATAACTTGGAGCATAACCGCCAGTCATTGAAGACTAGGATAGAGGTTGCTGCAGCGCTCATTTTCGGCCAATTGTTCAGGCGACTCCCAGACGGGTTACTGAAGCTGAAGATAAAGAACGCCGTATTTGATCATTACATCGGTTGGCGCAACATCACGCTAGTCGCCGACACCGACTTCGGTAAGAAGGTCAAAGTGCGGTTTCCTGACTCGATTCAAACTACAATTTTCCTAACCGGTGTTTGGGAACCGAATATCACCACGATAATCGCGCAGGCCCTTCTACCTGGGGACGTATTCATCGATGTTGGTGCAAATGTTGGTTATTACTCCCTGCTAGCCGCCAGTCGGATCGGCTCAGAAGGCCATATATACGCCATCGAAGCCAGCCCGAGAATCTTCGCTGCGCTAGTCGAGAACATCGGGCTAAATGGCATCACCAACGTAACTACAATAAATCGCGCCGTAAGTAATTCAACCGGTTTGTGCGAGATTTTCATGGCCAAGGAGACCAATCTCGGACACTCCAGCATTGTCCCGGGCCTCGCGCGAACTGACGGCCACACGCTTGAAGCAGTCGTCGGCTGCGCCCCTTTAGGGGCCTTGGTGCCAAGTGAGCACCTCCTGCGTGCTCGATTCATAAAGATCGATATTGAAGGTGCTGAACGATTCTCGATTGAAGGAGTGCTCGATCTCCTGCCGAGGTTCTCAAATGAAACTGAGTGGTTAGTCGAGATGTGTCCAAAATTCTGCCCAAATGGCCAACTCGATGTCGATTGGATGTTTGATGTCTTCATCCGCGCCGGATACTCTGCATGGGTTGTGGAGAACGACTACTCGGAAGAATTTATTTTTTGTGAGGGACATCAAGCAACCCTAACCCAGATCACAAGTGCACCGAAGCGAGACATCTGCGATGTGATCTTCTCAAGAATCCGTCGCAGGGGAACCACTTAAGGAGGTCCGCATAACCGCCGGAGCGAGGGAGAGGGGCGATAACTCCCACGCTCCTCTCGTAGGTTTCGTCATCACGATCCAAGCTCACGGCGTGCAACAACGCCCAGGGCCTGGGCGCTGCGGTCGATGCGTGCCTTGCGAAGATTGTCCCTCCAAGTCGATGTCTGACGTCGCCGGTTGGCCAGGTCATTCAGCTGAGCCAACGCCGAAAACAACGATTCGATATCCTTGGCGAACAGTCCACAGGCCCCGTACTCGGCTTCGAGGGCGACGATCGCTTGGCTTCTGCGTCCAACCATCGGCACGCCCATGCCAATGCAGTCCAGCAGAATGCCGCTCGGCGTAAGCTCGTAGTACTCGGAGTGCCATATGAAGACAAGATCGGCCGCGGAAAGCTCTGCGAGAAACTCGCGCCTTTCCAGCGGGCGGTCGCCAGTACGCCTCGATAGCGCCGATTGATCGATATCCCGCACATCGCGTCTCGCCGGGCCAACCGCCCGGAATTCCATCTCCGCGTCGCCCGACGCACGCGCGAGTTCCGCCAATCGGACAAACTCGGCAAATCCCTTGTGCGGTGTGGCCTGGCCCAGAAAGAGAATTCGCAGGTGCCCGGCATTCGCGCTGGTGGGATTTGCCCCCACAGACTCGGTCTCATCGTAGCCATGCGGGATGCAGAGAATCGCCTTCGCCTGCCTCGGGAAGTATTCACGGATCTTTTGGGCGATAGACATTTCCAACGCAATGAGCTTGATGCCCATTGCGGGTAGCAGCCTAATGGTTGTTCTGAAGGTGAACAGCCTCAGCAACGGGTTGCGTGGTTGCCACCCGTGGACGAGCCCATCGGCTCCATGCACGACGGCAAATGTCTTGCAGCTCCTTGGAAGGCGTACAACCTTCGCGGCAAACGCCGCCAGGAGTAGCGGCCCGGATGAACCCAGAACCACGAGATGCGTCGGGGCGATGCCCTTGTCGCGAACACGGCCCAATACACCGACCAGCCATCGCGCTCTCTTCCAGAATTCTCCAATGCCGCCGTCGGTTGTTGATTGAGTCCAGGCGGCAGCATCTATCCAGTGGGCGATCGGATTTGGCCCCCCTTGCGTCTCTCCGAGTTCACTACGGTATT
>Ga0137397_10001397_pt1 | contig 16893 bp, 11 predicted proteins | sample czorhiz116metaG_FD_106658 | JGI IMG/M metagenome (GOLD analysis project Ga0137397, IMG submission 106658) | Vadose zone soil microbial communities from Angelo Coast Range Reserve, California, USA - czorhiz1.16 metaG | ecosystem: Environmental > Terrestrial > Soil > Vadose zone | place: USA... | reverse complement strand
TGCTTCATGCCGGACGCCGCGCTGCAGAGATAGTTGTTCCCTTCCTTGATCAGGTGAGCGACCACGTCGCCGTAGCTCATCTGAGCCGGCGTGGGCTTGTAGCCGTACTTGTCGGCCGGCATCTCCTCCGCGGCGTCCACGATGTTCTTCGTCTGGCGCTGCGCCATGGCCCGGATGCCATTGGAGACCGGGTTCTGGGCCTGCGCGACGACGACCGTGAGGGGGAGGGTGCAGACGGCAAGCAGGGTGGTTCCGAGCCTGGATCTCATCCTTGAAGCTCCTGTGAAAGGTGTGGTGGCGGCCGCCGAATTCTGCACCGGAAAGCTGCTCCCGTCCAGGCTAGATTGGTGCATGCGCCTCCTTCTTCCCCTGGCCCTGCTCGTCGGTTCCAGCTCCGCCCCCGGCCTCGCCCAATCCAACGCCGAGCGGATCGCCAACGATGCCTATACGCGATCCCACGATTACGACCTGGTACACCAGCGCATCGAGGTCCGAAACTTCGATTGGGACTCGACCTCGCTCGACGGCCGTGTGACGACCACCCTGGTGGCGCTGCGGCCGGGCCTGGACTCCGTGATCCTCGACGCGGGCAAACGGCTCGTCGTGTCCCGCGTCGTCGACGCCCGCGGGACCACCCTCCGGAGCGCCGCCCACGGGGACACGCTCGTGGTGTATCCCGCGCGCCCGCTCGCCTTCCACGACACGCTGCGCTTTTCGATCGACTACCACGCGCGCATCGACAACGGCCGTGGGCTGACCTTCATCGAGCCCGAGGGCCGCGAGCACCGGCCGCAGCAGATCTGGAGCCAGGGCGAGGACGACAATAACCATTTCTGGTTCCCGACCTACGACTTCCCGAACGACAAGATGACCTGGGAGCTCACCGCCACCGTGCCGCGGCAGTACACGGTGGTCTCGAATGGCCGGCTGGTGGCCGACCGGAGGAACCCAGACGGGACGCACACCGTCATGTGGCGCCAGGACCCACGCAGCGCGACCTATCTCGTGTCAATCATCGTCGCACCGCTCGTCAGGCTCGCCGACACGTGGCGCGGCATTCCGGTGGAGTATTACGTGTACCGCGCCGACTCGAGTCGCGCCCGCCGGCTGTTCGGCGTCACACCGGACATGATCGAGGTGTACTCCCGCTTGACCGGCGTCCGCTACCCCTGGGCCAAGTATGCGCAGACCACGGTCGCGGATTTCTTCGGCGGGATGGAGAACGTGAGCGCCACCACGCTCATCGACTGGCTGCCCGACGAGCGCGCCTATCTCGACCGACCCTGGTATCAGTGGATCCTGATCCCCCACGAGCTGGCCCACCAATGGTTCGGCGACTACGTGACCCTCGAGAATTGGGCCAACATGTGGCTCAACGAAGGCTTCGCCGAGTTCCTCCCGGGGCAGTACTGGCGCGTGAAGCTCGGGCCCCGCGCCGAGGACGACTACTACCTGGACGAGTACCGCCAGTATCTCGAGATCGACCGGCGGCGCAGGATGCCGCTCGCGGCGCTCGGCTCGAACAACGTGTATCCCAAAGGCGCACTGGTGCTGCGCATGCTCGAGCGCTACCTCGGTCCCGAGCGGTTCTGGGCGTCGCTGCGCCTGTACCTCACGCGGCACGCGCTGGGTAACGCGACCTCCGACGATCTGCGCCAGACGGTGCTCGACGCCACGGGTGAGAATCTCGACTGGTTCTGGAGCCAGTGGGTGTACGACGCGGGGCACCCCCGGTTCGTGGTGACGGCGGCCTACGACACGACGGCTCGAAAGCTGACCCTCACGGTGAAGCAGACCCAAACGGACTCAAGCAAGGCGGACAGCACCGGCTTGGCGTTCGAGACCCCGAAGGTGTTCCGCATGCCGGTGACGATTCGGGTGGGCACCGCGACTGGGGATGTCGTGCGCCGTGCCGAGCTCGCAGCCCGGGAGCAGACGATCGAGATCCCGGCGCTCGGCAGCGCACCGACGATGGTGGTGTTCGACGACGGCAACACGATTCTCAAGGAGCTCACGTTCGACCAGCCGACCCCGTGGCTCGCCACGCAGCTCAAACGGGATCCGGATCTCTGGAATCGCGAGTGGGCGATCGGGCAGCTGGCGCAGCGGCCGGGGGACGCCGCGGCCATGGCGGCGCTCGCCGAGGCGGCGACCGGGGCCGACTATTTCCGCACGCGCGCTGGGGGCGTCGAGGCGCTGGCTGAGCTGCCCGCAACGAGCACCGCGGCGCCGCTCGCGGCCGCCCTGCGTGATACCTCAGCGCTGGTGCGGCGCGCCGCCATCGCGGCGCTGGGCCAGCTCGGCGGTGCGCGCGCCGCCGAGCTCGCGCGCGCGACGTTCCGCACCGACCCGAGCTACGAGGTGCGGGCTGCGGCGCTCACCGCGCTCGTCCGCGCCGACTCCACCGCGCGCGACAGCGCCATCGCCTGGGGGCTCGCCACCCCCTCGTATCAAGACGTGATCCAGGAAGCGGCTTACCGGATCATCGCGCAGACGGGAGATACCAGCGCCATCCCGCACATCGAAGCGCTGCTCGGCACGGACCACTTCGCCGCGCACGTCCTCGCGGCGCTCGCGAGCCGCGGCAGCGCCCGGGCCCTCGACGTGCTGGCCGCGCACCTGAACGACGACCGTCGGGTGGTACGACGTTGGGTGGTCGAAGCATTCCAGTTCACGCTGCCCCGCCAGCTCGGCATCCCGCGGCTGCAAGCAGTTGCGGGCAAGCTCAAGTACGCGGACACCCGCAAGGACGTAGAAACGGTGTTGCAACACCTCCAGAAGCCCGGCACGGACAGCGAGTAGGAGCGTTAGGGAGTCGCCGCGGCCCGGGCGGCAAGCCTGCGCTGCCACCAGTAGAGGGGTAACCCGGCGAGCACGAGCAGCGTGCTCATCGCCACGTCCCCCGGCTGCTCCCGGGCCGTGTTATACAGCAGCCAGATCGCGAAGAGAATGAAGACGATGGGCGTGACGGGGTAGCCCCATGCCTTGTAGGGGCGCACCATGTCGGGTTCCTTACGCCGCAGCACAATGACCGCACCGCACGACATGGCGTAGAACACGAACTCGGCCAGGACCACGTACGTGAAGAGGTGATTGTACGTGTTCTTCCACGACGGATCGGTCGAAATCAGGGTCAAGCCGATCGCGACGACCGCCTGTACGGCGAGCGACGGAATCGGCGTCAAGAAACGCGGGTGCACGGTCGCCAGCCAGCGGGGCAGCAAGCCGTCGCGCGCCATCGCATACGGCACGCGCGCCGCCGTCAACACGATCCCGTTGTTGGAGCCGAGTGTGGCGGTCATGATCGCCACAGCCACGAGCCCCGCTCCCGCGGCACCGAGCGTGACCTTCGCCGCGTCGGACGCCACGAGGGACGACGCGCCCATCTTCGCTGGCGAGAGCACGTAGGCGAACGAGGCTGTCACCAAGCAATAGAGCGCGATGGCGATGAACGTCGACAGGATGATGGACCGCGGCATGTTTCGCTCCGGGTCCTTCACCTCGCTCCCGACGTAGGTGATCTCGATCCATCCGTCGTAGGCCCACAGCACCGCCACGAGCGCGACGCCGAAGGACGCGATCTGCTTGGCGAGCGGCAGATCGGACCAGAGCGGCGCCAGGTTGGCGGCGCTGCCACCGGGCAGCACGAATCCGACGACGATCAACACGATCACGAGCCCGATCTTGGTCAGGGTGAGCACGTTCTGGGTGATCGCTCCGAGCCTGACGCCGAGCGAGTTGAGTACGGTGAGCCCCACGATCGACGCGACCGCGACGGCCCTGGTGCCGCCGTCACCCAGCGGAACGAAGAAACCGACGTACGTCGCGAATCCCAGCGCGATCGCGGCGATCGAGGCGGGATTGATCACGACGCCGCTCGACCAGCCGTACAGGTACCCCCACAGGGGTCCGTAGGCCCTGCTCAGATACACGTAGATGCCGCCCGCGTTGGGCATCGCTGCGCCCAACTCGGCGGCCGAGAGAGCGCCCAGCAGTGACACCGCGCCGCCCACCACCCACACGAGGATCGTGGGCAGCGACGCGCCGAGATTAAGAGCGATCACGCTCGGCACGATGAAGATCGCGGACGCGATGATCGTCCCGACGTTGATCATCGTCGAGTCGAGCAGGCCGAGCTGGCGCTTGAGATCCGCCATCAGCGTTTGAGCCAGGTCCGGTAGGCGTGCTTCAAGAGTTTCTGAAAGTGATAGACGCCCTCTTCGAATCGCACGGAAAAGCGGCCCTTGTCATACGCCCGCGAACCCAGCCCTTGCTGCACCCGCTCGCAGATCTCCGCGTCCTCGTGCTGTACCTTGTCTGAGAAGGCGATGTCCGCTTCGATCCGCCCGCGCGCCGCGGCCGACTCGACGTCGTCGTAGTAGTAGCGGAAGATCACCTTGCAGCGATCGGGCGCGACCGGGATGACCAGGTTGGACTGCAGCCGGCCCGGCACGACGTTGAGCATCAGGTTCGGGAAGACCTGGTAGTAGAGCGCTTCGCCCCCGCCCGTGGTGTACACGTTACTGTCATCCTTGAGCGGGCCTACCTGGACCGAGTACCAGTCGTGCACCTCGGTGACGTATCCCTCATAGTCGTATAGCGAGTACAGCTCGGGATGCACGTAGGGCACATGATAGCCCTCGAGGTAGTTGTCGACGTACACCTTCCAGTTCGCCCGCACGTCGTAGTCGACCCGGCGGGCGAACACGAGCTTCCCGATTCGAGTCGGCGCGACGCGTTCCCTGATGTCCTGGAGGTACGTCTGGAGCGGCCTGGGACGCTCGGCCAGGTTCACGAACACCAGCCCCTCCCATTCCGCGAGGTGGACGGGTGTGAGCCCGTAGTCGCGCTTATCGAACAGCTCCACGCGATTGAAATGCGGCACGCCCCGCAGCACCCCGTCGAGCCGATACGTCCAGCCGTGGTACTTGCAGATCAGCATGTCCGCGTTGCCGTCCTTCATGGCGAGCGGCCCCCCGCGGTGGCGGCACACGTTGAAGAACGCGCGCAACGCGCCGTCCTTCCCCCGCACCACGATGATCGGCTCGCCCGCGACTTCGCCGATCACATGGTCACCGGGCTGGGCGAGCTGATGGCTGTCGGCCACGTGCTGCCAGCTGGTCGCGAAGATCGCGTCGCGGTCGAGCGCGTGGAACCGGGGGTCCGTATACCAGGCCGACGGGATGGTCTCCGCGCGAGCGAGCGGGCGGACCCGCAGATCGGCGGCCTTGAGCGGAGGGAACGAGCCGTTGTGAGGGCTCACGCGGCGCTCACCGGGTGAGCCGGTTGTATCGCTTGAGCACCTCGCGCAGGCGATCGTGCGGGAGGGCGAACACCGTGAGGTCGTCGGCGCCGGTCATCGTCTGGGCGGCGAGCATGGCGTTGACGATCGCCTCTTCGGTGGCCTGCACGGTCGCCTCGAAGAGGGGGGTGATCCGGTCATTCGCGACCATGGAGACCTGGGCTAGCCCGGAATCGCGCGACGCATGCGGATTCGCCGTGGAGAACGCGATGAAGATGTCGCCCGACGAGTTGGAGGCGACCCCACCCATCCTGCCCACGCCGAGCGCCGCGCGCCGGGCGACGCGCTTCAGCTGGTGGGGCAAGAGCGGCGCGTCGGTGGCGACCACGATGATGATCGAGCCCACGTCGGGCGGGATGGCCGCCTCCCCTCCCGAGCGCGCGCCGCTGCACGGGGCCCGGCACGGCACGAGGTCCGAAATCTCCTGACCGACCGGCGCGCCGGCAATGCGCAGGGCGCGCCGTCTCCCGTAGTTACACTGCACCAACACGCCCACGGTGTACCCGCCATCCTGCTGGTCGAGCCGCCGCGAGGCCGTGCCGATCCCTCCCTTGAACTGGTTGCAGACCATTCCCGTGCCGCCTCCGACGCTGCCCTCGACGACGGGACCGCCACGGGCGCTGTCCATCGCAGCCCAGGCATCTTGTTTCGTGACGTGAAAGCCGTTGATGTCGTTGAGCCCGCCGTCCCACGTCTCCGCCACCACCGGCAACGACCATTCGTCGCTCTGCATGCGTCCGCGGCGCACGACCCATTCGATCACCGCGTCGCGCACGACCCCGACCGAGTGCGTATTGGTGATCATCACGGGGCCCCACAAGAACCCCGATTCCTCCACCCAGGTCGTCCCCGTCATCTCACCGTTGCCGTTCATCGTGAACCAGCCGGCGAACACGGGGTCGTCGGAGTCCTTGCCGCGGGGGAAGACCGCGGTGACGCCCGTGCGGACCGGACCCTTCCCCACGACGAGCTTGCCGCTCCCCACCACGAGCGTCCGATGGCCCACTTCGACGCCGGTCACATCGGTGATGGCGTTGAGTGACCCGGTCGTGCCTTCGAAGGGGATGCCCAGGTCCCGGCCCCGCTCGGGCGCGGGCGGGGGGCGCTGCGCGGGGGACGCACCGGCGGCGAGAATAAGGAACGCGAGCGAGACGTGCGTGCGTTTCATGGCGCGGTAGCATACCGGCGAGCCGAAACCGTCGCAAGCGCCGAACCGTCGATAGATTCCTGACCCTATGACCGGGACCGCCTTCTCCTCCGTTTCCTCTCGAAGCTCCTACTGGCAGGTGAGTCGCGCCCCTCGCTACAGCCTGTTGTTCGCGCTCCCGCTGCTCGTGTTCTACCAGGTGCTCGCTGTGCTGCTGGCGCACGGCGAGCGCTCCATCCGCAACGGCGCGGACGCAATCTTGCAGTCCCTGTTCACGACCGTGGCGGGCGCGTGGGGCCCGCCGCTCTTCATGGTCTGTCTGATCGGTGCGGGATTGTGGCTCGTCATGCGCGACATGCGCGTCCACGGATCGCGGCTCCGGGGCGGCGTGTTTGCGGCGATGCTGGGCGAGTCGATCGCGCTCGCGCTGATCTTCGGCTTCGTGGTCGGGAGCGTGACTTCCGGCGTGCTCGGCATGCTGCAAACGCTCGCGCTCCCCGGAGGACGGGGACACGAGATGGACTGGTGGACGCGGCTGATGGTCTCCCTGGGGGCAGGGATCTACGAGGAGCTGCTGTTCCGCGTGCTGCTCGTCGGCGCGCTCGCCGCCGCCGCTCGGGCCCTGCTCGGCTGGCGCCCCCTCACCGCCGGCATCGCGGCCACCGTCGCCGGCGCCGCGATCTTCTCGGCGTTTCACTACATCGGCCCCTACGGCGACCGTTGGGAGCTCTATTCGTTCGCGTTCCGGATGGTCGCGGGGCTGTTCTTTTCGGGGCTGTATCTCGCGCGCGGGTTCGGGATCACAGCGTGGACCCACGCATTGTACGACGTGCTCCTGTTATTGATGCAATCGGGCTAGACGCACTGACGCAGCAGACGCACAGGGAAGAACCGGTGGTAGCAGTCAGGTAGGCCTTCCTGACTCCTGAATCCCGTTCACCCCTGTGCGTCTGTGCGTCTAGCCGTGGCCTGTCCTGTCGGTCTGTTTCGCTATTTCCCTTAGCTTGAATCTCTGGATCTTCCCCGTCGCCGTCTTCGGCAGCTCATCCACGAACACAATCCAGCGGGGGTACTTGTAGGGCGCGAGGCGCTCCTTCACGAACGCCTTGAGCTCGGCCTCGAGCGCCGGGCTCGCCAGGTGGCCCCGCGCGAGCACCACGAACGCGAGCGGCTTCACGAGCTCGTCCTTGTCCTCCGCACCCACGACGCCCGCTTCCACGACGGCCGGATGCTCGGCGAGCGCGCTCTCGACTTCCGCCGGCGATACCCACATGCCGCTCGCCTTGATCATGTCGTCGGTCCGACCGGCGTACCAGAAGTATCCGTCGGCGTCACGGGTGTACTTGTCGCCGGTCCGCACCCACTCGCCTTCGATCGTCCGCTTGGTGCGCTCGTGCTGGTTCCAGTAGCACGAGCATGCACTGTCGCCCTTGACCATCAAATTACCCACCTCGCCGACCGCCACCTCGCGGCCGACGTCGTCCACGAGCGTCGCCTCGTAGCCGGGCACGACAGTCCCGCTCGAGCCGGGACGCGCCTTGCCGCGGCGGTTCGCGATGAAGGTGTGGCACATCTCGGTCGAGCCGATGCCGTCGAGGATCTCGAGCCCGAACTTCTCGAGCCACCGCTCGTAGATCGCCCTGGGCAGCGGCTCGCCCGCCGAGCTGCAGACCCGGACCGATCGCAGGTCGTACAGCCGCTCGGCGTCGGGTACCTGCAGCATCGCCGCGTACGCGGTGGGAACCGCGTAGAACAGCGTGGGGCGCTCCCGCGTGATGACCTCGAACACCTTGGCCGGCTCTGGTCGGCCCGGATAGAGCACCGTCGAGGCGCCGACGTGGAACGGGAAGTAGAGCGCGTTGCCCAGGCCGTAAGCGAAGAACAGCTTGGCGACCGAGAAGGTGCGGTCCTCCGGCCCGATCTCGAGCACGTGCCGGCCGAACGCTTCGCAGCACACGAGCATGTCGTGGTGCAGGTGGACGGCCGCCTTGGGCGTCCCCGTGGTGCCCGACGTGTATTGCCAAAAGGCCACGTCATCTTTCGTCGTGACGGCGGGCGCGAGCTCGGGGCGCTCCGCCCCGACCAGCTCGGCATACGCGAGCTGGGTGGGCGCGGCCTGGCCCACGACCACCAGGTGCGTGAGATCCCTCAGCCGGGGCCGCAGCTCCTCCACGACGGCGGCGAGTGGCTCGCTCACAATCACGACCGCAGCCCGGCTGTCGCTCAGGATGTATTCATAGTCGCGCGGCTTGAGCAGGGTGTTGGTCGGAACCGGCACGGCCCCGATCTTGAGCGCGCCCCAGAAGCTGCACACGAACTCAGGTCCGTCGTGGAGCAGCAGGACCACCCGCTGCTCCATCCCAACGCCGAGCCGCCGCAGCATGTTGCCCAACCGGTTTGCTCCGGCGTACACGTCGCCGTACGTGAGCCGGCGGCCTTCGTGGATGATCGCCAGCCGGCCATCCCGGCCTTCCTCCACATGGCGGTCGACGAACCAGTGGGCGGCGTTCAGGTCGCGCGGGATCACGGCGCCGACATTACCCCGCGTCCCCCGGGAGTCAAGCTCGCGGAGCGCGCCGGACCGCCGTATGTTGGAAGTGGAGCGTTACCGTGACCCTCCTTCCTCTTGTCTGCCTGATCGCGGGCTGGTGCCGCACTGGCCCGACCGACTCGCTCGCCGTCCTCAAGTCGGCTCGCCGGGCCCGGGACGCGTTCGAGGTCACACGCCGGGCCAGACTCCCCGAGCGCCCGTCTGGCTCTAACGGCGGGCGCTACGAAATCATCGGGCGGATCCGCTACTGGTCTGATGGCGCTGCCGACGAGGACAACGCCCCGCCGGAACCCCGGTCTATTCGCCAGGCTCGTGCCAAACTCCTCGCGACACTCGACGAGGCCGGCGCCGCCCTCCCGGGAGACGAGTGGATCGCCGGCCAGCGAGTGCGCTACCTGCTGGAAGACGGCCAACCACAGCTGGCGGCTGAAGTCGTGGTTCAATGTCGCGCGGTTGTGTGGTGGTGCGAGGCGCTCGGCGGTCTGGTGCGGCACGTCGAGCGCGATTTTGTGGGAGCCGACAGCTTGTTCGCGGCCGCTCTCACCGCCATGCCGGAAGACGAGCGGTGCCGCTGGAACGACATCTCTTCCCTGCTCGAGGGCGAGCTCGCCGGCAGGTATCGCAACCTGGACTGCGTTGGGCGCGCGGCGCTCGAGGCCCGGTGGTGGTGGCTCGCGCAGCCGCTCTACTCGCTCACCGGCAACGACCGCCGCACGGAACACTTCGCGCGCCAGACGATGGTCCGCATCGAGCAGGGTCGCCGCACGACCTACGGCCTCTATTGGGAAGATGATCTCCGCAACGTGATGCTGCGCTATGGATGGCCGATGTTCTGGACGCGGGAACCGCCAAGGTCGCCGCTGGTTCAATCAGATCCCTACGTCACAGGACACTTGGCTTCGCCTACTTTCCATTTCGCGGCCGGGGCACGCGCGTTGGACGATCCGGGGAGCGCGAAGCCCGAAGACTGGAGCTTCGACCCCCCGCAGGCGCGGGAGTCGTACGCGCCGCCCTATGCGAAGGCATTCGAGTACCTCGACCACCAGCAAGCGGTGTTCCGGCGGGACGACTCCTGTGTCGTCGTTGCGGCGTATGACCTGTCGAGCGACACGCTGTTCGCCCAGCGCGCTGTTACGAGTGCGCTCGCACTCGCCGCGGACGAGCGCACGCTGGCGCTGTCGCGGGACTCCGGCGTCATTGCGGGGGCACGCGCCCTCACTGCGACCGCGCCGTGCGGACCGCTCGTGATGTCGCTCGAGGCCGTCGCCCCGGGCGAGCGCCACGTGGCGCGGGCTCGCTACGGCGTGACTCCGCTTCGGCGATCGCCCTATCACCCGGCGATCTCCGATTTGCTGCTCTTCGACCCAGCCGATTCCCTTCCGGCGACGCTCGATGCGGTCGTGCCGCACGCGTACGGGTCCACCCGCGTCTCCACCGACCGGAAGCTGGGCGTCTTCTGGGAGCTATACGGGGCCGATCCCGCGACCGGCGCCGTGGGCGTCTCACTCACGCTGTCCCGCCAGGGCACCGGATGGCTGCGGCGCGCGGTCGAGTCTCTGGGCCTCGCCGGTCCGCGGCGCGACGTTCGCCTCGAGTGGCAGGAGATGCCCGAGAGCGCGTCGATCGCGCCCCGCACGCTCGCCATCGATATTTCGGGGCTCGCGCCCGGGCGCTACCTGCTCGAAGTGGCTGTAACACCCGCTGGAGCCGAGACAGTCACCGCGCAGCGCGAGATCCTGATCGAGCGGCCCTGATTCAGGGAGCAGCGGTACCCGCCTGCTCCGCGTACACCGCGCGCGCCCGTGCGAGCAGCCCCAGCACGTGCTCCCGCTCCCCCGGCGTGTTCCACGCCTCGTGCGCCCGCGCCGCCTGGTCCAGCCGGTCGATCCAGCGCGCGAAGAAGTCGGCATCCTCCGGCGAGCGCACCGGCTGCCGCCCCACCCGCACGTAGATCGGGCTGGTCGAGCCGAACGGGTAGAGATCGAGGATCGGCGTGACCGGCCGGTCGCTCCAGGCGCGCAGCACGTACCAGCCGCTGCGCGTGACGGGAACGGAGACCGTGTCGCTCGCGGTCGTGCGATCGCCCCTGAGCGGGATGGTGGCGACCACGCTGCCGTTGCCGATGACTTCGAGGTGATCCATCGGGACGCTCGAGCGGAGACCAACGCGAGCGGTGAGCCGCCTCCCCCCAGCGGGCAACCGGATCTCATCTCCGATCTCGCGTCCACCCAGGGTGAACTCGAGCAGCGGAGCGTTCGTCACGAACGTCCGGCCCGCCTTGAGGCCCGCCATCCAGCCACGGCGGTCGAGCGCCGGACCGCTGCGCACGAACACCCGCACTAGCCCCGGCGGACCGCGCAGGGACGCGAAGTTCGGGAACGCGTCGGTGCCCGCCCCCGCCGGTATGCGGAAGCCGCAGTTCAGGAGTCGGTACCAGATACCGGACGTGATACGGTGGTCCGAGTATCCCATCACTTCCAGGTAGTCGACCTTCCCGAGCGCCGCGTCCACCGGCAGCTCGTAGGTGAGCCGTTCCGTCGCGTCGGTCGGGTCCGGCTGCGTATCGAACGGATGGACGTAGCCGAACAAGGCGCCCTGCGCGTGCGCGAGGTCCGCCACGTCAGCGTTCATCGGGTACAGGCTCGCTGCCGCAGTATTGGGATAGCCGACGTACTCGGGCAGCACGTAGTGGTCGCGCAGGCCGAGCAACCCGGTGTGGCCCCAGTAGCTGGTGTGATACTCCTGATCGTGCAGCAACAGCAGGCCCGGTGTCGAGGCGGGGTCCGGATCAGTGCGAAAGTACGCAATGTCCGGGATCCGCTGCTCCTTGTTGACGATCAGATTCTCGACCACGTGCAGGTCTTCGGCGCGACTCTGGAAGGCGAGATGTTCCGGGGTGTTGCGGTACGCGCCGCCGTAGTTCATGTGCACGTGGAGGTCACCGCTCCACCAGCCGCGGGCCGGCAGGTTCGCCAGCCGCTCGAGCACCAGCCGTTTAGTCACCGTCCGACCCGCCGGGACCGTCACGTCCACCCGTGCCACGCGGTATTCCGGTCCGTGCCATAGTTCGACCCGCAGAGCTCCCGCGGGTAGCGTGAGGTTGGCCGTACCGGCGGTGTGGAAGTAGCCGTATTCGAAGTCGCGCTCGGCGCGATCGAACGCCTCATCGGCGTGACGCCAGGCGTCGTCCGGGGCATAGGCCCGGCCGTCAGACCGCGTAACCGAAACGCGGGCGGGCAGCGGGCGGCCCGCCGCATCCACGACGACGAGGCGCAGCCGGCCCACCGCCTCGCGGTAGCGCCGCTCCGCGGCGACGATCTGCCGCCGCTGAGCGCCAGGTACGTCGATCACCCACAGAGTGGTGTTCCCGCCTTCGTTCGAGATGTAGGCGATGTGCTTGGCATCGCGCGACCAGCGCGGTGCGGTCGCGTCGAACTCACCATACGTCAGCGGAAAAACATCGCCGCCTTCGCTCGTCATGAGCCACAACTGGTGCCACTGGCGACCCAGGTAGGAGCTGTAGACCACGCGCGTTCCGTCGGGCGACCAGTCGGGGCGGGCCTTCCAGGTTGTCTCTTCGCATCGGAGCTCTCGCATGGGCGCGCCGGGGGTCGCGGTCATGCGCCAAAACCCGCCGGTCCCGTGGATGTGCCCGCGGTTCGCGACGATGATCAGCTCCCGTCCGTCCGGCGACCACGTGGGTGAGAGGTAGTGATCCCACACACTGTAGTAGTAGCGCGGCAGCCGGCTGTCGTTGTCCTCGGTCAGCCGCGTGACCGTCCCCTCCGCGGGCGCGCCGGCCTCCATGGCAACCGTGAAGATGTGCCACCGCCGGTTGTAGTCGGACGAGACGAACGCGATGCGCGTGCCGTCGGGCGACCAGCGCGGCTCGACGTTGACGGCGCCGTTGGCCGTGACGGGCTGTACGCTTCCGGAGGCGAGGTCGAGCAGCTGCAGCTCGATCGCATCGTGCGCGTACCGGGCGAACACGACGAGCCGCCCATCGGGGGACCAGTCGGGCTGGTAGTCGTAGCCTGCTCCCGCGGTCAGCTGCTGCGCGACCCGCGAGCCGATCCGTTGCCGCCAGAGCGAGCCCTGCATTGCATAGATCAGCTCCGTCCCGTCGGGCGACCACGTGACGGCGCTCGGACCGCTCGTCACCTGCGGGACGTACATCTCGCGCCAGTAGTAGGCATGCGGCACGCCGACTTGTTTCAAGACTGGCTCGCGCTGCGCGAAAGCCGGCGTGGCGGCCGCGGACCAGATTGCGACGAGGCCTAACGCGCGCCGCATGCTCGTTCCCTCATGACTTGAGAAACAATCCCTTGGGGTCGAGAACATCCCGCAGCAGCCGCAGCTCCGTCACGCTCGGCGGCGCGATGGCCTCGAGCCGCGGCCGGCGGGTGAGCGGCCATCCGACGCCGTTTTGGACGTCGTCGGCCGTGACGCCGGGATAGAGCGCCGCCAGCGCCATCTCGCCGGTCGCCGCGTCCGCTTCGAGGACGCCCTTGTCGGTGATGACCTTCACCGGCCCCGCGCCCGGCATGCCCAGCTCGCGCCGGCCGCGGCCGCCACACCGCTGTCCCGGGCTTGTGACGAAGTCCACGCGCTCGGGGAAAGCCCGGGTGCTGAGCTTGGCGACGATCAGGGTGCGCCGGGCATGCACCGCGATCTCGGCCGCGCCACCCGACCCGGGGAGCCGCACGGCGGGGCGCTCGTACGGCCCGATCACCGTCGTGTTGATGTTGCCGTAGCGATCGACTTGCGCGCCGCCCAGAAAACCGACCTCAATCCGGCCGTTCTGCAGGAACAACTGAAACACGTCGGCCATGCCGCACACCATGAGTGAGCCGGTGACGAGCGCTGGGTCGCCGATCGACACCGGCAGGCGCTCAGGCACTGCTCCCACTGCGCCCGACTCGTAGATCAGAACGAGGTTGGGCGCGCGCGTCGCGCGGGCCAGGTTGCAGGCGAGATTCGGCAGCCCGATGCCCACGAAGACCACCTCCCCGTCCGCGAGCTCGCGCGCCGCGACGGCGGCCATCATCTCCTCGGGGGTGTAGGCCGCGTCAGAAGCCGTAGTTGACTCCGTCGGACCGGCGCTGTTTCGCCTTGAGCCTCGCGGCCAGGCCCGGCTGCTTCTCCATGTAGGCGGCGCGGTCGGGGACGGCGTACACGAACTCGTCGAGGTAGCGCGCGAGCTTGTCGGGATCGCGCGAGATGCCTTCCCAGGCGACGTAGAAGTCGTTGTCCCGGTCGTAATAGCCCTGCGTGTAGGACGGGTGCGCTCCCCACGGCTCGACGACGACCGCGCTCACGATCATGCCCGGAATCACGGTACGGTTGGGATCGGAGCGGATGACCGCCTCCTCGACGAGCTCCTCCACCACGACGATCACGCGCTCCGAGGCGAACGCCGCTTCTTTCTGCACGCCGACCAGGCCCCACATCTGGGCATTGCCCGCCGCGTCGGCACGCTGCGCGTGCACGATTGTGACGCTGGGATTGAGCGCCGGCACCGTGGCCAGCGCCTCGCCCGTGTACGGGCAGGCGACCGTGCGGATGCGCGGGTTGGCCGTGGGGAGATCGGTGCCCATGTAGTTGCGCAGCGGCCAGAAGGGCAGCCGTGCCGCGCCCGCCGAAAACCGGGCGACCATCCCAAAGTGCGAGTATTCCTCGATCTCAAGTGCCCCGCCACGCTTCCCTTCCACCGCGCGCCGGAACGCGTGCAGCGACCCCACCCCGGGATTTCCCGCCCAGGAGAAGACGAGCTTGCGGGCGCAGCCTGCCGCGATCATCTGGTCGTAGATCAAGTCCGGCGTGAGCCGGGCGAGGGTCAGGTCGCGGCGGCGCTGGCGGATGATCTCGTGACCCGCGGCGAAGCAGATGAGATGGGTGAACCCTTCGATGACGACGGTGTCGCCGTCGTGCACGCAGCGGGAGACGGCGTCCCGCATCGACATGACTTTGGATGGCACCTAGTCCGTCATCTCCCGCAGGCACTCGTCGATGATGCGCAGCGCCGTGTCCACGTCGTACTCGTCCACGACGAGCGGCGGCGCGAGCCGCAGCGCGCTCTTCCCCGCGCCCAGGAGCAGCAGGCCTTTCCGGAACGCCTGCTCCACCAGCTCATGCGGGATCTCGGGCGCGGGCTCGCGTGTCGCGCGGTCCTTCACGAACTCGACGCCGATCATCAGGCCGCGCCCGCGCACTTCGCCGATCGCGGCATACTTCTCCTGCAGCCGCTTCGCGCCCGCGAGCAGCCGCTCACCCAGGCGCAGTACATTCGGCAACAGCTCGCGCTCCACCACGTCGAGCGTCGCGAGCGCCGCGGCGCAGCACACGGGGTTTCCCCCGAACGTGCTGCCGTGCGCACCCGGCTGCCACTTCATGATCGATTCCTTCGCGATGATCGCCCCGATCGGCATGCCGCTACCGAGCCCCTTGGCCGCGAGCAGCACGTCGGGCTCGATCCCCTCGTGCTCGCACGCCCACATCTTGCCGGTCCGCCCCACGCCGCATTGCACCTCGTCGCACACAAGCAGGATGCCGTGGCGGTCGCACAGCTCCCGCAGGGCCTGCAGGTAGCCCGGCGGCGGCACCACGTAGCCACCTTCACCTTGGATCGGCTCCACGAACACCGCCGCGACGCTCTTCGGGTCGAGCCGCTTGGCGAACAGGTCGTCCTCGATGGACGACACGCACCGCATGGTGCACGCGGGCTCCGCGCGGCAGAAATCGCAGTGGTAGCGATAGCCATACGGCACGTGGTACACCTCGGGGAGGAACGGTGCGAAGCCGGCGCGCTGAATCGACTTGCTCGCCGTGAGGCTCAATCCCCCGTAGGTCCGGCCGTGAAACGCTCCCGTGAACGCGATAATGGCGGGACGCCCCGTGGAGTGTCGCGCCAGCTTGATCGCACCGTCCACGGCTTCGGTGCCTGAATTCGAGAGAAACACCCGCTTCTTGCTCTTGCCCGGCGCGAGCTGCCCCAGCCGCTCGCACAGCGCGGCGAAGCTCTCGAAGTAGAAATCACTGCCGCAGATATGCAGGAACCGCCCCGCCGCCTCCTGGATCGCCTGGACCACCTGGGGGTGGCCGTAGCCCGTGGACGCGACCGCGATGCCGGCCATGAAGTCGAGATACCGGTTCCCGTCCACGTCCTCGACCATGGCGCGCTCCCCGCGCGCGATCGCGAGGGGGTATTCCTTGGGGTAGGACGTGGACGACCAGCGATTCTGCCGCTCGACGATGGCCTTGGCCTTCGGGCCGGGCGGCGGCACTACGATCCGGGGGTAATCCCGCTTCATCGCGACTCCTCGATCACGGTTCGGCTCTGCTCCCGCAGGAACTGCGCAACGTAATAGGGCCCGCACCCGCCCTTCCCCGTCGAGCCCGAGCCCTTCCAGCCGGTGAACGGCTGTGCCCCGGGCCAGGCGCCCGTGGTGGCGCCGGTACGCTTGTTCACGTAGCACACGCCGGCCTCGATCTCATCGAAGAAGCGCTCGACTTCCTCGGCCTTCTTGGAGAAGATGCCCGCCGTGAGGCCGTATTCCGCCTTGTTGGCCTCCGCGATCGCCTGCTCGAGCCCCGCCACCTCGCCCACCACCAGAATCGGTACGAACAGCTCCTCGAAGAAGAGGGCGGACTTGAGCGGCAGCCGGGCGATCGTGGGCGCGACGAAATGCCCGCGCTTGAACTGCCCGCCCTGGAGTCGTTCCCCACCCAGCAGGACCGTGCCTTCTTGACGGGCCTGAGCCGCGGCACGCGTGAAGCGCTCGACCGCCGCGGCGTTGATCACCGGGCCGAAGTACACGTCGCGCTCAGTCGGATCGCCGAGCTTGAGCGCCTTCGTGCTCTCGATCAGCTTTTCGACGAAAGCTCCCGCGACCC
>Ga0137397_10001393_pt1 | contig 16909 bp, 14 predicted proteins | sample czorhiz116metaG_FD_106658 | JGI IMG/M metagenome (GOLD analysis project Ga0137397, IMG submission 106658) | Vadose zone soil microbial communities from Angelo Coast Range Reserve, California, USA - czorhiz1.16 metaG | ecosystem: Environmental > Terrestrial > Soil > Vadose zone | place: USA... | reverse complement strand
GTTGCGCTATCGGTCGGATTGAAGGTCGATGCGGACGCGCTGCCGCCCGCGGTGGTGCAGGGCATTCAGGACGGCAGCATCAGCCTGACGAGCACCGCTACGACGATAGCCTTGCTCAAGCTCGACGCCGTCGTCGGGTTGAAGGGCACGGTCGAGGCGATCAACGGAGTGGATACGCTGACCCATGTGGGGACCACCTGCGCGCTGTGCCATTCGACGGTGGACGATTCCTTTGCCCCCGGGATAGGCAAGCGGCTGGACGGCTGGGCGAACCGCGATCTCAATCCCGGCGCGATCATCGCGCTGTCGCCCGCCTTGTCGGCGGGCAGCAAGGCGATCTACAACTCCTGGGGTGCCGGCAAGTACGATCCGCGCTTCAATTTCGACGGCATCAACGGGCCGCAGGTGATTCCTCCCGCCTATGGGCTGGCCGGCGTGCACAGCATTACCGCCACGGGTGACGGCGCCGACATCGCGTATTGGAACCGCTATGTCGCAGTGACTCAAATGGGCGGCCAGGGCACGTTCAGCGAGAGCCGGACCGGAGTGAACGTGACTAACGGCACCACCGACCTCGTGTCCTCGAAACTCCCCGCGCTGCAGGCCTACCAGTTGAGCCTCGCCGCTCCGGTGCCGCCGGTCGGCAGCTTCGATCCGGCCGCCGCGGCCAGGGGAAGGACGGTCTTCGAGGGCGCGGGACAATGCGCGACTTGCCACAGCGGCGCGCTGCTGACCGACGCCGATGCCACCCTGCACGCGCCCGCCGACGTGGTCAGCGAGCCCGAGCCCGGCGGCGTGGCGAGCTACGCATCGCGCAGCGCGACGAAACAATATCGAACCGCGCCGCTCGCAGGGCTGTGGCAGCACGCTCCCTACTTCCATAACGGCAGCGCAGCGACGCTCGAGGCGGTCGTCGACACCTACAACACCAGGAAGACGCTTGGCCTGTCGGATGCACAGAAGGCGGATCTGGTCCATTACCTGAAAAGCCTGTAGTCGTAGAAAATAGGACACCGGGGCGCGGAGGACCGACGGGCCCCGTTTGTTCCAAGGAGTGACAAGGAGCGATCCGATGACGATGCTTCCCGCAGATGTTTTCCGCGTCACCGAACCCCAAAGTCCGCCGCCCGTCAGCCGTCTGGAAAAAATCTTGCGGAGTCTTTCAGTTTTCACCATGCTGATGACGGTGCCGCAGGTGTTCACTATTTGGGTCGGCGGTGACGCTGCTGGTGTCTCGCTCGTTTCATGGGTCTCGTATCTGGTTTCCGCGTGCCTTTGGTTCGTCTATGGGCTTCAAAAGCACGACAAGACGATTTATCTCGCCTGTGTCGGCTGGGTCTTGCTCGACGCGGCCATCGTGATCGGCGTCATCGTCCACGGCTGATCGACAACGCAGCGGAAGGCCGTGCGGTGCATGGCCCTATTCGAGCTCGTCGATCGAGCGCGGCCAGCTCGCCTTGAGCAGGCGCGAGAGCGCCCGGTCGGCGAGGATCTTGCCGCCCGTCTGGCAGCGCGCGCAGTAGTTGGTCTCGTTTTCCGCGTACACGATCCGCTGCACCGGCGAGCCGCACACCGGACAAGGCTTGCGGTAGCGGCCGTGGACGGCCATCTCCTCGTGAAACGCGGTGACTTTCTCCGGCAGGTCCGCGCCGGCCCGCCGGCGCAGGCGCTCGGTCCACTCGATGAGCGTCGTGCGGGTCGCGTCGAACAGGCGCCTCACGTCTTCCGCCGAGAGCGCCGAGGTGTGCGCGAAAGGCGAGAGGTTCGCGCGGTGCAGGATCTCGTCGGAGTAGGCGTTGCCGATGCCGCTGAACAGGTGCGGGTCGGTGAGCGCGCGCTTGACGGTATGGTTGTCTCGCTTCAGCCGCTCGGCGAATTGCGCGAAGTCTGTTTCGAGAACCTCGAGACCGCCGGGATCGAGCGCGGCGAGCGCCGCTTCGCCCTCGACCAGGTGGATCGAAGCGCGACGCTTCGTGCCCGCCTCGGTGAGGAGCAGGTTCGCGTCCGGGAACTCGAACACGGCGAGCGAGATGCGCCCGGGAGGTTTCTTGTCCTTCGCGAGCCAGCGAAGGCGCCCGGCGATCATCAGATGCAAGACGACGAACAGCGCGCCCTCGAGCTCGAAAACGATGCGTTTGCCGATGCGGCGCAGGCGCAGCACCTTCTTCCCCTCGGCCGACGCGATAGGTGGATCGACGCTGCGCAGGACGAAAGGGTTGAGCAGGCGCACGCGCTCGAGCGTCTTTCCCGCCAGGCGGTCGGCGAGCCGCTCCACATATACGGTGACGTCGGGAAGTTCGGGCATGACGCATTTTATCGGGAGAACTTGCGGTAGACTTCGCGCCCTATGGCTCAATACGTGTATACCCTGCGCCGGGTCGGCAAGATCGTCCCGCCCAAGCGCCAGATCCTCAAGAACATATCTCTCAACTTTTTCCCCGGAGCCAAGATCGGCGTGCTCGGCCTGAACGGCTCGGGAAAATCGACGCTGCTGAAGATCATGGCCGGGGTGGACACGAATTTCGAGGGCGAGGTGATCCCGCTCGCCAACATGAAGATCGGCTTTCTGCCGCAGGAGCCGCAGCTCGACCCGGAGAAGACGGTGCGCGCGGCGGTCGAGGAGGGCATGGGCGAGACCTCCGACGCGAAGAAGCGGCTGGATGAGATCTACGCGGCCTACGCCGAGCCCGACGCGGATTTCGACAAGCTCGCGGCCGAGCAGGCGCGACTCGAAGCGATCGTGAACGCCGCGCATGGCGACAGCGCCGACCTGCAGCTGGAGGTCGCGGCCGACGCGCTGCGCCTGCCCCCCTGGGACCAGAAGATCGCACCGCTCTCGGGGGGCGAGAAGCGCCGGGTCGCGCTGTGCCGGCTGCTGCTCTCCAAGCCCGACGTGCCGCTGCTCGATGAGCCCACCAACCACCTCGACGCGGAGAGCGTGCAATGGCTGGAGCAGTTCCTGCAGCGTTTCCCCGGGACCGTGGTCGCCGTGACGCACGACCGGTATTTCCTGGACAACGCCGCCCAGTGGATTCTCGAGCTCGACCGCGGCTACGGCATTCCGTGGGAAGGCAACTACTCCTCATGGCTGGAGCAGAAGGAGCAACGCCTCGAGGTCGAGGAAAAGCAGGAGCAGGCGCGCATCAAGGCGATGCAGAAGGAACTGGAGTGGGTGCGGCAGAACCCCAAGGGGAGGCAGGCGAAGTCCAAGGCGCGGCTGGCGCGCTTCGAGGAGCTGTCGTCCTACGAGTACCAGAAGAGGAACGAGACCCAGGAGATCTTCATTCCGGTCGCCGATCGGCTCGGCGACTCGGTGATCGAGCTCACCGGCGTGTCCAAAGCCTATGGCGAGCGCTTACTCATCGACGATCTGTCCTTCAAGGTGCCGCCGGGCGCGATCGTCGGCGTGATCGGCGCGAACGGGGCCGGCAAGTCGACCCTGTTTCGCATGATCACCGGCAAGGAAAAGGCCGACACGGGCAAGATCGCGATCGGACCGACGGTGAAGATGGCTTTCGTCGACCAGTCGCGCGATGTGCTCGAAGCCGACAAGACCGTGTGGGAATACATCTCGGGCGGCGCCGACATGCTCACCGTCGGCAAATTCGAAATGCCTTCGCGCGCCTACCTCGGACGCTTCAATATCCGGGGTGCCGATCAGCAGAAGAAAGTCGGCACCCTCTCCGGCGGCGAGCGCGGCCGGGTGCACCTGGCGAAGACCATGCTCGCCGGGGCGAACGTGCTCTTGCTCGACGAGCCTTCCAACGACCTCGACGTGGAGACCCTGCGCGCGCTGGAGGACGCCCTGCTCGAGTTTGCCGGCTGCGTGCTCGTCACCAGCCACGACCGCTGGTTCCTCGACCGCATCGCCACCCACATACTCGCCTTCGAGGGCGAATCCAAAGTCGCCTTCTTTCCCGGCAATTACCAGGAGTACGAGGCGGACAAGGTGAAGCGCCTCGGCGAGGAGGCGGCCAAACCCAAGCGCATTCGTTACAAGCCGCTGAAGAGATAAGAATTCCGGAGCCGTCGTACGGGGCCCATATTAGTAATAGCTGATACGGCATGCCGATTCGCGTCGCTATCCCCGACATGGTCTCGCCCTCGTATTTCCCGGTGATCGCCGCGGTCGAGCTCGGTTTTTTCGCGAAGGAAGGCCTGGACGCCACGGTCGAGCTGATTTTTCCCGTCACCAAGACCTTCGAGGAGCTGCGCGAAGGACGCATCGCCTTCGTCGGCGGCGCCGCGCACGCGGCGCTGTACGCGTTCGGCGACTGGCGCGGCTGCAGGCTGCAGTGCGCGCTGTCGCAGAGGATGTACTGGTTCCTGGTCGCGCGCCGCGACCTGGGCGCGAAACGCGGCGAGCTGCGCGCGCTGAAAGGCCTGCGCATCGGCGCGGCGCCGGGCCCGGTCGACGGTCTGAAGCGCATGCTCGCAGAGTCGGGCATCGATCCCGAGCGCGACGTGAGAATCGGACCGGTGCCGGGGAGCTCGGGCAGCGGCGTGTCCTTCGGCATGGCGGCCGCGAAGGCGCTCGAGGAAGGCGCGGTCGACGCCTTCTGGGCGAACGGCATGGCCGCCGAGGTCGCCGTCCGCCGCGGGATCGGCTCCCTGGTGATCGACGCGAGGCGCGGCGACGGACCGAGCGGATCGCAGCACTACACTTTTGCCGCGCTCGCCGCTTCGCAGGATCTCATCGACGAGAACCCGCGGGCCGCTGCCGGCGCGGTGCGCGCCGTGGTCGCCGCCCAGGCCGCGCTCAAGCGCGACCCGTCGCTGGCCGTCGGCGCGGCGAAGCGGCACTTCCCTGCGCCCGAGCTCGAGCTCATCGCCGAGCTCGTGCGGCGCGACGCTCCGTACTACGACGCGGCGATCTCGGAGGCGGACGTGCGCGCCATGAACGAATTCGCGAGGGCGATGAAGCTGCTCTCCCGCGCGCCGGCATACGACGAGGTCGTGGCGGCACACTTTCGGAGGTGAATATTCCGCAATACCCATTTACATCCACCGGTCCTTGGTTGATACTTTGCCGGGCGCAAAAAGGACGTAAACAAGAACGCGCGTGTTCGAAGGGAGGGCGGAACTCATGCCGGGCCGGCAATGGGATGCCGCATCGAAAGCCAAAGTAGTGCTTGAGGGCCTCAAAGGGAGGTCCGAGAGCGCCATCTGCAAGCGTCACCGCATCGAGCCCGCCGAATACCGGCGCTGGCGCAAGCAATTTCTCGCCAACATCGCACGGCCCTTCGAATCGCGGCGCGTGCCCCCCGCGCAGCGCAGCAGCCGTCTTCTCGCGGGGATGTCGCAGAAGGTCTGGGAGGAGAGCGCCAAGGCGATGCGCGTCGCGCAGGAGCTGATCGAGGCGCTGCCCATTCCGGTGTTCTTCAAGGCGCGGGACGGCAAGCACCTCGGCGCCAACCGGGCCTGGGAAAGCTACTTCGGCGTCAACCGCGATGCCTTCATCGGCGGGACGGTCGAGGAACTCTTCGCGCAAGCGCCGGAAGCGGCGGCCAGGCATCACGCCGCCGACGAGGATTTGTGGCGCAATCCCGGTACGTGCATCTACGAGCTCGAGGTGCCGGTCCACGACGGAACCTTCCGTCACACGCTCAACTACAAGGCGACGTTCGCCGGCGCCGATGGCGAAGTCGCCGGGCTGATCGGCGCGATCATCGATATCACCGAGCGCAAGCGCGCCGAGCAGCGCCAGGCGATCGAGCACAGGATCACGCGGATTCTGTCCGAGTCCGAAACCCCGCGTGAGGCCATGCCCGGGGTGCTCGCGGCGTTTTGCGAGACGCTCGGCTGGGCCTGCGGGGCGCGCTGGAGCCTGGACGCCCAACTGGGCGGCTACCGCTGCGAGGAGACCTGGAGCAAGGACGATGTGGCCGTCGCGGATTTTCTCGCCGCCAGCCGGAAGAGCATCTATCAGCCCGGGCAGGCCGGGCTGATCCGGCGGGTATTGGGCAGGGGCGAGCCCGTGTGGATCGTCGACGTGTCCGCCGAGGAGAGCTTCCTGCGCGGAAAGCAGGCGGCGAGGGCGGGTTTGCGCTCGGCCTTCGCACTGCCGATACGCCTTGGCGATGAGGTTCTCGGCGCCTTGGAATTCTTCCACCGGGACACACTGCAGCCCGACGAGTGGCTGCTGAAGACGGGCGTTGCGATCGGCCTGCAGATCGGTCACTTCATGGCGCGCACGCAGGCGGAGCGCGAGCTGCGCCAAAGCGAGGCGCGCTTCCGCAGCCTGACGGGCCTGTCCTCGGACTGGTATTGGGAGGAGGACGAGGAGCTCCGCCTCACGTTCATGTCGAGCCGCTTCGTCGAGCGGACCGGCATCGACCCGGCGCCCTTCATCGGCCGCAAGCGCTGGGAAGAGCCCGCCCCGAATCTGACCGAAGCGGATTGGGCGCGCCACAAGGCGCAGCTGGAGCGCCGCGAGCCTTTCTTCGATTTCGAGATGGAGCGTGTGAGTCCCGACGGCAATTCGGTGTGGCTGGCGGTGAGCGGCGAGCCGGTGTTCGAGGACCGGAAATTCCGCGGATACCGCGGCGTCGGAACCGACATCACCGAGCGCAAGCGCGCGCAAGTGGCGCTGCACGAAGCTTACGACGAGCTCGCGCGCTCCAACGCGGAGCTGCAGCAGTTCGCCTACGTCGCCTCGCACGACCTGCAGGAGCCGCTGCGCATGATCGGCAGCTACACGCAGCTGCTCGAGCGCCGCTACGGCGAGAAGCTGGACAGCGACGCGCGGGAGTTCATGGATTTCATCGTCGACGGCGCGACGCGCATGAAGCAGCTGATCGAGGACTTGCTCGCCTATTCCCGCGTCGGCACCCGCGGCAAGGAATTGCGGCCGATCCAGGCGCAGAGCGCGCTCGACCGGGCGCTCGTCAATCTGCGCGTGTCGATCGAGTCCAGCGACGCGCAGATCACTCATGACGCGCTTCCCGAAGTGACCGTCGACGACACGCAGCTCACGCAGCTGTTTCAAAACCTGATCGGCAACGCGATAAAATTCAAGAAGAAGGACGAACCGATACGCATCCACGTCGGCGTCCAGGATGGCGGTGACGAATGGCAGTTTTCGGTCTCCGACAACGGCATCGGCATCGAGCCTCAGTATTTCGAGCGTATCTTCATGGTATTTCAGAGGCTGCACACGCGCGACGAATACGCGGGCACTGGCATCGGCCTCGCGATTTGCAAGAAAGTGGTCGAGCGTCACCGCGGGCGGATCTGGGTCGAGTCCGCGTACGGCAAAGGCAGCACGTTCGTCTTCACGCTTCCCAAAACTCAACAAGGAGAAACATGAGCGCAGACACAGACAGGACAGCTCCCCCGGTGGAGATACTCCTGGTCGAGGACAACCTCGGGGACGCGCGGCTGACGCGCGAGGCCCTCAAGGAGGGCAAGGTCTACAACAATCTCCACTGGGTCAAGGACGGAGTCGAAGCGCTCGACTTCCTGCACAAGCGCGGCAAGCACAAGGACGCGCCCAAGCCGGATATCATCCTGCTCGATCTCAACCTGCCGAAGAAGGACGGACGCGAGGTGCTGCAGGAGATCAAGTCCGACTCGCGGCTCATGCGGATTCCGGTGGTGGTCCTCACCACATCCAAGGCCGAGGAGGATGTCTTGAAGACCTACATGCTGCACGCGAACTGCTACGTCACCAAGCCCGTGGACCTCGAGCAGTTCATCAAGGTCGTGCAGTCGATCGACAATTTCTGGCTCACCGTGGTCACGCTTCCCAACGGAAAATAGGTCATGGCCGAGCGCCAGCGGGTTCTGCTGATCGAGGACAATCCGGGGGACGTCCGCCTCATTCGGGAGATGCTTTCCGAAGGCGAGGATGTGTTGTTCCATCTCGATTGCGTGGGTCGGCTCTCGCAGGGCCTGGAGTACCTGTCCACCCGCACCACCGGAGTCGTGCTCCTGGATCTTTCTCTGCCCGACAGCTACGGCTTCGACACCTTTCTCAAGGTCTACGCGCATTCGCCCAAGGTGCCGATCATCGTGCTCACCGGGCACGACGATCAGACGGTCGCGCTCTCGGCGGTCAAGACCGGAGCGCAGGACTACCTGGTCAAGGGCAAGCTCGACCGCGAGCTGCTGCTGCGCTCGATGCAATATTCGATCGAGCGCAAGCGCTACCAGGAGCAGCTCGAGTACCAGGCGAACTACGACGCGCTCACCGGGCTGCCGAACCGCAACCTGCTCCACGACAGGCTGAGGCAGTCGGTGTTCGCTCAGCGTTTCGTTCGATCGATCGGAGTGGTGTTCCTGGACATCGATCATTTCAAATTCGTCAACGACAGCCTTGGCCACAACACCGGCGACAAGCTCTTGCAGAAAGTCGCCGAGCGCCTTTCGGAATCGGTGCGTGACGGCGATACGGTAGCGCGGCTGGGCGGGGACGAGTTCATCCTGATTCTCAACGACCAGACCGGGCAGGAGGTGATCTACCGGGCGATGCAGCGCATCATCAGCAGGGTGTCCGAGCCGATCGAGATCGACGGCCAGGAGCTGCTGGTGACCGCGAGCGCGGGGATCAGCATGTACCCGCAGGACGGTCCCGACGTGGAGACGCTGCTGAAGAACGCCGACGCGGCGATGTACCGCGCCAAGGACAAGGGGCGCAACAACTTCCAGTTCTACACCGTGGAGATGAACCGGCAGGTGAACGAGCGCCTCAAGATGGAGTCGAGCCTGCGCCGCGCGCTCGAGCGCAACGAGTTCGAGCTGTACTACCAGCCGCGCATCCACGTCGAGAACGGCGCGCTGGTCGGTTGCGAGGCGCTGCTGCGCTGGCAGCACCCCGAGCTGGGGTTGACGCTGCCCGAGCGCTTCATCGGACTCGCCGAGGAAACCGGGCTCATCGTGCCGATAGGCGATTGGGTGCTGAACGCAGCGTGTGCGCAGGCGCGTGCCTGGCAGGACGCCGGCGCGGCTCCCATCACGGTTTCGGTGAACCTGTCGATGCGCCAGTTCAGGCAGGAAGCGCTCGCGGGCGCCGTGGACGATGCGCTCCGGCAAAGCGGACTGGATCCGCGGCGGCTCGAGATGGAGCTGACCGAGAGCCTCGTGATGCAGGACACGGAGGCCGCGATCCGCGTGCTCGAGCGCCTGCGCGAGATCGGCGTGGAGATCTCGGTCGACGACTTCGGCACCGGGCACTCGAGCCTCGCCTACCTCACGCGCCTGCCGATCAGCGCGCTCAAGATCGACCAGTCGTTCGTGCAGGGCATCAAGGGGACGGGAAGCGCCGACGAGGGCATCGTCGCCCAGGCGATCATCTCGCTCGCGCACAACCTCAAGCTCAAGGTGGTGGGCGAGGGCGTGGAGACCGCCGCGCAATTCGAATTCCTGAAGAAGCACGTCTGCGACGAAGTGCAGGGATTTCACTTCGGCAAGCCGATGCCCGCGTCCGACTTCGCGCGCTTCGCGGCGCGCCGCGGTTCGTGACGGGCGGGCCTAGGGGTTGGGCGCTTGGCCCGCGACGTCGAGAGCGAGCTTGACGCGCTCGCCGTCTCGCGCCGCCGCATCTTTGCGTTCCACCCGCGCGGGCGGAACCGCGAGGGTCTTCTCGAGGTGCTCGGTTACGGCGAGCGCACGCGCTGCGGCGAGCCTTGCGAGGGCGTCGCCCGGCAACGGCGCCGTTTCGTTCAGGCGATTCAGAAGCGCGTCGTAGAAGGCGCCGTCGGCGCTGGCGCGCCCGGCAAACGCCAGCAGCGGATTGACGCGCTGGACGGGCTTCCCCCGCGCTTTCTCGATATCCGCGACGAAAGCCGCGAGCGCCTGATCCGAGGCGCGCTCCACGAATAAGGCTTCCATCGCCCGCTGTGTCTTGGCATCGCGCGGATTCACCGGTTCGGGCTCATCGCCGTCGGAAGTCCGATCTAATCGGGCTGAAATCGCGGTCGCCACTTCGCGCTGGAGAAGCGCCCCGCGGTCGGCATCGCCGTATTGCCCCTCTACCACCAGCTTGAGGCGCGGGCGCTTGCCGAGCGCCTCGGCCACGCGCTTCAGCTTCTCGCGCTCCGGCGGCAGCAGCGTCGCACGGCCTGCGTCGAAGGCGATGTTTTCCACGTTCTCTCCACCCCCGCCGAAGAGCGCCCGGAACGGCGCCGTCGCCACGTTCGTGATAACTGTGGAGATCGCCTGCCAGATCAGGTGGCCGTAGCTGAACTGCGGGTCGTCGACGTTGCCTTTCACCGGGACCGCGACGGCGATTTTCCCGTCCGCATCGGTGAGTAGCGCCACGGCGAGGTCGAGCGGCAGGCTGAGCGCCCCGGGAGTTTCGACGCGTTCGCCCAGCGTGAGTTTGTCCAGCTCGACCTTGTTGTCGCCTGCCAGCGCGCCTTTGTCGACCTTGTATTGGAGATCGAGCGCGAGCCGGCCGGAAGCGATCCGCCGCCCGGCGAAAGTCACGCTGTAGGACGAGAGCGGAGACATTTCGACGTTGCGAAACGCGACGCGCAGATCCAGGAACGACTTCGGATCGAAGGTGGCGAGCTTGCCATCGATCCGGGCGAGGCCGAACTCGTCGACGCGCCCCTCGAGCTTCGCCACAGCGCGGCTCGCGCGATCGGTGCTCAGCCCCGAGATGTCTCCGTGCAACTCCTGGACCTTCGCCGCGAACGGCAACACCAGGCTCGAGTCGCTGAAATCGACCGCAGAATCCTCCACGCGCACACGCTCCACGTTCAGGGGAAACGGAGATTCCGCGTCCTCCGTCGGGCGCGCTGCGGGTGGCGGCGACTTCACGGGCGGCGTCCCGTCGGGGCCCGCGCCCGGCGGCGCAAATGCGCGGGCGAGATTGACGCTGCGGTCCTTGTTGACGACGACCTTCGCGTCGAGCCCGTTCACCTTGACCTCGCCGATCGTCAGCCGGTTGGGCGCGAGGCTGAACGCGATGCCGTTTGCCGCCACGGATTTCCACGCGAGGAAACTCTCGCCAGCTTCGTTCAGCAGCAGGTCGTCTACGCTTGCGGTCCCGCCGACGCGCAGCTCGGGGCGATCCTTCCTCGCGCGATACTGCGCCCGCAGCGTCGCCGAGATGCTGCCGGAGTCGAGCGCCAGCGCCGTGCGGGTCGCCACCATCGGCTGCAGCGGCTTGAGGCTCAGGCGCTCGAGCGTGGCTCGCGCGGAGCCGCGGTCTCCCGCCGGGCTCGCGTCGGCGCTCACGCGCAGGCTGCCGCCCTGGGCGAATCGCAGCGCCGCTTCGACCTTGACCGGCGTGCTGCTGCCCGTGCGCAGATCCTTCAGCGCGAGGGCCAGGTCGATGTCGTAGGCTACGGGTTGTCCGAAGCTGCGATCCGCGAGCGCGATCTTCAGCCCTTCGATGTCGAACGCGTCCAGAGCGAAGCGCCACGGGTTTGCCGAACTCCGGGCATTTTTCGCCGCCTTCGCTTCCCGAGGCTGCTCGCCGGGCTCCTTTTTCTTCAGCAGATCGAGCAGGCGCACGTGCCCGTCTTCCTCGCGGGCGACTTTTACGGCGCCTCCCTTGACCGCCGCCCGCCGTACGGAAATGTCCCGGGTACGCAGGTTGAAGCTCCCGCCTTCGAGCGCGACGGTATTGAGATTGACCAGCGGCTCCTTGACGCCTTGCTCCGCGAGCGCGATGCCCGACAGGGTGAGCCGCAGATCTTCGACGGCCAGCTCGGGCGCGCCCTTGGCGTACCCGGCGCGGTAGCGGAAGTCGAGGTCCGCTTCGCCGGCCGGCTCGGCCAGGTTCAGCTCGTCCTGAAAGAATCTCCAGACGGGTGCCAGCTTTGCGGCGCGCAGCGAGATCTCGCCGCGGGAGAAAATCGGCTGCAACGACACCTCGCCGCGCCAAACGAGCGTGCCGCCGCCGGGCAGGCGCGCGCTGACGTCATACGGTCCGCTGCGGTCGGGCAGCGTCGAAAGGTCATGCAACTCGATCGCGAGCGGCCGCAGCGACGCAATGGCCGGCTTCGCGCCGGTGCGATCGCTGAAGGTGATCGCTCCGTCGGAAAGCGCCAGGTGCTGCAGCACTAGGCGTGCCGGCTTCGAGCCGGGGGCGCTTTCGCCCCTGGGAATGCTGTCGGCCAGCTCGGCCAGATTGAAGCGGCCATCCGGAGCGATATCCGCGCGCAAGTCCAGGCCGTCGAGCGCGATGGTCGAAAACGTCCACGCCCAACGCAGCAGGCTCGACAACTCGAAATCCACCAGCAGGCGCCTGAAGCCCACGATAGGCGTGCCGTCGGCCTCGGCCAGCAGAAAATCGTTCAGCTCAACGCTGAAGAACAGCGGGTTGACGTTGACTTCGCGCACGCTCGCCTTCCGCTTGAGCTGTTCGGCGACGTATTGCGGAATCGCGCGCTGGATGTACCGGGACGCCACGAAATGGCCGAGCACGAAATAGATCGCGAACAACGCCACGAGCGTGGCTACCAACCGGGGGCGCGGAATCTTCTTCAGTAGCCCGGGCCATTGCATGGATTTTGATCCCGGAAAGCGGTTGCTGCGGCTGGGTGGCCGATTATGGCCAATCAGCATTGGCGATGCAACGCCTCGTCCGGTTAGACTCCTCCGCGACGCAGGGAGGCACATCGCCGGCACCTTTGCGCGCATCGCTTCCTGGTTGCCGCTCTACGCTCTCTACGCGATGCGGCGCACCCGGTCGCTGGCGATCGGCGAATTCCTCTCGATGCCGCTGTTCGCGGTCCTGCTCGCGACTTACCCCGGGCCGCTGTCGCTCGAGGCCGTGGGCGCGTTGTGGCTCGCGGCCTACGCCGGGTACGGGCTGTTCAATTTGTGGGCGGTGAGGCGGGCCTCCACATGAGTCCGTTGTGACGGCGAGGGACATTGCGTAGACTCCGCGCGAGATGGAAACGATATGGCAGCTTGAGGCCTGGTGGGCATACGCGTCGCGTTGCGCGCGGTTGCCCGCGAACGCGCCGGGCTGCGATTTCTTCTGGAACGCGATTGCTATAATTGGCGTCGTCGTCTTCGCGTTCATCGCGCTGTACATCATCCGGCGGATGGCGAGGCATTTCCTGGCAGTGCGGGCCGAGAACGCGCGGCTCGCCGAGAAGCGGCGAGTCGCCGACGGAGATACCATGGCACGTTACAAAGCGGATATGGACAAGCAGTACGTCGGTCCCTCCGAGGAGAATGTCGAGGCGCGCATCAGGCAGGCGCTGCAGGACAGGAAGCCCGAGGATTGGGGGCGGCCGGGCACGAGCCGAAAACCGGCAAGTTCCGACTAGGTTCATGAAACGCAGCACCGAACGCTTCCTCACGACGCACACCGGCAGCCTGCCGCGCCCGGAAGACTTGGTGCGCATGATGTACGCCAAGGAGGAGGGTGTGCCGGTCGACGGCGGCGCGCTCGCCGCGCGCATCCGTTCGGCGGTGGAGGAAGTGGTGCACAAGCAGGCGGGCGCGGGGGTCGACGTCGTCAACGACGGCGAGATGTCCAAGCCCTCTTACGCCACCTACGTCAAGGATCGCCTCGCCGGCTTCGGCGGCACCGGCAACACCTTCGTTTATCAGGACCTCGCCGGATTTCCGAATCTCGCCAAGCGCGTGTTCGGCGATCCTGGGCGCTCGCGCAGGAAGACCCCGGGCTGCAACGCGCCGATCAGCGTACGCGATCCCAGAGCGGCCGCCGAAGACGTGGCGAACCTCAAGGCGGCGTCGAAGAACGTGAAGACCCAGGAAATGTTCATGAGCGCCGCCTCGCCCGGGGTGATCGGCCTTTTCTTCCGCAACGACCACTACCCGAGCCAGGAAGCGTACCTGTACGCGATCGCGGACGCGATGCGCCAGGAGTACGAGACGGTGGCGAAGGCGGGCGTCATCCTGCAGATCGATTGTCCCGACCTTGGCATGGGCCGGCACATCCAATACGCCGACCTGAGCCTCGCGGAGTTCAAGAAGAAGGCGCGGCTGCACATCGAAGTCCTCAACCACGCGCTCTCCAGCATTCCGCCCGAGCAACTGCGCATGCACTTGTGCTGGGGCAACTACGAAGGTCCGCATCACTGCGATGTGCCTCTCGCCGACATCATCGACGTGATTTTTCTCGCGCGGCCTTCGGGCATTTCCTTCGAGGCGGCCAACCCGCGCCACGCTCACGAGTGGAAGCTGTTCGAGTCGGTGAAGCTGCCCGAGGGCAAGGTGCTCATTCCAGGCGTGCTCGAGTCGAAGACCAATTTCATCGAGCATCCGGAGCTCATCGCGCAGCGCATCGGCCGCTACGCGCAGCTCGTCGGCCGCGAGAACGTCATCGCCGGCAGCGATTGCGGCTACGGTACCTGGGTCGGGCAGGCTGCGGTCGATCCGGACGTGGTGTGGGCGAAGATGGCCGCGATGGCCGAAGGCGCGCGCATCGCGACCAGAGAGTTCTGGGGCCGCTAGGCCCCTTTCAGGCTTCCTCGATGTTCGACCATATCCGCGGGATCGTGGAGCGGGAGAAGAAACATCTCGGCGATGAGTTCGCGCGCACGCAAACGCTCATGCCGCTCCTCATGAAGCCGCGCAACGGCGCCAAGTGGACCAGGGAGGAAAAGCGCGAGCTGGTCGATCACCTGAAGCGCATCGGAGGAATGGGGCGCTACGTCGCGCTCCTCCTGCTTCCGGGGGGATTGGCCCTGCTGCCGCTGCTCGCGTGGTGGCTCGACCGGCGGCGCGACAGGCGCCCGCCGAAGTAGCCCAGGGATTTCCGGAGCCTATTCGCGGTAGGACGGGTCGGTCGCGTCGAGCTTCCGGATGAGCGCCGGCCATTCGAGTATGCCGAACTTGCGGCGCACCCCAGGCTGGTACAGGTGCGAGGCCTCCTCCACGATCTCGCGCGGTGGGAGCGAAATCTCCGTGTTGCACGACAGCGTCGCCACCTGCAGCTGGCAGGCGCGCTCGAGGCGGAAGATGTTGTCCCAGGCCTGCGGGATGCTGCCTCCGACCACGAGCAATCCGTGGTTCCTGAGGATCATCGCCTCGCGGTTGCCGAGATCGCGCACCAGCGAGGCCTGCTCGTCCAGGTCGATCGCGATTCCTTCGTAGTCGTGATAGCCGATGTCGATGAAGCGCATCGCCGTCTGCGCGAAAGGCATCAGCCCCGCCTTCATCGCCGACACCGCCATGCCGGCGATGGTGTGGGTGTGGATGACGCAGTCCACTTCGTGGCGCGCGCGGTGGATCGCGCTGTGGATCACGAAACCCGCCCGGTTGATGTCGTACTCGGTCGGGTTGAACAGGATCTTGCCGTCGAGGTCGAGCTTGATGAAACACGAGGCGTGCATCTGCTCGTAGAGCATCCCGTAGGGGTTGATCAGGAACGCGCCGTCCTCGCCCGGGACGCGGGTCGAGATGTGGTTGGCGATCATCTCGTCCATGCCGTAGAGATGGACCAGGCGGTAGGCGGCGGCGAGGTCGACGCGCTTCGCCCATTCTTGGGCGCTGACTTGTTCGCGGACCGATTTCTGCTTTTTAATGCGGGTAACGCTCATGGCGTGCTCCTCGTCCGCAAGTCGAATCTTACGTAGTTTAACGCTGACCGCGGGATTGGTCATTTTGGGTGGTACCTCTCTCAAACCGGCACCGCCGCGAAAGTCCGCAATCGGCCAAAAGCGGACATTGCTTCATTGGCGGGGACGCGCTGAGTCCTGACCGCCAGCGATTGCCAAAACCCAGAACACCGCCGCGCCCGGAAACCATCGCGATGGGTCGCGGTGTTCTGGCCGTCCGACAGCCCGCGCATCGAGATTCAGGGAATACCCTACGGCGTCTCGGTCGCTTGCCGACCCTCGCGCACGTGCTGGGGAGTTTGTTAGGGCATCTGGTCATGAAGTCGTTCCCCGACATACGACTCGAACGTTCGTCGCATCAAGTCTCTGAGGACCACCACGTTTCCGGATTCATATAGGGGTGGTACACCCCCAAGGATTGAGCGTATCCGTCCAAGCCAGGGAATAGACTGGTTCGAGAAATATTCATGTAGAAAAGCTTTTCCAGCGCATGGCGGCGCAGACCGACCGGGATGATTATCTTCCGCACATGGTCTTCGCTTTCCCAGTCAGGCATTGCTTGAAGGTTCTCCATGAAGCCGGTCGCAAGACTACCGGGAACCACAAAGAGTCCCTTTTGAATCCGCAATCGTTCGTTCACCCGATAAGGATTTGCAGGAAGGGCACACGAGACTCCGGGCGGGTTGAATAGTGCGCCGAATACCGCCTGCTCGTAGCCGCTGACCGCGGGGTTCAGAAGAACGTCGACGGCCGTTTTACCCGCACTCTTCAAGGCTCTCATCGAAGAATTGACGGCCCAATTAGCGTTGAGAGCCCACACAGTGCAGTCACCTACGGCATGGTCCAAAGCGAAGTACGCTGCGACGTAGACGGAGTAGGTAAAGTCCACGCAGCGAGTGGGTGCACCATGATGCTGCAATAACGCTAGCCACTCCATGATGGACTCGTTTGCGGGAACATGAACGGCGTACTCGTGATAGACACGCTTGAAAGCCTGAATTAACTCGCTCTCGTTCCTCTCGCGTTGCGCGACTTGAAATTTCTCACGCTCGAAGAAGCGTTCAAGTGACGTCTTGATCGGGCGATCCTTGGTGGATTCGCCGCGATAAATCCACGCGCGGTTGTCGTACTCGTGGATTTCATCCCAGGACGTTAATGTCTTAGTTGCAATGTGCACTGGCGGATACTCCGAGCGCTAAAGCCTGTTTGACCTCAGCCAGGAACTGCCAACGACTAGCGTGCCTCACTATCCCCCTCGCGGCTGAGCGTGCTCGTCGAGTCTACGCCGCGAGTGTCCGCTTTGGGTCGAAAGCAGCAATCCCATTCGGAGGAAACCCCTAGGACTCTGCAGCAATTCAAAGTCCCTGGATTCCCGCTTCCGCGGGAATGACATCCAACTACGCTGTTTTGTTACGCGC
>Ga0137397_10001392_pt1 | contig 16912 bp, 9 predicted proteins | sample czorhiz116metaG_FD_106658 | JGI IMG/M metagenome (GOLD analysis project Ga0137397, IMG submission 106658) | Vadose zone soil microbial communities from Angelo Coast Range Reserve, California, USA - czorhiz1.16 metaG | ecosystem: Environmental > Terrestrial > Soil > Vadose zone | place: USA... | reverse complement strand
TCACCGCCCGCACCCTGCAGGAGACCTACCGCATCGACCAGGTGGATGCGGCCACCAGGGTCTACGGCCTGGCGGGCGACCCGATCGCCCACTCGCTTTCGCCGGCCATGCTGAACGCGGCCTTCCGCCGCGAAAATGTGAATGCCGTTTACGTGGCCCTGCACGCCAAATCCTTTGACGACCTGCTGGCCTGCGTACGCGACATCCCCATTCACGGCCTCAGCGTGACCATGCCTTATAAGGAAGAGATGGTCAAACATCTCGACAAGACCGATCCCATGACGGCCAAAGTCGGGGCGTGCAATACGGTCATCCGTTCGCAGGAAGGCAAGCTCTACGGATTCAATACCGATGTAAGCGGCGTGGTGCGGCCTCTGGAACAGCGCATCCCCCTGGCTGGAGCGAAGATTCTGGTTCTGGGCGCCGGAGGCGCGGCCCGGGCCGCCGTCTTCGGCCTCAAAGAGCGCGGCGCGGACGTTTACATCCTGAACCGCACGCCCGGCCCGGCGGCGACCCTGGCAAAGCAGGCCAAAGCCAAAGCCGTGAATCGCACTCAGCTTAAGAAGATGAATTTCGACGTCATCGTCAACGCCACTCCGGTGGGCATGGACGGCAACAAAGAACAGCCGCCCATCTCGGAGCAAGAGTTCAAGGCGCGCTACTTCTTCGAAATGGTCTATTCGCCCGCGGAAACGAAGCTGGTCAAACTGGCCCGCAGCAAAAACATACACGTGATCCTGGGGGCCGAGATGTTTGTCCAGCAGGGTGCGCGGCAGTTCGAGATGTGGAGCGCGAAACCCGCGCCGCTGAATGAAATGCAGCGGGTGGTGGAGTATGCGCTGGCCCAGAGGGCGGCCGCCAAGGCGGCTGCGGGGAAGAATGGGAAGAAGTAGGTTCTTCAAGTTAGCGCTTCGGCAGGTTGATCTTTGAGGCTTTCGCAGCCTCAAAATCATCTACAGCGGTGTAGACGGAAAATCAGAAATCGCGTGTAAGTTATTGAACGAATTGGTCGGGGAGAGAGGATTTGAACCTCCGCCCCCCTGGGAAGTCATCGCCTTTAGTATCTTCAGAAAGGCGATGGTCTGAGGCTCTGACCGCTACAAAATCGCCTACGGTCTCCTGGGGATCCTTTTGATGGCTATTTCCCGTTTCTTTAGTCCGTAGGTCGTGCGTCCGATACATAGTATAGTAGAGGGCGAGGAACAAGATGGGATCCACTGAACATCGGCCCACGGACCAGGAGAAACACGAGATTATCCAAGAGGCTCTCGACGAGCCACATCCTCTACACGAAGAGCTCAAGGAATCCTGTCCCGCGGCACAGGCCTTTGGATTTGGCAAACGAGGTAAGGCTCCTCCGCCTCCGACTCCTGAGCAGATCCTGGCTTGGGATCAGGAATTTGCTGTGCGATTAGCTGAACTCAACAAGGAGAAGGAACAGCAACTGAGGTCGGAACTGCGTCTGGAAAGAGAAGCACGGCTGAAGGAGCAAAAGCAGAAGACACGATTCTTTATTTTCGTGCCAGGCTATCTAATCTCGCTGCTCTCAGTATCTGTTCTGATGACCACTTGCCTCTCCTTACCGTCAGTTTCTGATTGGGTCTTCTCCGTAACCGACCGCATCCCTGATCCTCCGGCTACCTTTCTGTGTGTAGGAGGCATTTCCCTCTTCGCGTTGCTCCCTTGTTTGGCGTGGTACCGCAATTCATTAAAGGACGGTCAAATTTTCGGCAATATGGATCTGAGAAACGCACAGTGGAGAATATTGAAGCCTTTCTTGACTCGGGAACCGAGATTGGAAGAGCCAAGGCTAGATCCACAGGACGCCCGACGAGTGCTGAACGGAGTTTTGTGGAGATTGCGCAGGGGAACGCCGTGGCAGGATTTACCCAAGCGTTATCCGCCGTACGAGATTTGTATTCGCTGGTCTCAACAATGGCAGGACGACGGGACTTTAGTGGCGGTGTTGCGGGCTTTGGTAGCAGATTTAAGGAAACGGGGCAAGGTGGATTCAGCAGAAACGTTCACCGAAGGCTCGTTCGTGAGAGCGGAAAAGCGGGCTCTCGAGTTGGTAAGACGAAGCGCGCAGAACGGAGCAACATCGTGGCAATTGCAGACAGCTATGATCTTCTTGTCAGAAGCAGCATGGCCAGCGCTTCTCCCTGAGACAATTCAAGCCCACGATTGAGAACCGTCCATTAATTTGTGACTGATCTCCTGAGTCATACCCCTTTAAACGCGCAGCGATTTTTAGGGGAACCTGGGGACATCCAAACAGACGGGACGTTTTCTCTTAATTGTTTGCCGTGTGCCGTCTTGCTCAACCTGGCCCCCAAAAGGGGAGGCCACCCGGAAAAGTCAGACTTGATGATCGCAATCAGAATAAGCGCCAGCTTGAATAAGCGCGGCTTTGACTGTTAGAGCCTCTGCCATCTGAATCAGAAGAGTTGGGAACGTCCCGTCCCCGGTTTCCTGGCGGGGCAGGGATTTCCTGATCCAGCCTCGGAGTTCCTGGTTTGCCCGACCACCCGGGAGTTAAGTGACGGCAAGGGCGTTCCGGGGCGTCTCAGTCACCTTGCCTCTCGAGCAGCAGTCGGACGCAGAGCCGAGTACACTGGTTCGGGACCAGGGAGTCGGCGGTTCAAATCCTCTCTCCCCGACCAATCTTCTCAATCATTTACTCTTGTTCCCGGTATCTCACGCTCACCGCTGAGGGCGATTTTGACGCTGTGAGAGCATCAAGGTTCCGCAAGCCACATTTTTCTCGAAACCGCTCAGCGTCGCCGGATATGAGAATCACCACGCAATCATAGGGTTACAAAGTGTGGTCGCATTGGCAGGCCGACTCGTTCCTAACTGATCGCGGAAAGTGCCGGACTGAGCACACGGTAATTCCATCCTGGAAATCGCCAGTGTTGCAGAAGGCGTTATAATCGGCTTCACCGATGGCCAGACTTACCCTTGCAAAGCTCGAAAGACATCTATACTCAGCGGCTGACATCCTGCGCGGCAAGATGGACGCGTCTGAATTCAAGGACTTCATTTTCGGAATCCTTTTTCTCAAACGCGCAGCAGACGTGTTTGAGGCGGAACGCGAACGATTTAAAGCTGCTGAGCTCGCCTCCTTGTTGAAGCAGGGCTCCACGCCCGAGGAAGCAGAAAAAGAGGCGGACGCGGAGGCCGAAAATCCTCGAAACTACCAAGGGTTTTTTGTTCCCCCGATCTCGCGTTGGAGCTACATCAACGACGCGCTCCATCAGAACGTCGGTGATGGACTCAACAAAGCAAAAGACAATCTCGAAGAAGCTAATTTGGAACGGCTGGATGGCGTCCTTTCCCACATCGATTTCTGCAAGAAAGTCGGCAAGAACCCCTTGCCCGATATCAAGCTGCGAAAGCTGATCACCCATTTTCGCAAGTATCGCCTGCGTAATGAGGATTTCGAACACGACGATCTGCTCGGCTCCGCTTATGAGTTCCTGATCAAAATGTTTGCCGATTCCGCCGGCAAAAAAGGCGGGGAGTTTTATACGCCCCGCGAGGTTGTCGGACTCATGGTGCGCCTGGTCAAACCCCAGGCAGGACAGCGCGTTTATGACCCAGCATGCGGTTCAGGCGGCATGCTGATTTATTCCCGTAAGTACGTCCAAGAGCACGGCGGCGATGCTGAAAATCTCTCCCTTTATGGACAGGATGCCGGCGGTAGCGCCTGGGTAATGGGCAAAATGAACATGCTGCTGCACGGTATTGAGAAAAAAGCGTTCATTGAAAATGGAGACGTGCTTACCAGCCCACTGCATCTCGACTCCAAAGGGCAGCGCATCTATTTTGACCGGATACTGGCAAATCCGCCTTTCAGCATGAATTTTGAGCGTGAAGGGATGCAGTTTACTGAGCGCTTTGGGTACGGATTTTGTAAGGAGACTGGGAAACGTGCGGACCTAATGTTTCTCCAGCATATGCTGTTCTCTCTTGCGCACAGTGGAATCATGGCCACCGTAATGCCACTTGGTGTATTGTTTCGTGGCAGCGCGGAAGAGAAAATTCGGCGTAAGCTGATTGAAAATGACCACATCGAAGCGATCATCAGCCTTCCGCCGCAACTTTTCTACAATACCGGCATCCCAGCCTGCATCATCGTGCTTCGCCCAAAAGGTGAGAAGCCTGCCGAGCGCGCTAACAAGGTCCTCTTCATCAACGCAGACCGCGAATTCGAACCCGGGCGTGCTCAGAATTATCTCCGGCCGGAGCACATAGAAAAAATCGTCGCTACGTTTGACAGATTTGAGGCGATTCCCGGCTACTCGGCCATAGCTTCAAAAGAACTGATTGCATCTGAAGGCAACGATTTTTCGCTGAACATCCGACGCTATGCTGACAATTCGCCGCCCCCGGAACCGCACGACGTACGTGCGCACCTGCACGGCGGAGTCCCAAGAAAAGAAGTGGAAGCGCTTCAGCCGCTATTCTCGGCCCATGGCTTTGATCCGGCGCATCTTTTTATTGATCGCGATCCAAAATATATTGATTTTGTTTCTACTCTCACAAGCGCCGACGACCTCCGCACGATAGTAGAAAATGATCAAGGCGTCAAGGAGCGTGAGCGCGCGCTCCGGACAGCTTTTGAGTCGTGGTGGACGGCCGCCGCTCCCCGGCTTGCCGGCCTTCCGGCCACCCATGACCCGATGATGATTCGTAACGAATTCCTGCGCTCATTCCACGCGGCCCTCGAACCGGTGAAGTTGCTGGACCGCTTTCAAATTGCCGGCACCCTGGTGACATGGTGGGAGGAACAAAGCGATGAGTTTAAGACGATAGCTGCGCGTGGGTTCGGCGAATTGGTGGATGGCTGGGTGGATACCATCCGCGATGTGATCGAGGATGCTGAAAGCAAGAAAGCCGACCGCGACGCGGTACGGGAGCATAAACTGGTGCTTCGGCTCTTGCCCGACTATCTAATTGAAGTTGAAGCGGCTGCGGGAGAGGTCAGTCGGTTGGAAGGAGCTAAGAAAGAATTCGAGCTCAATTCGTCCGAGGATAGACAGTCTTCTGAGGGTGATGAAGGACAGGAACAGGATGAAACGCCTGAAGAGGCCAATTACGCAAAGGAGATTAAGAGCGATCAGAAGACATTGAAGACCTCAATTGCTGACAAGCTGGATCGAGTTAAAGCACTCAGCGGCGGGAAGAAGATTTCTGAATCTATTGCGGCGGCTGAACATGCAGGAAAGAGCACAGACATTCTTTGTGCTGAGCTGGCCCATTTGCAGGCGGAGATTGCGCCTGTTCTTGCCGAGATAGAGAAGATCGAGGCCAAACTTGAACCGTACAATAAAATTTGCGACGACTTGAAGAACGCGCGCAGCGATCTTCGGGGCTTGGAGAACGCACTTCTCCACCGTTTGCAGGAGGTTCGCGCCTCACTGACTCTTGAACAAACAACAGAGCTCGTACTTGATCTCTCCGGGGCCAACCTTGTCGGCGTTTTGGCCATTGGTGTATCGGCGCGGCGCACAGACGTTATCGCCGCGTTGGAGAACCTGTGGGATAAGTACCGCACTCCTCTTTCGAGCCTCAAGGATGCCGCGTTCAGGCTCCGGCTTCGAGTGGATGAGATAGCCAAGGAGCTAGGGTACTCATGACTGAGACAATCATTAACGAATGTCCTAACAATTGGAACGACGTGAACATATCAGCACTGGGCGAAATAGTTTCAGGGGGTACGCCTAGCCGAGGAAATCGCTGGTTTTGGAATGGAGATATTCGGTGGGTGACGCCCACGGTAATCACGGCGCTTAAAGACAAATGGCTCTCTGATACACCAGAACACATCACGGAAGCCGGGCTTCGGTTTAGTTCCGCAAAGCTGTTACCCCCGCAATCGATTGTGGTCACAACTCGGGCCACACTTGGCGCACGAGCCATTACGAAAGTGGCGCTTAGCACGAATCAAGGATTTAAAAGCATCATTCCAAATGCTGAGACTGAGCCACTTTGGTGCTACTACATCGTCGAGACACTCCAGAGAGAGATGGAGCGTCGTGCGGTCGGAACTACCTTTGCTGAAATTTCAAAATCCGATTTTGCAACGATTCCATTGTGTCGTCCTCCCAAGCCAGAACAAGCCAGAATTGCCGAAATCCTTGACATAGTGGACTCGGCCGTCCGAGAAACCGAGATGGTCTTGGCTAAAGTGCACCAGATAAAGATCGCACTTCTTCATGACCTGCTTTTATATGGGCTTAATGAGCACGGACAGATGAGAGATCCGATTAGTCGCTCTGAGCAATTCCAGAACTCTCCTCTCGGGATAATTCCGAAATCATGGTCAGCACGCATCATAGGCGACCTTGCAAACCATGTCCGGAGTGGTGTGACACCAACAGGCGGCGGGAGGGTGTACACGCGAGACGGCGTTGTTTTTTTGCGAAGCCAGAATGTCGCCTTTGAAGGATTGTCGCTCAAGGATGTGGCGTTCATCGGCGACAAAACGCACGCCGCCATGGCGCGAAGTGAAATTTTTCCATTTGATGTCCTGCTTAATATCACAGGAGCATCGATTGGCCGTTGCTGCTACGTTCCCGCAGGGTTTAGGAAAGCCAACGTCAATCAGCACGTTTGCGCTATTCGCCTCGTAAATCCTTGCCGGGAGGACGCTGCTCTTTTAGCAGCGATTCTGGGCTCGTCCATTGGCCAGTCCCAAATCGAAAAGCTGAATATAGGGAGCAACCGGCAAGGTTTAAATTATCCTCAGATTCGCAGCATTGTTGTTCCGTGGCCAGAACCGGAGGAGCGGAAGGAAATCGTCGTGCGATTAGAGAAGATGACTGCAAGAATCGAGGCTGAGGATACCGAATTGTCTAAGCTCAAGCAGTTGAAAGCGGGCCTTTCTCACGATCTCTTGACAGGTGAGGTCCGGGTTCCAATCACCACTAGTGTGCCAGCATGACAACCTCTCCGATTCCGGTCACAGATTACAGCCGCGAGAATCCAAACGAGTACACCGAGGTCGAGCGGAAGCTACTGGCGCAACTTGCAGCGATGGGTTGGGGTTTCATTCAAGGTGACCTCGATTATCCTGCAAAGACAGGCCGTACCAGCTTCAGCCAAACCGTGCTGTTGGAACGCTTGCGCCACGCTTTCAGAAGAATCAACAAAAATGGGGAAGGACAGGAGTGGCTTGACGATCTCACGCTCGATCGGGCCGAGCGTGAAATGCTCCGGCCCGATGGCAACGGCCTGCTGGAGTTGAACCGGAGTTTTACACAGCGGCTCCTTGTTGGAGTCCGCGTGACGGTAGCCGCAGGTCCACGCGCGGGGCAGGAAGTGCAGCTTCAGGCCATTGCATGGGAACCTGAACACCTGAACGAAAATGAGTTCCTTGCCATCAACCAATTTCAGGTATTGATTCGTGGGACACCCTATACCAAGCGCCCGGACATAGTCCTGTTTGTGAACGGATTGCCGCTGGTGGTCATCGAATGCAAGGGGCGCGACGTGCCTGAGGCGCTGGAGAGGGCGGTCGATCAGCTTCTCCATTACTCCGATCAGCGCCAACTCGACCACGCTGAGCGGGAAGGCATTCCAGAACTCTTCCATTTCAACGCGCTGATGGTGGGCACCCATTACGACCGAGCGGTAGCGAGTACCGTCGGCGACACCGGCGAATTCTTTTCCGAATGGAAAGATACCGTCCCTGTCGCAAGAGAACAGGTGTTGCAGGAAGTTGGCAGGGAAGCCGGCTCGTTATCCAGCCAGGAAACCCTTGTTGCCGGCATGCTTCGTCCAGCGCATCTCCTGGACTTAGTACGAAACTTCACGGTCTGGGATACCGACGAAGGCCGCTTGGTGAAAAAGATTGCTCGCTACCAGCAATTTCGCGCCGTGCACCACACCATCCAGCAGCTTGAAACCGGCAGGACACGAAAAGAAACGAACGACGAGGACACCCGTGGCGGCGTGATCTGGCATACACAGGGCAGCGGCAAGAGCCTCACTATGACCTTCCTGGTACGCAAGCTCCGCACTTTTGATCCCCTGAAAGGCTTCAAAGTTGTGGTGGTGAGTGACAGGATTTCCCTTGAGCGCCAGCTGCGCGGCACATTGCAACTGGCTGGAGAGAACATCAGGCCGTCGGAACAGGAGCAAAAACAGAATCTCTCGCAAATAGAAATCGTGCAGCGAATCCTCCGTGAGAAAGGGCCGGATGTAGTTGTCTGCATGATGCAGAAAAATCAGGATATGGACCGCGAACGGGAAACGCTCACGGCGGAAGTTCAAGCTTATGTCCGGGTTGAAAACGAAATCAAGGCAGGCGAGGAGGGCGGCCAAACAGAATCACTCGAGCCTACCGCCACAGATTCAGGACACGAAGGAGAGGCGGCCAAAAAGGAAGTTACGCGTACCCTTCGCGCCACCATCCCAAAGAACAGTCGGAAGCCGGAACCTCTCAATGAGGACGAACGCATCATTTTGCTGGTTGATGAATGTCACCGTTCTCAGGCTGGGGACTTCCACGCCTATATGATGGGCGCACTTCCCAATGCGGCGAAGATCGGGTTCACTGGAACTCCAATCTTTACTGAGGGTGACAGAAACACTCTCAAGATTTTTGGCCGGTTCATCGACAAATACGGCATGACGGCCTCCTGGCGCGACGGCGTCACAGTCGAAATCCTCTACGAAGGCCGTTCAGCGGATGGCTTGGTCGAGCAAACGGAACGCTTGGATCAGGCTTTCAACAACAGGTTCCGCAATTACACAGAGTCGGAGCGCGCCCGCATTCGGCAAGTCTATGGCAATGAGCCGGATATTCTTGAAGCCCCTCGCCTGATCGCAGAGAAAGCCCGCGACATGATGATCCACTATGTCGGCGAGATTCTGCCCAATGGCTTCAAGGCGCAAGTGGTTGCAGTTTCCAGACTCGCAGCGGTTCGCTACCATGAGGCCCTGACTAAAGCCAGAACCGACCTGCTTGCCACCCTGGACACGTTGCCTCCGGAAATTCTGGCGCTCACACCAGATGAACTGGCACGCGAGTCCGAGTGGAACCAGTATCTCGTCCGCTGCCATCCGCACCGTGGCAGGCTTCGCGAACTGGCAATTGCCGTTGTAATCTCCGCCGACCACAAGGACCCGCTATCCTGGAAGCAGTGGACAGACGCTTCGGAGCGGGAGAAGCACGAACGTCTCTTCAAGCTGCCATTTGTAAACGACGACCCGAACAAGCGGAGTCCACTTGGCATATTGGTGGTGAAGAATATGCTGCTTACTGGTTTCGACGCGCCAGTTGAGCAGGTGCTGTATCTGGATCGCCAAATGGCAGACCACGAACTCCTTCAGGCAATTACGCGCGTCAATCGCAAGAAGGCAGGCAAGCCCCGCGGTTACGTCGTGGACTATGCCGGAGTTGCTAACGCCCTCGCTGCTGCCATCAAAGCGGTGCGCGAGATGGAGGAGGGAGGGGCGGGCGCTGGAGTCGGCGGTATCGGTACGCTTCAGCAATCGTTGCCGCGACTGCGGGAAGCGCATCAGCGGGTAATTCAAATCTTTAGCACTCGCGGAATAACCAGTCTCTTGCCGATTGATCCGCCGGTTCAAGTTTTAGCTGACGCGCAGGTTCGCTCCGACTTCATCAACAAACTTCGAATTTTTCTTGACTGTTTAGGCGCACTGTTCACTCGGCCGGAATCCGTCGAGTTCAAACGTGATGCGAAGATACTCGCGTTCATTGCGCGCGTTGCTTCAAACGTGTACCAGGATCCGCAGCTGCTGCTAATCGGGGTTGAAGCAAAGGTTAAACAGCTGGTGGACAGGTTTATTGCCGCACAAGGCATAGATCCTGTGATACCACCAATGTCCATCATGGACCCGAAGTTCGCTGAAGAATTGAAGCAGTACAGCAGCTCTCGAACGCGAGCATCGGCAATGCAGCATGCAATACGCCTTCAACTCGCGGTGAAAACAAGCGAGGACCCGGTTGTCTATCGCACGTTCAGTAAAAAGCTGGAAACAATTTTGCAGGAGCTGAAAGACCGGTGGGAGGAGCAGATACAAGCCATGCAGGCATTGCTGAATGACATGGCGAACGCCGAGGTTCCCTACCAGGTTGACGGGATTGATCCAAAAGTTCACGGGCCATTCTTTGGTATGATCCGGGATGAACGGGACAAATCCCAACTCGCGACAGTGGACGATCCCGAGCAGCTCAAATTTGTAGTTAGTTTCACGCGCGAAATTGTGGCTCAGATTCAGCGTGAAATCCGAACAGTTGACTTTTGGCTCGACAGCAACGGACGGAGACAACTGGAAAATTGGCTTTATACACGCCTTCGGCAGAGCCGAATCGTCCCCAGGGATAAAGTTGAACTTCTTGCTGTTCGCCTGACGGACCTTGCGTATCACCGGAGACGGTGGCTGGCAATATGAGCGAAACTCTGTCAATCGGCAGCTTGGAGATCACTGTCCGCCGGAGCGAGAACCGCCGCACAGTCAATCTGGCCATCGAGCGCGATGGAAGCGTCGTCGCAACCGTGCCTGCAAATATGCAAACTTCGGAGCTCTCCAGGATCGCCCGGAGCAGAGAACTTTGGCTGCACTCCGCGGTGGCACGCCGCAATACCTGGGTCTCCGGGTTCGCCAAGGAATACGTCTCTGGTGAAGGCTTCTACTATCTCGGACGCAGCTATCGATTGCGCGTTCTTAGGGGAGCAGCCGCAGACAGCGGGTGGCCCGAGTTGAGGCTCTTTCAAGGCAGATTCCAGATTCGTGAAGACTGCATTTCGGAAGGCCGTCGCTGTTTTGTCCGCTGGTACTCAAAGCAAATGCAAACATGGCTTTCGGAGAACATCGAACAGTTGCAAACGCGCGTGGGTGTGACAGTCAGAAAGACTTCCGTTATGGATCTTGGATTTCGATGGGCATCCTGCTCTGAAGCGGGCCGCCTGAATTTCAATTGGCGAGCGATATTACTTCCCTCCAGGATAATTTCTTATCTCGTTCTCCACGAGCTGTGCCATTTACTTGAGCACAATCACACTAAGAAATTCTGGTCGCTGGTGCAATGTGTCGACCATCAATACGAGCGCAAGGAGCAGTGGCTACGCGAAAACGGTGGACGGTTTTGCTTGTAGTCGTGACGGGGATGTCTGGGAAACCGGGGACAGCCGGGACGTTTTCCCCGTGTCCGCTCTTGCTCGTGCCATTGCCGTCGGTGTAGGCAATACGTGGAAATGCTCCGCAAATTCATCCTGTCTTCCGATTCCGAACGGCTCGTCCATTTTCCACTTCAACTTGATCGGGATTACTCTGACACGCATCAGCTCTTACAATCTGCTATTGCCTCAAGGATGAACCTCGTTCGCCTGATTGCAATCTTGAAAAGTTGGTAACGTCCCGTCTGTCCCGGGTTTCCCTTGGCCGCCCTGGACGATTCGCGACGGTAAATGATCGTTCAAATTCGGCGAAGTGATTCGGTCGAAGCCCTGCAGCCCGATGCGAACACCGTTAATCTTGCCCCAAAGATTTGCCAGTCGGCGATTCTGACTGCTACGACTCCTGCAAAAAGGAGCGATATGAAAATCAGCGGAATTCTTTCAGAGCTAAAAGCGCAAAAAGATCGTCTGGATACAGCCATTGCTGCCCTCAGCGGATCGGAAGATCGGAGGCGTCCGCGACGCCGATTGAGTGCTGCAGCCAAAGAAGCGCATTTCAGCCGCCATGAAGAAGACATGGGCCAAACGGAAGAGAGGCGCTAAAGCTTCGTAAAAGAGGCTACCGAGGTCAGGGAAATAAGATTTTTCTAATTTTGGCCAGCGTGCTGGTCTGAGTGCACCCCCCTCAGATGCGTTGTGAAATGAGGGGTTTTAACCGCCACAAAATCGACACGACGGTGGTGCGGCGCTCCAATGTCTACTCTCCAAACCATTAAATCTGAAGGGATAACCAACCCACCTACTTGAGCAGGCCCTCTGATATTGCACCCGAATGATCCCAATACGTGCTTAGCAGATATTGGGAATGAAATATTCAGCCGGACATTTCTCTTGCAGGCACCCGAGCGGCCGACGGTTCAAGGAATTATCGGCCACGGGTTCATGGAAGATTCCATTTTGAAAGACAGTATAAATGCTGTAGTATTTCATGGCTGAGGTGCTCTATGAAAGCCATTTTGGTTCTAGCAATTGTTGTTGTGTTGTCTGGCGTAATAGCGGCGCAAACACCAGAAGCGATGGCCATCCGCTCGCATGCTGACAGTCAACAATGGTCAAGGCATCTTGTCGATCATTATTTAACGGCGGAGATAGCGAAGCTGTTTGCTCCAAAGGCGCAGGGTGCAGAAGCTTCAAGCTGCTGTTTAAACGCATGCAATGATCATTATCGCTTCTGCGTCGCGGGCTGCGTTGGACCAGATGCCCAAGCCTGTAAAGACCAGTGTGATGTCGAATGGTTTGATTGCGTCGACTCGACACAGTAGTTCGTCTCCTCTTGTTATCGGCGTTGCTCGCTCACAGTCAACGGTGGGAGAGATGAAGTCTCTGTGCTCATATACCATTAAAAGGCTTCGGTAAGCGTTGAATCTTGAAAATACCGGGGCTTTTGCATAAGCTACGCTTGCCACAAATTTTTCTATGTTGGGATCCGCAAGTCCCCCGAACCGTGAATGATGCGCACGTTGACTGTAGACGATTTTGTAGCTGTTAAAGCCCTCAAAGAACAACAAGGTCAATATCGTTCAACGAGCAGGTCGCAGCAGGTTCAATATCAATCACTTACAAACAATAAATTTCAACAGAGTTCAAGAAGGCTTTGAATGTGGTGCGGGACCAGGGGGGCGGAGGGTCAAATCCTCTCTCCCCGACCAATTCTTTCAACAGGATGCAAGCGATTTCCGGTCTCCCACCTTCAGCGATGTAGGCGATTTTGTAGCTGCGTGATCCTCAAAGATCAACAAGCGCAATGGGACAATGGGCGATGTCGTCCATCGGCTAATAAGAAGTTTTTGACTCCTGCTCTAAAGGGGGCAGCAGTGAATCCGCCTATTCCAAGACACCAATTGCTGGCTAGTAGGCACCGAGAAGTACGCTCCAAGCGATCTTGTCGAGCGCGCTTTCAATACTTCGACAAACTCTGGCCCATGATGCGGCACTCGAAAATGGCACATTTCGTGGAGAAGTACCCACTCAGCAATAAGGCTTACACCCTTTAGCCTTTCGGAGATGAAAATGTGTGGAATCTGCAGCCGAAACTGACCTGGAATTGGAAGAGATATTGGATCTTCCGGGAGAGCTAAAAGTCCAACAGGAGTGCCCGGCGCACAAAAACTGTGAATGGACGAGGCCCACCGAATAGCCGTTTCCGGCAATGCGTTATCGAAGATAGCCCCATTAAACCGATTGAACGCACAGACAACATCATCGAGGCTTTCGGAGTTGTTATAGATCACGCGATATCCGTCCGTAACAAGCGTCCTTACTGTCGAATTCGGCTCGGGATATTGAGAGCGAAACATGACTAGTGCGGGTCGCAATGTGGAATATTCCGGTACAGATGCCATCTTCGCCGCCGTGGCGATCGAACGGAAGAAATCACTGCCGTTTTTTGATTGGAATTCCACCCAGTCTCGAAGTTCTGGATCAGTAACTGCCGAATAAAGCATCGTCGAGCCTCTCATCTGTCATTTAAGTCGCCTTGGCGATTTCTGGGTTTTAGCCTTCCATCGGAGTCTCTACCGAGAATCCAACCGCCGATTTCATGAATCATTGATTCCGGTGGCATACCGGACTCACGTTAGCCAATGCATATTTGGAGCATTCCAAATTATTCCAAATAACCCCACAACAGCATCAAATGCATTATCTCCTCCATTTGGGAATCCGGCCCTGATGTCGCCCTGAAGGCTTTGGTCGATTGTAACTCCACTTGCGATGGCCCACGAAAGCCTACGTGCGCCGAACTCGCTTCGGGATTTAACGTCATTCTTGCCACGAAGCGGGTCGCCGGTAAACCATCCGCAGCACTGTGCGGGGCACGTCTCGGCAACGACAACGTCCCAATAATGTGGTCAACTCCCCGTCAAACGGCCGCAGGAAGCTGGGGACGGGACGTTACCAACTTTTCGAGACTGCAATCAGTTGAACATGATTAGGAGACCTGGATAAACCGGGGACAGACGGGACGTTTTCTGTCAATATCTTCCGTGGCCTGCTGAGACCCGCCATGGCACCACCAGTGGCACCCACTCACAAAAAATCCGCGTCACTTCGACAGCACACCCTCGACGATCGGCCATCGTGCCGTAACACTGGTAAATGTGATCGCTCTGTCCCCAGGGACCGCCAGCTTGCAGTGCAAGTCTTTGACAACCGATATCGGCGATGCGGGCGGGAATGCCGGGCCGCGAGCCCAGGATTTCCCTGAGAGGCTTCCTGCACGCGCTCATCCGCGCCGGTCTGCGGCAGGCGCATTTTTGATGACCCCCGCGCTCTGTAGCACTTCGGATTCCACATGCTGCCTATCTGCTACGGTTTTAGCCGCGATTTACGCGGCTGGCAGCGGCAAAGCGGATTGAGACCCTTTTTTTATGTACCTGAGAGTTAACAGGATTGCAGCTATAGCTTAATCTGAAGAGCACCAAATATACCGGCTTTGAAATCTGCAAGTATCTAAATAATATAAATAAAGCATCAAAAATTATTGTTTTTATGAAACGACCTGCCTCTCCGCAACACTATCCATAGATTCGATTTGATTTAATTTCAACCCATCTTTTAAGGAGAAGGCTTTCATGAAATGTCTTCGCATGTTCCTGCCTGCGCTTCTGGCATTGGCCCTTACAGCCGCAGCGGGCGCACAGGAAAGTTCTTTGCGTTTAAACAGTGATCCGGGCGATTTTATCGGATTAGGTCAAAATCTCTTTCTGACGCCCGCGGACGGGCCTTTCGTCGCCTTTGCGTTCAATCACGGCAGCGTGGAAGCGGGGGTAGTCGGCTGGGACCTCCTTTTCAGAGCTCCTGCGGGCGAGGATTTTACAGTCGGGACCTACACGGGCGCCCAGCGGTTTTTCGGGCCTGGTATTCCGGGCATGGACATCAACGGCCAGGGCCGGGGCTGCAACATGGTCACGGGCAGCTTTACCGTACTGGAAATCAGCTTCGATGCCCTCGACGAGTTAAGCTCCCTGGATATCACCTTCGAGCAGCATTGCGAAGGAGGCACAGCGGCCCTTCGCGGTGAAATCCGGTTCAACGCCCATCCGGTCGTGATCCTCAGCGCGCCCTCGAATCTGACTGTGGTCCAGGGCCAGAGTGTGAATTTCACCGTGACCGCGACGGATGCGGCCGCGCGGCATGTCGTCCTGACGGCCACCGGAGTTCCGGCGGGCGCCATCTTTACAGACAATGGCAACAACACCGGAACATTGAACTGGACACCCGCGAGTTCACAGACCGGCTCCTTCCTTGTGACTTTCCTGGGAGACAATCAGGCCGGCAATGTCGGGCTGGCATCGACCCAGATCTCCGTCATTCTTCCGCCACCTCCCAACGACGATTTCGACCATCCCACGGTCATTCCTTCCATGCCCTTCACCGTGGGCCAGAGTGCGACCAACGCCACTGTCGCGCCCGACGATCCATTCTGCGTGGTTAGAAACCAGACAGTATGGTTCTCCTTTACTCCAACCCAAAACCAGCGCCTGGAAGCCAATACTTTCGGCAGCGACTACGACACAACGCTCTCCGTCTATACGGGCACCCGCGGCGCTCTTACCCAGATCGGCTGCAACGACGATTCCAACGGGACATTGCAGTCTCGCGTGCGGTTCGACGCGGTCGCGGGCACCACTTACTACTTTGAAGTGTCCTCGTTCTTCCCCGTTTCCAGCGCAGATCTGACCTTCAACCTGCTCCTGGCGCCGCCACCCTTGTCGATCGCCCCGGTCGTCACTCAATTCGGGTCGGTGGGCCCCTCCACCGGCACAGCCTCGATTTTCGGCTTTGTCACCTGTACACAGCCGGCCTTCGTGACTATCTCAGGACAATTGAAGCAGACCCACGGGAACGTTCCGGTGACTGGCTTCTTCTCGGCGTTTGTTCCGTGCAACGGCACAACACCATGGAGCGCCAATATTCAAACCACAACAACGCTCTTCCACGGGCGGGCTGCCGACCTGTTCACCGGCGGCAAAGCCGATGTCTCCGCAACGGCATCCGCGTTCGACCCTGAGAACGGCATCTTCATCCAGAAAAACCTGGCGGTGACCATCACTCTGCGAGGTAAACCCTGATCCAAAGGGGCGCGCTGTCCCTTCAACCCAATGCACAATCAACAATGGCCGCCCTTGATGAGGGCGGCCGTTTTTCCAACTGTCCCCTTTTCCTCTGCGTCATCCGTCCTGCACGGCACACACTGCAAGCGCGGGGCAGCAAGTGCAATGGTCCGCGCCGGGAGTGTCGCATCAGGGCAGGCGCGCATCCGACGATTGTCGTCGCTTCCAGAATTGCGAATTGGGCCAGTGTGGCACGGCGCCGTAAAAGTGGCGGCGCACAGACAGGTAAGCGTCGTAAGTTTCCTGCACCCAGCTATCGTAGGCCTGAAGAGCGCCTGGGTCGCCTGCAAGATAGCCGGCAACTGCCGCTGCACATCGAGTCCCGGTCTCAATGGATTTAAGCACACCCTGCCCGGAGAGCGGATCGAACGCCAGGGCCGCGTCGCCTGTAGCGATCCAATTCGCGCCGACCACGGGACGGCGCACCAGAGAGCCGGCTGAGACGACCAAAGATGGCCGGGGAATTTGCCTGCATCCGGCGCGCTCGAAGGTCAGCGGCGCCAGTGCCATCAGCTCATGCCAGATGTCGCCATTCCATAAATCGGAATCGGTCATGTAGGCAAAGACCATACGGCCATCGGGCAG
>Ga0137397_10001391_pt1 | contig 16918 bp, 34 predicted proteins | sample czorhiz116metaG_FD_106658 | JGI IMG/M metagenome (GOLD analysis project Ga0137397, IMG submission 106658) | Vadose zone soil microbial communities from Angelo Coast Range Reserve, California, USA - czorhiz1.16 metaG | ecosystem: Environmental > Terrestrial > Soil > Vadose zone | place: USA... | reverse complement strand
TATCGTAATCCATCATCGCCTTTGCCATGACCGCGCAATGTGCGCCGGCGAACACACCGCACTCAACGAAGTCGCCAGGGACGCCGCGGCTGAGAATCGCCGTCGCAATATCGTACGTTGCTTCTAATGTCTCTGGATCACAGAGAGCAGATTTTGCTACTTCGTCAAACCATTGTTTCGTCATAAAACTAGAAGCGAGTCCCAGTGCGCGATACCCTCGCCCTGCTTCGAGAGATCGTGCTTCACCACTCGATACCCAAATCCTGCGAGTCTCTTGAATAGCGGAACATAATCGTAATCCGGTCCATACCCTGGTGTGTAACCGGAATCGTGAAATTCAACCGAGATTTGCGATGCGATTGGGCCGGGCCAGTTTTCGAGGATACCGAACTCTGAGCCTTCGCAGTCGAGCTTTACAACGTCCCAGTGTTTGATGGCGAGCTCGCTAATGTCGATGCAGTCCACTTCTCTGATTCGCGCGTCGTAGTAGCTTTCCAGATCGGTGATGAAATTACCCTCGCCGGTCGAGTAGTCAGCGTACTTCGCCCGCTTTCGCCCGTCCCCCACCAAGGCAAGCGCAAGGAACTGGCAGTGCTCGGTATCGGTCCAAACGTCAAGGCCGGGGTCCAAGCCCACGATATTGGCGAGGGGCCGCTCATTGAGCACCGCATGCACAAAGTCGAACCCACGGCATCCCACATCCAGAACTGTAGGAGCTTCTGGTAACGCATCCAAGTCGATAGTATGCCCTGCCAGTGCTTTCAGGTTCATTGAATGATTCCGCGGGTCTCGATCATTGTCTTGATGTATTCGTCCACTTTGCCCCTCAGCGCTGTCAACTCTTCCTCCGTCCCGGTTCGCCATAGCCGATCAGCCCAACACGCACCTACCATAAAGGCTACCCGTTGCCAATTGACGCAGGCTTTTACCGCCAAGTCGCAGTACTCTTCCTCCAAATGCAACATTGTGCAGATGTCGCCGATGTCTTTGTGGATTGTCATAGCCTGCAGCTCGACGTAGGCAGAGCAGGCTGTATCAATATCCTTGTCGATCATCGAGGCCCCGCATTGAAGAAACTGCTTCCGCTCAAATCGGTACGGTCTCCTTCGCAGTATTCCTGCGTGAAAAGCTGCTGGTAGTCTCCGCGAATATCGAAGCGTTTTTGGCACTCCGCGTCAATCGGCCACCCAAATTGACAAGCTTCCCGATAGAGAGGTAGACCGTACTTGATTCGGAGGAGTGACAGCGCGGATTGTTCGCAGCTATTGCGCTGGAATGTCGTGACTTTCCCATCTAGCGGATCTTCACGCGTGAGGTCCGGTGCAATCACGCTAGTATTCCATTCCTGACAATGGTGATTGATTGAGTACGTCAACCATTCCTGAAGAAGTTGCTCGACTACTGGGTGGCCTTTCTGGAATAGCTGGAATCGTCCGCAAGCGTGCGCTCCGTCCCAATACTTCGGTTCGTCGCAGCCCATCGCAATGAAGCAATCGCGCTTGGTGTACTTGTAATTAAAACACCCTTGCGAATTGAAGAGCACGATTCCCTGCCGGCCGCATTCTTCGAACAATACCGACAGATCGGCAATCGGGTAGGTGTCGGCGTCGGTGTAGAGAACCACATCGCCAAAAGACAAGCCTTTGAGGGCCTGCATGATGATGTAAGGCTTCCACGCGCACCAGCCGTATCCGAACTTGGTTGAGGTTTCCCACAGCCACGAGTTGAGCTTTCGGAAAGGCGTTTCGTTTAACCACCTGTCGTCATAGATTCGCAGCTCATCGGCACCGCCGAGACGCGGAAAGGCTTCCACTATCTTGCGCGTTGTGGCATCGTAACCCCGCCCGCTGAAGGTGATGTAGAGGCGTCTCATGGCAATAGGTTCGGTTTTCCCGCGTGCATTGCGAATCGGAACTGCGATGCCACTGCGTCTGTGACGTGATATCTGCCAGCCAAGTCCGGATCATGCTCAACTGGTACAGGGTGCGGATAGGCCCACAAGTCGATGCCACATTTGCAGATTGAGCCAGCGGTTCGCACTTCACTTCCGCAATTCCAGCGATAGTATTTATCCATCATTTCCTTACAAACACTCCATTCGTGCCATTCGAGTACACCAAGTTGTAGTGCTCTGGTGTCGCCTTGGCGCACAGATACTCGAGCCGTGAATCGTGCTCTACACAAACACACGTCGGCTGAAGGCCCGCATTCAGCATTCCAATAAACAGATCGGCGCTCATGCCCTCTGCGTCAATCGAAATGAAATCGAAGGCTCCAAATCGATTCGCAATCTCAGCCCATGTTAAAACCGGAACCGTGAGCTTGCCACGAAACTTGGTTACCGGCTTCCACTGCTCGTACTGATTGCGATCTGCCGTCGATACCGCGTCGTCCGTGACCATCATTTCGATGTAGCCTGGTTCAAGCCCCATGGCGGCTGAGACGATGGTGATACGCGGTTCTGTGGAGTATTCGTTCAGCAGGTTGAGGAGCGGGCCGGGGGAAGGTTCGACCATGACGCCGGACCATCCGAGCTCGTAGAGTGCGCGTGTGTTCGATTTGTCGGTAGGATGCCATGCGCCTATGTCAAGGAATCGCGGATTACTGAAATCGGGAATGACATTGACGAACGCTTCTAGGACGTACTTTTGCTCATCGTACTGCGAATAGCTCATGCTGCCCTCCGGCTCTTAGTGAACACCGCGTCTCGTTCGTTCCATCCAGCCTCAAGCCGATGCCGGATCGCGGAGCGATTCATCCCAACCTGCGCGGCCCATTCAGCAATCGTCTTGGTTACGCCGTCGATTGTCACATAACGATTGCGCCGCGTGTTGCGGGCCTGGGTAAACCGCGAGGCCCAAACCACATTGCCGGGTTCGTAATTTCCATTGTTGTCTTCACGCTCAAGAGTCATCCCGTCGGGACGAACTTTCATGTCTTCCAGAAAGTTCTCGAACTTGAGCCATCGTTCACAAACGGTTATGCCGCGACCGCCATAACGGTGGTAGTTGCGAAGTTTGGTGTTGAAACATCGGGCCTTCATGTCCTTCCACGCCTGCCATGTTGGAGTAGCGTGCATTCCGTGCCGGGTCAGCCGCTCGCTGGTGAAACTGCCACTGTTCGGTTGCCGCTTCTTTATAGCGGGAGGCATGATTTGAAATCCTCCGCTTTCAGACGGTCTAGGATCGCTTTCGATTCACGCCAGTGCTCGGGCGTATTCCATTTCTTCAGATGCTCTGGCATTCGCTCTGCTTGGCCGTGCCTCTCGCCCTCCCGTGGCACTCCCCAGTGTTGATGAAAGTGGATTAGGTCTGGACGCTCCCAATAAACGCCGAGCTTAACAGCGCCCTCGCGTAGGCATTCATCAACGTGCATATGTTGGAATTCAGGCCACAGCGGACCTTTACCTTGATTGGCACGCTTGCACCACTCGCGCCCCATCCAAGGACTTCCCGCTACTCGGTCGATGTAGGCGCTTCGCAACGCCGAATTGGGATTAGTTGGATCTTCGCCAAACCGATGGCCAGTGGGCTGCATGACTCCGAACGTCTCATGCGTAAGATCCGGTCTAGCAACGCCAGTAACCCATGGAACGTACTTGCGGAAATGCTCTGAGCATTCCCGCGCTATCTCTTCTGCGCGCTTCGTTAGGTCGCAGATTACGTCGTCGCCCCCGGTGACGAACCAATCGGCGTGTTCGCCTTTGATTGGGCTGGTATCCGCTGCTTCGAGTCTCATCACCTGAGCAATTAGGTAATTTACAGCTCGGGCGTATCCTGGATACAGCCCTTCCTCGTAGAGCGTGTCGGCGACATAATAACTTTTCCGTTCGTCGCCATCAAGCCACAGCGCAATATTGTAGCCTTGCTCTCTCCATCGCTTCAGAACTGGCTCGGCTTCTTCTGGTGGACGCGCACTCGGAATGCAGTACCAGACGCTCATTTGTTGAGCCAATCCTTTTCAAGGCCACTAAGAGCGTCCAGAACAGCGTTGACTGTTTCTTTGTTGACCTTGGCTGAATGCGAGAGCAAGACCACGAGCGCTTGCCGCCTCAGTGGGCCGTGAAGTAGCGAGTCTACAGCGCGAGCCAACGCGGCTATGTTCTTTGCGATGCTTTCAACGATCTCCCGGTTGCGTTGTTGTTCCGGTGTTTCGGTGGGTTGTTTCGACACTCAACCACAATACCGCATAGTTGCGTAAGTAGCAAGTCTGATGAGTACTATGGGATCTTAGACCAATCGGATGCCATGCAGTATTGCTTCCATTGGATGTCTCCACCGGCTATGCAATAGCGCAATTGTGGCTCTCGATACAGGCGAATCGTGTAATCACTAGTGAGCCACACAGCGAACACGAGAGCCAAGAGAATACAGCTGAGGCGGTTTAGCTGATTTGCTGCCATCGCGTGATGTTTCCGTCAGGCGCGAATGGCGAATGGCCGATGATCGTCTTGCGGTAGCTGTGGCCTGTTTGGTTTACAACCGTGCCGATCGGGACGGCTGGCCCATCGCCTGACACTGTGTCGAAGAATCCGGGATAGTAGATCGTCTCTGCGCCGATGATGACCGGGAGGGCTACAGGTGCCGGCGGAACGATTGGCACGTACTGAATGAGCAGGAAGACTTTGCCCCACCGATCATCTTGTTTCGGAATCTGGCCGATGCCGCTCTCCGATTCCAGTTGCTTCACCAAGTCTTCGTCGACGATCTTAATCATCGGCGGAGGCGGAATTGGCAACGGTGGAAGATTTTGAGAGGCAAGCCACATGTTCTGACCCTTGATCGACGCAAGGGTATTGTTGTACATGATAATCGACGATTGGTTTTCCGCCGATGCGACCTGCTTCAAGGCGCGAATCATCGCCTGCGTGATCGCGTCCACTCCGAAATCGCTCAATGGTAAATCCGGCATGATTGCTCCTTAAAAATCCTCAGGCTGGCCCTGCTGGATCAACCCGAGGTGTATCTGAACCCAACTAACATCCAAGATGAACGTGAACCCAAATCGCGCCTCGCCGCGTGCGTGCCGTTTGCGTCCTTGCATAACGACCAAATACTTTGCTGGCCCCGCTGGGGCAGGCTCTCCGTTTACGCAATCCCCTATTAAGCTATACGGAGCGGCCAGCAAACTGATTTCAGGCTGCTGCTACCTTCAGCCTGTGAACTTGATCCACTTCCACCTTGGCTAGATCCATTGCCCGGCTCAGGTCTTCAAAATTCAGGTCGTTCTCTTTGGCTAGCTCGTGCGCGAAGTCCACGAGGTCGCGTGCTGTTTTCTGTACTGCTGTCATATCGCCTCCTTCATAAAGTGAATTGCTGGCGTAGTGCTGAAAACTCCCACAACCAAGGAGTAAGCGGTAGAAATCAGCCACAAACGCCAGCAAGCTCAGTTAAATCAATCCCTGGTCAACGAAGTCAAACGCGGTCGCGTGCGGTACGACGTCGGCCGGCGAGATGACAACTTGAAACGGCGTCGAGAAAGTCACCGAAGGTGTTTGCGTGTCGCCGGCTGAAGCTGTAACCGTGATCGTCCCAACCGCCAAGCCCTTCACGTCAACTTGTGTTTGCCCCGCGGCGCCGGCATTCGGCGTTGCGGTTCCTAACGTCGGATCGCTTGAGGCGTAGGATACATTGCCGTTGATTGGTTGCGGTTGGTTGAGATCGTCAACCGGATTCGCTTGAATTCGTCTGGTCTGGCCTACCTTCAGCCCAAAGCTTTGCATATGGCAGTGAACTCCTATTCGGAAGAATCGTAAAACAGAATACCAATGATGACGTCGGCGAACTTCAGTGAATGTGAAATGGGTAGCGTGCCGCCTGTGCCATCGCATCTAAATTAGCATACTCGCCTTTGAGAAGTTACGCAAGTACTACGTTTGGGGTATTAGAAAGGGAGATGTTTCGCGAGAAGACCGCCGAGGAATCCAGCAGCCCCGATCGCGCCGAGTATCCACCAGCGGAAGTTTTCCAGGATGCGAATCCGGCCCTCGTGATCGTCGGTGGTTTTTACTGACGCCTTGCCGTCTATTCGGACGTTTGTTTCTTTGATCTGTGCCTGCTGTCCCGCCATATCTGCTTTGACGTAGCGCAAGGCTTCCCGAATCTGTATCAGTAAATCGCGATCTGTCAGTCTGATTCTGTCCGAGCCAACATCGTCAAATTCGGCCATGAGTTCCTTCACCGCCAAATCATAGGCGTCATTCACGTCTATTACCACGCACACCGCCTTTCGCCAATTAGATGCGCGAGGCGGCATTTGAGTAACAGTGTCGCTGTCGGGCGTCCGATCAGCCAAGAAACACCATATCATGAAAATGCTACACTTGCGGCATTATGTTTTTGAAATTAAGTCTCGTTTCTCTATTGACGCTTTCCGCCTTCGCGCAGACCGTTCCGGTTCACATCACATCAACGCCCGAGGCCATCGGCACGCTGTATGCTGTGACGCATTCCAAGAAGCTCGGTAAACACAATGTGCTTTTGTGCAATGACGGCCAAGTCGCCGCGGATGTTCCGAAAGAGCGCGTCCTGCAGGCATTGAAAGACCTTCCAGTGTTGGATGTCACCGAAGCGCTTGTCTTGATGAAGGACGCCTACGGTAAGAATTGGAAGTTTACGATCGCCCGGTATGCCGAGTACGGGCTCATCATCGCCGGTGTTGCCGCGGGCGGTCCAGGAACAAACGCGCTCTTCACGATTTCAGTCAAGGGCATGTCCAAGTTGGTTGGTGGAATCGGCGTAGCTCACGTACTCGGAGACAAGTTGCAGGGTGAAGTTCCAAGCCTTGATCCGTTTCTTGCAAACACGTTGGTCGATACCGTTCACCTGGGGCCAGCGGGATCGGCGAATCAATGCGCCTCGCGCGTCGTGTTCACAGGCGTTATCAAAGGCGTGCATGGATTTGATCTGACAGTGCTTGTGCCTGTCGCTCAACAGATCGTTGCGAAGCCGCTGGCTATGACCTTAGATGAACGTGAGGATTTACTGGCGCTGATTCGCGTGATGAGCCTAAGCGCCGATTAGTTCACGGTCGGCCAACGTGATCTGGTTCCTCTGAAATGTGCGCACCTTTGCGCCTGCCTACGCCGCCTGATGGCTCGAATGGATTGATGCCTGCCCTCCGCTTTCTGAGTGGATGCCTACCATCGGCGTAGGGAGTGTGGATGCTAAATTTGCCTGGATGCGCGGCGCGATATTTGGAATAGTAAACCAGTTTGAAGTGATGCTCCCACAGATAACCGTCTACGCAGTCGGTGAGAGATTTTCTGATCTTCATGCGCCGATTAATTCCGCTCTGCGGTCCACGCAATCCTCTGCGCGTTTCCGTGTGAGCTTATTCGCTATTTCATCCGCCGTCGCGTGCCACAGGAAATCGAGTAGGTTGCGCTGCTGATCGAGGGTGAGCTCGGAAAGCGAGACGATATCAGAGTCTTCCGCGCATTCCCGCGCGAGGCCCAAGAGTTGACCGTTCGAGAGATTCAACGCCCGAGCTGCTACGCCGATTTGGAAACTTACCTGGTGCATTGTTCCCGCCCAGCCTGAGTGATCCGATATTCAGTGCCATAGGCACCCCTAAACGTCTCGGCGAAACCACGCTTTACCAGTGCCTTGAGCGTGCCAAAGTGCCAGCCCGGAGACTGACGCGTATCGGCCTCGGCCAACTTACGCAACGTCTTCAGCATATGCTCGGTCATCTCGTCACCAACCAGAACCCCGCGATGCAGATAAAGCAGATTACAAGAAACACGGTTATTTCCCATTCCCAGCGTGCTTTGAACTGAGCTTGGCGGATGGCGTTGATGTCGTCTCTGATGTCATTCATACTTCACCCTCGACTACCGACTCTGGATAGGCTTTGAGAGCATCGCGCCACGATTCGTACGGTCCAGCAACTTCGTCACCGGCGTAGAATATCCACCACTTGCCGTCATCCATTTTCTTAATCCGGTTGTAATCCATGGCTCAATCTTAGTTCCGCAGGTACTCCCTGGGAATCACCCAAAGGTACCGATTTCACGGCACAAACACCTTAGGGCGTACACTGTACCCATGAAGCCCCTCATTTCCCTGATTGTCAGCCAGATTGCATTACTTGCGCAACTAGTGATTTCCCCTGTATCGGTCACCATTACCGGCCCGAACCAGTCCATCCAGTTCATCTGCCTGGGATGCGTCACGCAAACCTGGGCCATTAACGGGGTAGGTCTGATTACGCAGGCAGGCCGCTATACTGCACCTCCAGCGCTTCCGGTGCCACCTACAGGCCAAGGATTCACCACGGTTAGCGTGCAGGTCAGGGACGGAGCCTTGATAGCTACCGCCACAATCGCGCTGGTAGCCCCAGCCAATCCAACGCCACCAATCTGTGTAACGTGTCCGCCAGGTCCATCAGGCCCACGGGGGATTCAGGGATTGCCGGGAAAGGACGGTTTACCGGGTATTGCCGGGAAAGATGGTGCTCCGGGTCCAGTTGGCCCGCAGGGTCCGGCCGGCGTCTGCACAGGCACCTGTACAGGCGGTGGTGGCAATTCTGATTTCATGGTTAAGTTCCTGACGTTCCCGAATGCGCCGGGCTTGTGCGCAGCCGACATCCGAGAGCGAAACGCCTATACCTATGACGATTTAGGGTTTCTCTATGTGTGCATGCGGACCAATGAGGTTGACTCCAACGGAAACTTCAGCACTTATCGCTGGAAGAAATCGCCAGCGCCGTTTCTCGTTACGTGGTGACTTTAGAGGCTCTTCACTCCGTAACTGTCTCGCTTCGTCCAGATTGCTTTGTTTCTCCACTTCGTACCCGGCGCGCCGTTCGGTGTGTCTCGCCGGCGTGCGAAGTTGGCGTCTTGCTCATCGCGAAGCCATTGCTTGTACGGTTGACCGTGGAAGTCTGGTGGAACATCGCTCAGGTGGGAATCACGCGGGTAAAGCAGCATCACCACTCCACGTCTGGATTATCGGCGTTGCATTCGCCGCAAACATGCCAGCCGCCTTTGCCGTTGCACTCCTGACATCTGCTTACTTCTCCCGGTTCGCATTCATTCGGATCATCTTCGTATTCATCAAACCAGCCTTCATCGCATCCAGCCCAACACGGAACCCAGCCACAATAATCAACTTCGCCGTGAACTGAACACACCCAGGTGTCGCGCTGTAAATCAAACTTGAAGCTATGCGGAATTTCAGATTTGGCGGCATCGGCCATCAGAGCGCCATTATCTTTCGCAGCCGCTCATCCCACTCGACCGCACGTTTCCATTGCTCGGAGCGTTCGTCTATTTTGCAATGTCTGTTTCCGCCGTGGATGCGTGCGATTAGCCTAGGTTCTTCGCCACCGATCGAATGGCATATGCCAGGTACAACTCGAATCAGTTCGCCAATCGCCGAAATGCTCTTGACCTTCAGCCCCTCGATGAATCGCAGATCCTCACCCGCGTTGGTATCCTCAAACAGTTTCGCTTCCCAAGTCTTTCGCCAGTAGCAAAGGCTTGTCCCGAGTGCGTAGTTTGAGCGTGGAAGAGAATAGAGCCATGCTTCGCCTTCGGGATATGAATGACACTTTGGACACGGCGCGCCTGAGCGTGGGTACTTCTCACCACAGATGCAATGAACTGTGTCCCACGGAATAACGCTATCTTCCTTCCAGAACATCATTTCATTGAACCCCACACAATCCGCTCCGCTGGCCTGAAGTAGCGCGACTTGTTCGGTAATGCGATTTGGGTGGTTCCAGTCGTCCGAATCCCACGTTACGATGATATCGGCGTTGAGGCACAGCGGATGCGCGAAGGCCATCGCCAGGTTGCGAAGTGCGCCGATGGTCAAGCCTCGGTCTACAGGATGGTATTCGTAGTAAATACCTTGGGCTTCATGGCCGCTAAGTATTTCTTCCCGAAAGAACCATCTCTGAGGGATTGGCTCCTTGCCGGTGTCGTAGATCAGCAGCCGCTTATTCTCGTAGGTCTGCGCTCGGAAGCACTCAACCGCTTTCTTTGTTAGCTCAGGACGATCCGCTGTTAAGCAAATCGCGCAGACGGTGGGGTTCAAGAGATTCTCCGCATTGTGATGCGTTTACTTCCGTCAGGTTTCGTCTCGATTGTTTCGGCAATCGCAAAGCCTTCATCGGGCTTGAGAATTTGCCATGCGCGAATCTGTTCATCGGATGGAGAGTATTCCTCCGTCAATAACGCAGACGTGCAGTGAAGATCATCATCCAAGCCGAAGTCGGCAATCAACGAAATCTTGTGCTGTTTGCAGATGGCGATAATTTGAGCCATCAATGGATTGATCTGTTCATCGTAAACGTTCTCTTTCATGCCCAGCATTCCTTTCTCTTTCAACCTCGCGATTCTTTCGCGTTGCCACTTCTGCGCTTCTCGTTCCTCACGTTTTTCAATCCGTTCCCGCATCTCCCGGTACTTCTGCTCTTGCGGAATACTTTCGCGTTGCTTGTGTCCGGCTTCGGGCGGTAAGAACATGTGCGCCTCGGGTTGATAAACACGGAAGCGTTGATAGCAGGCTGTTGGTGGACGCGGCGAAATCTGATCGAGATGCCTTAGAAGGGATTGGCTGTGCGCTGGCACGCCTGATCTTGCGGGATGAATTGCTAGGTGCATCAGGGTTTGGGCTTGTCTTCTTTGAGCACGGCGTCTTCAAGTCGCCGCTTCGCAATCCACGTTACCATCTTCCATCCACTGCAATCGGAAGCTATGCGGATATTTTCGGTGCGTTCCTTGGCGTTCTCTTCATTGACCCAAATACTGTCAAGATAGCGGTAATCGCCGATCTGACTCGGAATCCTACAGAACACTAGAAACAGTTCTGTCACTCGCAAACCTCCAACGCGAACCGTATCGCCATCGCCGCGACCTGAATCACTTCCTTCCTCATTCTCGCCGGTCTTCGCTTCTTTTGGCGTTTCCACACTTCCGTTTTCAACTCGTCCACTTCTTCCAAGATTACCGCGTAGCCTTCGTGAGCGTTGTGAAACTTGCCGAACTTCCGCAATGCGCGGTCTAGCTCTTCTGAGACGTCGCGAAGCTCTCGGCTGTAGACTTTAGCCATTAGTTGACGCCCGGATTCGACCGAGGCCCTTTCAGTTTGATCGGTTTGTTGGAAATGTCGAAACCAAGTTGTTCCATGATCGTATCGACGATTTCCCACGCCTCAGCCCGGTCTGTATCTGTAGTAGTACCGTGAAATCCAAGAGCTAAGTTGACGCCTACCTCCGATACGGACAGCACGGCTTTCATTTTGCGTCCAGTGCTAAGAATCCTTTCAACCTCAACCGGCATAGTTAGTCCGCGTCTTCAGCGGTATCGAGCGCTTGCTGCTCTTCGATGAGCTTGAACTCTTCCTGCTTCACATACGTCGCCGTCAATTTGCTCTTGCAGTCCCCGGCGACGAGCATAAACTTTTCGAGTTTATCGGCGCCGTGCTTATCTGTGAAGTTGACATCGAAGCGCAATTCTAGCCGATGTCCTTTCGACTTCTTGCCCTCCAGTTCGAGCCTGACAATCTCGAACTTGGTGATTGACGATGTGGCGAGTTTGAACTTTTGACGCTTCAGGCCGTCTTCGTCCGGGGCCATCTCAATTTCGGTTGCGTGTAGCTGACCTTCAGGCTTGCCGCCTGTGTAGCATTCTGGAAGATCTTCCCACTTTAAGGCTCTCTGGACTGCGGCTGAAATCGTGCTGGAGAATTTAGCCGTTCCACTATTTGCGTCACGACTGAAACCGCGGAGCCGCGCCGATGAGAAAACTAAGGTATCTGCCATAGGTGGAAGTGTAGCGCAAGTACCGATAGTTGCGCAAGTATATTCGGTAATGGTAAGATGAAGTCCTAATCGTCGAGCCGCCGCAGGGCGCGTGATTGGGCAAGCGAACTCGATAGCGAAGCCCCACAAACCTGCACGTGTTGAGTGTTGTAAGAAAGCCGATGGAACAAGCAGCAGGGATTCAGGTGACTTCTGGGCTACGCCATAGACGTAGGTTGGATTAACCGTAGGCTTGACAAGCCGGGAGAGACCGGCATTTTCACACCGGCGAGATAATCACCGGCTCACCAAACTGCACAGTCTGCTCTTGCTCTTCAGGGTCCAAGAATTCCGTTATTCCCCAAACAAGCGCGTCCATCCGATCGGGCGAACGTTCTCCTGACTCTGGAGTGTACGAACACATCTGATCCTCAAGTTGTGGGAATGAGCCGACATGATGCACTCTGCCCTGCTCATAGAGCGCTGCTACCGGCTCCGCTCTGACAAGTTTCCCTCGTGACGCTCTGACCGCACGAAAGGGAATATTGGGGTCAACAGCTTTGATGTTGCGCTCTACCAGGTCGCCGCCGTTGTTCACCTCGCCGATCACTCTATCGGCTCTTTTGGCCCTGTACGCCGCGATAACGATCTTTGCCCACCCCAAAGGGGATTCCCTGCAAGAGAGATCGTCTAACACAATCACGTGTCCCGAGCGTGTCAACGCGACAATTACAATTCCTGTCTCCGCTGAGTCTTCACCGTGGGAGACTGCGGGGTCAACTGCGACCACGATTCGAACCAGCATTTCCCAGCGCACATCAGCGAGTTTGATGCGTGCCGCGTCAATAATCCCGCGCGTCCACAATGCGCCTGGTACGTCTTCCAGGAGTTCGGCTAGAAGTTCTTGCCGGCCTAATCGTGTGCCTTCGTACTTCCTGACGATCTTGTCAAAGAATCCCGGTGCCAAGTTCGCCCGGTTCTCGTAGCTCGATCCGCCCGTTACAACAGTGCCTGGATCGGCAATGATGTCCTTCAAGAGCTTGATTGGTTTAGGTGTTGTCGTGATGACGGCTTGTGGATTATCGCCAAGTCTCAAGCCGAAACACAGATTGTCCCAGGCGTCCTGCCCGAATCTCCAAGCCGCGATTTCATCAGCCCATGCCTTCTTACACTGCGGACCTCTGAGACGTTCTGGCTCATCGGCCGAAAACAGGTGAGCTTGAGCGCCATTGTGAAACGTGACGCAACGTTTCGATGGTTCGTAGATTGGCCGTTGATGGTCTGGAAAACAGGAAAGCAATCCACCAGGCCCTTGCACCATAACATCTCGAGCGTCCGCGGCTGTTGGTCCCACCAGGTTGATGAGGTCGTAATCCTCGACCCATTCCCTGACGGTTTCCGCGCCTGTCCTGGTCTTCCCGAAGCCTCTACCGGCCTTGAGTAGCCAATAGCTCCAGTCGATTCGTTGTAGGCCCGCGCTGTCGGTTCCAGGTCTAAGCTGGTTTGGCCGCGCCCAGAATCGCCAATTGAAAAGCTTCTCGCGGAGTTGCTCTTCAGTTTGGCTTCGAATCAGCGCGTCTCGTTCCAATTCGGGAAGCGATGCTAATAATTCTGCTGGTGAACTCATCGGTTGCCGATACGCTCAATCCGATCGGTGTTCCTCCGGGGCCAGAATGCTCAACTGCCTTTCGTTTCGGCCAGAGATACTGCGCGAGCTCGCCGAACATCTTGCCGCGAAGCTCCGCGCTGTTCTTATCGTCAAGGGCGAGTCGCGCCATGCCCTCGATAGGATCGCATTTGAGCCGACGCAAGGTTTCCTGGACCGAGGCTGTGGACTTGTTGATGGTTCCTTTTTGGCGACCGCCACGTCTCTCTCCTGGTTTTGAACCACCTCGTGGCATTGACTATTGATGGCTACCTTTGCCAAAGCGTGAGGATAGCACAGTTGCGCATCTAAGGTCTAACAATATCCCAGTCACCGCACTGTGATAGCTTGGCAATCTCCACTAGAGGTGCACTGGCGACGGGCGAGATTCTTTCAAGCACCAGAGTTCGCATGATCCGCTCACGAACGCGGTAATGAATGTGTGTTGTTACGTTGTAAACTTGCGTCCCTACGCAGATATTGCTGAACTGTGGCTTGGTCATGATTTATTATTCCCCCTTTCTCTTCCTCTGGGAATCCATCAGAAGTACTGATTTGGAAGGGAAAGCGCCTTAACGCATCTAAGGTCTTTTCCCTTTGAGATTGGTACTTCGGATCTATTTGAGCTTTCCGGGGTTAGGGGTACGCTGAGTGCATGGAACTACAAACTATCTCTCACGTTCTCTTGGTGTTGGCTTCGAGTCTCGGTTTCTGCCTGCTCATTCGGTTTTGCCGCTGAAGACGTACGCTAGCGCTACTTCGTACTCTCGATGTTCGCACGCCTCTGTTTTCCCACAGATGAAGCATGGGCGTGTTTGCCAGAATAATTCCACTCTTGATTTGTCGGTGCTCTTTTCGGCAATTTGCGGTATTTGCGCTTCGGTTCGTTCGCGCTCTGAAACATCGGGAATTGTAAGAAGCACTTTCTCAGCCTGGGCGTATGCGAGGCGCGCGCGGATGTCGGCTAACATCTCGCTCTTGCGTCGCGATCGGATCGGCGAACAAAGCGGATCACGGGCTGGTGGTTTGCGTGGTGGATCGTCTCGATTCCAGTCTTCATCAGGCCGGGTCCGGTCCCACGGTTCACGCTTTAGGCCGGGATTCATCATCGCGCGATTGCTTTCCGCTGTGAGCTTTCCACGCCCATGGGCTTTCTCGGGGATCCGACTTCGCGGGCGATGTTGACGATCAATCCCCAAGTGTCTGCTGTTTGTAGCGGCCCCAATGCCCGCCGTTGGAATTCCGGATAAAAATCCACGGTGCCGATTCCTTCGGCGATTCGCGCCAAAGTGCCGGCATCGGGCAAGGTACCCGGTCGACGCCACATCCGCGAGTAGCCGTCATACCAACCCCCCATCTGCCAGGTTCCGAGGTTTTTCTTCACGAGACTGTGGATATCTGACTGGCTCTCAGTAGTTCCCTGTTCTAAGGTTTTTACCTTAACTCTTATGTGAGGCTCAGCAGGGGCCATTTTTGCGCTAGCAGGGGCCATTTTTGACCGCGCGCAGTTTTTTGGCTCAGCAGGGGCCAAAATCCAATCTATCTCGTTGAGAATAGTAATCTTTGCTGGCGCGCCCGAGCCGCCGCCGATACAAGTTATCCACTTTATTTCCACAAGCTCAGCAAAGGCACGTTTGACTGTGCGCTCGGACCTTTTCAGTGCCTGGGCGATTCGCCGGCGTGTGGGCCGTTCTTCGTTTATGCCTGTGAGAAATGCCATGAGCCGAATGGCTAGGCGACTAGGTTGGGACATTGCCCCTCCACTAAGAGGCGTGGGCCGCCGTGTAGTGGCACAGCAGCCCAACAGATTGGACACCTTCGAGCACTTTGAATGTATCACGGTTTGAAGACTCGTGCAATATGCTGCGCCAGCGGAGGTAGTCCCCGCGCGGCTCGATCTTCAACTGATAGCCTTTCTCTGCAAGACTGAGCCTCTCATTTTGGTTCCTCGGATTCTGCGTCCATGGCCATGTCAATTGCGTCTCGCAGGTTGCGCCCTTGATATCGCTCCCGTTCGCTTATGGCGACATCCGAGGTAAATCTGTGTCCGTCGAAACCGATTCCGATCCTCAGGTACTTGCGACTCTCCATCCAGTTAATCCGCTGGACATCGGTACGCGATTCCTTGTCTATTTTCCGGCACGCTTTGGCGATTTGCTGTGGTGATGGAAGCAGGGGCCCGTCGTCCAATCCCGTCTTCATGAGATATTCTTCCTTTGAAGCCCTGAGCCTCGGTAGCGCTCCAGAAACGCATCTTGCGAGTCTATCACCCAAACCAGGGCCCCGCGGCGCTCCTCGGCCTCTTTCCACGCTTTCTGCTCGGGTCGTGGCTTCTGGCCGGGGCGCTTGAATTCGATGAATAATGCCTCGCATATGACCTTGTTGCAGTCGGGCCACTTCTCGCGATGCTGCCACTTTTTATCACCTGCAAGATACCGGATAAACAGATAATCCGCCATGCCCACTTCGCCAACGCCCGCCGCCCGCATACAGGAACGCAGCACTATGTAAATGTGATCGGCCCAGTTTGTCAGCAGGGGATGTTTGCGAATCTTCTGCATCACACGACCCACAAAGCCGGTGTCACTATTCGCTTCCATTTTGAATGCACGCCAGCCGTCCAGTTCCATGTACTGAACTACATATTCTTGAATGTGTTTTTCGAGAAGGAGCGACTTCATTTTTCGTTCCATTTGACGCTGAAACTTTCGGCTTCCAGTTCCTTGTCCCACAGCGGATTAGACGTCTCAATTGAGCCGTTCGCGTGCAAAGCGAAGCCGAGCCATGCCTGTATCTGGCGATGCGCCACAGTGTCCGGGACTTCAGTATCGAACGAAACGCGAATCTTCATGGTTTACCCGGCCTTCTTTGTTGGCGCTGCCTTGATCGGCTCTTTGGGCACTTCCGCAGCGTCTTCAATCTGAACCTCTGTAACCCACGCATTCCAGGCATTGGTGGTGTCTTTCCCCGCTCTGTCAAATTCGACACGAAGAGCAGTGCGCCGCGCCATAGCAAAGTCCTGGGATATCCAGATACTATCGATGTAGCGATCTGAATTCGACGAGCCAGTACGTGCGGTCACAAGATAGGCTTTCATCGGCATTACGGTTTATTCCCTTCATTCAACCATTGAGCGAAATACTGCTTTGCAATCGCGGCCATGTTAACTCGATATTCCGCCGTGAAGGCATCTCTATCGGTGTCAAAATGCCGATGATGCGAAGGACACAGGGGAACGCAGCTAGCGTCTGATCCCTTCGAACTCATACCGTTCCGTTCGGTGTGCGCGGCCTGCGAAACTGCAAAGCTAACACGCTCTCCCGTACAGGGTCCATGGTTACCAGTGCAGACACAGCAAAAATGCTGCGAGATCCAAAGGCGAAACGCGCGTGATCGCCACGGACCCCGCCTCGTACCTCTGCGGCGCTTCACGGGCTTGCGGGGTCTCATCTTGCATCCCGCCGCCCTGCGTTATAGCCTCGCCTCCAGGCCATAGCCAGCCAACGCCGAACCAGATTGTTC
>Ga0137397_10001390_pt1 | contig 16918 bp, 13 predicted proteins | sample czorhiz116metaG_FD_106658 | JGI IMG/M metagenome (GOLD analysis project Ga0137397, IMG submission 106658) | Vadose zone soil microbial communities from Angelo Coast Range Reserve, California, USA - czorhiz1.16 metaG | ecosystem: Environmental > Terrestrial > Soil > Vadose zone | place: USA... | reverse complement strand
GGGGCCGTCTTCAGCGCGCAGCGGCGTGTTTCGGAGCCGGGCGCCGGTGAGCGCGTTGAACGGCTCCGGCTCGTGGCTGTGGTTCTCGCGGCGCCCGACGAGCTGGAGGCCGAGAACGTCGCGGTAGAGCCTGAGGCTCGCGTCCGAGTCGCCGACGACGATGGCGGTGTGATCGATGCCGAGGAACACCTTGTCGCTCGGGACCTGCCACCTCGCCGCACCCTTGTCGGGCGGGAACTGGAGGATCTCCAGCGCGTGCCCATCGGGATCCTTGAAGTAGAACGCCCAGATCCCGCCGGCGTTGGGGTTCCAGTCGGGCAGCTGCTGAGGCTCGGGCGAGGTGCGCTCGGCGCCGTGCCGCCTCAGCCACAGATGGGCCTGGTCGATGTCGTTCACGATGATCGCGATGTGCTGGAACCAGCGGACGTTGCTTCGAGCGTCGGCCGGCAGTGGCCGGCCGCGCGGCGCGACGTGCTCGACGAGGTCGATCGCCTCGCGGCCGAGCCGGAGGCGAGCGATCCGGGATCGCGCGCCCTCGTCGACCACCTCGCTCTGCGAGATCAGCTCGAACGTCAGCACCCTCGTGTAGAAGTCGATCGCGCGCTCGAGGCTCCCGACGGAGATGACGACACCGTCGACCGACCGCGCCGCCGGGACTTCCTGGGCCGGCGTGGCCGGGCGGAGCAGGAGAGGAAGCGCGAGGACCAGCACGGCGACGACGGCGGCTGTCCGGACGACCCTGGGTGTGGCCATGGCGTGACTCAGCATCTCACGAGGGATTACGAGCGTACCGGCAGCGGAAGATGCATCGCCGGTCATTGGCGTGATGGAGCTTGGCGCACGGCACGGAAGGCGCCGACGAGCGCTGATGAACCTCGGCCGCCAGCAGCATGCCGAAGAGCGGCGCGGTGAGGTAGATCCAGAAGCCCGTCCAGAGCTGGGCGAGCACCGCCGAGGCGAAGCTCCGAGCCGGGTTGAGGCTCATTCCCGACAGCGGGGCCTCGAGGGTGATGTAGGCGGCGACGAGCGCTCCGGCGAGCAGCCCGGTGAACGAGGCGAGCCGGGGCAGGCGGGCCGTCGTGACGAGGATCATCGTCATCATCACGAAGGCAATCGCGAGCTCGGCCAGGAACGCGATGGACACGCCACGCGGCCCGGGGATCGTCGCCACGTAGTTCACCGACGGCGCTCCGACGAAGTGTCCGGCTGCCACCACGGCAACGGCCAATCCCGCGACGGCACCGGTGAACTGAGCGCCGACATAGAATGCGGCGTCCCACGGCGCCACGCGGCCGAGGCGCAGGAACGTCAGCGTCACGGCCGGGTTGAAGTGAGCGCCGGACTGCTGACCCCACGGCGAGTAGATGAGGCTGATCGCGGTGAGGCCCATGGCCAGGCCCATGAGCGCGCGTCGCAGTAGCGGCCCGAGCACGGCTCCGGGGGCTGCGGGGTGGAAGAGGACAATCGCGAAGCCGGATGCCGAGATCATGAACAGGCCCAGGCCGCCGGCTTCCATCAGATACTCGGGCCAGTGGCGCTTCACCGCGTTGGTGATGGCGCGGGATACGACACCGCGAGCTGCCCAGGGGATTCGCGAACCGTTCGGAGGGTGGAGGTGTCCAATGCCGCACGACATTTCGCACGGGTCGAAGGAGGCGTCGATGGACTACCAGCCGCTCCAAGGACAGAGAGCCCTGGTCACGGGTGCCAGCTCCGGAATCGGCGAGGGCATCGCCCGGGCGTTCGGCGCTGCCGGCGCCTCGGTCGTCGTCAACTACGGGGGCAACGCCGACGCCGCCCAGCGCGTCGTGGACGAGGTCAAGGCCACCGGGAGCGATGCGCTCGCGATCCGGGCCGACGTGTCGAAGGAAGCGGACGTGGAGATGATGTTCGCCGAGATGAAGCGCGCGTGGGGCGGCATCGACATCCTCGTCAGCAACGCCGGCCTCCAGCGTGACGCGGCGATCACCGACATGACGCTCGAGCAGTGGAACACGGTGATCAGCGTGAACCTCACCGGAGCCTTCCTCTGCGCCCGCGCCGCGGCCCGCGCGATGATCGGACAGGGCGTGCGGCCTCAGATTTCGCGCGCGGTCGGCAAGATCGTCTGCATCTCGTCGGTCCACGAGATCATCCCGTGGGCGGGCCACGTCAACTACGCGGCGTCGAAGGGCGGCGTGAAGCTCTTCATGCAGTCGCTGGCCCAGGAGCTGGCGCCGCACCGCATCCGCGTGAACTCGATCGCGCCCGGCGCCATCAAGACCGCGATCAACCGGCCGGCCTGGGAGACGCCGGAGGCGTTGGCCTCGCTGCTCAAGCTCATCCCGTACGGACGCATCGGTGTCCCCGACGACATCGGCCGGACGGCGGTGTGGCTCGCGTCCGACGACGCCGACTACGTTCACGGCCAGACCATCGTCGTGGACGGCGGCATGACGCTCTACCCCGAGTTCGCTCAGGGAGGCTAGGACGATGGAGTGTTACGACGTCGCGATCATCGGCACCGGCGCCGGCGGCGGCACGCTCGCGTGGGCGCTGGCCCCGACGGGGAAGAAGATCCTGCTCCTCGAGCGCGGCGAGTACGTGCCTCGCGAGCCGGACAACTGGAGCACGCGGGCGGTCAACCTCGAGGGGAAGTATCAGACGAAGGAGACGTGGCGCGACCGCGACGGCGAGCCGCTCCATCCCCACACGAACTACGGGGTCGGCGGCAACACCAAGTTCTACGGCGCCGCGCTCTTCCGCCTCCGCCGCGAGGACTTCGGTGAGCTGAAGCACTGGGGCGGCGTCTCACCGGCGTGGCCCATCGGCTACGACGAGATGGAGCCCTACTACACGCGCGCCGAGCGGCTCTATCACGTCCACGGCCAGCGCGGCGTGGACCCGTGCGATCCGCCGGCGAGCGCGCCCTATCCGCATCCCCCGGTGAGTCACGAGCCACGCATCCAGCAGCTCGCCGACGACTTCGCGCGCCAGGGTCAGAGCCCGTTCCCGGTGCCGCTCGGCATCATGCTGAACGAGGCCAGGCCTCACGCCAGCGCCTGCATCCGCTGTGGCACGTGCGACGGCCATCCGTGTCTGGTGCGAGCCAAGTCCGACGCCCAGGTGATCTGCGTCGATCCCGCGCTCGAGCACCCGAACGTCCGGCTCGTCACCGGCGCGCGCGTGACGCGGCTCGAGACGAGTGCCAGCGGACGCGAGGTGACCCGCATCCTGGTCGAGCGCGGGGGCGTCGAGGAAGCCTACGCCGCGGACGTCGTCGTCGTCTCCGCCGGCGCCATCAACTCGGCGGCGCTGCTGCTCCGCTCGGCGAGTGACCGGCATCCCCACGGCCTGGCCAACGGGTCGGGCGTCGTCGGCCGCCACTACATGGGCCACGTCAACTCGGTGCTGATGGCGCTGTCGAAGTGCCCGAACCCGACCATCTTCCAGAAGACGCTCGCGCTCAACGACTTCTACTTCGGATCGCCCGAGTGGGACTTCCCGATGGGCCACATCTCCTTCGTGGGAAAGTTGGACGGCGAGACGCTCAAGGCCGGCGCGCCCAGGCTCGCTCCGGGCTTCACGCTCGATCTCATGGCCCGTCACTCGCTCGACTTCTGGCTGACGTCGGAGGACCTGCCCGATCCCGACAACCGCGTGACGCTCGACCGGAACGGCGACATCGTGCTGTCGTACCGGCCGAACAACGACGAGGGTCACCGCCGGCTCATCGCGAAGCTCGAGCGGCTGATGCAGGCCCAGGCCAAGTGCATGGTCCACGGCCACGACTGTCACCAGGGCCTGTTCGCGCGGAACCTCTTCCTCGGCCAGCGCATCCCGCTCGCCGGTGTGGCCCATCAGAACGGCACGATCCGTTTCGGCCACGATCCGCGGGCCTCCGCGCTGGACGTCAACTGCCGTGCTCACGAGGTCGACAACCTCTACGTGGTCGACGCGTCGTTCTTCCCGTCGAGCGCGGCCGTGAACCCGGCGTTGACGATCATGGCCAACGCGCTGCGCGTCGGCGACCGGCTCAAAGATCGGCTGCGCTGATGCTCGACTTCGGGCGCGAGACCACGGGCGACCTCGCGGCCGCCGAGCGGCGCGAGTGGCTCTGCACCAACGGCATCGGGGGCTTCGCCTCCGGAACGGTGGCGGGCACGCTCACCCGCCGCTACCACGGCCTGCTCGTGGCGGCGCTCGAGCCGCCGCTCGGCCGGACGCTGCTGGTCGCGAAGATCGAGGACCGCGTCGAGTACGGCGGCTCCACGCACGAGCTGTCGGTGAACCGCTGGGCTGACGGCACGATCGCGCCGTCCGGCCATCTCGCGCTCGAGCGCTTCAGCCTCGACGGCACCACGCCGGTGTGGACCTACGCGTGCCACGAGGCGCTCGTCACCAGGCGCGTCTGGATGGAGCCGGGAGCGAACACGACGTACGTCCGCTACACGCTGCTCCGGGGGCCCGAGCCCGCCGTCCTCGACCTCGGCGTGCTCGTGAATCACCGCGACTATCACGGCTCGACGCGCGGGGGATGGACGATGGACGTCGCCCCCGTCGAGCACGGCGTGAAGGTCACGGCCTTTCCCGGTGCGCGTTCGTTGTGGCTGCTTTCGGGCGGCGCGACCGCGGCGGCGGCGCACGCCTGGTACCACGGCTTCGATCTCGCCCGCGAGCGCGAGCGCGGCCTGGACGCGCTCGAGGATCATCTCCACGCGGCGACCTTCCGGGCCTCGCTGAGCCCCGGCCAGTCGGTGACGCTCGTTCTCTCCACCGAGTCGGAGCCGTCCCTCGACGGCGAGGCGGCGTGGCGTCGTCGCGTCCACTACGACGAAGGCGTCGTGGCGACCTGGCGGAACGCTCAGCCGCAGAGCAGGACGGCGCCTGCGTGGATCGAGCGCCTGGTGAGCGCGGCGGATCAGTTCATCGTGCGCAGGGCGACGGCCGAGGAGCCCGACGGCATGACGATCATCGCCGGCTATCACTGGTTCGGCGACTGGGGCCGCGACACGATGATCGCGCTGCCCGGCTTGACGGTGACGACGGGGCGTCCGGAGATCGCGCGCCGGATCCTGACGACGTATGCCCGCTTCGTCGATCGCGGGATGCTCCCGAACCGGTTTCCCGACGCCGGTGCTCCCGAGTACAACACGGCCGATGCCACGCTCTGGTACTTCGAGGCGATCCGCGCCTACCACGCGGCCACCGCCGACGATGGCCTCATCAAGGACGTCTTCGCCGTGCTCGAGCACGTCGTCACGTGGCACCGAGAGGGCACGCGCCACGGCATCAAGGTCGATCCCGCCGACGGGCTGCTGATGTCGGGAGAGCCGGGCGTCCAGCTCACGTGGATGGACGCCCGGGTCGGCGACTGGGTGGTGACCCCGCGCATGGGCAAGGCCGTCGAGATCAACGCCCTCTGGTACAACGCCCTGCGCGCGATGGCTGGCTTCGCGCTCCGCATCGGCCGGCCGGCGCGAGAGTGGCAGACGCTGGCGCGTCGGACGCAGTCCGGGTTCGAGCGGTTCTGGTACGATGCCGGCGGTTACTGCCACGACGTGATCGACACGCCCACCGGCGACGACTCCACGCTTCGCCCGAACCAGATCTTCGCCGTGTCGCTTGCCGAGAGCCCGCTCTCGGCGAGTCGTCAACGGCGCGTCGTCGAGGCCTGCGGCCGGCATCTGCTGACGTCGCACGGGCTGCGCACGCTCGCACCGAGCCATCCCCAGTACCAGGGCCACTACGGGGGCGATCAGCGGAGCCGCGACGGCGCCTATCATCAGGGGACGGTCTGGCCCTGGCTCCTCGGACCGTTCGCGCTCGCTCATCACAAGGTCTACGGTGATGCCGACGCCGCGCGGAGCCTTCTCGCACCGCTCGCTCATCACGTCGCCGACTACGGCCTGGGCTCGATCGCCGAGATCTGCGAGGGCGACGCACCGTTCGAGCCGCGTGGCTGCATTGCCCAGGCGTGGAGCGTCGCCGAGACGCTGCGGGCCTGGCACGAGCTGGGAGGACGAGACGCATGAAGACGGCGCAACCGACACGCATCCTGATCCTGGGGGGCGGCTTCGGCGGCGTGCACACCGCGCTCGCCCTCGAGAAGCACCTCGCGCGCGAGCTGCGCGAGGGGACGGTGGAGCTGGGGCTGGTCAGCCGCGAGAACTACATGGTCTTCCAGCCCATGCTGCCGGAGGTGATCTCGGGGAGCATCGGCCTCCTCGACACGATCACCCCGATCCGCCGGCTCTGCCCGGCCACGAACCTCTACACGCGCACGATCGAGAAGATCGACCTCGAGCGTCGCTGCGTGTCGGTGGCCGCCGGGTTCGGCTCGCAGCACCGGAGCCTGCCCTTCGACCATCTCGTCATCGCGCTGGGCAACGTGACCAGCTTCGCCGGCCAGCACGGCCTCGCCGAGCACGCGCTCCCGTTCAAGTACCTCGGCGACGCGCTCGCCGTACGGAACCGGCTCATCTACACGCTCGAGGAGGCCGACATCGAGCGCGATCCGGAGATGCGCCGCACCCTGCTGACGTTCGTCGTGGCCGGCGGCGGCTTCTCGGGCGTCGAGGCGGTGGCCGAGATCAACGACTTCGTGCGCGCCGCGGCCGGCAGCTACCGGAACCTGCCCAAGGACGAGATTCGCGTGATCCTGCTGCACGCCGGGCCGCTGATCCTTCCTGAGCTGCCGCCCTCGCTGGCCGAGTTCGCTCAGCGGCTCCTGATGAAGCGCGGCGTGGAGATCCGTCTCAACACGAGGCTGGCCGGGGCGACCGCGGAGGCAGCCCTGCTGGCCGGCGGCGACCGCATCGTGACGCGCACGCTGGTCAGCACGGTGCCCTCCATGCCGAACCCGCTGGTCGCCATGCTCGACTGCAAGAAGGACCGCGGGCGGATCGTCGTCGACGAGTCCCTGGAGCTTCCCGATCATCCGGGCGTGTGGGCCGCGGGCGACTGCGCCTTCATCACCGACGCGAAGAGCAAGGAGCCGGCGCCGCCCACGGCCCAGCACGCGACGCGCGAGGCCCGCTGCGTCGCCGAGAACATCGTGGCGAGCCTGCGTGGCCGGCCCAGGCGCGCGTTCTCGTTCAACGCGCTCGGCAAGATGGGGTCGCTCGGGCACCACTCGGCGGTGGCCGAGGTCTTCGGCCTGAAGATCTCGGGCTTCCTCGCCTGGTGGCTGTGGCGGACCGTATATCTGATGAAGCTCCCCGGGCTCGACCGGAAGATTCGCGTGGCCACGGACTGGACGCTCGCTCTGATCCTGCGCCCCGACATCGTGCAGTTCAAGACCGACAAGCCGGTCGGCATCCGCCGCGAGCACTTCGAGCCGGGGCAGGTGGTCTTCCGCGAGGGCGACCGTGGGGACTGGCTCTACGTGGTCGTCGATGGCGAGGTCGAGGTGCTGAAGACGATCCCTGACCGCGGCGAGACGTGCCTGCGCACGCTCGGGCCCGGCGAGTGCTTCGGCGAGATCGCGCTGGTGAGCGATTGCCCGCGATCGGCGACGGTGCGCAGCCTCGGCAACGTCAACGTGCTGGCCGTCGACCGGGAGGCGTTCCAGGCGCTGTTCTCGAACCTGCCTCCGCTGCGCGGCTTCTTCGAGCAGTTGATCGAGATGCGGAACAGGTGAGCGTGGAGGGTGTGATGACACGCGAAGAGCTGCGACTCCAGGAAGCTCAGCGACGGACGGCTCACTGGCGGCGGTGGGGCCCGTATCTCGCCGAGCGGCAGTGGGGCACCGTCCGGGAGGACTACAGCGCCGGCGGCACGGCCTGGGACTCCTTTCCCCACGATCACGCGCGCTCGCGCGCGTACCGCTGGGGCGAGGACGGCATCGCCGGCATCTCCGACAATCACGGCCGGCTGTGCTTCGCGCTGGCGCTGTGGAACGGGCGCGACCCGATCCTCAAGGAGCGCCTGTTCGGCCTGACCGGCAGCGAGGGCAACCACGGCGAGGACGTCAAGGAGTACTACTTCTACCTCGACTCCACGCCGACCCACTCGTACATGAAGTACCTCTACAAGTATCCGCAGGCCGCATTCCCGTACCGCGACCTGGTGGACACGAACCGGCAGCGCGACCGCCGCGCACCCGAATACGAGCTGATCAACACCCGCGTCTTCGACGACGACCGCTACTTCGACGTGATGGTGGAGTACGCCAAGGCGAGCCCCGACGACGTCCTGATCCACATCGGCGCGACCAATCGCGGACCGGAGCCCGCCGAGCTCCACCTGCTGCCGACACTTTGGTACCGCAACACGTGGTCGTGGGGAACGAGCGACGGCGAGCGCCCGGCGCTCGTCGCCATCGCCGGCCGCCCCACCACGATCGAGGCCCGTCACGCCGGCCTCGGCACGCGCTGGCTGCACTGCGACGGCGCTCCCGATCTGCTCTTCACGGAGAACGAGACGAACGCCGAGCGCCTGTGGGGTGTGGCGAACGCCGGCCCGTACGTGAAGGACGGCATCAACGATTACGTGGTCAGCGGACGGGCCGACGCCGTGAACCCGAAGCTCGAGGGAACGAAGGCGGCTGCCCGTTACCGGATGGTGATCGCGCCGGGGGCGACGACGACCGTGCGCCTGCGCCTGACCGACGTGTCGCCGACCGGCGATCGGTCCGGCGATCCCTTTGCCGAGTTCGAGCGTGTCGTGGCCAGGCGCCGCGACGAAACGGACGAGTTCTACGCGGCGATCATTCCCACGCAGCTCTCGGCCGACGGCCGCAACGTCATGCGCCAGGCGCTCGCCGGGCTCCTCTGGAGCAAGCAGTTCTACCATTACGACGTCGGCCGCTGGCTCGACGGTGACCCGGGGGACCCGCCGCCGGCGGTGCGCCGTTACCGACGCAACCGCGACTGGCGGCACCTCTACAACGAAGACGTCATCTCGATGCCGGACACGTGGGAGTACCCGTGGTACGCCGCGTGGGACCTGGCGTTTCACATGATTCCGTTCGCGCTCATCGATCCCGAATTCGCGAAGGCGCAGCTGATCCTCTTCCTCCGTGAGTGGTACATGCATCCGAACGGCCAGATCCCCGCCTACGAGTGGGCGTTCGGCGACGTCAACCCGCCCGTGCACGCGTGGGCGGCGCTCCGCGTCTACCGGATCGAGCGCCGGCGGTGCGGAAAGGGCGATCGCGAGTTCCTGGAGAAGGTGTTCCACAAGCTCCTCCTCAACTTCACGTGGTGGGTCAATCGCAAGGACGCCGAGGGCAAGAACGTCTTCCAAGGCGGCTTCCTCGGCCTCGACAACATCGGTGTCTTCGACCGTTCGGCGGCGCTCCCGACGGGCGGCCACCTCGAGCAGTCCGACGGCACGTCGTGGATGGGGATGTACTGCCTCAACATGCTGGCGATCGCGCTGGAGCTGGCGCGGGACGACCCCGCCTACGAGGATGTCGCGTCGAAGTTCTTCGAGCACTTCGTCTACATCGCCCACGCGATGCACGATCTCGGCGGCGAGGGCTTGAGCCTGTGGGACGAGCAGGACGGATTCTTTTACGACGTGCTCCACACCGACGGCCAGCACGCCCGAGTCAAGGTGCGCTCGCTGGTGGGGCTGATCCCGCTGCTCGCCGTTCAGGCGCTCGAGCCCGAGATCGTCGACAAGCTGCCCGGCTTCAAGCGCCGGATGCAGTGGTTCATCGACAACCATCCCGAGCTGCGCGAGCACGTGGAGGAGATGACGCAGCCGAACGGGTGCGTGCGCCGGCTCCTCTCGATCGTGTCGCGCGAGCAGCTCCCGCGGGTCCTCCGGATCATGCTCGACGAGGCGGAGTTCCTGGGCCCGCACGGCATCCGCGCCGTGTCACGATGCCACCGCGACCACCCTTACGTGCTGAGGATCGACGGGATGGAGCACCGGATCGACTACGAGCCAGCCGAGTCGTCGAGCGACCTCTTCGGGGGCAACTCGAACTGGCGGGGCCCGATCTGGTTCCCGGTAAACTATCTCCTGATCGAGGCGCTCCAGAAGTTCCACCACTTCTACGGCGATGCGCTCAAGGTCGCGTGCCCGGCCGGCGCCGGCCCCATGCTCAACCTGTGGTCGGTCGCCGGCGAGATCTCGCGGCGCCTCACGCGAATCTTCCTCCGCGACGAAGACGGGCGTCGTCCCGTCTACGGCGGGACCGAGAAGTTTCAGCGTGATCCGCACTGGCGCGACCTGATCCTCTTCTACGAATACTTCCACGGCGACAACGGTGCGGGCATCGGGGCCAGCCACCAGACCGGCTGGACGGGGCTCGTCGCAAAGTTGCTGCAGCAGAGCGGGGAGTAGGCGAGCGCCGCAGAAGCGCGCCGCGCACCTACGCGACCGCGCACAAAGAAGTTGGCGAGGCGACGGGTCGCGGTCCACTCTGGACGCCGTGAAAGCCTGGGGCGGCGTCACCCTGGTGATCATCGCCGCCGGCCTGATCCGGTTGCGCCTCCTCGACGTGCCGCTCGATCGCGACGAGGGCGAGTACGCCTACATCGCTCGCCTCCTCCTCGCGGGCGCGCTGCCGTACGCGAGCGCCTGCAGCATGAAGCTGCCCGGCATCTACGCCGTGTACGCGGGAGTGTTGAAGACCTTCGGGGAAACTCCGGCCGGCATCCGCCTCGGCCTGACGCTGGTGACCAGCGCATCGACGGTGTGCGTCTTCCTGCTGGGACGGCGACTCCTCGGCCCCTGGCCCGGTGTTGCGGCGGCGGCGACGTTCGCGGCGCTCACGCTCAGCCCGGCGCTCCTCGGCACCGCGGCCAACGCCGAGCACTTCGCGGTGCTTCCCGGCTTGATCGGCCTCCTGCTGTTTTTGCGGGCTGTACCGTCCGGCTCGCGCGGAGTCTGGCTGGCGGCGGGCATCCTGTTCGGCGTCGCGCTCGTCATCAAGCAGCACGCGGTGTCGTTCGTGCTGTGCGCCGCGATCTATCTCGCGCTGGCGCACGCCCGGCGCGCGCTGGTCTGGGTGCTCGCCGGAGCGTTCGTTCCCGTCGCCGCGGTGTGGCTGTGGTTCGCGGCCGCTGGAGCGTTCCGCGAGCTCTGGTTCTGGACCGTGACTTATGCCTCGGCGTACGCATCGATACGCTCGCCGGCCGACGGCCTCAACGTCCTTCCCGAGATCCTCGGGATGATCGTTCCGTTCTGCTTCGTCGCGCTCATCCTGGCCGGCGTGGGCGCCGTGCTGACCGTCGGGGATCGTGACCTGCGCCCGGTCGCTCGTTTTCTCGTCCCCTTCACGCTCACGTCGTTGCTCTCGACCGTGATCGGCTTCTATTTCCGCCCGCAGTACTTCCTCTTGCTGGCGCCGGCGCTCGCGCTGCTCGCTGCCGTTGCCGTCCGCGCGCTCGCCGAACGATTGACGCCACGGCTGGGCGTCGCCGGCGCAGCCATTGCGGCGGCCGTCCTGCTCGTGGCGGTCTCCCATACCCTGTGGGCTCACCGCGCGGTCTTCTTCCAGCTCGGGCCCGACGCTGTGGCTCGCGCGATCTACGGCGGCAATCCATTCCCGGAGTCGGTGGCCGTCGGGCGCTACCTGAAGGCGCACACAGGAGCCGACGACCGCATCGTCGTCATCGGATCCGAGCCCGAGGTCTACTTCTATGCGCGCCGACGCGCCGGCACCCGCTACATCTATATGTACCCGCTCTTCGAGAACCAGCCCTACGCCGCCTCCATGCAGGACGAGCTGATCCGCGACGTGGAGACGGCGGCGCCCCGGTTCGTCGTCTACGTCAACGTCCCCACGTCGTGGCTGGTGTCGCCGGCCGCGCCCCGGCGCATGCTCGAGTGGTTCGAGGGCTATCGGCAGGCTCACCTCGAGCAGGTGGGACTCGTGGACATGCTGACGCCTCAGCTCACGCTGGTCTACTGGGACGGCGACGCCCGCGGAAAGACGCCGCGATCAAACCTCTGGCTGGCCGTCTACCGGAGACGCGACGCCCCGTGAGCTCTCGACCCTCCAGCCACGGGACACCGCCGCTCGTCGTGCTGCGAGGCGTGGAAAAGACGTTCAGCTCGCGCCAGGGCGCCGACTACGTCGCTGTCCGGGGCTTCTATCTCGAGCTGGCGCGCGGAGAGTTCTTCTGCCTGCTCGGCACCAGCGGCTGCGGCAAGACCACGATCCTCGACATGATCGCCGGGTTCGAGAAGCCGACGGCCGGCGTCATGGAGCTGGAGGGGAAGCCGATCGCCGGCCCCGGCCGCGACCGCAGCGTGGTCTTCCAGGGCGACGACTCGCTCTACGACTGGCTCACCGCGCTCGAGAACGTCGAGTTCGGCCTGCGCATGCGGGGCGTCCCGAAGACGACGCGCCGCGAGCAGGCCCATCACTACCTCGATCTGGTCGGCCTCACCGGTCAGGAGGCCAAGCACCCGTCCGAGCTGTCGGGCGGCATGAAGCAGCGCATCCAGATCGCGCGCGTGCTCGCCAACGAGCCGAAGATGCTGCTCATGGACGAGCCGTTCGCCGCCCTCGACGCCCAGACCCGCGCCGTGATGCAGGAGGAGCTGCGCAAGATCTGGCAGGCGACGGGAACGTCGGTGCTCTTCATCACGCACGACATCGACGAGGCGATCAGCCTGGCCACGCGTCTCGGCGTGATGTACGCGGGGCCGGCCTCGCGGCTCAAGGAGGTGGTGGACGTGGAGCTCGAAGGCGCGCGGAACCGGACCGACGACCGCTTCCTCGGCTACTACCGGCGCGTGTACGGGATGATCCGTGAAGAAGTGGAAGTGGCGCGGCGCCGGGAGCGCCCGGACGGGCCGCGATGAGGCGGCTGCGCGAGTACGGCAGCTACGCGATCGGTTTCGCCAGCCTGTTCCTCCTCTGGCACGTGGCGGCGGTGTACCTCGTGCAGTCGGCGCTGTTCCCGCCGCCCGGCTCGGTGATCGCGCGCGCCGTCGCGCTGTTCCGGGACGGCACGCTCGTCGCCAACGTCGCCATCAGCCTCCAGCGCATCCTCACCGGTTTCGTGTGCGGCTCGCTGCTCGGTATCCCGATCGGCCTTGCCATGGGCAGCTTCGCCCCGATCCGGCGGATCCTCGATCCCTACACGGAATTCCTCAGATTCATCCCGGCCGTGGCCATGGTCACCGTGGCGGTCATCTGGTTCGGGATCGGCGAGACCTCCAAGCTCTTCCTCATCATCTATGCGACGGTCTTCGTCGTCGTCCTCAACACCGCCGCCGGCGTGGCCAGCATCGCGCGCAACAAGATCCGGGCCGCCCAGGCGCTCGGCGCCACGCGCTTTCAGATCTTCTGTCACGTCGCGCTCCCCGCAACGGTGCCCTACATCCTGACCGGGATGCGCCTGGCGATGACCAACTCCTTCGTCACCATCGTGGCCGCCGAGCTGGTCGCCGCCAACAACGGCCTCGGCAAGATGCTCTGGGACGCGCGCCTCTACATGCTGGTGGACGACATCTTCGTGGCGCTGCTGGTGCTGGGCTTGCTCGGCTTCGTCATCGATCGTATCTTCCGCTGGTGCATCTTCCTGTTTGCGGGGCGGTACTCGCCGGTCGTCTGACGGTCGAGGCGCCGGCGCCCGAGAAAGGCTCCGCCATGATCGTCGCTCGCCTCGTGCTCGTCCTCGCCCTCGTCGTGGCCATGGCCGCCGGCGCGGCGACCGCCCAGAGCCCGGCCCGGATGGTGATCGCCACCGGCGTCGATCCGGCCTTCTCGCAGTTCTACGTCGCCCAGGAAGCCGGCCTCTTCAAGAAGAACGGCCTCGACGTCCAGATCAACACGGGGCCGTCGGGCTCGGGGATGGTGGCCTTCCTCGTCGGCAACCAGATCAACGCCGGCTATGGCGCGGAGCAGGCCGGGATCACGGCCCACACCATCGACAAGAACGTCGTGATCGTCGCCGAGGGCACGACGCTGCTGCGCTGGTTCAGCATCGTGGGCGGCAAGAACGTCAACTCGCTCGACGACCTCAAGGGCAAGCGGGTGGGCATCGCGCCGGGGACGGGCAGCGAGGTGTTCTGGCTGGAGGTGGTCAAGCACCTCAAGCTCAACCGGGCCGACTACACGATCGTCAACGTCGAGGCGCCTGAGATGGTGGCCGCGCTCGAGCGCGGCAACCTGGACGGCTTCGCGGTGTGGGAGCCGTGGCCGACCCGAGCGATCATGAGCGTCAAGGGCGCCAAGATCGTGCGCGACTCGCAGGGCATCTTCACCGGCCGCAACTTCATCTACATGAACCGGGGCTGGATCGAGAAGAACCGCGACGCCGCCGAGCGGTTCATGACGTCCATCGCCGAGGCCAACGACGTCATCAACAACCACCGGGAGGACGCCACGCAGATGGTGTCGAAGTTCCTCAAGCTGCCGCCCGAGATCACCCGCGAGCTGATGCCGAAGCTCGCGTTCCCGCTCGCGCTCACCAACGACTCGGTGGCCAACGTGAACATCGCGATGGACCAGCTCATCAAGATGGGCAAGCTGAAGCAGCCCGTCGATCTCCGGGAGTACGTCTATCCCGATCTGCTCCGGAAAGTCCGCCCGGCGAACGTGACCCTGACGCTACCCAGGTCCTAGCGTCACGGACGGGCGCACGACCAGCGCCCAGCCGAGCTGTTCGAGGGTCACGTCGACGTCCTGCTCGCGCCGATCGGTCCGGCGGCGCTCGATGCCCGCCGGCTCGTCGCGACGGCGGCGCTCTCGAAATCGACGATCGAGAATGACCGTGACGCCACCCATCGAAGCCACACGCTCCTGGACCATCTCGAAGCGCGCGGCGTTCTGCCAGGACATGATGAAGAGATATCGAGCCATGCCGCGGTGAATAGCAAGAGTCGAGCCCGACCCGTCGACCCGCGAAATTCACGAGGGTCCGAACGTCCAGCCGCCAGGTCGTAAAGAAACTCGACAGTGGGCACGCCGATTGCTCGGTAGCTCGTTTGGAGGACACTGGCCATGGCACAGCGGATGTTCACGACCCTGGTCATCGTTGCAACGGTCTTCACAGTCGCCATCGGGTGCGCCCGCACCAGCGCCCGGACCAGCTCGACCCCGGCGGACTCGACCCCGGCGGCCTCGCCGTCCAGCGCGTCGACCGATCTGGTCGGGACGTGGGGTGGATCGGCCTGGGAGCTGGCTGGCGGGATCGCCGCGGCGCGGACCGACGCCACCTTGCAGCTCAATCCCGACCAGACGTGGTCGGCACGATGGAAGACGAATCAAGGCAAGGAGCAGACGGCGTCGGGGACGTACACGACGTCGGGCAATCGCGTCTTCCTCAAGAGCTCGTCGGGTCGCAGTACCTCGCTCGTCCACCGGGGGGACGACCTCTACGGCATGCTCGACAGCGCGGTGGAAGACCTCGACGTCCAGCTCGACCTGAAGCGGGTCCGGTAAAGAAGAGAACGGTTCAGTCGGGCGGCCGGCTCACGACGGGAGCCGCGGCCACGCCGTCCGCCTCGAGCTTGGCGGCGACGCGGAACAACGCCGACTCGCGGAAGGGCGCGGCGACGAGCTGAACGCCGAGCGGTAACGCGCCCGGCGTGACGACCGGGACCGAGATCACCGGCAGGCCGATGAACGACAGCGGCTGGGTGAACACGCCGAGGTGCGAGCGCGTGGACACGAGGACCCCGTCGACCGTCGTCGTGCTGGGCGCGCCGATCAGCGGCGCCGGGTAGGGCGTCGTGGGCGCGAGCAGCACGTCGACGTCGCGGAAGATCTCGGCGACTCGGGCCCGATACCACGCTCGGAAGCGCTGGGCATGCACGTAGGCGGTGGCCGGGACGAGCGCGGTAGCCAGGAGCCGCGGGCGCGTCATCGGATCGAAGTCCTTGGCCCGCATGCGCAGATCATTCAGGTGCAGGTCGGCGGCTTCGACCGCCGTGATGATCATCGCGGCCGCGCGGGCCCGATGCGCTTCGGGAAGCGTGACCCGAGTCTTCACGTTGAGCGCCGCGGCGACGCGTGCCACGGCATCGAGCGATTCGGCGCTGGCCAGCGCTGAGAAATGACCACTCGCGACCGCGATCCTCACCCCCGCCACACCTCGCGGACGCTCAGCCACGCACGGCTCGGCCTGACGCTCGGCGCAGACCTGATCGGTCGGGTCGGGCCCCTGGATCGCGTCGAAGGCCAGGGCGAGATCGGCCACCGAGCGTGCGAAGGGGCCGACGTGATCGAAGGACGATGCCAGCGGAAACACGCCGGCGCGCGAGACCCGCCCGAACGTCGGCTTGAGGCCGAAGATCCCGCAGAGCGCGGCAGGCACCCGGATCGAGCCGTTGGTGTCCGTGCCGAGGGAAAGCGGCACGAGCCCGGCGGCGACGGCGGCGGCCGAGCCTCCCGAAGAGCCTCCCGCGATTCGCGTCGGGTCGTGAGGATTGCGCGTCGGTCCATGATGCGTGTTCTCGGTGGAGAAGCCGTAGGCGTACTCGTCCATGTTGGTGACGCCGACCAGGATGGCCCCGGCGCGGCGCAGCGCGGCCACCGCCGTGGCGTCGCGCGTGGCCGGGGCGCGCTCGGCCTCGATCTTGGCTCCCGCCACCGTCGTGACGCCGGCGACGTCGAACAAATTCTTGGCCGCGAACGGCACTCCGGCGAGCGGCCCAGGGTCTTCGCCTCCCGCGATCCTCGCGTCGAGCTTCGCCGCCTCCGATACCGCGTCGTCGCGCCGTACGAGCGTGAAGCAGTTGAGCCCGCGGTCGCGCTGCGCGATGCGCTCCAGGGCTGCCGCCGCGACGTCGCGAGCCGAACGCCGGCGAGAGCGAACGTCGGCGGCGATGGCTTCAGCGGTCATCGCCGCGCCACCCGCCATCGCAGCGTCGCTCATGGCCTGAACACCGGTGCGGGGTGAATGTCCTCGGGAAGCGGGAACTCCATCACGAGCTGGGCGGCGCCGAGCAACACCGCCAGCGCCGCGGCGACGTCGGCCCGGTCTCTCAGATCGATGCGCAGGCCCACCGGTTCGGCGAGCCG
>Ga0137397_10001388_pt1 | contig 16922 bp, 13 predicted proteins | sample czorhiz116metaG_FD_106658 | JGI IMG/M metagenome (GOLD analysis project Ga0137397, IMG submission 106658) | Vadose zone soil microbial communities from Angelo Coast Range Reserve, California, USA - czorhiz1.16 metaG | ecosystem: Environmental > Terrestrial > Soil > Vadose zone | place: USA... | reverse complement strand
GGCGGCACCTGCCGCGGCTCCGGCAGCACAGCCTCCGGCAGCGCAGCCCAACGCGCGCGCGGCTCCGGTGGCGGGCCCCCCGCCGGGCTTTGCCGACCGCCAGCCGCCGCGCGCCGCACCCCGGCCTCCCGCGCGGCCCGTCCGCATCATCACGCCGCCCGAAGGCAGCCCCGCGGTGCCGGGACCTGCCGCGCCCGCCGCTGCGCGGCCTCCAGTTCCCGCTGCTCCGCAGGCCGCGGCCGCCGCGGCGCAGAAGGCCGCGCAGGCGCAACCTGCCGCTGGTCCGCGGCCTCGCCAGCCGGCCGCCGCGAGCGGCCTCGAGGGTCTCTTCGACGGCGAAGGCGGGGGGCCGGCCGCCGCGCCTCCCGCTCCTGCCCGGCCCGCGGCGCCTTCGGGACCGCCCTGGCCCGCTCCGGTCAACGCCGCGACCTGCAAGTCGGCGGCGCTCCAGCTCCTGATCGACGACACGGTGGCCAGGGGCGTTCCGGCCAACATCGCCGCGTCCGCGCGCAAGGTGACCGGCATGCTCAGCGTCGGGGAGCGCGCCTTCATCGAGCGCACCGGGGCGGAATCGCACTTCGCCGACGCGCTGGCGGCCCGGATCGCACTCGACGCCTCCACCGCCGAGGCCAACCGGCTCACCTCCGCCGGCAGCACGCCCAGCGTCGACGCGGACTCGCTGTCCGCGCTCACCAAGGTGGCGGACGAGGCCGCCGCGCGGCTGCAGAAGGAGGCGAACGCGGCCATCGGCAAGGGCGAGGTGGAGAACCTCCAGCTCATCACCGCCGCGAGCGCGTCGCTCAGCCGCGACTTGCTGAACCTGAAGGAGACGGCGGACCGGCTCCGCGGCGTGGGAGCCGCGCCCCGCATGGGCGCCGGTGCGCTGGATCCGGACATGGTCCTGCCGGGAGAGAAGCCCCGGCCGCGACCTCTCCCGGGCACGCAAGCATCCGCGCCGGTGCGGGCGGAGCTGCGCGACTTCCGGGGGCTGGACCACAAGCCCTCGCGGGGCAAGGAGATCCTGGCCCTGATCATCCTGGTCGCGGCCATCGGCGGCGCGGCCCACGCCTTCTACTTCGGCGTTCCGCGGCAGCAGGACATGTCGGTCCAGTCCGCGGGGGACGGCGTGCAGCGGATCACTGTCACCGGGAGCTCGGCGGTGGTGGTGGTCACGGCCGACTGGGTCGCGGCGCGGGATGCCCGGCTGCCGCGCCTCTTGCAGGCGCTCCGCTCCAACAAGGAGCTGAAGAAGGCGGTGCTGATGCTGCCGAATGGAGCATCGGCGGGGATCGTGGACCTGATCGTCCAGAAGCCGGCCGCGCCTTCGCCTCCGCAATCCTCGGCAGCCAAGTGAAAGGGTAGCCCCTGGGCCGCCTTCGGCCGGGCTAGCCTCAATGCTTGCTCAGTCAAGCGACAGACGTTGACGTTGACGTGGACGGCGACGGCGACGGCGACGTGGCCGTGGGCGACGACGTGAGCGTGGACGGCGACGGCGACGTGGCCGTGGGCGACCGGTCTGAGATGTCAGGGGAGCTGCTACAACCGTGGGACTAGAACTCGGGCGCCTCCGAGATGGTCGACGTGCCGTTCCCGTCGAAGTCCTCGGTATAAAGATAGTTGCCCGCAAGGCCGGACCGGCAGTAGTCCGCGGTCACCGGGCCCAGGCCCGGGAACGAGCCGCAGGCCTGCAGCACGACCTTGTGCACGCGCCCCCCCTCGTCCGGTCCCATCGTGTACCAGTAGCGCATCCGGATGGCGCCTTCGGGCGGGAAGGGCAGGTCGCCCCAGCCGTTCGCATTCGCCACCCAGGAAGCGGGCTGGCCCACCGTGACGGCGGAGGAGGGATTCACATCGCTCACGATGCCCGCGGCCAGCGTCTGGGCGGTCGAGAAGGTGCCGACGTTGTCGTGCATGTTCTTGAAGTAGAGCCGGAACTTGCTCATGGCCGAGAACATCTCGGCGCGGTGCGACCGCGAGGTGAGCCGCTGGTAGCCGGGGATGGCGATGCTCGCGAGGATGCCGATGACCCCGACTACGATCATCAGCTCGACCATGGTGAAACCGCGCGCGTCGGCCAGGCTCCGTCTCATCACCGCAATTTTGAAGTACGACTCTCGCGCCGCGCAACATCCCTGATCGCCCACCCGGAACTACTTCTTCCGCGCTCCGAGGAGGTCCGCGGGCAACACCGCGTCGCTGCCGAACTTTTCCGCGATGGCGTCGAGGGACCGGTTGAGGCGGTCGCGCTTCTTGCGGCCCTCGTCGAACAGCCCCATCTGCGGGGCCTCTGTGCGCAAGTCTCCGGCGTGCACGCCGGTGAGCCGGATGGGGTGCGCCTCGACCTTACCGAGGAGCCGCACCGCGACGCGGTAGATCTCGGCCGAGTCGTCGGTGGGCAAGGGCAGCGTCTCCTGCCGCGTGACGGTGCGGAAGTCGGAGTACTTGACCTTGAGGTGCACCGAGCGCGCGCGGATGCCGGCGCGGCGCAGGCGGGCGCCGACCCGCAGCGCCTGCTCGTGGATGAAGGGGAGCAGGTCGTCGCCTTCCAGGTCCTCCTCGAAGGTCTCCTCGGCGCCGACGCTCTTGGCGGCGGTGTCCGGCTCCACCTCGCGGGGATCGATCCCGTTCGCCAGATCGTGCAGCCAGGGCCCCATCGATCCGAGCTGGGCCTCGAGATAGGAAGGATCCGCGCGCGCGACATCGCCGATCTTGCGCAGCCCCAAACGCTGGAGGTGCTCGTCGGTGCGCGGGCCCACGCCCCACAGGCGCGAGGCGGGCAGCGGCGCGAGGAACTCCGGCACCTGCCCGCGGGGAACCTCGAGGAGGCCGTCCGGCTTGCACAGGTCGGAGGCGATCTTCGCCGCGAACTTCACCTCGGAGATCCCGACGCTGGCCGTGAGCTGCGTGCGCTCGCGGATGCGCGCCTTGATCCCCACGGCCTGCTCGCGGGCGGACCCGAGCAGCGTGCGGGAGCGCGAGACGTCCAGGAAGGCCTCGTCGAGGGAGAGCCCCTCCACCTCGGGCGTGAAGGACTGGAAGATCTCGAAGACCTGGTCGCTGACCGCCGAGTACTTGGAGAAGTCGGGCGGCACCACGATCAGCTGCGGGCAGAGGCGGAGCGCGCGCGCCATCGGCATTGCCGAGCGCACGCCGAAGGGCCGGGCTTCGTAGCTGGCGGCGCAGACCACGCCCCGGCGCGAGGCGCCGCCCACCGCCACCGGCTTGCCGCGCAGCCGCGGATCATCGCGCTGCTCGACGGACGCGTAGAACGCGTCCATGTCGACGTGCAGGATGGCCCGCTCCATCGGCGACGCATAGTATGCCCGCGCGATGCTGGCGAGCATGGAAAACCGCGCGCGCCGCTGGCTCTACGGGCGCGATCTCGCGGTCTGGTACGCGCCCGAGTATCGCTGGCCGCTCAGCGGGCTCGAGGCCGCCACCGGGTTCCAGACCCGGCGGGCGGACTTCGCCCTCTGGTTCTTGCTGGAGCGCCGCGCCGCGGGGCGGCGGAACCTGCGCCAGCCGCGGCGCGCGGAGTACGAGGAGCTCGCGCGCGTCCACACGCCGGAGCTGCTGGATTCGCTGGGGCAGGCCGAGACGCTCGGGCGGATCTTCAGCGTGGATCCCAGCGACGTCCCCGTGGACGAGGTGATGAACGGCATCCGGCTCGCTTGCGGGGGGACCATCGGCGCCGCCCGCGAGGTGCTCTCGAACCTCAATCGGCGCGTCGTGGGCCGGCACGCCCTCAACTTGCTGGGGGGCTTCCATCATGCCCGTCCCGACGTCGCCGGGGGCTTCTGCCCCGTGAACGACGTGGCGGTGGCCCTGGCCGCCGTGCGCGCGGACGGCTTTGCCGGGCGAACGCTGGTGCTCGACCTGGACGCGCATCCGCCGGACGGGCTGGCGGCCTGCCTGGCGAAGGACCCGTCCTGCTGGATCGGATCGATCTCGGGGTCGGACTGGGGAACGCTCCCCGGGGTGGACGAGACGGTGCTGCCGGAGCGCGCCGGCGACGAAGCGTATCTCGCGGCCCTGGACGCGTTGCTGCGGCGCATGCCGCAAGGCGAGCTCGCGTTCGTGATCGCCGGTGGCGACGTGCTGGCCGGCGATCCGCTGGGGCGGCTCGGGCTCAGCCTGTCAGGCTGCCGCGAGCGCGACCTCCGGGTGGCCGATGCCCTGTTCCGCGCCCCGTCCGTGTGGCTGCCGGCGGGCGGCTACTCGCCGGATGCCTGGAAGGTGCTGGCGGGAACGGGGCTGGCGCTGGGAATCCGCAGCCGCGCGCCGATCCCGGCGGACTACGATCCGCTGATGGCGAAGTTCTCGGCGATCGCCAGCACCCTTCTGCCCGAGGATCTCGGTGGCGGAGGGGAGGAGATTGACGAGGTCGCCGATCAGCTCGGGCTGGCCACGCCGCGCCGCCGCCTCCTGCTCGGCTTCTACAGCGCGGAGGGGCTGGAGCATGCGCTGCATCGCTATGGGGTCCTCGGCGAGCTGCGGCGGATGGGCTACGGGCCGTTCCGGGTCGAGATCCAGCACGAGGGAGTGGGGCAGAGCGCGCGGCTTCTCGACGTCAGAAGCGGTCAGGCCCTGGTCGAGACGGTCTTCGAGCGGCGGGAGATCGACGGCGCGCCGATGCTCTACGTGCACTGGGTGGCGCTGCGCAATCCGCGCGGCCGCTTCTCGCCGGAGCGGCCGCAGCTTCCGGGCCAGGACGTGCCCGGCCTCGGGCTTGCACGCGAGATCCTCGAGCTGCTCCAGCGGATGGCAGCGAGGCTCGGCCTGGAAGGGATCGCGTTCCGTCCCGCTGCCTATCACCTGGCCTATCGCGGGCGCGAGACGCTGAGGTTCGTGGACCCGGCGCGGCAGGGCCGCTTCGAGGCGCTGGTCGACGCGCTCGAAGGGTTGCCGCTGGCCGACGCGACGCGGGCGGTGGCGGAAGGCCGGGTGCAGCTCAACGGGAAGCGGTACGACTGGGAGACCGACGAGATGGTGAAATGGTTGGAGCCCCGGCCCGACGATCGCGCGGCGATCGAGGCGGAGAAGGCGCGGTCCCATTTCCAGGTTACGGAGCCGCCGTCCGCCGTCCCTTGAAGGTAGATCCGCGAGGCGGCCGCTGCCTGCCTGGCCGGCCGGTCAGCGCGCCCCGGCCGCTTCCAGCCCCTCGATGCGCGCGCGCAGGTCATCGGTGAGCGCGACCTTCTGCCCGGTGCGGTAGTCGAGCATGACGATCACCGCCTCGCCCTCGGCGGCGATCTTCCGGCGCTTCTCGCTCTCGACCCGCAGGCCCATGGTGAACGAGGTGTTGCCCAGCCGCGTCACCGTCGCGGAGGCGCGCAGCGTGTCCGGATACGTGAGCGGCAGGCGGTAGTCGATGGTCTGACGCGCCAGGATCGGGCCGACGGCGGGCATCCCTTCCAGGATCGCGGCCGCCTCGAAGTAGGCGATGCGCGCCGACTCGAACCAGCGGAGATAGGACACGTTGTTGACGTGCTGGAACGAGTCCATGTCGCCCCACTGGACCGGGAGCTGCAGGGAGACGGGCCAGCGGTTCATGCCAGGTCGATGCGCTGGATGGCGTGGTACGGCACGATGGTGAGGCGGTCGTTCTCCAGCTTGAGCACCACCGTGTAGCCGGCCGCGTGGTGATCCATCTGCAAGATGCGTCCCGCCACCGTCTGGCCGCCGGCCAGGTGCAGCGTCACCGGGCGGAGCTCGTCGGCCAGCGCCTTGAGGTTGAGCGTGTGCGCGCCGGTGGCCTCGATGCTGAAGGCCACCGCCTCGCGGTAGAGCTCGTTGGTGGTGCGCAGGCGCGAGGCGACGATGCCGGCCATGTTGCGGAAGAACGCGGCGGCGATGTCGGGCCGCTCGCGCTGCACGCGCGCGAAGCTCTGCCGCGACAGGACCAGGAACTCGCTCGCCTCGGTGGTACGGGCGGTGGCGCTGCGGCGGGCGCCGTCGATGAAGCTCATCTCGCCGATCACGTCACCCTTGCCGAACGAGGCCAGCGACCGGTCGACGTCCCCCCGGATGTTCTTGAAGATGTCCACCCGGCCGCTCTGGACGATGAACAGGGAGTCCCCCGGATCGTTCTCGTGGAACAACTCCTCGCCGCCGACGAGGTTCCGCTCCTCGCACGCGTCGACCAGCACGTCGACGTCCGCCGGGGTCAGCTCGGCGAAAAGCCGCGACCGGTTCAGCTTGCCTTCGTCGGCCACGCTCCGTGCATCGCATGGAGGCGGAGAGGACCGCAAGTTATCCCGCGTGCAGCACCAGTGCGGCGTAGATCGCCTGGTGCGTCGGAACGCGCAGTCCGTGCCGCTCGGCGCGCCGCACCACCGCCCCGCTCAGCCAGGGCAGCTCCAGACGCCGGCCGCGGAGCAGGTCCTGCGCCATGGAGGAGAGCATCGCGGGAGGGAGCGCGTCGAACGCCTCCATCTGCTTCGGCACGAACGCCTCGTCGAGCCGCACGCCCTCCGCGCGCGCCAGCGCCACCGTCTCGCGCACCGCCTCCACCAGCATCGCGCGGGTGGCGGGGTGCGCGCGCACCTCCCCGATCGGCTTGCGGGTCAGCGCGGTCAGCCCGCTGAGCGCGGAGAGGAAGACGAACTTCTCCCAGGTGACGCGCCCGATGTCGTCGCTGAGGATCGTCTCCACGCCCGCCGACTTGAACGCGTCCACCGCCGCCTGCAGCCGCGGAGTGCGCGAGCCGTCCAGCTCGCCGAGGGTGACCCGCTGCAGCTTGCCGGTCTGCGCGATGATCCCCGGCTCGGCGACCACCGCCCCGATGTGCGTCACGCCTCCCAGCACCCGATCGCGGCCGACGGCGGCGGCGAGCGCCTCGTCCTTGTCCACGCCGTTCTGGAGGGACACGACCGCCGCGCCGGGCACGCGCGCGACCGCCCGCGCCGCCTCCTCGGTGTCCCAGAGCTTGACCGCGATCACCGCCAGGTCGGTGGGGCCGGCCTGCGCCGGGTCGTCGATCACGCGCACGCTGAGGTGGGCGTCGCCCACCTCGCTGCGGATGCGCAGGCCCTTCTTGCGCATCGCTTGCGCGTGGGCGCCGCGGGCCACGAAGGCCACCTCGTGGCCGGCCTGCAAGAGGCGCGCTCCGTAGTAGCCGCCCACGCCGCCGCTCCCCATCATCACGATCTTCATGGTCGCATGCTTGGATCGGAGCGGCGTCCGTGGCAAGCATGGACGGTGCGACCCAGGCTGCTCGCCGGCGCCGTGGTGGCTGCGCTCTGGGCGCCCGTCCTCGATCCCCGCCAGCAGCTCTTCTGGCGCGACACGCAGCGGTTCTTCCATCCCTTCAAGCTCGCCATGGCCGAGCGCTTGCGGCGGGGCGAGCTTCCGCTCTGGGATCCTTGGACCGAGTCCGGCGTCTCGGTGCTGGGCCAGCTCACGCCGGCGCTCTGGCACCCGACCACGCTCTTGTATGGGGTGCTGCCGTTCCCGCTCGCGTTCAAGCTGAACCACCTGATCGCGCTGCCGGTCGCCGCGGCCGGCGCGTACCTGCTCGCGCGGCGGCTGGGCGCGCAGGGCTGGGCCGCCGCCATCGCGGCCGTGACCTTCGCCGGGTGCGGCTTCGTCTGCGCGATGACCGCCAGCAACCTGCCGTTCGCCCTCGGACACGCGACGCTGCCCCTGGCCGTGTGGACGCTGCTGCGATTCGTCGATGCGCCCGGCGCGCCGCGCCTTCTGGCGGCGGCAGCCGCGCTGGGCAGCTGCGGGCTCGCGGGAGAGCCGCAGAGCATGCTGCTCGCGGGGATTCTCGGCGGCGCCTGGGCGCTGCTCGAGGGCGGCCTGCGCGCCGTCCCTCGCCGGCTCGGCCTGCTGGCGGTGGCCGGCGTCTGCGGCGTCCTCATCTCCGCGCCGGCCACGTTCCCCGCGGCGGAACGGCTGCGCCTGGGCGATTCGCAGCGCCTGCAGCGCGCGGCCGGCCTGTTCTCCCTCGACGCGCGGCGCCTGCCGGGCCTGGCGCTGCCCTGGGCGTTCGACGACACGCCGGAGCTGGCCGGGCCCGGCGCGGCCGACACTCCCTACTCGGAGTATTTCTCGGGAGAGCCCCACGTCGCGTTCGCGGACTCGATCGCGCTCGGCGTGCCGGCGCTGCTCCTCGCCGCGTTCGGAGCGCCGGCGCTGCTGGCCGGCGCGGTGTTGCTGCTCCTGGCCGGGTTGGGTCCGGCGACGCCGGTGCAATGGATCGCCGCGCACCTGATCCCCGGCTTCGCCCTGTTCCGGTATCCCGAGAAGCTGGTCGGGCCCGCGAGCCTGCTGCTCGCGCTCGCGGCGGCCAGCGGCGCCCAGCGCATGCTGGCCGGCGAGCAGATCAAGGCGCGGCGCGTGGCCTTCGCCGCCGCGGCGTGCGCGGCCATCCTCCTCCTGCTGCGCGGCTCGGTGGGCTTCTGGCACGACGAGCTTGCCCGGTGGCTCCTCACCCAAGGGCGGACGCATGCAGCGGCGACCGCACCGCTGTTCCTCGACGCCCTCTCGCGCGCGCTCTCCGTGGAGGCGCTTCTCGCTGTGGGCCTCGCCGCGGCCTCCGCGCTGCGCGAGCGCCGCGACCTCTTGGCCGCCTTGGTGTGCGCGGCCTCGGCGCTGGCCTGCGGATCGGGCCAGCTCGTCACCGCGCCGCGCGAGCTTCTCGAGTCGCGGCCGCCGCTCGCTGAACTGCTCGTCTCGCGGGCCGGACCCAGCGAAGGGGCCTGGCGGATCCAGTCGGACACGGAGCAATCGCTGATGCTGCCGGGTCTCGACGCGCGCCTGCGACGGGCGGCCTGGAGCGCGCAGGTGCTGGCGCCGCGGACCAACGCGGTGCACCGCATCGAGTCGGTCTCCGGCTATGGGTCGCTCAACGACCAGCTCTACCTGATCGCGCAGTGGGGAGCGCCGCAGGCCTTCCGCGCCGTGCTCGGCGTCCGCTTCATCGTCCGCATGCCCTGGGAGCCCCCGGGCGAGGCCGGCTGGACGGCGGGCCCGTACGGCACCTTCATCCGCGAGCAGCCCACCCTGCCGCGCGCGTTCCTCGTCGGGCACGTGCTGCGCACCTCGAATCCGCTCGCCACCTTGCGCCATCCGGGATTCGACCCCGCGAAAGACGCCGTGACCGCCGACCTGTCGCTCGAGGAGGCCGGACCGGCCGGGGAAGCGCGGCTCGAGCGGCCATCGCCCGAGAGGATGCGCGTGCGCGTGGACGCGGCCGGCCCGCGGCTCCTGGTCGTCTCCGAGCATTACGATCCCGGCTGGCGCGCGCGAGTGGACGGCAGCGAGGCGATCGTCCGCCGGGTGGATCTCTGCGCGCTGGGAGTCGAGGTGCCGGCGGGAGCCAGGGAGGTCGAGCTGCGCTTCCTGCCGCGCGGGCTCGTCCCCGGCGCGGTGGCGTTTGCCGTCGTGCTCGCGGCGCTGCTCCTGCTCAGCACCCGTCGATATACGTCTGCAACTGCTCGATGAGGAGCTGCTTGTCGTCGAGCATGAGCTGGATCACATCGCGCATCGAGATGATGCCGACCACCCGGCCCCTCTCCTCGACCAAAAGATGCCGCGTGTAATGCGTCCGCATCAGCTCGGCGGTCTCCGCCACGCTGGCGGTGGGCTCGACGTTCGGCAGATCCGTGCGCATCGCCTCACCGATGGGCATCGCGCCGTTGTCGCCCGCCGCCAACACGCGCGCGACCAGATCCCGTTCGGTGACGATGCCCACCACGCGGCCGCCCTCGCTCACCGCCACCGAGCCGATCTTCTTGTCCCGCATCACCTTCGCCGCCTCACGGCAGGGCGTGAGCGCGTCGAGCGCGACCAGGGCGTTCGTGACGTGCCTCTCGATGTGGGCCATGCGCTCCTCCGGACGCCCGAGTATAGGAGACGCGATGGACCTGGAACAGCACCTTGACCGGCTGGGTGCTCTGCTGGACGCGGAGCGCCAGGCGGAGAAGGACCGGTTTGCGCAGGTGCCGTTCCCGGAGCGGGTCCGCCGCGGGCTGGCGCTTTCGGACGTCGAGGCGGTCGACGAGTCCGGGCTGGCCGGGCGCGCGCTGGTGACTTACGCCCGGCCCGGGGGCCAGGAGTTGGGCGCGCCGCAGATCGGCGTCGGGTCCATCGTCCGCGTCCTGCCGAAGCGCGAAGCCGCGGACGATGCACCGTCGGGGGTGGTGGCGCGGCGGCAGCACACCCGGCTCGGCGTGGTCTTCGACGAGCCGCCGCCGGACTGGGCCACCGAGGGGCGCGTCGGCCTCGAGCTGTTGCCCTCGTCCGCGACGTACGACCGCCTCTCGGGGGCGCTCCGCCGGATGCGCGAAACCCGCCGCTGGCACCCGGTGCTGCGAGGGGAGTCGCCGCGCTTCGACCAGCGCCCACGAACGGCGCCCGGAGTCGAGCATGCGCTCAACCCGGAGCAGACGCAGGCGCTTCATCTGGCCGAGCGCGCCGGCGACGTGATGCTCGTCCATGGGCCGCCGGGGACCGGCAAGACCACCGTCCTGGTCGAGCTGATCCGGCGCGCGGCCGCGCGCGGCGAGAAGGTGCTGGCCTCCGCTCCATCGAACCTGGCGGTGGACAACCTGGTCGAGCGGCTGGTCGCCGCCGGCATCGAGGTGGTCCGCGTCGGCCACCCCGCCCGCGTCCTTCCCGCGGTGGTCGAGCACACACTCGATCAGAAGACGGAAGCGCACCCGCAGGCGGCGATCGCGGCGGAGCTGGTGGATCAGGCGATGCGCCTCCGGCTGGACGCGCGCAAGCGCAAGCAGCGGCGCGGCCCCGGCCGCTTCTCGGAGGCGCGCGCGCAGGAGCGCGAGGCGCGGCAGCTGCTCGCGGAGGCGCGCGAGCTGGAGGAGCGGGCCGAGCTGGCCGTCCTCGAAAAGGCCCAGGTGGTGCTTGCGACTCTCACCGGCATCGAGTCGCGCGCGCTCGAGGGACGGCGCTTCGCCCTGGCGGTGGTCGACGAAGCGACGCAGGCGGTGGAGCCCGCCGCCTATCTCGCGCTCTTGCGCGCCGATCGCGCGGTGCTGGCCGGCGATCACCTCCAGCTCCCGCCCACCGTGCTCTCCCCGGCCGCCCAGGATCTCTCGATCTCGCTGTTCGAGCGGCTCGCGGCCGCGCATCCCGGCGCGATGGTCACCCTCGCCGAGCAGCACCGGATGAACGAGCGCATCATGCGCTACCCCTCGGACGCGCTCTACGGCGGGAAGCTGCGGGCTCACCCCGCCGTCGCCCACCACGCGATCGACGACGCGCCGCTCGAGCTGATCGACACGGCGGGCCGGGGCTTCGAGGAGGAGACGCCCGCGGAGAGCGACTCGAAGCTCAACGCCGGAGAGGCCGAGCTGGTCGCGGCCGAGGTGCGCAAGCTGCTCGCCAAACTGCCCGCGCGGGAGATCGCCGTCATCTCTCCTTACGACGCGCAGGTGCAGAAGCTGCGCCAGCTCCTGCACGGCATCGAAGATCTTGAAGTCGACACGGTGGACGGCTTCCAGGGGCGGGAGAAGGAGGCGGTGGTGGTCTCGCTCGTGCGCTCCAATCCCGACGGCGAGCTCGGCTTCGTCGCGGACATCCGCCGCATCAACGTGGCGCTCACCCGGGCGCGCAAGAAGCTGATCGTGGTGGGCGACAGCGCCACCATCGCGCGGCATCCCTTCCACGACGGATTCGTCCGCTACGCGGAGCGGGTGGGGGGCTGGCGCTCAGCGTGGGACCGCTGACGCCCAGGCGGCCATCCCTTCGACGATCCGGGCCATCCGCGCGTAGTCGAGCGTGTCCGGCGTGTCGCGCGCGGTGTGGTAGTGCGGGTTGCGGTACCAGGCCGTGTCCGTGACCATGGCCGCCTTCACGCCCTGCCCCCAGAAGCTCGCGTGATCTGACGCGTCGATCCCAGGGACCATTGCGATCGCGTTGATGGACCTCGCGGCGGCGCCATTCGCCTTCAGGGCGGACTTGATCGATCCCACCACCGGAATGTCCCGGAAACGGCCGACCACCATGATGTAATCGCCGTGGCTCGGGTACAAGAGCCGGAGCGCCGCAAAGGGAAACCGCTGCGGCTGGTTGAAGCAGCCCAGCATCTCCAACGAGACCATCGCGCGCACGCCGCGCACCGATCGCGCATGCGCTTCGCTTCCCAACAGGCCGTACTCCTCGTTGGAGTACCAGGCGAGCTCGGTGCGCAGCGGGAGCGTCGCTCCCTGCAGCAGGCGCGCGATCTCGATCAGCGCGGCCGTGCCGCTGGCGTTGTCGTCCGCGCCGGGATACGGGCCGTGCGCGTCGTAGTGCGCGCCGATCACCAGCCGCTCCTGCGTGTCCGGACCCAGGCGGACGATCAGGTTGCGAAACCCGGCCCCGGCCACCGTGTAGCGCTGCTCCTCCACCGCGAACCCGCCGAGTTGCGCCCGGACGAAGTCCGCCGCCTTCCACTGGCCCGCGGCGTCGTGCCGTGGACCCAACCCGATCAGGCCCCTGACCAGCCGCGCGAGACGATCCGGATCCGCCGCCGGGCCTCCCCACCGCGGGCCGCTGCCCGGGACTGGTTGCACGACCGCCGCGATCAACGCCAAAAGCCCGACGGCGGCGATCGCCAGCAGGAGGAGTGCGATCTTCACTGCTTCGCCAGCACCTCGAGCATCGCGCGCCCGAACGCGGGAAGGTCCTTGGGCACGCGGGAGGAGACGAGGTTTCCGTCGATGACGGAGGGCGCGTCCACCCATTCCGCGCCCGCGTTCACCACGTCGTCGCGGATGCCGATGGTGCTGGTGAGCCGCCGGCCGCGGACGATGCCGGCCGAGATCAGCACCCAGGGGCCGTGGCAGATGGTCGCGACCATCTTGCCGGCCGCCTGGACTTCCCGGACGCGCTGGAGCGCCTCGGCGTCGCGCCGGATCTTGTCCGGCGCCCAGCCGCCGGGCGCGACGATGCCGGCGAGCCCGGAGGCGGAAAAGTCCGCCACGCGGCCGTCGACCTTGCAGGGATAGCCGTGCTTGCCGCGGTACTCCGGCTCGCCCAGGCCGGCGAGCTTCACCTCGAACCCAGCCTCCTCGAGGCGCAGCTTCGGGTACCAGACTTCCAGATCTTCGTACTCGGGACCGACCAGGATCAGGATTTGCCCGCGCATGCCCCCGTTCTGCGCGCCCGAGCGGGTTTGTCAAGTGATAGTCTCCGCCCCGATGCGCGGGTTGATCAAGCGCGTGATCAGCGAGCCGGGCGCGGAAACTCCCAAGGCCTTCGCGCTCCGCGTCCGCCTGCTCGGCCTCACGTACGTGGTGCTCTTCGTCGCCTGCTGCGCCGGGGAGGTCCTGCTCGCCCTGAAGGGCAAGCTCCTGGTCACGCTCGCCCAGCGCAGCAACGTCGAGACGCTGACCATCGCCTTCCTGATGGTCTTCTACGGGTACCTCGCGGCGGTGAGCGCGCCGGGCGCGTTCGGGGCGGCGCGGATCGTCGTTTTCGCGGTCCGGCGCAGGCTGGCGCGCGACCTGGTCGCGGAGCGGCGGCGCCAGGTGGAAGTCCTGGGCCAGCGGGGGGACGGACCGTGGGCTGCGCTGGCGAAAGCGGTCGAGCGGAGCGACGGACTGCCCATCCGCTTCGAACTGCGCGACGACGCCGGCGTGCACGGAGCGATCGAGGTACAGGGGGCCCGCGTCTCGCAGGTCCAGGCCTTCCGGCGCGGCTCGGCGGATCTGCTCGCGTACTTCGTGCGCCAGATGAGCGATGTCACGGGCGAAGACATCCCCATCGTCGTCTGGGGACAGATCGACGACGACGAAGGCGAGAAGTACCTGGCCCAGGTGGAGTTCGCCCGCGCCCTGCAGCGCCATCTGCAGGCGCCGCCGCTCTGGCCGACGGTCTCGCTCCGACCCGAGCAGATCGAGGAGCTGGGCCGCCGGCTGCGCAGCATCACGCCTTGCCTGACAGACGACGCGCTCTTGCCGGACTGGGAGTACGAGGCGGAGCACAAGCTGCCGGTGATCCCCGAGCCGCTGGGCCTGGTGAGCCTGGGCCGCTCGACCAAGCGCGCCGATCCGGTGGCCGCCATGGGGTTTGCCACCCTGATCGTGCTGCTCACGCTGGCCGTGGTGGTCCTGTTCGTCGTCCGCCCGCCCTGGGTGCCGGGATGACCCGCGCGCTGATCCTGCTGCTCGCCGTCTCGGTCGGCGCCGGCGTCCTCTTCGTGCGCGGCTGCTCGGGCGCAGTGCCGGAGCTCGTCTCGGCGCGCATGCGCGGCACGGTCGTGGAGGCCGTGGTGCGGAACCGCGGAGGTGGCGAGGGCACGATCCAAGTGGATTTCCGGCTACGTCCCCGGGCGGGAGGGGCCCCGCTGCTGCACAGCGAGAAGGCGACGTTGCGCCCGCACGAGACCGTCCGGATCGAGGCCAGGGTGGACGGCGCCCGGGGCGACGAGCAGGTCGACGTCGAGCTGGACTACCCGCCGCGCTGAGCCATGCCGACCGTACCGACATGCCGCGTGCGAGCAGGTCCTCGGGCAAGCGCAGCGCCGCGCGGAAGCGGGGTGCGGCCTTGACGCGCAAGCTGCCCGAGTACGAGGCGAAGCGGGATTTCCGCGTCACGCCCGAGCCGGCGCCCGGCGCCGCCAGGGAGGGCGCGCAGCCGGGCTTCGTCGTGCACAAGCACGACGCGACGCGCTTGCACTACGACGTGCGCCTGGAGATGGACGGCGCGCTCGCGTCGTGGTCGGTTCCGAAGGGGCCCAGCTACGATCCCTCGATCAAGCGGCTGGCGATCCAGACCGAGGACCACCCGATCGAGTACGGCAGCTTCGAAGGGCGGATTCCCGACGGCGAGTACGGCGCGGGCGACTCCTTGATCTGGGACAACGGCACCGTCGAGTCCGTCCCGCCCGGCCAGCTCTCGCAGCAGCGCAAGAAGGGCCACGTCGTGGCCGACTTCCACGGCAAGAAGCTGCGCGGGCAGTGGCACCTCGTGCGCACGCACGGCGGGGCCCCCGGCAAATCGCAGTGGCTGATGTTCAAGGCCAAGGACGGCACGGAGAAACCCGGCTACGACGTCATTGGCGAGCGGCCCGAGTCCGTGGTCAGTGGCCGGGTGGCGACCCGCGGTCCGGAGCGGAGCGGCAAGCTGCGGGCGCCCCGGCCCGCGCCGGAGGCAATCCTGCGCGGCTTCCTCCCGCCGATGCTGGCGACGCTGGTGGACGAGGCGCCGCCGGGCGAGTGGCACAAGGAGGTCAAGTACGACGGCTACCGGGCGCTCTCCGCGCTGTCCAACGGACGTCTGGCGATGTTGACGCGCAACGGCCTCGACCTGGCGGGCCGCTTTCCCCGCGTGGCGCGCGCCCTTTCGCGGATCGTGGTCGGGGACGCGGTGATCGACGGCGAGGTGTGCGTGCTCGATCCGGAGGGCGTGCCGCGGTTCGAGCTGATCCAGCAGGGGCGCTCCGAGGACGCAGTGCTGTTCGCCTTCGATCTGCTGCGACTGGACGGCGAGGATCTCCGGGCGCGGCCGATCGAGGAACGTCAGGACCTCCTGCGCAGCGTGCTCTCCAACGCGCCGCCGGAGCTGCGGCTCGCGGAGCAGGTCCCCGGAGATGTTCCCGCCGCCCTGGAGCGGATGCGGGAGCGCGGCATGGAGGGGCTGATCCTCAAAGCGCCCCGCTCACCCTACGAGAAGGGGAGGTCACGGCTCTGGCTGAAGCTGAAGGCGCAGGCCAACCAGGAGCTGGCGATCATCGGGTGGACCCCGGGAAAGGGGAACGCCTCGGGCTCGCTGGGTGCCTTGCTGCTCGGGGTGGCCGACGGGAAGGGCGGCTACGAGTTCGCGGGCAAGGTCGGGACGGGCTTCTCCTCGAAGCAGCGCTCGGAGCTCAAGAAGCAGCTGGAGAAGGACGCGCGCGATACCGCTGCGGCGAAGGGCGCTCCCCGGATGCGCGATGCGCGGTGGGTCGACCCGCGGCTGGTGGCGCAGGTGCGCTTCACCGAATGGACGCACGACGGGAAGCTGCGCCATCCCGCGTTCCAGGGCCTGCGGGCGGACAAGAAGCCGGAGGAGGCCGTGCGCGAGAGGCCGGCTCCCGTTCCCAAGGCGGCCGCGACCAGGACGGCGAAGCGCGCGCAGCCGGAACCGGCTCGAAGAGGGCCCGCGCCGGACGTCGCTTCGGATGCGGCCGCGCAGAAGCTGACCAACCCCGATCGGCTGCTCTATCCGAAGGACGGGATCACCAAGGCGGATGTCGCCGCCTACTACGACGCGGTGGGGCCGGCCCTGCTGAACGCGATCCGGGACCGGCCGCTGACGCTGGTGCACTGGAACCAGGGGATCGAGAAGCAGAGCTGGTTCCAGCAGGACCTCGGCGCGATGGCAGAGGATTGGATGACCGTCGCCGAGACTCCCGCCCGCACCAAGAAGGGAATGGTTCGGCACCTGGTGGTGAACAGCCCGCGCGGCCTGCGCTGGCTGGCGCAGAACTCGGTGCTTGAGATCCACGCCTGGCACTCGCGGGTGCAGAGCCTCACCCAGCCGGACTGGGTGGTCTTCGATCTCGACCCAGCCGAGGGCAAGACCATCGAGCAGGCCGTGGAGGTCGCGCAGGTGCTGCACGGCATGTTCGAGCGGCTGGGGCTGCCGAGCATTCCCAAGACCACCGGCAAGCGCGGGCTGCACATCTTCGTGCCGCTGGCGCCCGGGCATACCTACGACGACGCGCTGGCGTTCGCGCTGCAGGTCGGGGAGACGGTGGCGAAACAGCTCCCGATGGTGACGCTGGAGCGATCGGTCTCGAAGCGGGGCGGGCGGCTGTACTTCGACTGCATGCAGAACGCGTACGGCAAGACGGTGGTCGCGGCCTGGTCGCCGCGCGGCGCGCCCGGCGCGCCCGTCTCGACGCCGCTGCGCTGGAGCGAGGTGAAGCCGGGGCTCGATCCGAAGCAGCTCAACCTGCGCACGGTGCCGGCGCGGCTGCGCAAGGAAGG
>Ga0137397_10001387_pt1 | contig 16925 bp, 20 predicted proteins | sample czorhiz116metaG_FD_106658 | JGI IMG/M metagenome (GOLD analysis project Ga0137397, IMG submission 106658) | Vadose zone soil microbial communities from Angelo Coast Range Reserve, California, USA - czorhiz1.16 metaG | ecosystem: Environmental > Terrestrial > Soil > Vadose zone | place: USA... | reverse complement strand
GGCCGGGGAAGATATGGTCTGTTGAGATTCGGGGCATCGACGTGTGCCTGTACAAGGACGAACATAAAGATCTCGTAACCCAGGGCTACGGCATTAAGGTATCCCCATGTGCTACTGTAGATACCGGAAATAACGTCCGTGCGTACGTACTGCATCACTAACACTACCTCCTTTGCGACATGCTCTTGGTTCTTCTGCCAGAACTAATTCTCAGCCCTCCGCTTTCCAGCGCAGGGACAGGTGTCCTGTGGTTCTTCAATTCTATCAGTGTGACATACTATATCCGCATGCCTATGGGGAAAGTGCGCCTGATGGGAATTGACTCGATAGTGCGAGATTTTCGAGCCTCCGCACCCCGTACTCCCTGTTGATGTGGAGTGCGTCACACTCATCATGTGGTGCTACAGGTGGGCACGGAAGTGGAACGAGGAGCTCGCGCCGGGTCGGGAGTCCGAGTCAAACTCGGGCACTGCCCTTGCGGCGTGTCACCGGTCATCGCTTTTGCGACTTCTGATCGAACTCCTCCAAGTCGAGCTTTTGTCTAAATCTCGTTCCAAGTTCCCATTCGACGACTACTCAGTTCGGCAATATGGGATGACCATAACACATGGCTGTTGAGTCCGAAGAGGCGTGAGCCCGCTTCGCGCTCATCTATCAATGATACATTACAAACGTCAACTTACCTCACTACACCCCCTTCCTGCAAGTTACGTGCTCCCACACTGAGAAAATAATACGCTGTCAGTATGGATATGGCTTCGCGTGACACGCGGAAGGCATTACGAATCAACATAAGTCTGAGAGCGAGACAAACCCCAACGACTCACCCTTGAGATCACACCCATCGTTGTCTCCGCGAACCACCCTATGAGCAATTTCGGGCACCCGGGGACCTCAACTTTCGACGATATCATCGATGCTCGTCCTCTCCTTTTCCGACTCCACAGCCCCACTTCCAGTAACACACGTTTCTATGCAGAAAGCAAGGTTCTTCTCTCTTCCCGTCGCGCGAAGGAATGCAATGATGGCCAGGATATATCCATTTTGAAGGGCCTAGACGAAAATTCCTCATCATCGACTCCATTCGAACCCGCCGCCGTAGCAAGACATATTACCTGCTGGCATGACAGCAACGCGGAGCCATCCGACTTCATCTCCCTTAGTTTCAATGTTTGTTTTGTGTTGTGGGATTGGAAGCGCCGAAGGTCCCACCAAGGCCAATGCGAGGACGACTTTTTCATCATTGTTCTCGAAAGCTCCAAACTCCGTGGTCTAGCGAAGCTGGGAGCCGAGATAGTGAACAAAGAGGAACACGGTAAAGCATACACCTTCACACAAGCTTTTGATGAAGTCATCGTTGCCGATATCGTACGGCCGGCCGCAATCCTGGGGATCATACCTGTTTCCCAACTCGAAGATTCTGTCCCGTCATGGTGGGAAAAGCCACTTGCATCCATGTCATCGGGTTCCCAATCCGAAGAGAAGATATCAACGTTCAAGGACTTTCTACGGGAATCGAAAGTCCCCACCAATAAGTCTGAGGACGCATGCACCCGTGAAATACTTCGCTTTGCTCTGGCACTGATTGTTCCTACAATGGTGCGAGGTGAGCGGCAGCACGCCGACTCGGATAACGGAAGCATAGTGAATTCTGCGGCCATAGATCGTTCGACAGAGGAGGGCAAGACCCCCAAGGTCCACCGCTCCAACCAGGACGCCATGTCGGAGCAGATAGCAGCCGGAGAAGGGTACGTACCTCATAGGTAGCTTGACTCCGGATATTAAGAAAACCACCCTATGCTAAGCGATGACGTCGCAACAAACAAGAAACGAAGCCTCTCTTCAGAAACCAGAGATATGCGGGCGGGCACTTGGGGATGTCCCCCGCAGTCAGCTCCAACCAAGCGGAGTCGACGATCACAGGAAGAACGTAGACCCGAAGATGCTGCAGGCCCAGCTGATGCAGAGGTTAATAACCAGGTCTCGATAGAGCTCCCCAAAATGGATTGCTTCACAGCATCAGCTGCAGATGGTGGTGTATAGGGGAGAGAGCGAGGAGTTGTGGGTAATTGCGGCAAGTACGCCAGGAAACGTAATTGTGATGATAGAGGAAGGTGATAGAGAAGAGGTATCCTTCACACTTGTCGAAGTTTTCGTTCTTGACGGTGAATACGCAGAGAATCAAATGAATATCTCGAATTTTTGTGTCAAGCAATGAACGATTATTATTATTGAGCCCCCAGATAAAGGCGCAGGTTGCCGGTGGTTGCAGGTCTGAGAAGGGTTCGCCAGAAATGTACATATAAAATTGGTTTAAGACGAATCTTGTACGCTGCTGGAGGAAGCACATAGTATTAGGCCAAGAGAATGCAACTTGAACCCCTGCCAAGCGACTGTTGGGTGCTTAGGCTACTAAAACGAGTGCCCCGCCCGAGGTCAGGTTAATGTGTGTCGCGTGCGCGTGATCGCCATCTGGGCCTCGGCACACGACCATTGAGGGCAAAGAGGGCAAGAAGGTACGGTTTCACGGTACGTATGACTCGGAGCGAGTCAGCTTATTTACGTAATCGATCATGTAAAGTTGGTTTTTCGCACGGCTTTCGCACGACACACTGAACAAACAACGAAAGGTTGAGAGCGTAACGAACTTTAATGACTCACCGTACTCACTCTTTGAGAACTACCACGATCGTTGCGCCTCCGCGAGCCATCGAATGACCTCCGAGTCTTCAGGGTCTCGATTGTCCTATGAGCGAACTTTCGACGGCCTCATCGATATAAAGCCTCTCCTTTTTCGACTTCACAGCCCCAAATACTGTGCAACGATATTCGATGAAAAGAAGAAGGTTCTTCGCGCCTCTCGTCACGCCGTGGAACACAGAAATAGTAGTGAGGAACCTTCCGCTCTGAAGGCTCTAGCAGAGTTCCCCTCATCATTGACACCGGACGAGGAGAGTGATGCGGTGGAAAGACATATTACCAGCTGGGTGAAGAAAAGCAAGGAGCCATCAAACTTCATCTCCCTTACATTCAACGTTTTGTTTGTATTGTGGGAGTGGAAACGTCGCAGGTTCCACCAAACATACCGGTCCGAGGATGACTTCATAATCATTGTCCTCAATAGCTCAGCGCTCCGTGGGAGAGCCAAGTTGGGAATTGAGATGATAAAGGATCAGGGTGTATATAATCTCACAGACTTTTCCGAGGAAGTTATCGTTGCCAGTTCTATACAGTCATCAGCTATCCTTGGCACCATGCCGATGTCCCAACTCGAGAATTTCATCCCGTCGTGGTGTCAAGAGTCACTCAAATCCCTTAAAGAGGACCACGTTTCCGAAGAAAAGGCGGGACTGGGGTTCAAGTTCAAGTCCTTTTTAAGGAAATTGGAGCAACCCGCAGTTCAGGGCGATGACTGCACTCGACAATCGCTTCGCTTTGCCCTGGAACTACTCGACCCAATGTTGGTGTCGGCTAAGCAGCGGCGTGCCGATACCGAGAACGTATTTAATTCTGTAGCCAAGGAACATCCGAGAGACGAGAGCGAGAATTCGACCGATCACTCTAGCCATGCCACCGCATTGAGGCAGACAGTAGCCGGGAAAGGGTACGTTTCCCATACCAATCTTGGCTTGGGAACAATTATACTGACCTACATCAAGCGGAAGTCTCGCAGCGCACAGAAGTCGAAGCTGTCCTTCGCTTGGCTGGAGGAACCGACTTGGAACTATCCCCTACCGTGTCAGCCCTCATGCTTTTACTTTTCTGAGACAATTTGAGGGGGGGCGTGTACTCGAAGACACTACGGCATCAGCTCATGCGGAGCGAGGTGGCCAGGATTCTGTAGGGCCATACGAATGCGAGTATGTTGGCGCGTTAGCCACAGATGTCTCGTGCATAAAGCCGTGGAGATACCGGAAGAAGTTCCGGAGAATGTGTACGGAAATTGCCCACTATTTGCTTTCGGAAGGGTCATGCTGGTCCGAGATAGAGAAGTATGCCCTTCACACTTGTCGATCATTTCACTTCTTGACAGTGAATACAGGGACGGAGGAGAGCTGCCCGAGACCTTATGAAAGTGGCAGGCGGGACTCGGAATTGGCACCGCCATATAAATTAGGCACACCGAACACTAACTTGAAGTTGTACGCTGCTGGCCTGGCGGAAGCAAATCTCGGCCATGAGAATGCAGAGAATATGCTCTAGCCCTCTAGTAACCGACTGTTGAACGTTGAGCGTTTAGGCTACTAGAAGAGTATGGTTCAGGTAGACTTCCGCAAAGTACCATCACTGTACCATCGTGTAGCCTTGCGTATGATGCCGGTGGGACAGTTGAGTGTCGTACACATGATGGAACATCCAATCGTTTCTCCAAAGCGACTGGTCATTTTCCACACTCAAGCGCATTTACCGTATTTTCTACAACTCTTTCTATTTGGGAGAAAAAACTACCTCGAATCCGACTAATCACTTGCTCAACCAGTTACAGAATACAGCATGTTTCTCCGTTCTTGATATTGAGGGACCTTCTTCGAGTCGGTAACGCCACCGCGTTAGGTCGGGGGCCCCCTCGTGATGTTCAAGTCCCTCAGGATGCCAGTCTCTAGTTCATAGACGAGGCCGTGCACCCATAATTTCTTCCTGCCCCCCGCCCACGCCGTCTGCACAGGCTGGGAATCGACGACGTTTTCGACCTGCGCGCGCACGCTCGCCTCCACGATCTTTGTCAACCTTTCTGATTCAGGGACGTTCACGAGATCGAGCGTGCCGACCAGCGCGGTGAGCGGTTCCAGCCAGCGCCCGAGAGGCTGCGGGGGCGGGGGGGCGCCATCTATGACTGCTTTGAGAGTTGCAGCGGCGCCACCACAGTTCGTGTGACCAACGACGAGAACTGTGTTATAACGCACGATGGGTTCAACGAGAGTGTTATGCGGGTGAAAAGGGGGGTATGGGCGAGAGAGCGGAGAGAGGAAGGAGAGCTTCAGAGGCAGAGGCGTACCGTGTTCGACGCCGAGAGGCCCGATGGCATATGTGATAACGGAGAGCACGCTGTCATCGTCCGGATGGACTTGGCTATACGTGCATACATGCGCGTCAACACCACGGAAGTGTTGGGTTTCGTAATGAAAGAAGGCGTGCGTACTTGGCTATGTTACGGTGAACGAAGATGTCGCCCGGTCGAGAGGCCGTGATGACGCTTTCGGGGACGCGGGAATCGGAGCACCCAATCCAGAGGATCTGCGTGCCCGAAAACGAACATGAGTGCACAATACGTCTTGCATTGGCATTATTGCCACGGGGCAGGGAAAGAACGGCGCACCTTGGGACTCTGGCCCTTAACTGACTGCTCGAAGAAGCCTGGCTCTGCGGTGTTCACTGCCTTGGCCCACTGGGCGTTGGATAAAAAGAGCCGTGCGAGGGCTTCGTCCATCGGAGGTTTAGGGTGGTGGTGATGGTGATGGTGACGGCGCAAGATATGGAATGATCCGTCGAAGAGAAGAGCGGAACTTGAGAGATGTCGATTCGCTGTCTTGCGGGGGGACCCAATTAAGGTCACTTGCCAGTGTGTGGCACGGGGCCCGCAGAGCTGTGTTGCGACGGTGCGTGATGACGTCGAGCTATCGTTTGTACTGGCGCAGGCGACTCGGAAGACATTTGCTACAACCGTAGCTCTCGAGGGCATTTCCGACGTTGATTATAAGTTGCTGATTCTTTCTCAATCGCGTCACGCGAGATGACTCGGATGCCAAGGATCAAACATCCACATCCATTACGAGACAGTTGGGTTGTTCCACTGTTCCCCCCCTCAGTAAGCGATCTACATCCAAATCTTTTCAATGTGACCCTGGCACAGTCAGGGCTTGTACTCTACTCTCCGGTTTCGCGGTGGGTGATGCCGCTCCTTTGTCATTGCTCTAGTTCATGGGAACGCCTACTAGAGAAAAGGACGCGAATCCATCGGGTTCCAGCATAAAATTTAGACGCCTGAGTCTCAGAAGTCTGACAGACCCACGCTGCCAAAGCAACAGATTGGCGCCGCCGGGTAGAATGAATGGGGATGTGGCTAACGCTTCTGTAACAGGGACCTGAGGGTACAACTTGAAATAGCCAAATGGGAATTCAACGCTGCAGCCGCTGCCCAAGGTCGCTCGTTTCAGGAGGCGAATAAGGTACGGGATTCAAGTTGTATGCTCGCGGATAACGCTTTATCCGGACTTGCTCCGGTCCCATTATCACAGCCATGTGCTTCGACCCTGAAGGCCTGGGGCCTGAAGCTTGAAGCTTGAAGGACCGTAGGAAGACAACATGGAGCAACCGACCATCGATAGGAATACAATACAAATTTGGGTAGTGGGTACTGGATACTAGTACCCGCGCATTGAGCGTGTTCATGTCCAGCCTGAGCTGAGGTCCAACCAGTCGATCCTCTTCCGTTGGATTCGAAAAGATCCGTCTAAGCGAGTTCTTAAGGTTCGCTGATGCAAATACTGTCACGGTAGATGCATGCCAGTAGTCGGGTGACTCAGATCGCTTCCCGTGCTGCGTCACGGTCGCCGTGCAGCTCCACCGAGCTTTGAAATTTAAAACTTCGAACTGAGAGGTACATTTGTACTGCTGTTTTTAGTATGGTACCGGCCACGGCGGCCAGGCGTCGGCCGTAATAATGAGAGAACTGTCACGGAACCTTCTTGATAAGCACGTTCGTTTTGTCCACTTCTAGCTCGCGAGTTCCTGATGAATGCGTGGTCAACTGGGCTTCAAGCTCAAGCTTCAAGGATAAACTCGCTATGAAAACTGCTCCTTCGAGTCCCTCCAGAGTCCCCGGCCGCCAATGACCACAACCGAGGTGAATGGCTTTTCGCTCGATCCTGCCTTGATCCTAGGCACGTTGTCTGCACTTTTTCTCTTGCTGTGATGCCAGCGTTCTGATCGATGCCATTGCCTTATGTCCGAACAGGGCCAATTTTCCTGGGAGTTCTTTGTAGGTGTCGGGCTGCACTTAAACCAAGAGGAGTTGCTGAGTCTTGGGACAGTGAATGCCTATTTTGCCGGGGTCGTAGGCCAGCAATTCTACACATATTGGACCAGCGGTGGGTCTCGTCTCAAGTCAAAAATGTGATAGATGCCTTATCCAGAAGCAGGCTTCAGGGACTCGAAATACATCAGGTGAGTATTATCGTCACTGGTCCGCATATGTTTGTATTTACGCTCGTCGTCGCAGAGGGTTTGTAGTTACGCAGTTCGCCATCATTCTTTTCCAAAGTGTCATGTATGCCTTCTTGTTTCCGCCGTCAAAGACCCTACCTGGACTGATGCGCGTATCAGAAATCTGCAGACGGCTTGGGATATCTTGTAAATTCCCAATTCCTTTTTGAATGCGCACTGTTAATGTTCAATTAATGTAGCATTCATAATTACGGATTATCCATATCTCTCTGCGGTCCGTTCTGTCGTGTTGGATGTGATTCCAGTCGCTTACCCTCATTTCAGTATGGTCATGGCGATGGCCTGTTAGTTCGCTGTGTCAATGCAGTCTTATTTTGTCAGCGAACGCATTCCTCGCTGCTCGGTTAGTTGGCATCTATCACGGATCGGGGCCTGGTTGATTTGCTTTCTTTTTTCCCCAGCATCTATGCTCTGACAAAAAGCCGCCTCCAGTGTGGACTAGTCATAGCGCTTTCCAGCTGTGCGTTCATACTAGGCATCACCACCACCATAATGGCTTGGAGGCAAGCTTTGAGAACGTAAAGGTTTCCACACATTAAATACCTGGTCAATGCTAAAAACGCCGGAAGGTTCCCTACTGTCACTCGAGTAATTACAAGCTCGCAGAACGCCACATCCGTTGCGTGGCATGGATTACAAGCGATCTCTGAGGTCCTCATTACGGGTACATCGCCTCTCATCCGCTTTGGTATATTTGGGACTTATTGCGTTCCGTACAGTTCTTCTAGCCTGGGCGCTTCTGAAGTCACGGAGCGGCCACCAGAGGACTGACAGCGTCGTGAACCGCATCGTCCGCAGTGTTGTCCAAATTGGACTCCTCGGCACCCTCAGTGCCCTCGTAGGACTAACTACTTGGTTTTTTTTGCGAAGTGCGCCTATTTATATAATCTTCGACATGACAGTGGGCCCAATATATACAAATGTGCGTTGTTATCCATTTCGCGAGCCATCTTAAATTCATGGCGATGATCGTGTTTAGGCCATATATGAGACGCTCCTGTCCCGCGTCCAGCTGCGCGAGCGCTTGGTTCCTAGCGACCACGTCGACTTCACGGTGTCTACGCAGGTGGGGACTTGGTTCACCTAGACATTCACCCCCGTACTGAGCGACAGAACCCCAACTTACAGCTGCACCCCAGTGATATTTTTGAAAGACAGCGAGCATCGCCAGAGACTAAAGTACCCAATGGGTTGATTTCTGTCATTTCGATGGGGAACCTGACCTTGGCAACATCGGAGACACCAGGTCTGCAACGGTTCCTTGAGAAAGATGACGTGGAATCCAATGTCCCCGTCGGATAGGTAAACACGACGCTACCTGCGCGAACAAATTAAAACGTCCCTGACCTCATCCGAGTTCGCACCCACAACCAATACTGTACGCGTTGGGCGCATGGCCATCCACTAGCTCAGCATCGTGCTGCGTCTACTCAAATTAGTTGCACCGGTACTGTAGAGGGATACAGTAACCGTATTAACGCTTGCAACATAGGTGTGGACGCTGACAATCCGAGTTGTCAGTGGATATGACTCCTCGGCATCAACGACCGCCGCGTCTAGCTTTAACATGTGTAATTGATCATCTGATCTCTGGAAATGTACAATGATCATTATATGATCGATGAGGCCTGAGGCCTCGATGAGGGTTTCTGCACGTACCGGCGGATCATACCCCATAGGTTATGTACGTACTTCGTGATTCCATTGCAGATGCCCAGGGCAGGATTGACCCTTCGAGCTTCAAGCTTCAGGGACAAGCATCAAACGTGGCTTACATTACTGTTGGGGGATGAGTTGGACACATCTCCATAACTCAATCCCTATGTGTGAGAGTTCCGAGACGTCCAAGATACAGCCACAGAGGTGAGACTGAACATTAGGGCACATCGAGAGACGAGAGACCTGGCCCAAGGAAGTTAAAAGTAAGAGAAACTTCGAGGGGAGTATGGCGACAGCCTCTTCTCATCGTGTAAATCATCATCTGCGCCTTATTTTCACGATTCGTCTTCTAAATGGCGATCCGAGTCTTGATGACGACGGTAAGGGCGGTTCACCATCAATGAGTCTGTGGACTATGAGGTGGGGACAGTTAGGGCTGGCGAAGTCATTGGGAACAATAGTACAGCAGCGGGCGGTGCAACGGGTGGTGAGGCAACGTAGTGTGCGACAGACATGGCAATAGTACCGCATGGAGGTTACGTTATGTGGCTAGTGGGGTGAGTGGTTGATACAGGGGCAGGATAGCATCCATATTGTTACACCACTCGTGAGAGAGTGGTCTTTGATTCAACATGAGCATGAATGATTATACGGAGATGTAACGTCGTCGTCGACGCCGACCCATTGGATCGTGAAATAAGCTGGGCTTCATCAAACATGTTTGTGCCCCCTTTTTGATAACCCATCGAGCGTCAGTCACAGCGACACGACGTAATACGACATCAATACAGTCCACCCGCATGTATTCGATAGAACCTCAGATATATAACAACTCAACGTTATGGGTAAAGGTTGACTATTTTTCTCGCTTGAAACGCACGTCAATATTCCCGCCTGATAAAGCGCGAGAAAATGCTGCGGTGAACCATGCGGACTGATGGAAGTGGATGACAGCCAGGCACGCGCGTCCGACCGAAAATATCAGCTCCGATCATGCTCCGACCCTGAGCAAATACTCCGAAAGTCCCAACGACCCGAACGTTTTTGCCTCCCTTCTCAGCCAATCAGAGTACCCGCGCGTATCTTTGCCATGGTATTCCGTGAACATATACGGCGATATTCTGACGTCTCAAGGAACCCAAGCCCTTTTGTAGTAATGCACGGCCTAGAGCTGCTCTCTTGTGCGCTCCGTTATGTCCATGTTTGGTAAGCTGCCGAAACCCGCCACCAGTTGGTCTGTCTACTCTTCAGACCTAGTTTGTTTCCCATCTTGCAAAGGGAGAAATTCAAATGTCCCGAAGGCACTTGAAGGTTCAAGTCCTCACGTTAAAAAATCGACACGATGTACGAAGGGGTGGTCCCCCCTTTTCCCAGGTCTTCCATATGACAGAAGCGAACTCAGAGGACGTTACGGCGCTGAAACCTTCTTTGATACACGGCAAGTGACCTGTACCTAGTTCTAGTGGTGTCTGATTCATTCTATTGACTTTCCGAACAGGTTGTCTTTTAATATCAATCCTTCGTAAGTACCAGGCTGTGCTCGTCCAGGAAGCATTGCTGGAATTTTGGCAGTGAATTCATCGTTCTTTGGCGTCGTAAGCCAACAGTTCTATTCGTATTGGACTAGCGGTAGGTTCGTATCCAGTCATGGATGTTATGTTGCCTATACCTTTGCAGGTTTTAAGGACCCGAACCACGTCAAGTACGTGCTACGATCTCATATTCTACTCAAAACTTACCCTCACAGAATATTCGTCGCTGCACAGTTTTCCGTCATTTCATTCCAAAGCATCATGTATACTTTCCTCCTGACGTAGAACCTTGCTCAGCCAGCTGATGAGACTATTAGACTTTGGCAGGAGGCTTGGAGCGTCTTGTAAGCCATTGCTTTCTCGTTGAGTGCACGATCGTAAATTCCGCTTTAAGCATTGTCCATAGAAATGACGATCCGTTATTGGATCTCAAGGGTCTGTTCAGAGCCCAAACCCTGCAAATAGCCGCTCATTTCCGATCATAGCATACACTTGGCGGGCTCCTGCCAGTTCATTATGTGAATGTGTTCTTATTCTGTTCGCAAATGCATTCCTCATCATCCGGTTGGTATCAATCTGGTTGCTGGTTGGTCATCGTTTGCCTCATTGCCCGTCTTCTAGGATTCACACTCTGACAAGAAGCCGTCTTCAGAGTGGATTAACCATGGTACTCTCCGGCACTGCATTTATTTTAGGCTCAGTCACTTCGACGACAAGTTGGATCCAGGCTTCGAAACCGTGAGCCCTCGCGTATACTCAAAGCCCAGTCGATGCTGATTCATTTTCAAGTTTCTTTGAAGGGTCATTTTCCGCTTCAGAAAGGGCAATGGGAGCTACCTGGCTTGGATTACAGGCTACCGCCGAATGCCTCATTACGAGTATGCCTTTTGCCACTCTTGTGTGTCTCGCCGTGAGGCTTGATGCGATTTTTCTCTTAGTCTTTCTTGCGCGCGCTCTTCTGAGTTCTCGCAGCGGTCTCCAGAAAACTAACACTGTGGTGGAATATCTTGTTCGCAACGTCATCAAGATCGGATTTTTTGCCTCACTTTGGGCTATTGGGGGCCTGGTAGGATGGCTTTTCTTACCAAAGCTGTCCCTTTATACGGTTTTCAATAATTCCGCGGGCCCGATGTACACCCATGTGAGTGGTTCTTCTCTGGATACAGCCTCACATGCAATAACTGTACTCAGGTAATATACGACACGCTCCTGTCTCGCATCCAACTACGCGAGAAAATGGCCGAGACAACAATCACCGATGCTCTACTGTCTACGCAGGTACGGTACTTTGTTTCACCTGCGTTTTTAACACGTACTGAACGAGAACCTTGGAAACAGTCGGAGCTCACCCTCGAAGGACATGCGGATGCCACTGCGATTCCTAAACTACCGAATAGCACCGTTCCCGTTGCCACTAAGGAAGGCTTGTCCTTGGCAACAACTACGTGCAAAGTGGGTCCATGGGAAATCCTTGGCAATCACGTCTCCGAAATTGACACTGGGCATATCGAATAGGCAGACGCACGCGCAAGTCCTGAGCTCCTGTTACCGATGAGTTAGATGAGACCTTGGGCCAGATGCGGCCGCGGGCTTGAAGAAGATTTGGGTTGTCGATCTATAGGTTCTCTTTGGTTGGTGTTGTATTTTCAGGAATCTTACCTCACATTACATGCAACAAGACGTTACTGGGTCACTCTGGAGATGTGAGTGCGTCCGAGGTTACTGTACAGCGACACCGGAGTGGGGGCTCAGACATGCTAGGTGACGTTGTGAAACATTTCTGCGAGGATATGTGGTAGACTTTCCTAGAATCTCAACGAGTTAGTATAAGGTGAGTTATACCCCTGCGCACAGAAAGCGCCCGCGTACGGGGTATCGGTGACTCCAACACGATCCCCGCGAGAGAAAAACCACAGCTCCCATCTCCTCTCGTCAAGTCCCTTCGTGTCCGTCAACTGCGCATGTCAGCACCGCTCTCACATGTTCCTCCCTCCTCCCCGATCACTCCCACTGCGCACTCGCCTCAAGTCCTTCCTCATCCCCTCGGTCTCCCTTTTTCCTCGCTCGCTCCGCCCTTCTCGTCATTCCAGTCGTCAACTCTCCCTCTCCGACTCACCACATCGTGTGGCCATCCCTTCATCTATCAAACAGCTAGCGGCCTCATCCCCGACCTCGCCTCGCCTCCGTGCAACTCGTTCCCTTGCGGTTCCTCCGGTGGTATCGCCTTTCTACTGTCCCCCGTTTCTGGTCAGCATCTGGTTACTCTGCTCTACTATACTTGATTTCGTTCTCATTAATCCACGGGCATCCTGTCTTCCACCATTCCTCGTGTTCATGTCTCGCGTCTGGCTCGTTCTCGTCTTCCACCTTTCATTTCCCTCCTCCTTTCCCGGGCGGCTACTTCAGACTACAACCCGTTCTCCATGTATATAAGACTCGGATTTGCCTGCTTGAAGGGTAGGCTTCCCCTCGTGTTCAGTCTCAAACTCTCCTCGCGTGATTCCTCACGATCTCTCTTCATCGTTCCTCGGGCCTCAAGCTTTGACGCCGGTCCTGCGCCACCTTCCCTTTTCGCTCTTCTCCTCCTTGGACTCGCGTGGCTTGTCCCTTATTGGATTAGCCTCCGCCTGCTCATCTCCCTCTTGTTATCACACTCTGGCCTGCCTTACGTTCTCACTCACGTAGGCTTTCTATCCCGCTTCACTAAGACTAAAAGTGCGGAGAACGAGGGCGTAACTACGACCCTTACCTTCCAATCACGAAATCATGAACAGCTGTTTCAGCTTTCATTGCGCCGCCGTAGCGTCTAATCGGCGGTTGAATTGGGCAAGAAGCTTCGAACCGCGGTCGTGTAACCCGTACGACATCTTGTCAATTCAATCCGTGTCGCTGGCAAGAAACGCCGTGTGTGCTAACTAATGTCCGCTCTGGTGCTTGACAGAATCAACGCGATTTTATACGAGCACCTGAATCAGCCACAGGTAGGGCATCTTTCTGGTAACATGCTCATCCTGAGAGATTACGTTCTTGGGTAGAAATGCTTCTGTTGGTGACCCTACGTCAGCATTGTGTGGCTTTCCCATAGGCACAACGGTGTGTCAATGTATTCTTGTTGTGTCGACGAATGTGTTTCTCGCAAGCGATTGGCCGATGCCCGCTGTATGACCAATATTTTGCGGGCCTCTCATCGACCTCTTTTAAATTTCCAGAATCTACAGTCCGAGCAGGAGCCGTTGCCAAAGTGGACAAGTTGTCATCTTTTCCACCATTCGGGTGTATATACCGCGGAGTCGACCTGGATTGATATCTTGGCGACATTTAGTTCAAGTAAGCTATGAGCTTGGTACTACGTCGGTGCCAGTGACAACTTGAAGTGCTCCAGTTATGCGGTTCTATCAGAGTCCATAGTAGCCTCAAGTTCCGGCTCAAACAGAACTGAAGTCAGCAAGACACCCGCCACTTTACTAGCACCGCTTGGAGGAGCGGGCTAGTGACAAACTGGTCCATCCTTTAGGCTATATCCAAGTCGAGAGTACTCAGTGACTGTACCTTTGGGTGACACGGTATAATACCTCCGTCGCGTGGTGACCAATTACCGCGTGCCCGACCATATTTTGAGACTCGACTTATGCGCCCATTACCGTACTACGATAACTGCGCGCAGGCCTTAACGCCTCAGCGCTCCTGAGGGTTGGCCGCCGGTTGCACGACTGGGTGTGTATTAATGTAACCAAATAGACACAAACAAACTTTTGCGTGTGGACGGCAAAATAAAATGCCCTGATCTCTAGCTCTAACATTAATATTGACTCTTCGTGTGCGATCTCTCATAGACGAGAGGTGGAACAACACCCGAGTTCATGGCAACACTGCCTATCCGATGGAGATGCGAATGGATGAATATCTCCTAGACCCTCGCAATTGCAGCCGCACAAATTTCACATTTTGACTAGATTATGACCGGCGCGTTTGTCGTGGTGTTTATGCGTTTCACCGTTATTTTCTCACGTCGCCTTAAAAAAGCTCATTTGTAACAGTGATGCTTCGCAAATTTTCCCCGCATTGATCTTGATTATATGGCACATTTGGGTTCTGGCATACAGCTTGTCCGCGGATCGGCCCAAATTGCCACTGAGGGTTGTAGCGCCTCAGTACAAAAGGCGTCAACGCCATGCGTTGACAACTAGACCCCTGTGGATTTCTCCCCCTCGACTGTCATGTCAGACAACGTTTTTCATGACCCAATGGCACTCCTAGGTACGTCCCTGAGGCGCCTTATCTGCCAAGCTTTTCGATGACGTTCTTACTATCCAGGAGTGGTGTTTCTAGCAATTCTTCGTAAGCGTTGGAATACATTAGCACCAGGTGATCGAAGGATACGCTGCTAAATCCCTGGACAGTTAATGGATTTCTTTTTGGGGTGTTAACTCAGCAATTCTATTCATATTGGGTCGGCGGTGAGTTTGTTGGTTGGTCAAGGATTTTGACGATGCCTACCTGTAGTAGGTTTCAAGGACTCGAGACGCACCAAGTGAGTCTGACTATTCCAGCTGTCGCATTCCATCTTAACTGATTTTCAAAGAGCCTTCGTCATTGCGCAATATTGCGTCATCACTCTCCAATGTGCCATGTATGCTTCCTGTCTTTCATCTCAACGTCGTATACGCCTACTGATATCACACTAGGTTTTCCCAGCTAGGTTGGAATGTATTGTAAGGTGCCTCTTCACCATCAGAATCTAGTATCAATGTCACCTCTAGTGTCATTGATTACTGTCATCCCACAAATCTTAAACGTCTGTTCCACAGATCATACATGCGTGCCATTGCTCACCCTCATTTCAGCATATACGTGGCAAGGCCTTGTGGGTTCGGTGTGCCAGTGCGTTCTCATTCTGATGGCGAACATATTCTTTGCCAATCGGTACGTTGGGACTTGAATCTGGTAGTCAAATGCCAAGCTTAATCCCACTTCTCCTCATTCCTCCCTGAAGCATTTACATCATGACAGAAAGCCGGATTCAAAGTGGAGTGATCGTAATGTTTTCCACCATGGCCTTCGTATTTGGCCTGTGTACTCTAATCCTAACTTGGACTTCTGAGTCGATGTAAAGATATTATCTTACCAACTCCGGGGGTCAGGACTGATACATAGTGAAAGGACCTTTGCATACTTCCGCCTTACTTCCGCAGAGAATGCTACAACGGTTACCTGGCACGTATTACAAGTTATCTCCGAATCTCTCATTTCAGGTGTGTTGATTTGTCACTTGTTGACTTTGGAGCTTTCTGTGATCTTCACCTAGTTTTCCTTATACGGGTGCTCTTAAATTCCCGTAGCGGTTTCGAAAAGTCGGACAGTCTCGTACATCATGTTATTCGTCGCGTCATCCAGATTGGACTTTTTGCCACCACATGGTCCCTCGCAGGGATGGCGACATGGTTTTTATTACCAAAGCACACCGTTTATGCATTTTTTTATATGACAGTGGGCTCCATATACACGCATGTGAGTGGTCCCTTCTCCCGGATCCCGGAATGCATCCGCATTTACGGAAATGACGTTGTCAGATGATATTTGCTACGCTGCTATCTCGCACCCAGCTGCGCCAGCGCTTGGTCAAAGGAAGCAACCTTGAGATAGGGTTGCCCTCAGAGGTGCGGTGCTTGGCTTTCCCTGGTTTCTGGTCCCTACTGAAAGGGAGGACCAATTCACAGATACGTTCACATAAGCCCGAAAGACGGCATGGGTCACTTCCGATACCTCAAGGCAGGGTGTCGGTCATGACTATGTCGCAGCTAGGCTTTTCATCAGCCAGTGTCACTAAAGAAGAAGCATCGGATTTCGAATGTGCGCCTGTCGGGCAAGTTGGCGTCCGCTACGAGGCCCCCTATACACCTCATGATGAGATCTGAGCTTTTAGAGACTTGTACTGCCGACAACTCGTTCTTTCCAGAATGGCTTCATTTCTGCATGACACCAAACGCCATCTCACTCACGTGCAATGAACTTCAATTTCGTCACCTTGGCAATCTGTTTTACGAATAGTGGAGTAATTTGATGCATCAGTCGAAGCCATATCATAGATCTTCCACAACAACGACGATTCCACGCGCTTCATATGGGTTTTGCGAGGCCAAACTGAGAACGCGAGTGCGGGCTGTGGTTCATTCAATGGTGATGCACTTTCAGTCGAAGCTGTAGATCTTTCCCAGGTGGTGAGAGAATAGACGAAATCCGTCTGCACTGCCTCGTCGAGCCCAGGCCTGAGTTGTTTCAGGCCTTGGATCGACGCGGAACGGTCCAAAACGGTACTGCGCGTTTACCTCATTCCACTGGGTAAAAATTTCGATTCTCAGTCAACCATTCCGGAGGTGCATTCGATGGCCTCATGACAACAAAACTATCCACCCCCAAAAGGGTGATGAGCAACTTCAAAGGTTGGCGAACTGGCGAAGAGCTTTGCGAGGAGCGGATTGGAATTTCTTTGACCGCAACGCAAGGAAGATT
>Ga0137397_10001385_pt1 | contig 16935 bp, 26 predicted proteins | sample czorhiz116metaG_FD_106658 | JGI IMG/M metagenome (GOLD analysis project Ga0137397, IMG submission 106658) | Vadose zone soil microbial communities from Angelo Coast Range Reserve, California, USA - czorhiz1.16 metaG | ecosystem: Environmental > Terrestrial > Soil > Vadose zone | place: USA... | reverse complement strand
CACAGACAATACACCCGAGGGTTTGTTACGCCGTGAGGCGTACATGCTGTGGCAGCAAGCCACTATGGGGATACCAGGGGTATCGACAGCTGTGGATGCGAAGAAGCAGCGAAATATGTGGACGGGTGATGTCATTTGGAATAACACCTGGCCTTTTAATCCCTTTACACAAAACGCCTACAATGGCGACAATTGGGCGCGTGAAGTGCAACGCCTAAACGGCGCAGGGATCGATCCTATAGATCAGTTCATCGGCGGGCGTCAACCCGCAGTCAATGTCGGAATGACGCCAGTAACTCCCTCGCCTGCTGTAAGGCTGAGTGATTCGCAACTAGACCGGATGGAAGTTCTTATGACACAGGTTGTGAAGGACAGCCACGGAAACCTTGTGAAGTCTCTCGGCAATCTCGTCGAAACTCCACTCTACAGGCGAAGCCCTGACGTAACGAAGCAAGAGATGTTGCAGGCAAGATGGGCTGAGTTTCGCGATCGAGCTGAGGCTGCGCTCATGCGCGAGGATCGTAATCTACGTTTGAAAGTAGAGCAAGCGTCGCGGACAAACGAAAGACTACGCGCGCCCGGGCGCGGAAACATCACGATCACACCGAGGTAGATAGATGACAGTCACGGCGACCTCTGCGAAGTTTCCGTTTACGGGAAATGGTGCAACCACCGCGTTTCCGTTTACGGGACGTATATTCAACGTGAATGAAATTCAATTCTGGCTCGGTGGAATCCAACAGTTTACGGGATTCACAGTCACATTTAATGTCGCTCCGCCTTACGGAGGGACGGTGACCGCCGCGGTCGCTCCGGCAAACGGCGTAGCGGTTCTCGTTGTGCGGGCTACGCCAAGGACGCAGAACACTGACTGGATCGAAAGTGGAAGCGACAGCGCGGCGAGCAAAGAGGATGCCGTCGATCGCGCGATGAACATCGATCAAGAGCAAGACGAGGCGATCGGCCGCGCACCGAAGTTTCCAATAACTTCGCTTCTCACTCCTGTCCTTGACGTCCCGGGCGCAGGTGATGTAGGCAAGTTCGTCACGGTTAAAGATGTTAATGGAAATCAAGGCTATGCGACGGCCGTGCCATCGGGATCACTCAATAATCCAGTGTCGCTGGCGCAAGGAGGCACTGGTGTCAACGTTGCTTCGCAGGCATTGCTCGCACAGGCGCTGGGATTCGCGCTATGGGCGACGGGCTCTGATCTTGCCTCGGCGGCGACTCTGCCGTTGCCGAATCCTCTGACTGGTGATCGTTACAGAGTCACTGGTGCCGTAGGAATCACGGCGCTCGCGACGGCGGGCATCGCAGATGGTACTGTCATTTGGCTCACATTTACAAGTTCGCCTCTATTCACCCATGGTGCTAATCTACAATTGATGGGTGCAACAAATTACCAGGCTGGCTCAGCAGACATCATTGCATTTCAGTTAGGCAGTGGCTCAACCGTGTGGCGCGAGGTTGCGCGAATCATCAATCCTGTGATTCTCAATGCGCCTAAATTCTGGCGTGGTGATGGTACGTGGCAGGCGCCTAGCTATTCGCGCGTCATGGGGCTCGTTGGTGTGAATAACGCTGGTACGCCGAATTCACAATATGATCTGAGTGCCGCAGGCATCGTATTCTTAAATCCTGTTGATGGCTCATTTATGACAAAACACAATCAAGGTGTTTTGACAAACAATGTGCTAACGGCGGGACCTGCTGCTAACGGCAGAGATCAGGCAGGAGCGTTTGGCGCAAATAGCTGGATTCATTTCTATTTTATCATCAAACTAGATGGCACTGTTGCGACAGTTAGTAGTCTGACGGCACCGCCTACGGGTCCTGTACTACCGAGCACATACATCGCATGGGCTTATTGCGGTGCTGTACGATATGAAGCAACACCTTTACTAGTACCAACACTATTTAGAGGAGCGTTTGCAAGAGTTGTTGGTACAGTCAATTGGAGAGCATTAAACGGTGGCGCTGCTACAGTTGAAACAGCAGTCAGTCTCGTGAATTTTATCCCACCTAATGCAGTTACGGTACAAATTAAGCTTCAGACTCTTAATTCTGCCTCTGCGGGTATAAATACAATCGTGTATGAGCGAGCGGGTGAAGGAGCTACTGGGATGGTTGCTTATAATGGAGGTATTGGCTTTTTTGGTTCGAGTGCGGCAACTCTGGCAAATGTTAGTCAACAAGTGTTTTATCTAAGTGGTGCAGCAAATAGTCAAGCTTTCATTGACATAATGGGTTACACAATGCCCAATGGGGGCGAGTAGACTAAACAATGGAGGTCAACACGCTTGGAGTTTGATGTTAATAAAGTTGTTGAGGTCGTCGTTACGGGAGTTCCACCCACGCTGATGGCATTAGCGGCGTGGCGTGCGGCACGTAAGAATACAGGGATAGCTCAAGCGACACGGATCGGCGTCGGACATGTTGGCGGGCGCGTGAACGAAGTCCATGATATCGTCAATGGACAGCGTGAGAAGTTGTCAGAGGATCTAACGATAGTACGTGAGGAGGTCAAAACACTAAGAGAAGAAATCGGTGGTTTGAAACAAGAAGTCAAACAACTTAAAGCTGTCATGGGAGGCCCAAAGACATGAACGCATTTTGGGAACGCGTCTACGGCAATCTCGCGACGACCGTTGCCGGCGTAGTGGCTGCGGCAGCCACATACACCTACGGCGTCGGTGGGAAGCTTCCGACGAACAAGCAAGAATGGGCGTTCGCCGCAGCAAGCGTGGCGATGGGCGCGCTTGGAGCTGCGACGAAGACGCCAGCACCGTTCAAAGCAGCACCGCCCCTCATGCTTCTATTGTTGTTTCTTGCCACACCAGCAGCGGCGCAAGCCGTCTGCGACACCACAGTTGCGCCTACGACGTCGGTCTGTGGGCCAAACAACAATCTGTCGTTTATCATGCCTACGACCAATACAGATGGCTCGCCTTTCAATGACTTCGGATTGATCCGAGTCATCTACGGAACGGCGACGCCGTTGTGTGTTGGTACACCACTACAGCCAGGACCTACGGCAGTAGTCAGAAGTATGGGTGCGTTGGGACAACCTGTGACACCGCTACCGAATACGCGCGTGGCAATCAAACTTGGGGCGATCACAGGATTGCCGCAAGGCAAAGTTTTCAATGCTGTGCAGATTGCTGACCTTATCGGTAATGTGTCAGGATGCTCGCCTGAAGTAACACATACATACGATTCAGGAACACCAAACACAGGAACAGGCGTCCAAGTAGGTCCCTGAGACACGCCGTCCCTAACTTGCTACTTGGAATGGCCGCAACGTGGATTTACACAATACGTCATCATGCGTCGGTCCGAGACCATCGCCGCAGGATGGGTGTTTGTGCAATCTGTTGCTGGTGATCCAGCAGCAGATTTCCACATTGTGACTATCTCATGGCGCCTCGGACTAAATGAGATTCAAGTCTGGGGCTTGCGAGAAGGGACGGCTGTCCCCGTTGGGGACAATACGGCATTTACATATCGCTAAATGAGCGTCCTGATGCCTTCATAATAGTACAGCCCTCCACTATGAAACTTCTTACCCCAGACGACACCTCTGGACCACAATTGGTCTTCGACTTCTTTTTTAGCGATGATTGGTACGGATTGTTGCTCGGACCACTTAACGTAACGGACGTAGAAGGATTTTTTCTCCGCCCGTGCATCTGGCATAAGTTCACATTCTTCACGGAGAAACCGAGCAAACGGATTGTTTTCCTCCGAATAGTCGAGCGATGCCTTGGTGATGGTAGAAGGCGCGGCACCGAGGCCTTCACGAATATAACGAAAGGCGCCCTCGACCATCCAAGCAAAAATGCCGGGATATTCCAACTTGAGTTTCTCTGGTAGTTGGGGGTCCTTCGTTGCATCGGTAAAATGCACATCGAAAGGGATGACCTTCATCCGGACCCATATACCTTTATCACTACCGTCTTTGATTTGTGGTAGGCGATTTGTGCGGATAAAGACCTTGCATTGAGGCTGATATTCAAACGAGTCTTTAAACTTCTTTTCAACTCTGACTTTATCACCGCCAGTGATTCTTTTGATAAGAGAAATACTAAGTTGATCTGTTTTGTCGATCTCAGAGGCTTCAACGTAGCGAGCACCAACGATATCGGCGCTGTCAAAGCGCCCGGCTTTTCCTTGCATGAAGTTCTGAGAGTTCGTTGTGGCACCGTAGTCTCCCATGATGTTCCGGAACGTCTCGAGGAGTGTTGTTTTACCGTTTTGGGCGCTCGGTCCATAACAGATAAACAACGCATGTTCTCTAATGACCCCCGTCATGGAATAGCCAATGGCTTTGTGGATGTAGTCGATAATTTCAGGATGTGGAGCGAAAATCTGTTTAAGGAATTCTAGAAACCTCGGGCATCTTGCATTGGGATCATAATTGATCGGAGCGATCTTTGTTATGAGGTCGCTTCGGCGATGTGGACGATGGGAGAAATTGAGAAAATCGATGGTTCCATTCTGGCAGTTAAATAACATTGGATCTCTATCGAGGACGTCGGGATCAACAAGAATTTGATTATGATCTGCCGCCCTGTGTACTATTCGGTCAATTCTATTGCCGGCCGTGAACCAATATGCACGATGTTGACGATATTCTGTGCTGTCGGGAACAGAGGCAACGACTTGTCCCATGTGTCTACAGAGCTCGCCTGCTAGGCGATTTACAATATGAATCCCGTGCGCACCGCTCCACCTTTTGCGATCCCACGCGTGCCATCCTAATTCCGCAACATAACGCATATCGTCGCCGTGCCTCTGTACAAGATGCTCAGAGGCACCGAGATCAGTCGGTGAATGGGCGCGGAGTTCCGAGAGCTTAGCCTGATCAGCCTCGGCGACCCATGTCTCTTGGGTTTCAGCGGGCGCAACGACGTTGTCGTCAACTTCTTCATCGTGCAGGATTTTCTTCTGTGGACGAAGATCTCCCGCAAGGATGTCGTCCAGATTGTCCTTCTTTTCTTCTGTCAAGACGAGTCAGACTCGAAACTTCTTTAATTCACCCCATGACTTCCCTACCTTAAAGTCCATTGGCACAACAAGGACGTCACCTTTGATCGTCATTGGATGCTCCGCTAACTTCTGTATCTCGCGCGCGGAGTCGCGCACAAGTGTTTCGTCATCTGGTAGGCAGATGCCCAAGGCATCATGAACTTCAAGTTGAACATCGAAGCCCATCGACCTTATGTTTCGGGGCGTCCAGAGGGTGGCTTCGGGTAGATTCTCCGCAAAAAACGTACAAACTTTGACGTAAGTTCGGAGGGTGAGGAGTCCGATTGTTGACTGGGGATACCAGGCGTAGGCTTCTCGTTCGAGATCGGGGCCATAGATGTCATAGAAAGTCCGCTTCCATCCAAGAGGATTGACCAAGGTCCGTGTGGCCTGCAACTCATCCCTAATCCCACGGTGATAGTTTCCCCGAATCTCAGGAAAGAGATCGTGATAGATTTCTTGCAGCACACGGGCATATCTGACAGGCACGCCTGTAATGATGCTGAACTGAATTTCGCCCATTCCATTAGTATTGGCGTGAACTGTTCGCTTTGCAAGGTCTCGTTCATTGTCGTGATCCTCGTCGATGTCTGCGTTGAGTTCGGCGAACGGTTTACGTTGCCAGAGCTTTCGGGGCATCGGGATCTTGTTGTCCTCAACTACCTTACCGATGAGTTTCGCGACATTGAGATGTACATCTTCGTCTCTTTTGAACCACTCTTTCAATGAGGGGATGGGACCAGCCCACGCTGCAACACGAATTTCGGCCTGTGAGTAGTCGCCGAAGAGGAAAGTTTTAGGTGTCATGCGTCCTTAACGTTTGAAAGTTTTGTCAAACAGCTTGTCAAAGAACGCTCCAACAACCTTCTTGACACAGGCATAGCAAACATAGCGTTTGCCCAGGGCATCAACCATGAGAACCCTTGGCTCCTTGAAAGGGCTGCTCTCGTATTGAGTTTCGTATGCAACTTCATCACGACAGAGGTCGCATAACATAGTCGCTCTCCGGGATGAAAAGGGTTCGAGAAATCCCTTTGACAGGAACGTTTTGAAGGTTTGTCCCAGTCCCAAGAATGCTCTTTGCAGAACTACGTCTGTTAGTGTCTGTTCCGCCAATCTTGTAGTGCGTATGCATCCGATTATCTTCGCCTAAAGGTTGGTCGACAATGTCTCCCTTTAGGTCTTTCTTCGCTTTGAGGTCCTCAATCCATTGGAGGACTTCGTCCTGCGTTTTGATGCGCGCATCCTGAATGGCATTCTTGTCCGCAGTAATGCGTCCAGTTTTTCGATTGATCTTTGGTTTAAGACCCAGAGTGCCATACAGATAGTCTCGCATCTGTACAGGACTTTGGACGTTGAACGACCGCCCGAGTTTCTGATTAATACGATCTTGGAGCTCTTGAATCTCTCGGCCAAGCTCAACCGAGGCGGTTGCACGTTTGGCGATGTCAATTGCCACTCCGTACCACTCTTGTCGTGCGTAGTGTGGAAACGCCGCGCGCGGGTACTCGCAGTAGAAGTCCCACAGTCCTTCGGACTGAGCTTCGCTCTCCATCTGGAGAGCAGCATCGAGCGTACACATCACGTCGAGGCAGTTGTATCTCCACCACTGGAAATAAGACGCCTTTGGATCAATTCGTCTTCCATCATCTTTATAGTAGGGTGTGCGGGTGTATTGCGAGTTAATGAATGCCAGTCCGTGACCAGGTTCATCTGTCTTCGTTCTTCGACCCCAAATGTCCTCAGTCCCTCCAAAATCTGGGTATAAGGTATGATGCAGGTGCATGGTGTCGATAAACATCGTGGCCGGATATATACGATGAAGCCAGAAATAGATCCACTCGAAAGCCAAGTTTTGACCAACCTTGCGGAGTCTAGGATTTTGTAGGAGCCGCGCAATGGCACGCCAGATATGGGCTTCGTCAACGGGATTCCAATATGGCTCGGAACCCTGTCGAACAAGAGGCACACAAAGTGCTTCGTCTGGAGATACTCCGAGGCCAATGCAACCAATCTCACCAGTGCCTCGGGCGGTATATCCGTAGACTTCAATATCAACGGAAAGCAGGTCATGTTTGCGCTCCACCTCGTCGCAGAAGTCTAGAACTGTTGATTTAGACGGTCCTGTGATAGCATTACGTTTAGGCAGCCGTATTTCCGGATGTACAGATTCTTCGACTGCACGTTTGAGATCGATGTGAGTAAGCACTGGTAGGAACTTCCACATACCTCGAACAATCCATGCAGTGTGGACGGAAGGAACGCACTTGAGGCCGGGGACGAGAGTAGACGGCAATATGCTCCCACGCCATTTTTGTATACCCGAAAGCCCGCAGAGAACGCGAAGAGGCTCATCTCCAAGCGGAATAACGACGTTAGGTTTGACGCGCTCCAACTCGCGCTTAAGACGATTGATCGAGGTCGCGAGTATGTCACCTGGCAGCTGGTATATAGAGGTCCCCGGAGGCAGAAATGCATCATGGACATTTGTGACGTAACATTTCTCGCGCGGATAGCCAATGTTCTTAAGGGCATCATTGAGTATGCTCCCGGCGGCGCCCATGAATGGGATGCCCGTACGCATTTCGTCACGAGCGGGACCCATCCCGACAATGGCAACCCGTGCATCACGAGGACCGCTTGCGATTATTGTATCAGGCACGCCAGTGGGGCTCGAATCGCATTACCTCATGCGCGTAGAGTTCACGTCCCATGACATCAGCGACGAAGTCGGGATGAAAAAGCATATTACGATCATCGATAAAGACGCTGAATCTTTTGAGCTTCTCATTCGTGACTTCGAGGCGCGGGAAGTTGTGAAGCTCGAGCCACGCCTCGATAATGGGCGCCTCACGGGTTGAAAACACGACGACCTCCGCGCCTCGGGTTTGCAACATCATGATGAACTCCTTCATGCCCGGTATTGGCACATCGAGGAGCCCATCACGCCATCCCTTGTATGTGTGGATGACGCCGTCGAAGTCGATTGCGATGGTTCTCATTTGAGGCGCGCCTCCTCTTTCGCCTCTTGGGCGATTAGATCACGCAAGAAGTCCTGGACCTTGAGGTCTGCCGCTGTTATCGTGGGACAACTATTGCAATGTTGTCCTACAACTTGCGCGATTGCGAGAAGATCAGTCAGTGTTAGGGTTGCCATCGCTGCTCCTCCGATTGTGAAGAATCCGACGGATTTCCGCAACCGCCGCAGGGACAAGGGCCATCTCGTTCGATATCATCTCTGTATTTCCTTGGGTTCCGATAAAGGTAAAAGGAAATGCACAGACTAGACCGAATCCTTCTAAATCCTCGCGGATTTCGATAAACCACCTCTTGTTCCATGCCTCGTATTTATTTCCATAGTCGGTCGTATAATCAAGGAACGCCCACCACATCCAGTGCTCGGGACATTCTCTAACTTTGAGGATCGGCTTCGGTGGATTGCGCATCAGACTCGCCTGCCTCTGCCTCGCCATCTCCAACTGGATCGTCCAGTGATTCGGCCACCGGGGCCACGCTCTGGGCATCCTCGAGGCTCCTTAGTCTTTCGGCGCACTTCGTGAAGTTGGGTTCGTCGAATTCAATTCCAATATAGTATCGTCCAAGGGCGAAGGCCGCGGCGAGTGTGGAGCCACCACCTGCGAAGGGATCTAGGACGATCTCATTGACCTCGCTCGACGATTCGACCATCCGCGAGAGCATTTCGACGGGTTTCTGATTTTCATGGTATGCACCGTCTTCCCGAGGATACCCGAATCCTTCGGGGATTGGATGACTAAATAGTCGTCTCGAATCGTTATCACCAGGCTTGTACGCCCAAAGAATTGTTTCGTAACACGGAAGAAATGACGTGTAAACGCTGCTAATCGAAGGCTGTCCGGTCTTGAACCATACGAGCGGACGCTGACGGACGATGAAACCGACTGTCGTGAGGGCATTAACCCACCATTCTTCTTCTTGGATTGGAAAGAACGTGTAGAGGTGGCATGTTGGTTTGAGAATGTGATAAAGCTGACGGAAGACCGTTTGCAACATTGTTTTCACAGCATTGGGATTGTCGTCGTAGGTACGAATCCAACGCTTTGTCCATTGAGCAGACTTGTCAAAGTCAATGCCCCATGGTGGGTCCATCAAAACTAGGTCAACGGTTTCGGCGGCGATTGTCTCGAGAACAGTGCGACAGTCTGCGTTGTAGATGACTCCACCCGTGAGCGCGCGGGCATTAGTATCAGATACAATTCCCAGACCTTTTGCTCTGCGTCTTGCAAGTTCACGGACAAGTTGAAGTTCCCGCTCGCGCTTGAACGCGTCGAGGGCTCCCCGATACGAAGGACGATTGGCGACTCTCTCATTGCCCAGAGCAGTCGCAAGGCTAAGGTACTCGCGAACCGAGCCTTCGGATTGACCAAGGGAACGGGCGGTGTCGTTTGCTGTCCAGACAACTTTAGGTTGTTCTTTCGCGGCGACCTGGAGGAGGATGTGGATGTCCGCGATGGCCTTAGCTTTTTCTTGCCACGTGAGTTGCTTGCGCTTGTCGTTTTCATCAAACTCTATGACTTTCTGTTTAAGAGGATCGAGTTCTTCCCAAATGTCAACTCGAATGTCTTCCCACCCAATTTTTCTAGCAGCCTCGATTCTTCGTCGACCAGCCACGAGACTTCCGTCTGCACGGATAATGACAGGGTTAATTTGTCCATTAGCCTTAAGAGACTCACCCAACTCATCAATTGAGCTCTCGGCGTCGGTAAGTTCTTTGCGTATCCTTTCGTCGTCATTGTATTTGATTTCCGAGAGCTTGATGAGGGGCAATGTTGGCCTCCAGGTTGACGGCGTAAGCCTTATGTTTTAACAACCATGCGTGTTTCCAGGCATCGTCAATCGCTTGAATCGCAGTTGTACAAAATATAGTCCGAGCGCAGTCATTACAACACCAGCCCCAATGACGGTGTGGTTTATAGAGAAAGTGGGGCGGGGTACCGGACGCCACCACCGGCTCCGACAGGTCTTGTTTTCTGCCTAGGCCCTGTCCATGCGCGCTTTTTACACTAACCCCGCCGTGCATCAGAACCCCTGATACCTCAGAGCATCCGCAGCCAACTTGAGCTCGGTGATACGCTCTTCGAGGGCTAGACGCTTACGTAGTTCCTTGAGATGATCCTCGGTGTTGCGGATCATGTCAAGGATGCCTTCTTCCTCGATTGACCGCCCTCGGGGCAACTCAGTCGGGTGCTCCGTTGCGCTTTGTACATCCTTGCCGAGTCGCGCGGGAGCCATCAGATGAGGTAGTTGTCCACGCGCGACATGTTGCGGCCACCAAACTTCTCAGATTTGGCGGTGATGTTGCCCTCGCAACCAATGGCGTCACGGGGATCGAACTCTCCGTTGTTGACGGGCACCTTCATGCAGAGGAGGAAACGCTTGAACTTCTCATTCGTCTCCTCGAACGTCCGCCACGCACCGCGCCCGGCGCCGCCCTCGGGCGTGTCCATGATGGGCATGTAGTTGTCGAGGATCGTCTTGCCCTTCCACTCCTCGGGCTCCGTCACCTCAAGTTTCAATTTTAGGAACCTGTTGTCGTTCTTGTCCCGGTCCTCGTTCTCCTTGCAGTCCCGAACGACAACCTTGTACTCGATCTGGTCATCGATTGGCTCGCTCTCGGTGACCATCTTGTCCATATTGACAGGGATCTTCACTTTTTCGTCTCCTTGGGGGACTCCCACGCGGGAGTAATGTTGTTGATGATATGTTTGAAGTTCGGCTCGTACTCCTCACGTTTGGCAAGTGGGAAACTGCATCGCAAGTCCCGTTTGCCGTCTGGATGAACGCGACAGATCCATTCGGGCACGCCTCTTTCGACATCAACACGTAGTCCGTAGACATCAGAGAAGTACGTGCCAAACTCGAGCCCGAAAGCTCCGTCGACGGAGCCACAGATCAGGACGTTCATCGTGCCCTGGTATTCACGAGATTTTCCACCTCCCTCTGCCTTTGTCACGATCACACGTTCTGTCTGATCGCCCGGCTTTTCACTTACTCTCTCATGAATTGTTATGATCAAATCTTTTTCGGCAAGGCCATGTTCACAAGTGAACTTGCCAACGGGGATCTTGCAGCCGTCGACGGCTGTGGAGAGACAATAGTCAATTAAAATGGTTGTAGTTTCTTGCCACATCGCCTTCCAGATGCTCCAGTGGTCCCACACGAACTTGCCCTTTCCTGTTTCAAATTGAATATGACTTCGCATGTGCGGAGCGAGTTGCGTGTAGGAGTCTACGAGCAATGTCCCCGCATTCTTAAAATCAGGGTTATTATCAGCAGACTCGCAATAATTTGCAAAATTGCTCCAACCGCGAGGAGGTTTGTTGCCCTTTTCATTTTTGACAAGAGAAGCGATACGTCGGGAAAGGGCGTCCTCATGAATGGTATCTCCAATCTCTTTGTATGTCAGGTCTGGCATCCTTAAGCCTGCGCTTGCCCTGATTTTGCGATCGATGTCAATGACGTGGACGGGCCGCTTAGGTGCTGTCTTCACGGCCATCGTTGTCTTGCCGGAGCCTGGTGGTCCCATGAGTGCACAGATCATTTCCGTGGCTCCATCATTGAAGCAGCGGCGCAGAGTGTATTGATGAACTTCATGAGGTTTCCCCATCCTTCGATGATGTAGGGCTCACGATTGGGGAGGAGGATACTGGCGCTTCGTTTGTCTTGGGATACTGCGACTCCAGGATCTCTTTCCACGGGACCCACCTTTCGATCTTGTAGCTGTTTTGCATCTTTGCGGGGTTCAGATTTGACGAGCAAGCATCACGAAAATAACAACCACCGTACATATAACAAGCGGCGGGCGCGTTGCGGTGCCAGCGACGTAGGCTGCTGTCTTGACGAGTGAGGAAGTCAGTAGCAAAAAGGCGCAGATCATAAAGGAACTCTTCGACATCTGTCGAAGACCGGCGTGTTTCGCCCCTTCCAAAATCTTTTTCGGGATCGATTCCATCAGGGAATTTACCACCGATCTTTCTGTCACTCACGAACGTAACGTCTAGGATCATACCCGCGAGGTTTATGCCGAGGAGTTCGGAGGCGCCCCACTTATAGGAAGTGAGTTGGTGATTAGGGCGTATCTGGTTGAGGTAGGAACCGACAGAAGAAGTGGTCGTTTTTGTTTCCCATCCCCAGATATTACCCTCCACCCGATTTCTTCGAAGGCGGTCAATCTTTCCGACAAAGACGACTGGTCTACCGTGCCAGTCCATAAGATAGACCGCGAAACCAATTTCGATATAAAACCGTCCATCCGCAGGATTCCGAATGTCCTCCCACTCAAGGTCATTTTTGCGCCACCTAAGCGCATATGCTCGTAGAAGATTGAGCCCGCGCTCGACACTTCTTCGTTCAGGGCTATCACCAGAGATCGGAAGGCTATTGCGACCACGTTCTTTTGCCTCGGCGATAAATGCCAACTCTGCTCGATGCAGGGCTTCGGAGGGGGAGGCTCCGGAAGACGTTGCAGTGTATAGTTCAGCAATTCCAGCATGGAAAGCGGACCCAAAGACGAGTGGAGGTTTCTCATCGCGCGGGCGGAGGTGCTCCACATACGAGAGTCTCGCTTTCTCTTCGCACGTGCCGAAGGCGCTGTGCATCGAATGATCTATGAATATGATGTCCTCCCTTCTAGGGAGGTCACGGAGTGGGATGATCTTGTCCGTTTGTAAACTCATTGCACGCAATCCTTATACAACTTTGCTCTCACGATGTTGCCTGTAACGGGGCCGATGAATACGAAGTAGGACATAGAGTCATTTGTCGCCATTTCGGCGCAACGGAGTTGTGTCGGAGACACGGGTTTAGGATAGAGTGGGGCGCAACCCGTGAGCATAAGAACGAACAATAGCTTTTTCATGTCTCTCCTCATCGCGTGGCGTCGAGCTTGACAATGACCGGCCGCACCATCGCGCAGTAGTACGATCCACCACTCTTGCGAAGGCACTTCTTCGTGCATTCATGATTGAGGTGGCGTTCGCAGACGGGCGCGCCCTTGATCGCCTCGCGCCGACACGTCCCCATGTGGCACCTCATCGCGTGGCGTCGAGGTCGGCGCGTTTACCTAATTCCCGACGCCACCAGTAGGCACCCTGGCCGGGCTGGCGTGGCGGAAACTCATCGCGTCTACCAAGTGCCCACAGGATCGCTTCTTTAAGGCGGTCTCCGCGTTCCCGGAGGGCGGTATTCTCGTCCAAGAGCTTGCCCAGCATCTCGCCAGCGGTGTCTATCGCCTCCCCCCGTTCCCGTGCGAGCGCGGCGAGGACGGCGGCTCCGATCGCGCGGTCGAGTTCTTTTGCATTCTCGGACATATGCTCAAACGGGACATCTATCTCTGGGCGAATAGGCCAACCAACACGACGAGCGCACTCTAGATAAGCCTCATGCATCACCGGCGCTAGCTCCTCTCCCGTCATCTCAGGCTCCCGGCGCAAGCGAAAGGCATTACTCACACGCCAAATTGCCACACGCCCCTTCGAGCATGGGTTTTGAACACTTCGGGCACAACTCGGCATCGTCTGCGAAGATCGCATCAAGCGCGCTCCCTAGAGCGCCGGTGACTTCATTTGAGGGGCGCTTCTTCGTCGAGGCCTCAGCTGCTGAGTGCTCCGACGCCCTTCTTTCGCGTGCAGCACGTCGGCGATCACGAAGGCGATTTATCTCGTCAAGAATCTCTTCATCGGACATCTCGGTAAGAGCTTTGTTCATTGATACGAACGATGGCTCGGGACCTACGACTTTAGTTTCATCTTCCATTGTCTTTCCTCACAGCGGCACCGACATCTTTGCGATGTTTGTCGGTGTATTCTACTAGAGCCTCACGAATGATGACGTGCTTAGCACATGGACGCGCGGCAGCTAATAGATTGAGGATCTTGTCAGCATCCTCGGGTAGATTACGAATTAGTATGTGCAGGTCTTTCATTGATCCATTCTCGTAGATCGAGCAACTGTGTTGCGTTCACTTCGACTTCATTGATCGTTTTGCGTAGCAAGAGTTGAAGTGTGCACAATAACATCATTGCATCAATGCCTGAGCACGCGAAATAGCCCACCTCGGTCTCGTCGAGACATAGACGGATGCCTTGACGATATACGAGGTGGGCTGTCAGCTTCATCTGTCAGGGAGCCTGAACGTCCGCGCCTGGGGCTTGCCCGGGCGACACCTGATCGTGCGCTTCGCGCTTTTCGACCTCGTCGACATCTTCTGTTTCGTCAACCGGCGAGGGGGCCTCGATCAGGAGAGCATCGCAACCTTCGCAACACTCTTCGGAGTCGTCCTCGATCTGTACCTCGGTCTGGTCGCCTTCGATTCCCTCGATGCACTCCTTGTGATACATCTCTTCGTTGATTTGCACGGCTGTGGGGGCCATGTTTTGATTCCTTTCTACGATGTCTAGTGCGAAGCACAGTGCTTTGAGCATGTCGCTTTCGACAAGCGAAATGAGACGATCCCACTCCGGTGGGGGTTTAAACTCCTCCCAGTACTCCTCCCAGCGTCGCTTTATCTCTGACGCAGTTATACGACCGTTCACTTCGGCAGCTCCGCCTTGCACATCTGGCAACGCTTGTTGTGTGTATGGTTGTGTGCGTAGTGACATACGGGACACTTTTTCATCGCCCCTGCTCCCTCTTCATCGCCTCTTGTGGATCTTGGATGATGAGTTTGAAATGCTCAGTCGTCGTAGCGCCAATGGTCCACTTGAGGGCTTCGAGACACATTACAATTGCGATGAGTTTTCCACGGATTTGTGGAGTAGCGCCATTGACGGAGTTGATCGCCTCAACTGTGAGCCAATCCATCATCATCTTGACCTCACCTGGCTCCCTGGCAGGACCAGTAGCAAAACCACACTTTGGACAGAAGGGTGAGGTAAGGGCGCCATGGTCGACGAGACAGCTCATGAGATGTTCTCCCATATCCTGTATAGCGTCCAGGCGCTGTAGGCGATGCCGAGGGTGTTAAGGACCGCCCAAATGAAGTAGAGGATCTCGATGATCTCTTCACGATTCATTTGAGGGGACTCTGTTCGTGGAGGACGTCCATCTTAATTGCGTCCTCAATAGAGTCGAATGGCCCACCCTCGTCGTTGCACGTTGTACAGGTCCACCACCACATCGCGTTTTTCACGCTGTAGTTGTAGTGTACCTGATGCTTGAGGCCTCGGGCCTCGCGCTCTTTTTTAATCTCAGCCGCGGTATTCATACTGCGGCCTCTCTTAACGGCCGATTGAGCGCCGCGTTGATCGTCTTTTGCTTTCTAATGATTCTATGGGCCATATTTGAGTCCATGGAGTCGTGGGCAACAAGATGCTGGATGAGAAGAGGATTCTCTTGACCAATCCGATGGCAGCGGTCTTCTGCCTGGGTGATAGTCCCTGGAACCCAGTCGAGTTCAGCAAAGACAATGTTGCTTGCAACTTGGAGGTTAAGGCCAACGCCTGCCATTTTGAGAGAGCCGATGAATAGCTCGCAAGAGTCGTCGTTCCAGAACTTGTCTTTGGCGGCGTAGATGTCGCTTTGGCCCATTCCGCCATAAACCAGGACCGATCTGCCTGCGAAATGGTCCCTAATCGCCTCTCCAACGTCGCGATGATGGATGAAGCAGACGAGCTTTTCTTTTGTCTCGAGGAGCTCTTCGATGTGTTCGATGACATACGGAACCTTCGCTTTCGCTAGTTCGTGTCTTATGATGGCGATCTCGTCGAAGAAGTATTTTCTTGTGAAGCGGAGCCTCTCGATCTTGCGCTCAAACTCGTCGTCTGTTTCTGCAATATCGCCTGTGAGGATCTCTTCGAGTTCTCGATCCGCCCGAAGCGCCTGCTCGAACATCTCTTTTTCTTTTAGGACTAACTCGAGCAACCGCCCCTCGGCAGGGAGGCCAATGACCTGGCGACGCTTTTTTGGTAGTTCGGGAAGAACCTCTTTCTTCAAACGTCGGATCATGACGCCGGGGCTTCGGACGGAGCGGTACTTCGTCCGCTCTGTTGGCCGGGCGCGGAGAACCGCGCGGGAGGTCTGGCGAGCTTCGACGAGGTGAACCTTGCCCTTCGCAAAGTTTTCGCGGCAATGGGCCTCGGCGTCGATTTGTGTTTCCCCTAGGAAACTGCATCCCTTGGATGCGCAGTGGAAGATCAGAGGCCCGGGGCTTAGAGGCTCGGGTTGAAATTCAAGGTCTTTGAAGGTTTCCTCAACTTGACGAACGACCTTGCCGTTTCGCAGAAGGTCTTGTAGTTCGTCCATGTGATAGGCGTATTTGTTTTTGTAAGGGCAGTACCTCTGCTCGAATTCACGACGAGAGGGCCATTGTTGAGGATTTAAGAAGTTGATGAGATTAAACAGTTCGTAGGGATAGTTTGGGATCGGCGTCCCGGTCATGATGACCTTGCCGCGCCAGTGTCCTAGTTCTAATAGTGCCTTGGCACGCTTCGTGCCTGGATTCTTGAGCCAGTGCCCTTCGTCGATAAAGACTATATCAGGGTCGAGTTCTTTGAGGACACTGATCCATCGAGTGAGGCCCTCGTAGGATGCAATGACGAGAGAGGAAACACCGTGCATGTACATCGAAGGCGTGCACATCTCGACCTCGCCGTCGCTGAGAGTCGCGAACAGCGACGGTTCGACCCATTTTTGCAACTCTTCGAGCCAGTTGTACCGGAGGTTGTTTGGACAAATAATCACAACACTCTTGGGCCTCATAAGGTTGATGAGACCACATGCCTCGATTGTCTTGCCCGTGCCCATCTCGTTCGCGAGAAGTACACCCGTGAACGCCAGGCGTTCGGCCATGCTGAAGATGTCTACACCCTGGAAGGGGAGGTAGTCTTCGCCTTCGGGGTGGTACAGGTCGTCGATCGTTAAGGTGCTCAT
>Ga0137397_10001384_pt1 | contig 16937 bp, 26 predicted proteins | sample czorhiz116metaG_FD_106658 | JGI IMG/M metagenome (GOLD analysis project Ga0137397, IMG submission 106658) | Vadose zone soil microbial communities from Angelo Coast Range Reserve, California, USA - czorhiz1.16 metaG | ecosystem: Environmental > Terrestrial > Soil > Vadose zone | place: USA... | reverse complement strand
GCAAAAGGGATCGACGATCAACGGCGTTGCCGTGCCCTTATGGACGACCCCTTCATCTGGTTTGGGAGCTGCGGGGACGGGGACGGGGACGGAAACGTTGTTCAGGTAAATGTGTTCACACACATCGGTCTTCGGAGAAAGGAATGAAATCAAGACCTGCTGATTGTCCATCGTTGAAAATTAGGGATCCTGATGGGCTGTTGGAGTTGTCACCTGAGCAGAAAGAGGCAGGCGTCATTTGGCGCCGACCAAGCGAAGTATGGGCGAGTGCCAAGATCTTTTCATCGGATCTCCGGCCGGAGGACATCTCGCAGCGTGTCGTCGCCGATTGCTCTCTTTGTGCATCCATCGTCGTCTGTCTCTTGCATAATCGATCACATAACTCCCAGGTTTGCCATCTTTTGCCTCTTTTCATTTCAGCGATCGCAGATATCTCACTACGAATATATATGTATACATATTTTCAGGATGCGTTGCCCGCCCTGTATCCCCATGGGCTCGACGGAAAGCCGCAACTATCTCCAACGGGCGGATATGAACTCAAAGTCCTCTTCAATGGAGCACATCGACAAGTGAGCGCAATTTCTGCGGTGATGGTGCCTATTTCTCACCCAATTCTCTCCGTCGACCATTAGGTTGGTTAGTAGTTCTGCCCTTTCAGTTTTTCCCCGCTTGTGAATATGACGGTTCATCATGGTCCCCGGTACACCCAGTGATCGATGATTTCCTCCCATTTCGCCCCAATGGATCCCGTATGTGCATGACAAGCAGGGGAAGAAGGGACATTTGGCCTTCCCTCATTGAGAAAGCCGTATGTGACGGGATGCCCTCCAGCCCACCGCATGGCTCATTCTCGCACAGTATCTGAAGCTTATGGGAGGTTACGATTTCCCCGGCTCGTGCGTCAGCAGTCCGCTCGTCCTGTTTTCACAACCCTGACTTATTTGAGTCAGAAACTCGAGTGCGGATATACAGTACTTGTCTTCCTAACCCTAGGTCTTGTGCTTGAGTATCTGACTGTGCCGCCCCCAGTGCACTGGTAGGGTGGATACCTGATTACATCGAAATCAAGAGGTAATTCCCTCTTGCCATCGTCTCATTCATACGAATCGCTCATCGCTACAGCCCTTCGTTCCAGCGGGAGCAAACGTGGTCACGACTTAGTCGTGGTTTCAAAGATGGTGCGTAATATTACGTCCGCACCTACCTCATGGGCCATAGCCAGGTGCCTTTAGGTCAGTGTCTCCTGACTGTTGGGACCGATGACCGGCCCGTCGTCTATCGAAGACACATTAAGCTCCTTCCCTCTCACTGCTATGCCGTAATAGGTCTGTTTCCGCAAATTAGGTGTTGATAGTTCCTCACAAACGCATCAAAGATGTTAATGAGACGGAGGATGGATCGCGGTGGCTGACCATCTTGGACTCCTGGCTGCTGGCAGATGATAGTACGGAAGTCGATGCTCTCCTTGATGATATGTCTCTGGACAACGAGGGAAAAGATCAGAAGCGTAGGTCCGATCTGGTTCTTTCTCCTGACTACCCTCATCTCCATTCAGGGTCCATCGATATACCCTGGGACGATATCTGCATTTTATTTGGGAGTGTATGCGTCAGCTGGAATCCTGTGATCTTCAAGAACCGGCTGGTTTACCACGGGTCAGTAGTGCCTGTTACCCGTCGCAGCCGCCCGCGTCTCAACTCAACATAACTCAGAGTTTGGAGAGCCGCCCATCTATCACCAACTGAACAAGATGAATGTATGCCGTTTGATAGCGATGTATCCGTGAGATAGCCTGATATATTTACCAGCTGTTCACTGCACACTCCAGCTCCGTCTCGAGTGCTCCAAAGACGCACAGAGACCACTAGGAGAGGTTTGGATGCTCCTAACGCGGCATCGAACAGATACTCGCCGGACCTCAGAGTTTATTTCGCTCCACGCTGAGTACGGCGATGTTCACCCCGTTGCTTCAAAGGACTTGACAGATACTGCCAAGACCCAAGGTGTCTACACAAACAACCCCCATGTCTTGGTACGGAAACCACCCAATACTAACTCAACCGATCGAATTGACGCCATGAAGGTTCGTGTGACAGTACCCCCCTCCGATGCTTCAGGCATGGTCACCCTGAACGTCTCTTACGATGGTTCCTTCGATGATATTGGCTTTACCGTAACTGCGTACTCGGGGTTTTGTATGCGCTGGGATGGGCAGCTTCGCGTGTTTCCTTTTGTGCTCAGGATAGCCGGTGCCTTGACGACCAAGACGTCTGGTGGAAATTACACCCTACCCACCTACATGATTAATCCGCAATACCGCCTACGCGTACCTGGAACCACGCAAGACGGGCCCTCGGCGAAAACTCGCGTCGAAATTTCTTTGCATGCCTCTCGAGATGTGCCCATCAACGCGATAATCACTTGGGGCCGCGGCGAGCGTGTCCTTGAGTGCGCTCACCCTCCTCTTTCCCCTGTGTGCCCCGTATACGACTTGCTCACATCTGAACGCGTAGCCTGGCACAGAGCGGCATCATAGCGACATCGGGTGCCTATACGTATGGCTTTGCCCGCCTTTGTGCTGATCTTCCCCGTATGTTGGCGCAATTCTTGTGCGATCAGGACATTGACGAAGTGTCACAGAGGGCGATGTCACACTTGCCATATCCGCCTTCTCACCTGCGCACCTGGGTGATTTCTCGGTGATGGTGTGCAGCTCGCGCAGGGTCGAAGTAGATGCGATCCCACAAGAGGGCGCGGGGATGTTCTCCAAAGCTATACGCGATGAATGGTGCATCTTTTTCTCCCGTCACATGCTTCCCGTGCTGGCCGTCCGTGCCTTGCGGCGGCGCAACTGATCAAGTTAACTGATTTTTTTTTATATGCAGGACAAATGATGCACGCTTGCGGTATTCCCTCGAGTTGCCCACGCCCACAGTTGTCAAGTAAGCTCGTACCTCAACCTTGCCTTTCCCATCCATTCTCACAGCGTCCACGTCGAACTTGGCCAAACCGAACCATGGCATCATTCCACAGAATTCGCTTGCAGCCTCATGCACCTGCGTTTGTGCGCGTCGAGCTACTTTCGGCGACGGGTGGGACACCTGTGGCATCGTCCGGGACATTTACCGACGCACGGTCTGGCGCAGCGACTGCGCAGGTCCCACTGCGCGCAGGGCATTATATCATAGAGCCTACGGCGGACGGTATCCCAGGCGCGAAAGGCACTTTCAGTCTGACGGTGTACAGTTTGTATGCAGGGATATCCCTTGCACCTCTGAGATAGGACAGTCTCGCTTTGCACTTGTTTTAAAATATTCCCGAGGGTTCCGTGCATGTGTACTTAGGGGTGGTCGTATAACAATATTAACAGGGACAGGTTCTAAAACGGCATTTCCCTCACAGCGCACGGGATAGATCCAGTGCCATACGGGTAAAACATGTATCGGCATTCGATGTCCGCTATCATGCTGGCAACTCGAATTTTTGACCCTGGAGTACCCTGTAAATTGGATGGTGTGGACACGTGATGTGAAGCGTCAGAACAGAGAAAGAGGGAATATTTGGGATGGGCACGTACTTCGTGAAGTACACATAAAAGAAGTCGATATAGAGGCCTGTTTGCACGAGTCCGGCCAGGATCGAGATAGGGTCGACAAGATCCTCGGCAAAGTATCTACGAGGTCACACAAGCACGCGTGAGCGAATTTAAACTCCACGCATTGACGCGTATACGACAACGCGGAGGATACGACTATTACACACCGGTATATCCAGTTGGGAATGTACAACCCACGGTATGCGCCCAGCGCGGCGAGGTAGTGCGTCGTGATCGTTTCTGCTTCGCCGGTGCGCTGGAGGATGAAGAGTTGCGGGAGGATGGCGACGGCCTCGAGGAAGATGGAGAAAGCCCAAAAGATCTCTGTGATGGAGTAGGAGTAGTTGAAGATGACTCCGAGGAAGAGTGAAGGGAGGAGGAGGTACTCGACGCGGAAGGTGTCGATGGACGGGTCATTTGTCGGTCTGTCACACGAGCCGTTCAGGGTCAAGATAGTGGTGGAAAGGAGCAAAGACATACCGGAAACGGATTTTCATAAGATATAGGATGTAGATGCTGCTGCCGATGAAGAAGAGCTTCATGACAAAGTTGTAGAGGGAGATAAATGTGGTGAACAGGTCGAGGTAACGCGAGACGAAAACGGTGACATAGAGCGCTTGCGTCTTGAAGGAGATGCCTGCGAGGAACCATGGAGAGGAGAGAAGAAAGGCGTTGAGCACGCACATGTGCGCAATGAAATGTGCGGGGGAGAGACGCACCTCTGCATGAGCGAGTCATCTGCATTTTGTGGAGGAGGATGAAGATGGAGGCGAGGTGGGAGAGGTCACCTGGGGGTCGAGGGAAACATCAGCACGCCATACGCCAAGCACGAGCACGGTGTCAGCATCGGTGGCTATAATGCTCACCCAAAAGTCTGAAAATGTTCATCGGTGCAGAGTTCACGATTTCGGTGCAGTTTGCGGAACAGAGGGACGTGTCACGGTATGCGGCGCGCTTGTTGACATCTGTTTGTCCTGCGCCGTGTTTGTGGAGGCCGACCTGTCGCTGGCAACGGGCGTAAGGGTGCGTGCGTAAACGCAAATATGTGACTCTAGCTCTCATGGATCAATCCAAACCGCCAAAGCCCTCTCCCCCGGCCGGCGTGTCTCATATCCCTGGGCCGTGGCTGTTTCAATCCAAGGTTTACCTCTTCACAAAGCTGCTCAGTCCGGGCAGCCGGGAGGACCCAGTCCTACGAGGCCTCCCGCCTGGTTCCTACAACCCCTCGGAGACGGTGCACCCGTCGGCCCTGGCTCTCGTCAACGGCGCGCCGCAATGGAAGGGCGGTCTGTTGTACGTCGCCCTCATTCGATATGAGGACACGCCAGTGGGACCGTACAACGAGCTCATCGCAGGGTCGGACGGATGGGTAAACCCGTACGAGAATTCCACCTCGGCGCGCATCACGAATATCTATGTGGACAGTCGCAAGAGCCTCTGGAACGGGCGCAATAACTGGAGTATGTATCATTTTCTTCGTCGGGCCCGGTTTGATGAGCATTGACATCGCGATGCTGCCGCTAGATATCCCGAAGCATCTCGCACGATTTGAATTTGTTCCGACCGGTTCTCGGACGTCCACCTTTAAGGCGTTCCTGCCGGACGAGGAGAAGCCGTTTTTCGCCGCATCGGTCACGGACTCGTACCTCCCAGGCGTACCCCTCCCGGCGTTCCTTCTGAACCCTTTCATGCGCTTGGTGCAGCCTCCCCTCGCGGGAGCCTCAACTGATGAGTCTAATGACGATTGGCTCACCGTGACTCCCAATTATCGTGGCCGTTGGCAAGTGGCGTACATTCAGCCAGTGGAGGCTGGACTTGAAAATTACGGCGATGGGTTGCACTTCCCTCAATTTCAACCTTGGTGGATTGGATCCAAATTTACCGGAACAATTTATTTTCCATCCGGGGAAAAGATCAACTGTGCGGTCGAGTAGGTGACTTGATCAAAGGTGGCAGGTGTCTTGCCAACGAACGCATAAAGCCCTTATGAACATGGTAACTTCGCGCCGTCAATCGTGAAGCTCCCACTCGGTGGTTACATGAAGGCATGCTTTGGTTCTTGTTGATCTAAAGTACTTGACCTAGATACCGGTCAGCGTAGTATCTAGAGAGTCACTCATATTGTACTATATAAACTATTTGAGGATTTAACAACTCAGCTCGTGCTGCGGTACCAAAAATGGTGAAAATTCCAATTCTGCCTCCATTCATTTCGACAGCACTCAGGTCAATCAACAAGTTTACCCCAGTTAGCTAGAGCGGTGCCACAATTGATCGGCACAGATTCTGATTGGTGGATACGACCGGCTCGCTGACATGCCGACTAGGCTGCAACCTCAGCCTAGCTCGGCAGTTAAACTCATGGATCAATCCAACCCACCATCATCATCGTCAAAGCCCTCTCCCCCGGCTGGCGTGTCTCCTGTCCCCGCACCGTGGCTGCTTCAAGCCAAGCTTTATCTCTTCACAAAGCTGCTCAGCCCAGGCAATCGGGAGGACCCAGTCCTGCAAGGTCTCCCTCCTGGTTCTTACAGCCCCTCGGTGACGGTGCACTCCTCTGCCCTTGGTCCCGTCAACGGCGCACCGCAATGGAAGGGCGGTCTGTATTATATCGTTCTCGCCCGTTATGAGGACTCGCCCGTGGGACCGTACGACGAGCTTATCGCTGTTTCGGACGGATGGGCCAACCCGTACGAGAAGCGCACCTCGGCGCGTATCACGAACATCTACGTGAGCAGTCTTCAGAGCGTCTGGAATGGGCGCAATAACTGGAGTATGTATCACTTCTCACCTTTTTCTTTCTTGCTCTCGTCCTCGGGACCTTCAACGACCGTTGACGTCGCGCGCCCGTCAGATATCCCGAAGCACCTCGCACGATTCGAATTTGTTCCCACGGGTTCTCGGACGTCCACATTCAAGGCGTTCTTGCCGGACGAGGAGAAGCCGTTTTTTGCCGCCTCGATCACGGACTCGTACCTCCCAGGCGTGCCCGTCCCAGCGTTCCTTCTGAACCCTTTCATGCGCATTGTACAGCCTCCTTTTGTAGGAACCAATGCCGACGAGTCTACTGACGATTGGGTCACCGTTACTCCCAATTATCGTGGCCGTTGGCGCGTGGCGTACATTCAACCAGCCGAGGCTGGACTCGAAATGTATGGTGACGGGTTGCACTACCCTCAAACTAAACCTTCTTGGATTGGAGCGAAGTTCACTGGAACAATTTACTTCCCTACTGGGGAAAAGTTCAACAGAACGGTTGAGTAGATGACTTGATCAATGGTAGCAGAGGGATATTTCTATCATGTATATATGATGTCAGGATACAGAGGATGGGCTTGTCAGTTGGTCTTGTCGACCTACAGTATAATTGTACCTCCATCATGTTATTCTGCTCTTCTAAACACAAAGATAACTTTGTGGTGTTGTAGAAAATTTGTTGTTGCAGGGGATCAAATAAGGTGACGAGTGACTGAAATAATTTGTGGCACAACCGCAGACGACGTCACTCTGAAATGGAAAAAGAACAGTTGATCTCCTCGTCCTCTTCTGCCGATTCAGAGGACGAGAACGATCTACACCAATTCACAATCAACGATCACTATGCCAAAGCGTTTCAATATCGCAAAGAGCGCGAGGAACTCGCGAAGCGTATGCCCGCCACCCACCCCGGCTTTTTTTTACACGCACCGCATCTCGCTGACTTGTTCTCTTTTTTTTGTCGTGTGCAGTCAAAGAGAAGTACGGCTCCGATGCTGACACTGATGATTTGGGCTCGGACGATTCTGATTCCGAGTCTGGCGAGAGCGAAGACGAGGACGGAGAAGAGCTCACTCCCGCCCTCGACGCCGCCATCCTGCGCACCCTCGCACGTATAAAGGCGCGAGACCAGGACATCTACGACACTAACTGCAATGTATTCGAGGGTACGGCCTTTCTCCTTCCCGCCTTCACCTCCTCGCCCCCGTCACCGCTCTTTCCCTGATTCTTGTCCTCGTGGATAGCTAACCCTATTGACAGAGGAGCACGACAAGTCTGGAACGCTGCCCGCACCCGCTCGCACGAAAAAAGCCAAAGCGCAGAAACCCCTGACGCTCTCAGAACAGCGCCTCGCCGCCGCACTCGACGTCGCGAGCACGCGCTCCTCCTCTCCAGAAGCCCCGCCCCCAACCCCGACCCATGTCGCGGAGCAGGCTGCGCTGCGAGCCGAGACCATCACCGCATTCCACGCCAACGGCGCCGACGCAGGCGATGCGGAAGAGGAGGGGGAAGGTGGGCTCTTCACGCTGCGCGAGAAGACTAGGGATGAGCTGGAGCTGGAGGAAGCGGAGTACCGCGCGTATCTCGAAGGTGAAGTTGGCCCGCTCGAAAAAATCTTGGACCTCGGCGAGGAGGGCGAGGCCAAGGACGCGATACGTTGGCAGGAAGATGAGGATGCACGTGTGCGCCCTGGCAAGGCAGATTCGAGGAAAAAGAAGAGAAAAGTGGGGAAGGTCGTGAAGGAGAGGAAGGAGACAGACCAAGAGTTTTTGATAAAGTACGCGCGCTCTTCTCCTGCCTCACTGACAAAATCCAACAAATGACATCGATTCCTGGTTTTTGTAGTTACATCTTACATCGTGGCTGGATCGACCGCTCTGCCCGACGCATACCTACGTACAAGGACATCACCGTGGGGTCTACGTCCCGCAACGACCCGGACCTCCCAGTGACACCCTCTGATGCAGACGCCGGTGCTGACCTCAACGGCGATATCCTCGAGGATGACGATGAGTTTGATGCGGTCGCAGACCGCTTCGAAAGCTCGTACAACTTCCGGTTCGAAGAGCCCGACGCAGCGCACATCCCGTCTTTCCCACGTGCCGTGCAGAGCGTGCGCAGAGCAACCGAGCATGCGGAGCGCCGCCAAGAAGCGCGCGAGCGGCGGCGAGAGCGTAAAGAAGCGGAGAGGGCCCAGCGGCGCGAAGAAGTGAAGCGCCTCAAGGGACTCAAGGCGCGAGAGATGGAAGCGAAGCTCGAGCGTATTGGCAAAGAAGGCGGATGGGCTCGCAGCCGAGGTATGTCCTCTGCTCTTTCCCCTTCTACTTCGGTATGTTTTGGTGACCGTAGTGGATCGTCGTCTGCGCAGCGCTCGAGGCAATAGATTTAGACGGGGACTGGGATGCGGAGGCGCATGACCAGCAGATGGCAGCCGTGCTTGCCGAAACTGATGGCATGGGCGCTGGTGGGGGTGACGAGAAGCCGACGTGGGATGACGATATTGACGTGGATGATATCGTCGGCAAGGAGGCGCCCGACACGGCCGCGAAGGAGCGCAAGAAGGCGAAGAAGAAAGAAAAGAAGAAGAGGACAAGCGATGATGGGGAAACCGTGGTCGATGTCGATGAGATGGATGCAGACGCACCGAAGGCCAGTGGGAGCAGGTGGGACGAGGTCGAGTGGGATGGCACAGAGGAGACACGCAAGCGTGTGCTCGATCAGTACATGGAAGAATTATATGAGCTTGAGTTCAACGATATGGTACGCCCCCACTGTCCCCTCATCATGTGTTCCTTGCTCATGCTGTATGGCGGTCCATGCGCTCAGGTTGCAGGAAAGCCTACCCACTTTCGCTACGTTCCAGTTGCAAATACCGCATTTGGGCTGGCCCCTGCAGAGATACTGCTCGCAGACGACAAAGATCTGAACGAGTACGTCGGCTTGAAGAAGCTCGCGCCGTATCGCAAACAGCGCGACACGTGGGATGCAAAACGCCACACGCGCCTACGCGAGTTTAAAACCAAGGTCTCTGAGCGGCTAGGAGAAGCAGGAGCCGACGTCGTTGCAGCGGGACATTTGGCGGATGGCGAGCGTAAAGCGAAGAAGAGGAAGGGAAAGAAAGAGCGCACGCGCGAAAAGGCCGCGGTCGCCCCGGAGGGGGCTCAAGAAGCGAGGGAGGTGGAGACCAAGGCTACAGATTCACCGAGGCACAGTAGCAAACATGCGAAACGGCGGAACGACGACGAAGAGGACGAGTCTGTAGGTAATATCGCAGTAAGCGAGCCCATGAGAAAGAAACGGAGGCGGCAGAAAAGGGTAGAAAAATCCACCGAGCAAGCGGTGGTATAACAAGGAGACAATGGTATGCAATGGTATGTATGTGGCCGTCTACTCCGCTGGTATGAACGGTCTGATGTATTTATCGATGTAGGACTGAGGAATGCCTCTCTGAAGGGAGTCATTGAGTCCCATGTTTATCCGATGGATATATTCCGTCCTTGGGACGTCGCGGGTGGTATTGGCGAAGTCTATATATACCACCACATCCGTAGTTCTCTTCGTAGCCGTCTCGTTCGAGTCGTTGTCGGAGGACGTGGTAACTGGGAGCTTTAAGTTGATCGGAGTAACCCTCTTTCCATAGATAAGGGGAAACCCCTCGCACTGGTCCAGTGACTCTTCGTCCTTAAGACTGAGCTCGTACACGGAACCATACACATAGTCCCCGGAGGAAGGGACGACATTTGCGTAGCCTCTTTGGTTAATGATCCAGCACCTACGAAATCGATGAGGCAAACGATAGATCCATGATCCGGGGATCTCACCAGTCGTGTAGTATTCCAATCCCAATGTATTTGTGCTCTGGGCAACGTCGGTTCATCTGGTCTATCCACAGATTGCTACCATAGGCGAAATAAATGCTCTTGCGGGTCCCAATATCATCAGACATTGCGATGAGAGCACGAAAGAGGAAAAGCGTACGACGGAACCCCGGGCCGCTTGATCGCGTGGTCTGTCAAGTACGCCCAATAATTGTTCCGTGCGAGTCAGAGCGAGAGACAAATGCAGAGACAACATGCTCTTCCCTCGATGTTATTGTTTCTCTCGGGCCATCGAAATGTTCCAGGGGGGAAGGGCGCTGAAAGGTCTTCTTCTCTTCTCCTCCTCATTCACCGCCCTTTGCTCGTTCACGTCCACCTTGCTTCTCTCATTCTCATTCTTCTGTATACACGTCGGCACGCATACGTGAAAGCTTCACATGAGTAGAACTCATCAACGGTCATTTACGAACTCCTCTCAAGATACCGTGGTCTCCTCCTCGAGGTTCAAAGATCCACTGTCGGTTACCGTGCTTCCGCCGGACGCAGACTCGGATCCCCCTCTCGAGCGTTCCCGCTTCTCTCCAGACTCCCCTACAAAGCGCACGTTCTCTTTCGGCAGACCCATATTCTCACACAAGTCCTCCCCGCGCTCGCGGCCTCTCGATCTCGAGAAGGGTTCTGCAGGCGTCTCCGGCTCCAGCTCCAGCTCCAGCTCGCCACAACGTGCACAGCCCACCATCGGAGATCGCTTCACACGCCTCTTTGCTGATCTCCGAGCGGGCCGAAGGCGAGATGATCCTTCCGTCCAACCTGCTGGGCCTGTTGTTGTCGCGCAAAAATCGTCTGAACTGCCGACCTGGCGACCGTTCGACGTACGTAAACCAGGAGTCATCGCACATTGCAATTGTCATCGTCCGCCACAAACTCGCAGGCAAAAGTGGTATCGTCGAGCGCTGCTCACTGCGCTCGTCGTCTCTCTGCTCTACCTGTTCGTCAACGTGGTCGTCCTCGACGTCCGGCTGTATGCTCTGTCGCGCTGGATGCCCAAAATGCCTTCGACGACGACCGCTCCTGCGAGTACACCGCCGAGCTCGATGTACACGACCGTGCTCCCGGCCGATACTCAGCAGTGCATAACGCAATACAACCTGAATGCGCCCGGACATCCCACTGGGTACCCATGTAGCACGTGTCTCCCGCTCCTTGCTGCGGTACCGCCGAATGCGACTGCGGTATATGCTGTTGCACGGGACGCGATGCAGTTCTGTGGGTTGAGGTCGATATGGGAGGATGCGGACCAACAGGGACGAGCCGCACTTGAAGCAGGGGGTTGGGTTGAGGACGTAAAGTTTTGTGCGTGGAATGGCGTGCGATGTAATGGCGCTGGTCGTGTCTCATCGTTGTATGTCTCACCATCGTCTCTGCTATTTTCATATGTGATCGACGACCTTGCAGACAACTAACCTTCCCCGCCGTCCCGGCGTCTCTTCCTGAACAAATTACAAACCTCACATGGCTCGAGTCCCTCGAGATTGTCGGCAATGGAAACTCTCCGGGTATGGCCGCGTGCGATCTCCTTTTGAAAATGGTGGTGCTGATCGCGCAACTTTGTAGCTGGCTCGTTCCCGACCTCCTCCGGCGCGTTGATCGCTCTCACGTCACTGCATCTAGAAAACACAGCGCTGGGCGCTCTTCCGGATACCCTCAAAACCCTCACGTCTCTGACACTCGTCCGTAATGCGCAGATTGGGTCATCGTTACCCCCAAGCATCGGGGGTAGCGCACTCCGTTCTTTGTATGCTCCTCGCGCGATCGCCCCTTCGTGACTGATTGTTTTTTTTGTATAGGACAGTAAATAATGAGCAACTGACGCTGAGTGCGGCGCAGAGCGCGGCACTGTGCAGTGGGCAGTTGACGGACTGTGACCTTCGGGGTTCGAGCATTCGAGCATGCGGTGCATGCTTGGTTGGTTGAACGCTCTCTTTTGGCCTATGGGGCCACATCCTTGGCACTCCTTCCTCCCTTACACATCGATACGTTTTTGTGACGCTTTCCCGATCGCTTGTATCACTTTTCTTCATTATTCGGCTCCGAGATATGCCAACGGACATTCGGACACAGCTGGTGCAAAGCTCATGACACTAGACACGCTTTACGACCTGGTTCTGTAGCTTTGTGACATAGTATACGGATAACAATAATCGTACTCAGTGCCCAATGCAGCGCTTTCACTCATAGCCTTGACCAAAGTGATTAGACACCGGTGATAGGCCATGAGTCGGTACGTAAGGAGGACCATGTCAGTAGAGAGTCGACCATGCTGCCGTAAACTCATCCAGCTTTCTAGCCCAATAATCTTGGTAGTCTCAGTTCAGATTGAAGATTGGCTTACAGCTTAGCCATTACAACTGATGACACAAAAGAGCTCGTTTTCCACTACCAGGCCACAGCACACGAAGACCTATCGCTGCCACCCGCGGTGCAGTAGGGACTCGGATAACATCCTCCATCCTCCAACTGGACCCTCCGTCAGCTAGAGGCAACTCTCACTCGAACAGCGAAGACGGGCGACGGCGACCGGCTCTTCCCGCGCGGTTCGGTGGGAGGGTAATCCGACCGTGACATCGTCTCCCAGTCGTCAAGGTCATCAGCCGAATCGACCTGGGCCTCCCGCCACTGCGGGTCGAGTTCCGCACGGGCCAAGTTGTACGTCTCCTCGAGTCTCTCGATCTGGTCCTCCAATAATACCTCCCGCTCGCGGTAGTACCCTCGGATCCATGCGATTCTGGACTCCAATCCGACGCGCGATTGCTCCTCCGAGTCTTTCGATTTTGGGCGGGTCACGGTAATAGCGAGGGCATCTTCTTGCGAGTGCGGGCTATCGCTGCACTCGGGCCTCATGGGCAATGATGTCGCTCCGTTTGGGGGGCTTGTGGAGGATGCGATGCGACTCCTGGGATGATTGCCGTTCGGCGCTTGCTGCATCTTGCGAGGGCATGATCGCGGGGCGGTCCGCGTGCGGAACCTGAGAATGTCCTCCTCAGACTCGCGATGGCGCGGCTACGCCGAGATAGGATGCCCGAGCTTACACCTGAGTCTCTGTTGTCGACCGAGCCGGAGGCTTCTTGTTCCATCAGGCGACCACACATAGCATTCACTACGCTCACCTGTGTCGTTGGATGCGGCTACGATGCCGTCCATACATTCTGCTCCGCTGGATGCGGGTACCAGTGCGTTAGTATTCGAACGCCTTCCTTCACGGCCTTTTGCATTTTTTGTACGATGGTTATAAGCCATTTTGGGGTAGGTGAAGTCGGTTTTAAGAAAAAGTAAGGCGTGGGGTCGAAGCTCGGTTATCGTAGATGCGATGGGGGATGAAGAGTACTCCGCCCAGTATTCATCCCTGTCAGCTTTAAATAACTTGGTTTCGCTTTGCATTGTTGAGGATGTGGACCGTCTCAACCATGGGGTTTTTGGTTTTTGTGGCAAATTAGTGCATTAGTCCACTGTGTCTGGCCCTTGCACCTAGTCCTAGTGAAGAATCCTGCCACGAGAAATCCCCCATCCCTCTAACAACTTGAGGAACACCAGTTGGAAGAGCCATGACCACTGAGGGTGTGCAAAGCTGGGCATTGTAGTCATGGCTCTACCAACTGGTGTTACCCACATTAGAGAGAAGGTTATTCACACTCACCATGCCCCAAACGTCAGAGGCATCAGCGCGTGCCCACATTCGCCGCGAGTCGCTCGACATTTACAACCGTCTGCGTTCGATACAAGTCGACATTGCCTTTGTCAACCAAGTGCGCGCGGCTTACCCTGCCTTTCCGCTCATACGTATAGCAGCGTCACACTTTTTTGAATCCGTCCTTCTTTCCATCTGACAAGTCCCATCAACAGCGAACCTCCGCTGCGGAGCCTGGTACACCGATCCTGCCATCGTACGTCTCTTTTCCGTATGTAACACGCGACACTTCAAGCGCATCATGCTATATCCAGGCGCATCCCACCGCACACGCGTACTTCAAAAGCACCGATGGCCACCACAGCAACTGGGCTTTCAACCTCCGTCGCCCGAACATACACCTACTACCCATCGTCGCAACCCAAGGCGGGTATGTCGCCCCCATCCATATGCTCCCCACTATCGCCCCTCAAAAGATCCTCCCCCCTTCCCGACCTTCTCGGTGACTGCCCAGACTCATTCTCGTAGACTCGACGCGCGCAGGCAAGCGCCTCCCCGACGCACTTTCCAAGACCGTACCGATTTGGTGCGCTGTCGTCAACCGCGCCGCACGTTTGCGTGGCCTCCTCCTCGACAAGCGACGCCCAACAGCGGACGCAGCCGGGAAAGTGGAGGGGGAGGGGGAGGAGGATGAACCCCAAGGCGATGATGACGATGGCGCCGCGACGGATCTGCGCACGCCGCCGGGGGCAGTCGGCGCTCACGAGCATGCACAAATCGCGGCGCGGCTCGAGGGTTGGGCCGCGGCCCTCGCGGTGCGTCGCGCGACCGCCACCTACCCTGCCCATCCCTTCCGCAGAGCACTAACGCTTGGAACAAACCCCGCGCCCACAGGATTCGTCGTATGCCATCCCAGAATTGACCAGGCCGTTGCGTCCGCTGTGGATCACACCCGGGTCGGCATGCTTCCCGCACGTTGCACCGGACGCGTCGTTCTTGCCCATCATATGCGTGAGCGCGTCGCGCGCCGTCGATGAGGGGACCGAGCGCCGTACAGGAGGATTCTCGTACGTGCAAGGGTCCGGAGATGACCATGAACTATGGGGTCAGGTGCGCTACATCCTTCTTGACCGATCGATGGTGATGATGATGGTGGTGATGGCATCCTGTTGTTTTTTATCGGGTGAACCCACTGATGGGCAAAACCACGGTACAACGTCGCAGGGCCTGACTCCTCAACTGTTCTGGCAGCACCGCGCAAAATTGTTATCGTGCTCCCGCGAAGAGCTCGAGGCGGTCGTCCCCAAGCTCGTCACAGCCGCGCGAGAAACGGAAGGTCCTCCTCCAGACAGAGACGGACTCCTATTTGGAGCATCGTGGAGAGCACCCCCGACGCCAGTGCAGAAAGTTGGTGGTCGCGTGCTACTCTGCGCCCTGACGGACCTGCCGCGAGACCTTCCGGTAGATGTCCCTGGTATGTGTGGGCCCGAAGACGATGGGGAAACCGCGTTCGTCGTCGTGTACGCGTCCGATGACGCACCAGGCGACGTCGGTCAATCGCCGCTGACGGATGCACGCTCCGATGATACAGAAAGCGAGGCCGCATCCCGAGTGCTCCGTGTTCACCTCCCCCTGGGAAGGTGCGGGCGACATATATTCGTGCACGAGGTGCTGCCGCGTACTGTCTCATTTGCGCGCTCGCATCTCGGTCTCGGGCGGAAAATCTGTGTCGCGGGAGGAGACGATGGCATCGGTGTGGCGCTGGTACTCCTACAACTGTTCTTTGACGATGATGGCGGTTGTCTTCACGACGGCACGCCAAAGGATGTCGTGGCGATCGGGAAGAGCTCGGTGCGCACGCGGCTGGAGTGGATCATCGCGAGCCAACCGCAGGTTAATCCCACGCGAGCCATTTTGAAGAGAGTCAATGATTTCTTGCTCTCGCCACGCTTGCAATTCCAAGAGGGGGTAACATGGGGCCCGGTTGCATCATCGAAGTATTCAACTGAACGTGATTCCTAATGTGACCTTTCGATCCAATTAATATTTTAAGGTGTGAATTGACAAGCTATCCTGTAGGAACTAGGATATTGAGCGCTATTGAGCCCTTGATACATGGGATGACATGCCAGTTGCCTTTGCGAGATTATCGAGCATATCTGTAATGATGTGAATCTGTTGCAAATCTACAGGGAACCAATCCCACTCTACGCGCTTGAAACCCCAAACCTTGAAGCCACGAGTAGGCCAGTGGGTGTTCAGTACGTTCAGTAAAAGTTGCATGTCCATCCCAGGGTGGTCCATGTCTGCCGACATCCGGGGCAGGTCCTGCTTGTCCCCGAAGCCTTGGCCAAAATTTCAGAAATCGGGAAACACGTTACCCTCGGGTGAATACATATATTGATCCTCTGGTGAAAATCCAGAGATCCCTCGGCCTGAGATTAAGTAGAAGCCCCCAAGTTTTTCAAAACGAGCGAGGCCCACGCGAACGGGAACCGCGGTGGATTGAGGCGCGCATACGGTGGGAGCGCAGAGCGACTACGCGAATGCTCTCTCAGAAGAAGTGGAAACGGTTGCGGACGCATTCACGGGCACGGGCGCGCCTGTTCGCTTCAGGGGACAGCGCGTCCGGTTCGGCCAACGTTCCAGAAGGCTCGCCCCAGTAATCATCGCTGTTGGTGCGGCTGCGCTCACCCCTTGGCGACGACGCCGATTGCCCGTTCTGTCAACCCGCGTTCTTCGAGGTCCGGGAGGCATTCTCGTTTCGGGGCTGGGGCTCGCTCGACGCCCGTAGTACGCGCGGGTGCGGGCCCGGGCGTCTCCTCACCCCAAGACTTCTGATTGCGCGTGAATACGTTTTTTATCCGGTAGGGCGCTATTAATCGCCTCCAGTGACGCGAGCGCCGTCATAAAGGCGGTATTTAGCGGAACGGAGGGCCTCAAGGGTCGACGGTTAATTGCGATGTGATTGGTCGATCTTCCTGGCGAGAATTTGACACAACAACATTGTCTCTCGCGCGAGCGTCCGTAGGGTCTCCTTCCGTGCGGGAGTGGATTTGGGATCGGACTCCGAGTCATC
>Ga0137397_10001383_pt1 | contig 16946 bp, 7 predicted proteins | sample czorhiz116metaG_FD_106658 | JGI IMG/M metagenome (GOLD analysis project Ga0137397, IMG submission 106658) | Vadose zone soil microbial communities from Angelo Coast Range Reserve, California, USA - czorhiz1.16 metaG | ecosystem: Environmental > Terrestrial > Soil > Vadose zone | place: USA... | reverse complement strand
ATGGTGAAGCTGCTGGAACGGCTGCGGGAGCTGGCGTCGTAGCCCCGAATGCCTGCTACCGTCTCGTAACGAGACAGTACCGGCCTCAGCGATCGCTCAAAATGTTCTAGCAAGACACCGCGCCGCGCCTAGGCTTTGGATTAGCATGCCCCTCGCGCTCGAGACGGACCGTTCGGTAGGCGGGATTTCGTTCTGATATGGTGAGAGGGTCTCAGGGAAGGCCCCGATGGCAGAACAAATCTCTTTCGTGATCATCGCAACGGGAGCAGATGAAGACGCGCCTGGGACTTTCACGTCGCTCGCAGAACGGCGGGTCCGATCCTTGGTACGGAGGTTCAACAAAGAGAAAGGCAGCGCAACGGCTCTTGTCAAACCCCCCGCCCGAGTCCGTTTCATTTATTACGACTTCGAGAGCAACGCCGCTTCGGTGTACGGACACCCTTTTCCCGAAAAAGGTCTCAAGAAGCCGCCGGGTACAATCAAATGGCAAACCCTCGCTCTTTTCGATACGGACTCCGACACGCCTGCCGGAATCGAAGCCGGCGAGGGTGGGGGCGACAACGATCCAACGTCTTTCGCCGATGAGCCCGGAGCGCTTGTCGCGGGTGGGGCAACGAAGTGCTCGATCGTCAATATCTACCATACGGTCCGGGCCGCGCCGCGAGCGTCGGTTCTCGAGGTCAGCCTATTCTCCCACGGGTTCGTTCAGGGTCCGGTATTAGCCAATACAACCGACCGGAAACTGTCGTTAGCAGACGGAACACCGCAACGGACGCCCGAGGACCAAGACGGACGCGTGCGGACTGATTTTCTCCCCCACATGGGAGAATCTCCAACTGGAGCTGGGAAGGATGCTCTAAAGGAATTCGCGGGAGGGTTTGCGGCAGGAGGCACGCTGCGCATTTACGGATGCAATGTGCAAGACGTCGTCGACGTTGCGCCGGTCGGCGGCTCAGCACCCAGCTATATCCGATCAACGGTTCGACAGGTGCTGCGTCAGGCATTTACGAAGCGCTTAAAGAAGAAGGACGCGATCACCAAGAAGCTTAGAGCGGGGAAGATCCCGACTGACGCGCTCGAGTTGGATATGGGGGAGGAGTGTGACATCGAGGCTTCTCTCACCGACCACGCCTTTACGCACTTCCCTAGCGCACGGCTGCTCGAGATACACTACGCGATCGATCCAGCCTTTTTTGGCGGAGCGACCACGCGGAAAATCTCCAAGACCCTATCCGAGGTGATCAAGTTCGTCGCTCGCGAAACTGCCAAGGCGTACGTGTTTAAGGCCGCTGAGGCCCTGCCGGATGTGACCTGTTTTGGTGCCGTCCCAGGGACGGGTGGGAACTTCGAGGACAGCAAATTGACCGACGCCATGATGTGGGTGAGCCGTGATAACAACGAGGGAAACGGCCCCTACCTCCAATTCTTTGAGTCATTCATGGGTGTCTCCGTGACCGAGAAGAACGCGGAGCGGCAACGCAACTACGGCGTCTTCAACGCTGCTGCCGTCACCGCCATCAAAGACCGCATCACGGGTAGCTGAGATCGATGGCAACAGAAGCCGGTACGCTAGAACGACTGTCCGAAGAGTTGGGCCTCGCGCTTGCCCCGCTTGAGGATTTGCTGACTGCCGATAACATCCGCACACTCTTTCTGGAACTCGGCGTCGATGACCCCCCGAGCCTCGGCGGCGATCCCGCGTTTGTTCAGAAGCTCGGTGACGCCGTGCAGAGAGCTATCGCGCTAGGACCACAGATTGAGGCGGTCGCAGAAGCCGCGGATGGAGATGACGCGGGCAAGATCGTATCGGCGGCCGCCGACCTGCTTGAGACCATCATCAAACTCGGCATCGATATCGACGCGATTGCCACGGACATCCAACGTGCCGCCGCGGGATCCGGGGCTGCGGACGAGATGGCGACATTCGCCACTGTTTTCGCCGAGAGGCTGCTCGGTGATATCGCGATCCGGTACCTAGAGACATCCCACCCGATGGCTCGTGAGCTCCTGTCACTCCTCACCATCATTGATCTGACGCCTGTGCTCGTCCTGGTTGACGGTCAGCCGGTTGAGGTCGTTCGGCGACGGCTGTACTTCGATCGGCTTGGCCGCCTGTTCAGTGATCCATTAGGCATGATCCAAGACGGGTACAAGTGGGGCCGTGAGGACTTTGATGGAGCGTTGTTGCTTCGCCGCCTGTCTTCTTTGTTCCAAGTTCTCGGGCCGCTCGCCGTGGTGAGTGATGCAGACGTGGACGGGCCCGTCACGCTGGATCTTCTCGGCGTGACGTTCAGTCCCACGACGGATGCCCACCCTCCGGGGTTGGACGGTGAGCTCCACGCCGAACTTGGTGCGTCGATCGAAATACCCATTGCACACTTTGGCGAATACTGGCGGCTCGCGTTGCTACTCGGCGGCAGCTTCAGTGCCGGTCTTAAAGCGCGGCTCCTGCCCCCTGCGTCTCTAACGGTCCAGCCCCCGACCGGCGAGCTCGAGGGCGATGTCACACTGCGATTCATCGGCGAAGCGCCTGTTGCCGGTACCCCATTCGTTCTCTTCGGTGAGACTGCTGGCACACGTCTCCAGGCCGAACAAGTGCTCGCCGGCGTCGGAACAGCTCTGAAATGGGACCTGGCCGCCAATGCGGCGAGTGCCGATGTCGGCATGGAGATCAAAGTCGTTCAGGGCAAGTTCATCATCACGACGGGATCTGCGGATGGTTTCATCAAGAAGATCCTCCCTCCGGAAGGCATCACGCTCGAGTTCGAGTTCACGCTCGGCTGGAGCGAATCGCGCGGATTCTACTTCACTGGCAGCGGCGGTTTGGAGACAACGCTTCCAGTGCACATCACCATCGGGCCGATTCACATCGACATGGTCCACCTGCGCGTCAACGTCTCGGGGGAAGGTCTCATCCTAGAGGTCACGATCGATGGTGGCCTTCTCATTGGACCGGTCGCTGCATCTGTGGAGCGCATTGGGATTGGAGCGGACCTCAAGTTCTCCAAAGGAAATCTCGGTCCTGTCGACCTCGGATTCGGATTTCAGCCACCGGCCGGCGTGGGTGTCGCGGTCGACGCGGGGCCCGTTTCCGGTGGCGGTTTCGTCTCCTTCGATCGAACCAACCACCGCTATAGTGGGGTCCTTCATCTCGAAATCCTAAGTGTCTCGGTCACGGTCATCGGTTTGATCGAGACGAAGTTGCCGGACGGCAGGGACGGTTACTCGTTCCTCTTAATCGTATGCGTTGAATTCTCACCGATTCAGATCGGCTTCGGCTTCACCCTGAACGGCGTCGGCGGGCTGGCCGGCATTCACCGCGGTATGAACCTCGAGGCGCTGCGCACCGGCATCTACACTGGCAGCCTCGATCACGTCCTCTTCCCGCAAGATCCGATCGCCAACGCGCCCCAGCTGATCAGCGACCTGAGCCGGATTTTCCCCGCGACCGAAGGACAGTACACGTTTGGCCCGATGGCGAAGCTCGGCTGGGGCGCGGGCAACATCGTCACGATCACCCTCGGCATCGTCATCGAGCTGCCCTCGCCAGTTCGTATCGCGCTGCTGGGGCAAATCGGCGTGTTCCTGCCGGATCCCGACGACGCAATCGTCGAGATCCACCTCGACTTCGTCGCCACGATCGACTTCGAAGCGAAGCTCTTCGCGCTCGACGCTACGCTGCGCGACTCGCGGATCCTCGTCTTCACGCTCACCGGTGACATGGCGATGCGGCTGTCGTGGGGCGACCAGCCGAACTTCGCTTTCGCCCTGGGCGGGTTCCATCCGCACTATCCGACGCCGCCGGGATTCCCGGCCTTGCGCCGCCTCACCCTCGCGCTCGGCGCCGGGGACTGGATTCGGCTGACGTGCTCGACCTACACGGCGATCACGAGCAACTCACTGCAGTTCGGCGCGCGCGTCGAGCTCTACGTCGACGTCGGGGTCTCGATCCACGGATGGCTCGGCTTCGACGTGCTGTTCATCTTCTCTCCGTTCTCGTTCGAAGCCGACTTCACCGCCGGCCTGGCCGTCTCGATTGGCAGCCTCAACCTCGCCAGCATCAGCGTTGACGGAACGCTCTCGGGTCCGACGCCATGGCGCATTCGAGGCGACGCCAAGATCTCGATTCTGTTCTTCGAGGTCTCCGTGCACGTGGACGAGCAGTTCGGCCGCGCTGACCCGGCGAGCCTCCCCGTCCTCGATCCCTGGCCGGATCTCCTCGCCGCCGCGATAGACTCGCGCAACTGGGCCGCAACGCTCCCCGCCGGCGTGGTCTCCACCGTGAGTCTTGCCGCCGCCAAGGGCGACAACTCCGTGCTGATCGATCCCGCCGGCCGGATTACCTGGCGCCAACGCGTGGCGCCGCTGGAACGCCCGTTGACCCTCTACAAGAACGCGGCCACGCCGGCGCCCGTGACTTTTACGGTCGATCGCGTTACCGTCGGCGCCGCCAGCGCGAAGCCACCGACCGTCGACGACTTCTTCGGAGCCGCGCAGTTCCAACAGCTCAGCGACGCGGAGAAGCTCTCCCGACCGTCCTTCGAGAAGATGCCCGCCGGCGTCGAGGTGACGAGCACGGTGGCGCACGCCGGGCCCTCCGTCCCCGCGACGATCGAATACGAGACCAAGCTCATCGATTCGGCAACCGAATCGCGCAGCGCGCCAAGCTATCCGCTGCCGTTGCGGGCGCAGCTCGCCCATGCCGCCGGCGCTGCTGCGGCACGGTCCGCCTTGCGCACTGGCGGCACGCGCGCATTCGTAGGCACGCGCAAGCTCGCCGAGACCGACGAGCTGTTCGAAGTCGTTGCGACGGACGACCTGGGCCGCCGCCACGATATCACGCCGCCGGCGGGGAAGGGCGCCGCCTGGGACGCGCTCGACTCGTACCTGACGGAGCACCCGGGCGAGGACGGTACACTCCAAGTCGTGCCCGTCGGTGAAACGGAGGAAGTGTGCGCGAGTTAGTCGCCTCCTACGCCTTTCTGCCATGGCTCCGCACCGGCGTCGGCGCGGAGATCACCCGCGTGGACGGCACGGGACCGGCGGAACGGCGTCACTCGCTCCCCATCGCGATTCGCTTCAACGACGACGACTCGAAGAAAGGCGATCTCACGCTCGAGCTGTTCGGTCCGGGCGAAGTGCGCGCCTTCGACGCTCGCGCCGTCATCCGCACCTGGCCGCGGCCGGGCGTGATGGACGCCGAACCCAACTACTTCCCGATCATCGAGTTCGATCAGGCCGACTTGCCATGGCGTTACACCCCAGCACGCGCGACCAATGCGAGCCGCCTTACCCCCTGGATGACGTTGATCGTGCTCGCCGACGACGAGATCGATGGTACCGCGCCACCTCAAGGAGCCGAGCTCGGTCTTGTGAGCATCAAAGACGCTGCGGTTCTTCCGAAGCACGATCAACTCTGGGCCTGGGCGCACGTACAAGTTGTGGGCGAAACGAGTGTCACCGAAGCGCGCGTGGCGGAGCTCCTGGCAACGCACCCGGAACGGGTGATCGCGCGGTTCGTCGCGCCGCGGCGGATGCAACCGCGGCAGGCCTACACGGCATTCCTCGTTCCGACATTCCAGCGCGGTGTGCTCTCGGGCATGGGTCAGGACCCGGCCGATTCCGTGGATGGTCTCGATCCCGCCTGGACCAATGCATCGAACGGCTCCCTCACCCTGCCCGTCTATTACCAGTGGCGATTCGGAACCAGCGTCGCCGGAGACTTCGAATCCCTGGCCCGGCTCATAAAGAAGTGGGCGACGCCGCCGACCATCGGCGTCCGCGACATGGACGTTTCGGCGCCGTCACCTGGCGCTCCGCCGGCGCACGGAGCCGCGCTCGGAATGCTCGGTATGCTGCGCGGGACGACGACGCCCGAGACGAGCTGGCCCGATCGCAACGATGCGACAGACATCGGTTGGATTGCGTGGCTCAAGAAGCTCCTCAATCGGCCGGTCGATCGTCTCCAGACGCAGAATGAGCCGCGTACGGTCACACCGCCGCTCTATGGGCAATGGCACGCCGCGATGGATCGGTGCACTGCGGACGATCCCAATCCGCGGCCCTCATGGTTCCAATCCCTCAATGTCGATCCGCGGCTGCGCGTAGCGGCAGGACTCGGCACGCAGGTCATTCAAAACAATCAGGAAGCGCTGATGGCCAGCGCGTGGGAGCAGGTTGAGCGGATCCGCAAGCTCAATGAAGAGCTGCGGCAGGCGCAGCTCGCGCGCGAGATGGCCGCACGCATCATGGATCGCCACATCATGGTGCCGCGAGCGGACGCGGTGTTGTCGCTGACCGCGCCCGTCCTTGCGCGCATCAAGGCGAGTCCCCGTACGATCCGCGCAGTGCTCGGCGACAGTCCGGTCCCACGCGGCATGCTGGAGGGTGCATTCCGGCGCATTGCGCGGCCCCTCGGTCCGCTGGGGCGGCGCCAAGGTCGCGCAGAGCAGCCGGCGGGGCAGGGGATCATCGCGCGGGTCAATCGCGGTGAGTTGTCAGCGGCACCTCCGCCACCCACCCCGAGCGATGTGGCGACGCCGAGCCGGGCGGGCACGGGACTCGCGCCCGGCGTCTCCACAACCGACGCGGCGGCACGACAGCGCCGCAGCCGCTGGATGCGGATCGTGGCGATCGTGCTTTTTGTGATTGCGATCGTTCTGTTTGTCGTGGGGTTGGCGGCCATCGCCGCGGTGATCGCCGGATTCGCGGTTGCATTGTTCGGTGCCGCGATCGCGAGCGCCCGCGCCGCCGATGATGTCGCCCTACAGGTCGCGCTGCGCGACGGACACCTCACCGGAGACGCGCTGCGCGCGGTGTCGCCGCCGGCGTCGTATGTGCCGCACGAAGCGCCGCCGGGAGGCGTGCCGCGCACACTGCCCGCCCAAAATGGCGGTCCCGCCGCGCCGGTGGCGGTGATCAATGCCGTGCGAGAATCCATCGCCAAGGTCTATGACCGCGTGGCGCCACCGAGCGCCCCTGCGCCGGTGTTACAACCGGTCAACTTGGGGGCTCTGCAAATGACCATTCGTCAGGCGATCGATCCCCGGCGCACCATTTCCGGGATCTACAAAGGGAGATTCACCCTTAAGGACGTTCAGTGGGAACCTGACGATCCCATCGAGCCGATCATGGCGGCGCCCGAGTTTCCGCAAGCGCTGTACGCCGAGCTCAAAAAGATCTCGGTCGAGTGGCTGCTGCCGGGCTTCTCGCAGATCCCTCCGAACATCGCGACGCTGCTCCTCGCCAGCGGCAAGATGGTCGAGACGTTCATGGTCGGGGCGAATCACGAGATGTCGCGAGAGCTGCTGTGGCGCGAGTATCCGACCGATCAACGAGGCACCTACTTCCGCCAGTTCTGGGATGCCGCCGGATTCGTTCCCGAACCCGGGCAGACGGTGGATCCCGAGACGCTCAAAGACATCACGCCAGTCCACACGTGGCCCAAACCTTCGACGCTCGGCCAACACAGCCCGAGGCCGCTGGCGCCGGGTCAAGACTATCTCGTGCTGCTGGTGCGTGGCGATTTGCTGCGCCGGTATCCCAACACGCTGGTGTATGCGGCGCGCGCGAAGTGGGCGGCCGGCGGGTTGCGTGAAATCGACGATCCAGCACCCAATGCGAGTGACGCCGAGATCGCGGCGATTCAGGAGTGGCCCCTGTTCTCGGGGCTGCTCGAGCCGGACGGCACATTCTTCGGGTTCAAACTGACGGTGCCGCAGGTGAAGGGCAGTGCGGACCCTTCGGGAGATCCGGGCTGGTTCTTCGTACTGCAGGAACACTCTCACGAGCCGCGGTTCGGACTCGACGAAGCGGACGTCACGCAGCTCGGCGTCACAGTGTCGGGCTCGGATTGGAACAATCTCTCGTGGGGGAGTTTGGTTGCCGACCAGGATTCTCTCGACCACCTCTTGTCGATCGATCTGGATGCCGATCTGCCCGACACATCGCTGGTCACTGACGTGGTCAGCCGGCTGTGGCACGCCGACCAAGGCCGCGGCCAGCATGGCAGCCGGGCTTCCGATCTTGCCTACATCACGTTCCAGCGCCCCATGCGCGTCGGCATTCATGGCGCGGACATGATCCCATGAGTTCGCGCGAGCTCGACCTCCAGCGCAAGGCGGTGGACTCGGCCCGCGCCGACCTGCGCCGCGCCGCCGTCGCGGCGCAGGACGCGCAGGATGCACTCGCCAACGCGCAGCGATCGGGTCGCCCCGACAGCGCCAAGGTGGCCGCCGCGAAGAAGGAAGTGCGCAGGGCGACCGAGACGAGAGATAGGGCCGCGCGGGACATGGCGAGTGCCGTCGAGCGGCTCGGTCCACTGATCGTCACGCACCTTCCTCCGACTCCAGAACAGGAAGTCGCGAGTCTCGAAGCCGATCGGCCGATCGTGATGCTCCCGATCCGGCCGGAAACGCGCTTCGTGGGCAACGAGCTGCTGCTGCGGGTGTACCCGGACGACATCTTCGCCGACTCGCACGAGCCCGAGCTGACGGACGCCGAAATCGAGGATGGCCACCGGTTCTGGGAGACGGGGTGGCCGGATGAGACCGCCGAACGCCAAGCGTGGCGCGCGTTGGTGAACGCCGTCGGGGCGCCGCGCGCCGTCTGGGTGGCGGATCAGACGCAGCCCACGAACCTTGCCGAGCGCCCGGCCAATCCGCCCGTGTTCCCAAACGTCGCGCGCCGGGAGAGTGCCTGGACACGAGCGGCGCACGCCCGGCTGCTTCCCGATCGCTGGATCGTTGCGCTGTATCGCGCCGGTGCGCCGGTGCGGATCGAGGCGAGCACGCGGCCGGTGCGCGAACCGCTCGCGCTTACCATGTCTCCCGATCCGGCGGAGCCCCGCTCGGCGCTCAGCGATGACGGACTCGACGCGGATGACGCGTCGCGCTGGACCGTGGTGTTCTCGGCGGCGGAAGAGGCCGGGATGGGGATGCGCATTCCGCTGTCGGCGGAGGAACGCGCTACCGGGTTCGAGCGCGTTGTCGTGCTCGGCGTGAAATCGACCCTCGCTCCCGACGCGAGCGCGGAGGCTCTGCGCCAGCTGTTCGACGCGCATCGCTACGGCCGTGGAATGGCCTTCGTGCCGCAAGGCACGCCGACCAACAACACGACGGCCGCACCGAGCCCCTTCCCGCCCCCCGACCGCGACGGCAGTGGAAGCTTCGCGAGCGCGCGGCGCACCGTGGCGCCGGTCGATGGGCGCGATGGCGGGCGCCTGATGGGGGCTCTGGGCTTGCCGGCGACGACGGCGGAGCATTGGGCAGCCGCTGACGGTTGCTCGAACGACATGGCGGGCGCGATGGCGCGCGCGCTTTGGCCCACCACCCTGCGCTACTTCGTCGAACAGATGATGTCGCCGACGTTCGATGACGTGGATTTGAGCGTGGGGCAGCGGTTCTTCGTGGAGCACGTTCGCGGGCGCGGGCCGTTCGCCGCGTTCCGTATCGGCAACACTCCATACGGCGTCCTCCCGGTCTCGTCGCTCGAGCGGTGGACCGCTGAGAAGGCCGACGACACGCTCGATCGCGAGCTTCCGCAAATCCTGCGGCACCTCTTGCCGGTGTGGACGTCGCAGATCGGCGCCGTCCCGCGCGTGGGGCGCAGCGCCGACCCCGACGCCGACCTCATCGCCATCCTCGGCATGGAGGCGAGCACGCGGGAAGCGCGCTTGCGCGCCGTCATCGGAGAAGATGTCCAGTGGAATACGTTCGGAATCACGGATTGGCTGCCGCAATGGGGCGCGTGGTGGGATTACGAGCAGGAACTGACGAAGCTGATACTCCAGGCCATCGGCCTGCCCCCGTGGGACACGCGAATTGGACGCGTCAATTTCAGCGACACCGCGTGGCCATTTCTCTACGGTCTCGTATCCGAAGATCCGGTGGCTGAGACGGCCACGCTGTCTCCCAACTACATCGACTGGATCGCCAACGCCGCGGTACCTGAGTTGATGGGACAACAGTTCCCGTCGGCGTGGACGCGCCCGCCGCGCTCATTGCTCTATCGGCTGCTGCGGCATGCTGCATTGCTGGAATACCACGACGCAAGCTTCACGTTGCTGCGTCGCTACGAGATGGCGGACGACTCGGTGCGCCGCGAGCCTGAGCTCGTCGGCCTGCCCGAGCAGGGCAACAGGCCGAACCGCACCCAACGCATGTTCCAGAAGATTCCACCGCTCACCGGCGCGCAAACGCTGCACACTTTTCTCGCGAACCGTGCCAATGCGACGACGCTTCGTACGCTCCTTCCGGAAAAACAGGTCGTGGGTCTTCGGGATGCGCTTGCCGTGCTTGCGCCTCTGTCGACCTCAGAGCTCGATCGACTCTGCACGGAGACGCTGGATGTTGTGTCGCATCGGATTGATGCCTGGATCACGGCGCTCGCCAGCAAGCGGCTCGCCAAGATGCGGGCCACGCAAGCCACCGGTTGTCATCTGGGCGCGTATGGCTGGATCGAGAACCTCGTCCCACGTACGCCGGCCGGAGCGCTCGAGGTCGGGGACGGCACGTTAGCCGAGCGCCAAAGCGGTAATGGCGGCTACATCCAGGCGCCTTCGATGACCCATGCCGCCGCGGCCGCAGTACTGCGCAACGCGTACCTGTCGCGCTCGGGGCCCGGGCAGGAGCAATACGCCGTCGATCTTTCCTCCGCCCGCGTCCGTACCGGCCGCTTTGTCCTCGACGCAGTGCGCGAGGGGCAGCCACTCGGCGCGGTGCTCGGGTATCAGGTCGAGCGCGGCTTGCACGATCGCCTACAGGATGTGGCCATCGACGGGCTGCGACGCGTGTTCCCGCTCGTCGCCGGGAAGTCCAATGATCCAGCCGATGCGAATGAACCGCAGGAGCAGATCGCCGCGCGCAACGTGGTGGACGGGCTCGCGCTCCGGAACGCCTACCGCGAAGGACGTCTCACCGCCGCCCTGCTTGGCCTGCCCGACGGCGGTCCGGCGTGGGCGGCAGTGCTCGCCGAGGTCGTCAAGCTCGACATGGTGGTTGATTCAACCGCCGATCTGTTGCTTGGCGAATCCATCTACCAACTTGTGAAAGGCAGCCCGACGGCCGCAGCAGCGACCCTTGACGCGATGGCCCATGGCGGTGTGCGGCCGCCCGACCCGGAGATCGCGACGATGCCGCGCCGCGGCACGCCGCTCACGCATCGCGTCGCGGTCGTGTTGGGCGATGGACCGTCGCCTCTGCCCGCCGGTTGGCCGGCACTGCCAACGCCGCGCGCCGAGCTTGAGCCGTGGATTGACGCGTGGGTCGGCTCGTTGTTCGGCGATCCGACCGAAGTGACCTGTGAAGTCGAGCTCGGGCCGGTTGACGGCCCGACCGCGACAACCACAGTCAGCCTCGATCTCCTCGACCTGCGTCCGGTCGACGTGCTGGCGCTGGCGCGCGCGCTGGGAGATGCCGAGCGGGGGGCCACGCAATCGGGGGCGTCCGAGCTCGATCGCCGCGTGCGCGACGCGGCGTACGACAAGGAAAACATCACCGCGGAGGTCGAGACCCGGATTCGATACGGCCGAACCGCCGGCTTCGACCCCCTGACGCAGCGGACGTTCGCCGATCTTCTCGAGCTGGCCCGGAGCGTCGAACAGCTGTTGCGGCACAGCCGGCACCTCCAGCCCGCCGACCTCGTCGCCGAAGATCGCGGAGACGATGCCAACGCCGCGAATCTGCTCGCCGACGATGCGCTGACCCGAGCCGACGACACATGCACGCGCCTGGACGAGGCGTTGGATGCGCTCGATCCGGCGGTGGCGGACGCCTTCGCGGCTCCAGCCGGAGATCCGTTCGACCTGACCGCTCTGCGAAATGCGCTGAGGCGTCTCGCGTTGCTGGGAGCTCCGGCGGCATACCCCGTGAATTCGCTGGGGCATACTCCGGCGCTGCGGGCGCCGCTTGTGGCACAGGCGCAAAGCCTGCTGCTCGACGGACGCGACCGGCTCGCGCGTGCGACCGCGATGGTGGACGAGGCCGCGGACCCGTCACACGACGCCGACCAAACGTATCGGCGCAAAGCCGCGATCGAAGCGGTGGCGCTCGCGCTCGGAACCGCCACGCCCTTCATTCCGCGGTTCAAGCTGCGTCCGGCAGACGCGCCCCAGGCCGGCCCCGTCGAGACCGAACTGGCCAATGCGCTGGGATACAGCACGGACGCGGCGTTCGTGGGAGCGGACGACAAGGCTCGCGACAGCGCGATCACCAAGTTCGAGGTGATCGCGAGTCGGGTTCGGCCGCCGCTCGACGCCTGGCGTCGCTTCGAGCTCGTCGGCGGGATGCTGCAATGTCCACGGGCGCCGCGTGCCGTCGTGCAATTGCCATTTGAGTCCGGTGCCGCGTGGGCGGCGCTGCCATTCGCCGACGAGGATCATCGTCCGAAACCGGGACGCGTCTCGATGCTGTTGTTGCGCGTCGCCCAGCCGACCGCGTCCGATACGTGGGCCGGCCTCTTACTCGACCAGTGGGTGGAGCAGATCCCACTCCCCATCGAGCGCACCGCCATCGCGTTTCATTACGACGACCCAGGCGCCGAAGCACCGCAGACTATTCTCCTCGCGGTGCCACCCGCCCGCACCGGCCACTGGGACCTCGATTCGCTGCTCGCGATTCTCAACGAGACGCTGCAGCTCGCGAAGGTGCGCGCGGTGGATGGGGAGTTGCTCGGTCTGCTCGGGCAGCTGTTGCCGATGATCTATCTGTCCGACAGCACCGATGACGTCACGATTCGCACGGAATTCACGGATGCCGTGCGCGCCGAATACACTATCGGCACCCTGGTGGAGGGGTAAATGACCAACGGTGTGCTGGTCGAGGCCGCTGGCACTCGCATCCCAGAGCAGCTGATTGCGGCGACGTACTGGAATCGTGTCGAGCCGCGGCCTCGCTCACTAGAAATCGCGGACGTATTGGCCGCGCGAATTCGCGATCCGCTGTGGATGCTTACCCGTCAATGGCAGGTGGGCGAGTTCTTCGCGACTGATGCAGGCTCGCCGGCCTATGTGCGAGTGCGCTCGCGTACCGGACCGGTCCTGGGCTGGCGCGCGGCTGGGGGTGACGCGATGCAGCCAGTCTCAGGTCCGCTGGAGGACGTCGTCGAAACGGAGAGCGTCATGGGTGATCTCGCCACCCGCATCGAGTGGGGGCAGCGTTTCCGCCGGCTGCTCGAGGGGCAGGGGCTCAGCCAGACCAAAGTGCGCGCGATTCTGAGCGCCTTCCGACAGGATTATCCCATCGCGACAGCCGGTATCTACGATACGGACCGGGGCGGCACACAGCTCGCCGCGCTATCGGCGGGTCGCGCAGTCGACGGCGTGGATGTCGCCGAGGCCGCTGGAGCGCCGCTCCCGAATGATCCGGAGGTTGCTGCGGAGGCCGCGAAGGTCAACGCCGCCATCACGGATCTTGCTGCCGAGCTGAAGGTGACGCTCGGCGACGTCGGTGGCGCCCAGGCGCTCGCGTGGAGCGGCGCGCAGCTTGAGTATCAAGTGGAGGTCGCGGTTCGCCACCCCGACACAGGGCCGCTGCTGTTACGCGCCGATCCAGATCGGGACGCGGCCTTCGAATGGTTCACGTTCGATGCCATGGCGAATACGCCCGCGGGTGTCGCTCAACCAGCCGGTGCGGGCGAGGTACCCGCGCCGGTCAACTCGTTCAGCATCGTGCCGACGTTCGTGAATTTCCATGGAATGCCCAATCACCGCTGGTGGGATTTCGAGCGGGGCAGCACCGACTTCGGCGCCGTAACGCCCGACCTGCGCGATGTCGCGAAGCTCGTGATGATGGACTTCATGCTGATTCACAGCAACGACTATTTCTTGGTGCCTTTCGATCAGGCGGTAGGCACCGTCTGCCGCATCGACGAATTGTTGGTGCACGACGTGTTCGGGACCGTGACGCTGGTGGAACGGGCGGACAAGGACGCGGTAGATCCGGGACGTCGCTGGACATGTTTCTCCTTGACGACCGCGGACCAGGATGGTCGTCCTGCCGACGTGTTTTTCTTGCCCCCTACCGCGGGCTCGTTGCGGATGGCGAGCGAGGCGCTGGAGGATGTCCGCTTTGTGCGCGACGAGCAGGCGAACTACGTCTGGGCGATCGAGCAATGCGCCGAAGCGCGTGACGGCCGCCCGTGGATTGGGCACGAACGCCACGTGTCCGAAATCGTAAAGGAGCCTCCGGCCGCGCCTCCCGTCAGTGCATCGCCGCTTTGGTACAGGCTGCAGACGTTCGTCCCCTGGCACTGGTTCCCGATGATTCCCGTCGCACTCGATCCGTTGACCGGCGAGACCGCATTGGAGCGTGGACAAATGGTTCGGCCGGATGGCCGGACGCCGCAGCCACTGGGACGAGTGTTGGCCGGGTCTCCGTATCGCGTGCGGGAGGAAGCGGTCCCGCGGGTGGGTGCGCGAGTTGTACGAGAGGCGGTGCGCAGCCGCTGGACGTCCGGCGAGACGCCGTTGTGGGTTGCGCGTCGTAAACTCGCCGGGCGCGGTGAGGGTTCGAGCGGATTGCGTTACGACCTCGGGGAGACTCCAAAGGCACCGTGAGTCTTCCTACTGACCTACTTACACCTGCACTTCGACGTATCGACCACGACGTGATAAGTGAACCCATTCCCAAACGGCGTCCGCACTCCTGCCACTAACGGCAACAACGCCCCCTCCACCCGGACGTCCGCATAGTCGCCTTGCTTGGCGTCGTGCGGCGGCGTCACCCGCACCGGCACCAGGACCATCTCACCCGGCTCGAGCAGAATCCCGCGGGCGCCGAGCAGGCGGGCTTTGCGGAGTGTCGCAGGCGCGTATTGCGTCGTGGGGCGCGGCGCCACGGCCACGAGCTCGGCACGCCACCCGGGTGGCAGGGAGGCGGTGTCAATGTGGACGACGAGCTCCGCCGCCCCCCCGAGCGCGTTGTTCCCCGCCGTCGTGATCGTCTCGCCCGGCCGCAACGCCCGCGTGTTGAAATTCTTCATGCCGATGTTGCTGCTCCGCTCCGTCACACTCGTGAGCGGCATGTCGCGCGGATGGCGGATCACGACGCCGACGCACCAGTGCCACTCGCCCCAGCTGTTCGTTCCCCCGGGGACCGTCCACGGCATCGTGATGGTCGTTCCGCTGACGGGGACATTGGCAATCGTCTGCGTCCCGATGAGGGTGGAGGAGAGACTCGGGAATTCGAGCGTGATGCGCGGATCGTTCCAGTAGGCCTCGACGACCACATTCTGGAACGCACCAGGGCCGTCGTTATTGATGTGAATGTTGAGCGTGACCGTGTGGCCTTCGACAAGCTCGGTGGAGGTCGTCGTGATATCGGGACTCTCCCAGGACGCATGGGTCCAGTGCGAGCCGGTCCACGTCGCCGACGGCTCGTCGCCGGTGTCGCCCGTGTAATCCCGGATCCACACGTGCCGCGCGGCCGCGTCGTGGAGCAACGCCAACACCGCCGCGAGATGCTCCTCGCCGGTCGGGATGATTTCCGTCGCCGGCGGCGCAAATCCGCCATCGGTCGCCGCGGCCGGCGGCCGCAGCTCGGGGCTGATCGCCGCCGCGCGCCACTCGTTCCACACATAGTCGATCGCGCCGCCCGAGCTGCGGTAGAGATTGCGCGTGTAGGTGTGACCGTGGACGGCGGCGGTCGCCGCCACCTGGCGATTGGCGAGCGCTTCGAGCGTCTGACTCCCCGGCGGCAACACGGCCGGTGGAGCGCCAGGGCGCGAGATACAGCTCGTCTGTAGGTGTGGATGTCTTCGAAGGCCTTGAGGTTCGGCAACGATGCGAGCAGGTCTCGCACCGCCTGCGTCTCCCGCTCGCTGAATGCACCCGTGCCATAATAGACCCAGCCCGCCTCGTTGGCGTCGCCGTAGCTGCCGTTCGCGTCCGCCGGCGCCGGCATCACGCCCCACTGGAAGCCCCAATTGCGGTTGAGATCGACGCCGAACGACCCACCGGCGTTGTGGCGCCGGTTCTTGCGCCACTCGAGACCGTTCTGGTTGATGCCGTCGGCCCACGAGAAGACGTATCCATCGGGATTCGCCACGGGGACGATGAAGATCTCGAGGCGATCGACGTCCGCATGCACCTCGTTCGTGGTGGACGCCGCGTACCGCTCGCAAATCTTCTCGGCCACGAACAGCGCGGTCTCGGCGACGAGCCACTCGCGGGCATGCTGCGTCGCGATCAGCACCACCGCTCCCTCGCTTGGTTCCGAGGTCGCGACATTGTCGGAGATCTTGAGCGCCGGACGAAATTGTTGTCGGTCGTGGGCATGCCGCAAAAGGCGGTGCCGGAGCTGCGCCGTGAGCTGGAGGACCTCGAAAGCAAGCTGATCGACCTGCACCCGATCATCAAAGACTACGTCTATCACCCGGGCTTCTTCGGCAGCTTCAGCCTCAAGTACGTGCTGACGCCGCTCGTGCCCGAGCTGACGTATGACGATCTCGTCATCGTCGACGGCATGGTGGCGAGCGTGGAGATCGCGCGGCTCTTGTTTGTGGCGCAGAAGATCGCGCCGGAAGAGCGCGATCGCGTGAGAAAGGACCTGCTCAACTACTGCGAGCGGGACACGTGGGCGATGGTGAAGCTGCTGGAGAAGCTAGGAGAGCTCGCTCGATCCGTCGGCTGAAGCCGCGGCTCGGCACTACGCCAGCCCTTAAGGGCTGCCGCTTTCGCCGAGCCGGCGTTTCAACGCACGGAAACAAACAACGCAGAAACGCAGCACTCACCACCGTCACACCCACGCGTTAGAATTGCCACGATGACCAAGACCGAGCGCTGGCTCAACCTCCTCGCCTTAAGGCGGCAAGGTGCCAAGACCACACACCGCTAAACGCTGGACTGCTGCCAAGGTCCGCGCCCTCCCCGACGACAGCTATCGCTACGAGGTCATCGCCGGGGAGTTGGTTGTGACGCCGGCCCCGTCCGCGACTCATCAACGGGCTGT
>Ga0137397_10001382_pt1 | contig 16946 bp, 18 predicted proteins | sample czorhiz116metaG_FD_106658 | JGI IMG/M metagenome (GOLD analysis project Ga0137397, IMG submission 106658) | Vadose zone soil microbial communities from Angelo Coast Range Reserve, California, USA - czorhiz1.16 metaG | ecosystem: Environmental > Terrestrial > Soil > Vadose zone | place: USA... | reverse complement strand
GACAATTTTGTCTGTTTGGCCACTCGCTGACGCTGGACTTCGTAGCAGAGTATGGCAGCCGCTGCCGAGACGTTGAGGGAGTTGACCCGGCCTCGCATGGGAATGCTGACGAGACAGTCGCAGGTTTTGGCCACCAGCGGCCTCAGACCAGGGCCTTCACCACCGAGGACCAGGCACAGGGGGCCGGTCAGGTCTATCTCCGAGGGGGCCTGACCCCCCCGGACCGTAGAGCCCACTACCCAGAGGCCCTCTTTCTTCAATATTTCAAGAGATTGCACGAGATTGGTCTCCCGCGCAACAGCCAAATGCTCGACAGCCCCCATGGCCGACTTGGCCGCGGCCCCCGTGAGCCCGGCCGCATGGTGCTTGGGCACGATCGCTCCGTGCGCTCCCGTTGCCTCGGCTGATCTGAGAATCGCTCCGAGGTTTCTCGGATCCTGGACCTGATCGAGCACGAGAAAGAACGCCGGCTCCGCGCGCTGGCCGGGAATGGCGAGCAACTCCTCGAGCGAAGCGTACGTCGCCTCGGCCACCCGCGCCACCACTCCTTGATGATGGGGCGTGCCCGCGATGGCCGTGAGCTGGTCGCGCGTGCGGAAGGAGATCTTCACGCCGCGACCGCGCGCGAGCGTCACCAGCTCCTGCAGCGCCGGTCCCCGCCCCTCGGACAGGACGGCGACTTCTTCGACGCGCCGGCTGTGCGCGCGCAGCAGCTCGAGCACCGGATTGCGCCCGAAGAGCGGTGTCTCCTGGGTGGCGTCCGCGCTCACGGAGCCAGCGTCCAGGTCGTGCCGTCGCGCGTATCCTTCAGGGTGACGCCGAGCCTCACGAGCTCGTCCCGGAGGCGATCGGCCTCGGCGAAATCCCGCTGCTTGCGCGCCTGCTCGCGGAGGTACACGAGGGACTCCACCCGCGCCTTGAGCTGCGGATCGACGGGCGCCGGGGCCCGCGCACCGAGCTCGAGCAGCCCCAGCACGCGCCCCAGAGTGACGAGCTCGCCCACGCCCATGAGAAACGGGCCCGCCCCCACCCGTCCCTGCTCGAGCTGCGTCCGGGTGCCCTGAAGGAATCGAGCCAGGTCGAAGAGGACCCCGAGGGCCTGGGGGGTGTTGAAGTCGTCATCCATGGCCGCCTCGAAGCGCTCGCGGTGCGCGGCGACCTCGTCGAAGACGCCGCCGTCGGGGCCCGGCGTGGGCGCGCCCTTGCCTCCGATCCGCTCCGCCTCTTCCGCGAGGGCCTGCAGGCGTCCGAGGGCCTTGGCCGACTCGCTCACCCGCTCGTCGGCGAACTCGAGCGGGTGGCGATAGTGCGTGCCGAGAAAGTAGAGCCGGAGCGCCTCCGGCTCGTGCCGCTGGACCATGTCCTTGATCCACAGGGTGTTGCCCAGCGACTTGGACATCTTCTCCGAGGCGAGATTCACGAAGCCGTTGTGGGCCCAGCAGCGCACGAAGGGCTTGCCCGTGGCGCCCTCGGACTGGGCGATCTCGTTCTCGTGGTGCGGAAAGATCAGGTCCTCGCCTCCGCCGTGGAAGTCGAAGGTTTCGCCCAGGTATTGCATGGCCATGGCGGAGCACTCGATGTGCCAGCCCGGCCGGCCGGGGCCCCACGGAGAGGACCACGAGGGCTCGCCAGGCTTGGCCGCCTTCCACAGCGCGAAGTCGAGGGGGTCGCGCTTGCGCTCGTCGACGTCCACCCGGGCGCCCGCCTCGAGCTCGTCGAGATTCTTGCCCGAGAGCTTTCCATATGTCGGGAAGCGGCGCACCTCGAAGTACACGTCGCCTTCCAGCACGTAAGCCATTCCGCGCTTCAGGAGCCGCTCGATCAGCTCGAGCATCTGCGGAACGTGCTCCGTCGCCTTGGGCTCGACGTCGGGCGGCCGGATCCCGAGGGAGGCCATGTCCGCCCGGTACTCGGCGATGTAGCGCTCCGAGATGACCGTCGCCTCCACGCCCTCCTCGTTGGCGCGGCGGATGATCCGGTCGTCCACATCGGTGAAGTTCTTGACGAACGTCACCTTGAATCCCTTGAAGGCGAGATAGCGACGGATGATGTCGAATGACAGGGCGCTGCGCGCGTGCCCGATATGGGAAAGGTCGTAGACGGTGACCCCGCACACGTACATGCCCGCCTCGCCCGGGATGAGGGGGACAAAGTCCTCCTTGCGGCGGGTGAGGGTGTTGAAGATCCGGAGCGCCATCACGGCACCTCCACGCTGACCACGGCCATGGCGGCGATGCCCTCGCCGCGGCCGAGGAGACCCAGGTGCTCGGGGCTCTTGGCCTTCACGCTCACCTGATCGGGGGCCACGCCCATGGTCTTGGCGAGCCGCTCGGCCATGGCGGGAAGATGGGAGCCGAGCCGCGGCTCCTGACAGATGACCGTGGCGTCGACATTGACGGGGCGCGCCCCCTTGCGGGCGAGCGCCTCCATCACTCCCTCGAGCAGGACGAGGCTCGACACGCCCTTCCAGCGCGGACTGGTATCGGGGAACATGCGCCCGAGATCGCCCAGGGCGAGGGCGCCCAGGAGCGCCTCGCACACGGCGTGGGTCAGGACATCGGCATCCGAATGCCCGCCCAGCCCACGCGGAGATGGGACGGTGATGCCGCCCAGCACGAGCGGGCGGCCATCGACGAGCGGGTGGAGGTCGAATCCCAGGCCGCTGCGCGAGGTGGTCATGGGCGCTTCCCGAGGAGCGTCCGCACGGTCCTGAGATCCTCCTTCGTCGTGATCTTGATGTTCTGGGCCAGGCCCTCGACCATGGCCACGCGGCCGCCCAGGCGCTCCACCAGCATCGCGTCGTCGGTGCCGCGGAAGCCTTCTCGCGCCGCCTTGTCGTGGGCCTCGCGCAAGAGCTCCCGGCGAAAGGCCTGCGGCGTCTGCGTCAGCCACAGACCCTCCCGAGGGAGCGTCCTGTCGACGACGGAGTCCTTGACGAGCTTGACCGTCTCGCGCACGGGCCAGCCGCAGGTGGCGGCGCCCGGGATGCGCGCGGCCGCGAGCACACGCTCGACGAGGTCGGGGGTGATCATGGGACGGACCGCGTCGTGGACCACGACCCAGGCCGCCTCGGACGACACGGCCTCCAGGCCGAGCCGCACCGAATCCTGCCTCTCTTCTCCTCCCGCGACGACCGCGAGCACGCGCGGCACTCGAAAGCGCCGGAGCAGGGACTGGGTCGCCTCGATCCTGTCCTCGGAAACCGCCACCACCGCGCCCTCGACAGATGGGCAGCGCGCGAGGGCGCGGAGGGTGTGGACGAGGAGCGGAGCGCCGCCGAGCACGAGGTACTGCTTGGGCTGACGTCCGCCCAGGCGAGTGCCGGAGCCGGCCGCGGGAACCACGGCGACGGCTTTTCTCACCGCGAGCCTTCGTTCCTTTGAAAGCGGGGGCCACGAAATGGCCCCCGCACTCCCCCCACCTGCATGGGGGCTCCGGTCGACGCGCCGGTCATCGCGATCCCTCCTCGTCCTTCAGGCGCGAGAAGATCATGCGGCCCGCGGTGGTCTGCAGGACCGAGGTGACGGTGACGCTCACCTGCTGGCCGATGAAGCGCTTGCCGTGGTCCACCACCACCATGGTGCCGTCGTCGAGGTAGGCGACGCCCTGCCCCGCCTCCTTGCCTTCCTTGACCACGTGGACGTGGACGAGCTCGCCCGGCAGCACCACCGGACGCAGGGCGTTGGCCAGCTCGTTGACGTTGAGCACCGAGACCCCCGAGAGCTCCGCGACCTTGTTGAGGTTGTAGTCGTTGGTCACGACCTTGCCGCCCATGGCCTTGGCGAGCTCGATCAGCTTGCGGTCGACCTCCCGCACCTGCGGGAAGTCCTGGTCCTCGATCCGCACGGTGGCGCCGGGCAGCCGCTGGAGCCGCTGGAGCACGTCGAAGCCGCGCTTGCCCCGATTGCGCTTGAGGGGGTCGGGCGAATCGGCGATCTGCTGGAGCTCGCGCAGCACGAACTGGGGGATGACGAGTGTGCCTTCGAGAAAGCCGACCTCGGAGAGGTCCACGATGCGCCCGTCGATGATCACCGACGTGTCGAGGATCTTGAAGCCCTGGCGCCTCGCCGCCGTCTTGGGAAAGAGCTTGGTGGACATGTCCTCGAGCTCATCGCGCTTGGCGAGGGCGACCGAGGCGCCGAGGTAGGTCAGGAGCAGCCCGAAGAGGCCGCGGCCGAGGGGACCTGCGTCCGGAGCGACGGCGCCCACGGCGGTGCCCAGCCCCAGCCCGAGCCCCAGGCCCACGATGCCGCCCATGGCGCCCCAGAAAAGCCTGTCGACCGGGATGCGCCGCGCCTGCCATTCCAGCAGGACGGCGAGGACGCCGAAGAGAAAGCCGGCGCCGGCCAGCCACCAGTTGGTCGCGGGGATGCCGAGGGCGGGGCCGAAAGCCATTCCGGCTGCCGTCGACGCCCCCAGCATGACTAAGCGTACGATGATGATGGCCATTGATCGCCTCTCACTGCCCGAGCAGTGTCTTGACCGCCTCGTCCACCGAGCCCACTGCCTGAACGTTAAGGGGATGCGTGGCTTCCCCCGCCAGATTCTTGCCGCCGAGATTGTTCTGGGGCACCACGGCCGCCGTGAAGCCGAGAGCCGCCGCCTCCTTGAGCCGCGCCGTGAAGCCCGCCACCGCGCGTACCTCGCCGGTCAGCCCGACCTCGCCCATGATCACCGCATCGCCCCGCACGGGCCGATCGAGATAGCTCGAGGCCGCCGCGATGGCGATGCCGAGGTCGGAGGCGGGCTCGGTGACGCGCGCGCCCCCTGCCACGTTGACGAACACGTCCTGGCTCTGGAGCGGGAATCCCAGCCGCTTCTCCAGCACGGCCAGGAGCAGACAGACGCGATTGTAGTCGGCCCCCAGCACCGTGCGGCGCGGCGTTCCGAAGCTGGCGGGGGTGACGAGGGCCTGCATCTCGAGGAAGAGCGGTCGGGTGCCCTCGAGGCTCGAGACGATGACGGAGCCCGCGGCGCCGCGCGGGCGCTCGGCGAGGAAGAAGCCGGACGGGTTCGACACCTCGGCGAGCCCGAGCTCACCCATCTCGAACACACCGATCTCATTGGTCGACCCGAAGCGATTCTTGACGGCACGCAGGATCCGATAGGCGTGGTGCTGCTCGCCTTCGAAGTAGAGCACGGTGTCGACGAGGTGCTCGAGCACGCGCGGCCCCGCGATGGCTCCGTCCTTGGTGACGTGGCCGACGAGGAAGGCGGCCATGCCGCGCCCCTTGGCCAGGAGCATGAGCCGCGCCGCGCACTCGCGCACCTGGCTGACGCTGCCCGGCGCCGACTCGAGCCCGGGCAGGAAAACGGTCTGGATCGAGTCCACGATGAGCGCGCGCGGCCGGAGCTCGGCCGCGTGCGCCTCGATGACCTGGAGATCCGTCTCCGCGAGGAAATAGAGCGCCTTCGGGGCGATGCCGAGCCGAATCGCGCGCAGCTTGACCTGGGCCGCCGACTCCTCGCCCGAGACATAGAGCACCGGCCCCTGGCGCTCGGCAAGGGCCCGGCAGGCCTGGAGCAGCAGGGTGGACTTGCCGATGCCGGGATCACCCCCGATGAGAACGAGCGAGCCCGGCACCACGCCGCCCCCCAGGACACGATCGAGCTCGCCGATGCCCGTGAGGATCCGCTCGCCCCCCTCGACGGCGATGTCGCCGATGGGCATGGGCCGGGCGCCCGCGGCCAGCTGGGGGCGCTCGGAGCGCGAGGCGAGAGGCCGCTCCTCGATCAGGGCGACGAAGCTCCCCGTGCGGGCGCAGTCTGGGCAGGTGCCGGGCTTCGGCGCCGCGAAGCCACAGGTCTGACAGCGATAGACCGATCGGTTCTTGGGCATCAGTGCGTTGGCGCCACTACTTGTCCTTGGCTCGGTCGCCGGTCTTGATCGTGGAGCGTATGAGGGCGCGCAGGAGAAAGCTGCGCTGCGCGCCCTCGAGAAACGAGACCATGCTCTCGTACAGCGTCGGGTCGACCACGAGCTTTCCCAGGGTGCCCTCGCCGGAATTGAGCTTCTCGGTCACCGCGCGGAGATTGGCGAGGGCAGCGCGTACGTCCGCGCCCGCCTGTCCCGCGCCGTCCTCGTTGCCTCCCTGGATGAGTCCGCCGAGCACGCCTTCCCCTCGCGCCAGCTTCTCGGAGACTTCGCGGAAGTTTCGCGCGAGGATCTGGAGGTCGCGCGCGACCGGGCGGTACTCCGGGTCGAAGAGGAGAGCCGGGAGCAAGCCGTCCTCCGGCCCCGGCTTTTCCGCAGCCCGGCCCAGCGCATCGAGCGCGGCCAGGAGCGCCCGCCCGGATTTCGCGCTGTCCTTGGAGAGCAGGACGCCGACCGCACTCTCCCCACTTTCCGCCCTGTCCATAAGCGCCTGCGCCGTGTTCAGGATGCCGTTGAGGCGCCGGAGCGCCTCCGGCTCCTCGTAAATCAGGACGTGGAGCCACCCGCGTCCCTTCTCGACCTCGCCGGTGATTCGGCGCGCCGAGTTGGCCGCCGCGCCGAGGTCGTCGATGACGCCGGTCTTGTCGAGCCGGTCGAGCGTGGCCCGTAGCGCCAAGACGAGCTGGTTGACGGAGGCGAGGGTGCCCGCCCCCTCGGCAATCATTCGACCCATCTCGACCGGCTCGTGAGAGGCGAGCACCTCGCCCGGGCCGAGGGGCGGGGCATTCGGCGAGCCGCTGGTGATCTCCACGATCTTGTCACCGAGCAGCCCCTGGGTGGCGATGCGTGCCTCGGAGTCGCGGCGGATGCGGTCGTGAAAGCGCCGCGCCACCGTCATGGTCACCCTCACCTTGGTGCCCGCCTTTGGAGACAGGATCACGCCCGTGACCCGGCCGATCTGGACGCCGGCCAGGCGCACGGTGGCGCCTTCGATGAGGCCTCCGACCTCCGTGAACTCGGCCACGAGCTCGTACTTGCGCTCGAAGTAGCGGGCGCGGGCGCCCAGGAGATAAATGATGGCGAGGAAGACGGCCAGCGACACGAGGACGAAGCCGCCAATACGGAGCTGAAGGGCGAGGGAGCGACGATCGGGCATCTATTCAGCCCTCGCCTCAGGGTATCGCCCTTCAGCTCGAACGGCCACGCCTGCGGGATCAACCCAGCTCTCGCCTCGCGACGGCCAGCGGCCGCCGCTCAGCTCGAACTGCGGGCAGCGTCTCGGCTCGAACACCATCAGCCTTCGCGGAGCTCGCCCGCGAGGAAGCGGCGGACGTCGGGGTTGGACGAGGCGCGTATCTCGGCGGGGGTACCCATGTCCGCGATGCGCCCCTGGTGCAGGATGGCCATCTGGTCGGCGATCATGTTCGCGAACTCGATGTCGTGGGTCACCACGATGGCGGTGTCGCAGACGCCGGACCGCAGGGAGGCCATCAACTCGGCCACCAGCTTGGCGTTGGTGGGATCGAGCCCGGCCGTGGGCTCGTCGAAGAAGACGACCTCGGGCTCCAGCACGAGAGCGCGGGCGATGCCCACCCGCTTGCGCATGCCGCCGGAAAGCTCGGCGGGGAGAAGGTCGTCGACGTCGGACAATCCCACCAGGGAAAGGAAGCGATGGACGCGGTCCGTGATTTCCCCGAGCGACATGCTGGTGTGCTCGCGCAGGGGGAAGGCGACGTTCTCGAAGACGGAGAGCGAGTCGAAGAGAGCGGCGCCCTGGAACACGAAGCCGGCGCGCCTCCGAAGCGGCAGCATCGCTTCTTCGCGCATGCGCTCAATGGGGGTGCCGAAGAGCGCCACCTGTCCGGCGTCGGGCCGGATCAGCCCGTCCGTGATGCGCAGGAGCACGGTCTTGCCGGCGCCGCTCCCGCCCATGACGGCCAGCGTGGTGCCCTTGCGAAGGGTCAGGCTCACGCCGCGGAGCACCGGCTTGTCCTCGAAGGACTTCCGCACGTCTCGGAGCTCGACGGGGATCTCGGGGGCCGGCGCCACGGGATCCATCACCAGAAGAGGATGAAAAAGAGCTTGGTGAGAAAGAAGTCCGAGATGATCACGGCCATGGCGACCTGGACCACTGTGTCGGTGGTGGAGCGACCCAGCCCCTCGGTGCCGCCTTCGGTGCCGAGCCCGTTGTAGCAGCCGATGAGAGTGACGAGGGCGCCGAAGACCACGCTCTTGGCGAGACCCGTCAGGAAATCGCGCATGACCACCCAGTACGAGATGGTGTTCCAGTAGAGATAGCCATCGACGGCGCGGTCGAAGACCACGATGAGCATGCCGCCGAAGAGGCCGACGGCATCGGCCAGGATGGTCACGAGGGGAAAGACCACGAGGGCGGCGAGCAGACGCGGCACGATCAGCCTCTTGACGTAGTTGACGCCGAGGGCGCGGAGCGCGTCGATCTGCTCCGTCACCTTCATGGAGCCGAGCTCCGCCGTGATGCCCGAGGCGACCTTGCCGCCCACCAGGATGGCCGTGAGCACCGGCCCCAGCTCGCGCAGCATCGAGAGGGCCACGATGGGCCCCACGTAGTTCTCCGCCCCGAACCGCGCCATGTTCACGGCGCTCTGGAGGGCCAGGACCATGCCCGTGAAGAGCCCGGCGGTGAGGGCGACCACGAGCGAGCGCACCCCGATGAAGTCGATCTGCTGGGCCACGAGGATCAGGTAGGAGGGCGGCAGCCTGACGTTGCGCGCCGCCTCGATGGCGAGGAGGCCGAGCCCGCCGTACCACGCCACGGATTCCTCAACCTGGCGCCGCGCGTACTCGCGCACGCTCACTTGACGCTCCCGTTCACGCTCTCCACGAAGGCCCGGAAGTCCTCGCGGCCGGACTCGAAGGCCTCGGGGGGCGCGACGTAGAGGAAATCGTAGACGCACTGGTCGCCCTTGACCACGATGGCCTCGACCTCGACCGGCGTGCCGTCCATGCTGCCCCGGAGCACGGCGCGCTGGGCCGGCCGGCCACCCACGGTGAGCGGGCCGCTCTCCTCGACCACACGCTCCTTGAGGCCGAAGGTCAGATGCCGCGTGAGGACGTCGAGCGGACGCCGGGTCTCCTTGCCCTCGCACGTGGCGTCGGCGAGCATGCCGCCGGGCGGCGTCACGCGCTGGAGCTCGAGGTCGGCGGCGCCTCCGCGCGTCACCGACCAGCCCGACGGCGGCAGGCTCACGTGATAGCCCTTGGAGGAATAGTACACGCCGCTCTCGATCCGCCCCGCGCTGCAGCCCGCAGCCACGAGGGCGAGGAAGGGAAAGGCCATCGGCGCGAGCGCGGGTGACCTCATGCCGTGCTCTTCTCCCCGTGGCGCCGCGCGAGCTCTTCGAAGACCCGGCGCAGCGGGATGCCGCGAGAGGCGAGGAGGACCATGCTGTGAAACCAGAGATCGGCCACCTCCGACACGACGCGCCCGTCGCCCTCGCCGCCGAGGGCCGCCGTCACCACCTCGGTCGCCTCCTCGCCGATCTTCCGGCAGATCTGCGCCTCGCCGCGCTCGAAGAGCGACGCGGTGTAGGAGCCGGCCGGTCGCTCCACCCTGCGCGACTGGAGCACGCGCTCCACCACCTCGAGCAGGGCCGGGCCCGCCCCCGCCGGGGACGGCGACGCGCTTCCCGCGAGCCGGGTGAAGAAGCAGGTCCGCGCCCCCGTGTGGCAGGCGACTCCGTCCTGGTGCACCTGGACCAGGAGGGTGTCGCGATCGCAGTCCGCAAAGACGCCGTCGACGTGCTGGGTGTGTCCGGACGTCTCGCCTTTTCGCCAGAGGGCCCGCCGCTCGCGCGACCAGTAGTGGGCCAGCCCCGTCTCCAGCGTCTTGGCGAGGGCCTCGCGGTCCATCCAGGCGACCATGAGCACCTCGCCTGTTTCCGTCTCCTGGGCCACGGCGGGAATGAGCCCCTGGCCGTCCCATTTCAGCTCGGTCATGCCTCGAGCCTCACGGCCACGCCGCGATCGCGAAGATAGGCCTTGGCCTCACCGATGGTGTGCCGGCCGAAGTGAAACATCGAGGCCACGAGCAGGGCGTCGGCCTTGCCCTCGACCACGGCCGTGCGAAGATCCTCGAGGCTCCCCGCCCCTCCCGAGGCGATGACGGGGACGGTGACTGCCTCGGACACCGCGCGCGTCAGCTCGAGGTCATAGCCGTCGCCCGTGCCGTCTCGGTCCATGCTCGTGAGGAGGATCTCCCCGGCTCCGAGCGACTCGGCCTCGCGCGCCCAGGCGACCGCGTCGCGGCCCGTCGACCGGCGACCGCCATGGGTGAAGACGCTCCAGCGTGGCGGCGGGCCCGGCTCACGCTTCGCGATGATTCGCTTTGCGTCGATCGCCACCACGATGCACTGGCTGCCGAAGCGCTGCGCCGCCTCGCGGATCAGCTCGGGGCGCTCGAGGGCCGCGGTATTGAGGGAGACCTTGTCCGCGCCCGCGCGCAACAGCGTCCGGATGTCCTCGATGCTCCGCACGCCGCCGCCCACGGTGAGGGGCATGTAGATGCCCTCGGCTGTCCGGCGCACCACGTCCAGCATGATCTCCCGCTCCTCGTGGGAGGCGGTGATGTCGAGGAAGACCAGCTCGTCGGCGCCCTGGACGTCATAGGCGCGCGCGGCCTCCACGGGATCGCCCGCGTCACGGAGATCCTCGAAGCGCACGCCCTTGACCACGCGACCCGCGTGGACGTCGAGGCACGGAATGAGGCGCTTGCAGAGCATGGCCCTAGCGGGCCTCCGCCACCGCGGCGCGGAGATCCACCGCCCCGCTGTAGAGCGCGCGGCCGACGATGACGCCATCGACGCCCGGGATGGTGGCGAGCTGGCGGATATCCTCCAGAGACCCCACGCCGCCCGAGGCGAAGAGCGGGATGGCGGCGGCGCGGGCCACCGCCTCCGTGCTCCACAGGTTGGGGCCGCCCTCGGTGCCGTCCCGCGCGATATCCGTGTAGATGATGGCCGCCGCCCCCGCCGCGGCGGCGTCGCGCCCCAGGGCCACCGCTTCCAGCTCCAGGACGCGGGTCCAGCCGTCCACGGCGACGTGGCCGTTCGAGGCGTCGACCCCCACGATGACCCGATCCTCGAAGCGGCGGCAGATGTCGCCGAGAAAGGCGGGATCGAGCGCCGCGCGCGTGCCCACGATGGCCCAGCGCGCCCCCGCGTCGAGCACGGCCTGCACGTGCTCCGCCGCCCTCAGCCCTCCCCCCACCTCCACCGGGATCTTCACGGCGTGGACGATCTCGCCGATCAGCGCGGCCTGGGCAGGTCCGCCGGCGAAGGCGCCGTCGAGATCCACCACGTGCAGGCGAGGAGCGCCCTCCGCCTCCCAGCGGCGGGCCATGGCCACGGGATCGTCGGAGAAGACCGTCTCGGCCTCCGCGCGGCCTTGATGCAAGCGCACACACCGGCCGCGGCGGAGGTCGATGGCGGGAATGACCAGCATCAGCTCCGCCCGTCCCGCACGAAGGCCGCGAAGTTCTCGAGCAGCTTCAGGCCCCAGCGCTGGCTCTTCTCGGGGTGGAATTGCGTGGCGAAGAGCGTTCCCCGTCCCACCGCCGCGGGAAAGGTCACCCCGTAGGTGCAGGTGGCCGCGGGCAGCGAGGGATCGGTGGCGCTCGGGTAGTACGAGTGCACGAAATAGAAGTGGGCGCCCGAGGGGATGCCGTCGAAGATGCGCAAGTCGCCCCCATGCTCGACGGTGTTCCAGCCCATGTGCGGCACCTTGAGCCCGCCCGGGAAGCGGCGGACCGTCCCGGGAATCACGTCGAGCCCCTTGCCCTGGCCGAACTCCTCGCTCTCCGTGAAGAGGAGCTGATAGCCGAGGCAGATGCCGAGAAAGGGGCGACCCTCGTCGAGGGCCGCCTTGAGCGGCTCGAGCAGGCCGAGGGATTGGAGATTGCCCATGGCGTCGTGAAAGGCCCCGTCGCCGGGCAGAACGAGGGCGCGCGCATCCTCGAGGACGCGCGGGTCCTGGGTCACCACCGCTCGCATCCCGAGACGCCCCAGGGCGTTCTCGACGCTGCCCAGATTCCCCCGGCCGTAGTCGATGACGGCGATCACGTCAGAGGCTACCCTTGGTGCTGAGGACCCCGGCGATGCGCGGGTTCAGCCGCGTGGCCTCGGCGAGCGCGCGTCCCACCGCCTTGAAGGCAGCCTCGGCGATGTGGTGAAGGTTCTGACCGTAGTGCATGTTCACGTGCAGGGTGATCTCGGCATTGAAGGCGAAGGCCCGGAAGAAGTCTTCGAGCAGCTCCAGGTCGAAGTTGCCGATGCGCGCGCGGCGCAGGGGCACGTTGAAAACGAGGTAGGGCCGGCCCGAGATGTCCACGGCGGCATGCAGGAGGGCTTCATCCATGGGCAGGAAGGACGCGCCGTAACGGACGATGCCCGCCTTGTCGCCCAGCGCCTCGCGGAAGGCCTTGCCCAGGCAGATCCCCACGTCCTCCACCGTGTGGTGAAGGTCGACGTCGAGATCGCCGCGGGCATCCACGGTCAGGTCCATGAGGCCGTGCTTGGCCCAGGCCTCGAGCATGTGGGTGAAGAACGGAATGCCCGTCTCCACCTTGGCGGCGCCCGTGCCATCGAGGCCGACCTGGAGCACGATCTGCGTCTCCTTGGTCCGGCGCTCGACCCGGCCCTGGCGCGGGATCTCGGGAGTGGCCTTCTCACTCGCTGGCTTCATGCCCGACCTCCAGTGTTCTCGATGCGAACCGCGGCGGCGGCGGCGTGGCCGTCGAGCCCCTCGACGCGGGCGAGCTCCGCCACGTGCGGGCCCGCCTCCGCGAGCCCCGCCTTGGCGTACTCGATGACGCTCAGGCGCTTGACGAAGTCCTCGGTGGACAGCGCCGAGGCAAAGCGCGCGGTGCCTCCGGTGGGCAGGACGTGGTTGGGCCCGGCGACGTAGTCGCCGATCACCTCGGGCGTGTACGGGCCGAGAAAGACGGCGCCGGCATTTCGCACGCGCGCGAGCCAGCTCTCGGGATCGGCGACCTGGAGCTCGAGATGCTCCGGGGCCAGGAGATTGGCGACCTCGACGGCCTCCTCCAGGCTCCGCGTCAAGACCAGGGCGCCGTGGGACTTCAAGGCGGCGCCCGCGATCTCCTTGCGCGGCAGGCGCGCGAGCTGGCGCTCCACTTCGGCGGCCACGCCTTCGATGAGCGCGGCCGAGGGCGTGAGGAGGACCGCGCGCGCCATGGGATCGTGCTCGGCCTGCGCGAGGAGATCGGCGGCCACCCAGGAAGGATCGGCGCCCGCCTCGGCCACCACCACGACCTCGCTCGGCCCCGCGACCATGTCGATGCCGACGTCGCCGAAGACCCGGCTCTTGGCGAGCGCGACGTAGATATTGCCAGGACCGACGATCTTGTCCACCCGACGGATGGTCTCCGTGCCATAGGCGAGCGCGGCTACCGCCTGGGCGCCGCCCACCCGATAGGCCTCGGTGATGCCCGCCACCCGGGCCGCGGCGAGGACGGCGGGATCGAGCGACTTGTCGCGCCGGGGCGGCGAGACGAGCACGATCTCCCGGACGCCCGCCACCCGCGCGGGGATCACGGTCATGAGCACGGTGGATGGATACGCGGCTCGGCCGCCTGGAACGTAGACGGCCACGCGGTCGAGCGGGCGCACCTCCTGCCCCAGCCGTGAGCCGAGCGCGTCCGTCATGCGCCAGGAGCGGGGCGCGCACTCGCGGTGGAAGCGCTCGATGCGCTCCGCAGCGTAGCGGAGCGCTCGCACGGTCGCCTCGCCCACCGCGCCCAGGGCCGCGTCCATTTCGGCCGACGACACCGCCAGCTCCCCCGCCGTCAGTCGCACGCGATCGAAGCGCTCGGTGAAGTCGAGGAGCGCGGCGTCACCTTTCTCGCGCACGGCGGCCAGGATCTCCTCGACGCGTCGGTGGACTTCCGCGTCGACGCCGGCGGGCGGGCGATCGAGCGCCTTGGCCACGCCGGCCGCGCCGAGCCGCGCCGTGTCCAGGCGTCTGATCATTTCAGCCCTCGCCTCATCGCGGATTGACTCAGCCCTCGTCTCGCAGCTTCGCTGCTCAACTCGAAGTACCACGCCCACGGGCTCGTCACACGCTTCGGCTCGAACGATCCTTTCAGCCCTCGCCTCATCGCGTTCCTCGCCCACGGGCTCGTCACACGCTTCGGCTCGAACATCACGTGGCCACTTCCTGGCGCATGGCTGCGATGAGGGCATTGACGCGGGCATGGGCCGTCTTGAGCGAGGCGCGATTGACGATGAGCCGCGCCGTCGAGGTCATGATCTCGGCGACCTCCACGAGGCCATTGGCCCGCAGCGTCTCGCCCGACTGGACGAGATCCACGATGCGCTCGGCCAGCCCCACCAGGGGGGCGAGCTCGATGGAGCCGTCGAGACGGATCATCTCGACCTGGATGCCGCGCTCGGAGAAATAGCGCTCGGTCAGGATCGGATACTTGGTGGCCACGCGAACCCACGACCACTTGGCGGGATCATCGCGCTCCCAGAGCTCGCGGGGCTCGGCGACCACGAGGCGGCAGAAGCCGAAGCCCAGGTCCACCGGCTCGTAGACGTCGGGCTGCTGCTCGGCCAGGATGTCCTTACCCACGATACCGAGGTCGGCCGCGCCATACTGGACGTAGGTGGGAATGTCCGCGGGCTTGAGGAAGATGAAGCGCAGATCCCGCTCGGCGTCGGCGAGCAAGAGCTTGCGCGTGTCCGCCTCCAGGCCCTGGATGCCCATGGCGGACAGGAGCTGGAGGGCGGGATCGAGCAAGCGTCCCTTGGGCAACGCGACCGTGAGGGCCGACATGATCAGGTCTTCACCCGCTCGATCCGCGCCCCGAGCGACTGGAGCTTTCGCTCGAGCCCCTCGTAGCCGCGATCCAGGTGGTAGACACGCGAGACCTCCGTGGTGCCCCGCGCGGCCAGCCCGGCCAGAACCAGGGAAGCGGAGGCGCGGAGGTCGGTGGCCATGACGGGAGCGCCCTGATAGGCCTCCACCCCCCGGATCACCGCGAACGGTCCGTCGGTCTCGATGAGGGCGCCCATCCGGCAGAGCTCCGCGGCGTGCATGAAGCGGTTCTCGAAGATGGTCTCGGTGATCTTGCTCAGTCCCTCCGCCCGACCGAGCAGCGCCATCATCTGCGCCTGCATGTCGGTGGGAAAGCCCGGGAAGGGGCTCGTGATCACGTCCGCGGGCCGAGGGCGCGCGGGCCCGACGCACCGGACGCGATCGCCCTCGACGGTGATGCTCACGCCGCACTCCTCGAGCTTGGCGAGGGTGGCCGTGAGGTGGCGCGGCGTCACGCCCGTGAGGGTGACGTCCCCGCCCGTGATCGCCGCCGCCACGAGCAGGGTGCCCGCCTCGATCCGGTCGGGAATGACGCGGTGCCGCGCGCCCCCGAGCTCGGGCACGCCTTCGATCTCGATGCGCTCCGTCCCCGCGCCCTCGATGCGCGCGCCCATGGCGGTGAGGAGCCGCGCGAGGTCGGCTACCTCCGGCTCGCGGGCGGCGTTCTCCAGCACGGTGACCCCTTCGGCCAGCGCGGCGGCCATCATGAGGTTCTCCGTGCCCGTGACGGTGACGAGGTCGGTGGTAATGCGGGCACCCTTGAGCCGGCTGGCCCGCGCCTCGACATAGCCGTTCTGGATGGTGATGTCGGCGCCGAGCTTGGCCAGGCCCTTCAAGTGCTGGTCTATGGGACGCACGCCGATGGCGCAGCCGCCCGGGAGGGCGACGCGGGCCGTGCCCGTGCGGGCGAGGAGCGGGCCGAGCACGACGACGGAGGCGCGCATGGTCGAGACCAGCTCGTACGGCGCCTCGGGCGTCGTCACGCTCGGGACGGACAGGCGCGTGGCGCCGTCCGCTTCCCGTGTGATCTTCGCCCCGAGGCGCTCGAGGAGCGAGGTCATGGTCACCACGTCGGCCAGCCTGGGCACGTTGTCGAGCACGATCGATTGTGCCGTGAGCAGGCTCGACGCCATGGCGGGCAGCGCCGCGTTCTTGGCCGCGCTCGCCTCGACGAGGCCGCGGAGCGGGATGCCACCTTCGATCACGAGCCGCGCGGGCATCAGCAGCTCATCCTTTGCGTCGCCACGCCCGTGAGGGGGACGACGGTCTTGCCTTCGGCCCAGCAGCCCTCGATGTAGCGCTCGACGCCGCGGAGATCGCGCCTCGCCCCGATGGCCGAGAAGCCCTCGGCGGCCATCAGCGAGGCGAGCGCGCCCGCCTGCTCCTCCCCGATCTCCATGACGAGCCAGCCCCCGGGTCGCAGATGGGCCGGGGCCTCGGCGATGAGGCGCCGCAGCACGCGCATCCCATCGGGGCCGCCGTCGAGGGCCAGGCGCGGCTCGAAGCGGACCACCTCGGCGGGCAGCGAGGCCAGCGTCATGGCGGGCAGATAGGGCGGGTTGGCCACGACCATGTCGAGGCTGCCCCGGAGCGAAGCGAGAGGGCCGAAGAGATCGCCGGCGAGAAGCCTCACGCGCGAGGCGAGCCCGAGCGTGCGCACGTTGTCCGAAGCGACGGCGAGGGCGCCCAGGGACTGGTCGACCGCGAGCAGCTCGAGATCGGGGCGCGCCGCCGCCAGCGCGCACGCGATCGCTCCGCTGCCCGTCCCCACATCGGCCACCGCCGCGTGATCGAGGCCGGTCAGCAGCTCGAGAGCCCGCTCGACCAGCCCTTCCGTTTCCGGACGCGGGATCAGCACATCCGGCGTCACCGTCAGCCGCAGACCCCGGAACTCCTCCCAGCCCAGGATGTACTGGACGGGCTCGTGACCGGCGCGGCGATCGATCAGCTCGCGGTAGCGGGCGGCCGCCTCCCCGTCCACGGCCCGCTTCGGCTCGACGTAGAGGGAGAGGCGGTCGGTGCCGAGGACGGCGGCGAGGAGCAGCTCGGCGTCGTGTCGCGCGCTGTCGAGACCGGCCTCGCCCAGGCGCGCGGCCCCCTCCGCGAGACGCGACGCGATCGTGCTCGGGGTGGCGCGGCTCATGAGGGCTCCTGGAGCTTCTTGCGCTGCTCTTCCGCGGCCAGGGCGTCCACG
>Ga0137397_10001378_pt1 | contig 16966 bp, 21 predicted proteins | sample czorhiz116metaG_FD_106658 | JGI IMG/M metagenome (GOLD analysis project Ga0137397, IMG submission 106658) | Vadose zone soil microbial communities from Angelo Coast Range Reserve, California, USA - czorhiz1.16 metaG | ecosystem: Environmental > Terrestrial > Soil > Vadose zone | place: USA... | reverse complement strand
TAACGATAAGGACCCACAGTAAGCGCTGGACTTCACGTTCGTGCTGTTCCGAGTCATCAGTTATCGTAGAGGCACAAAGGGGGCAACTTCAAGCTGATCTTGGAAAGGGAGAGGGCCTGAGACGACTGCGTGGTGATAGAAGCTCACGACTTTGATGGGTGAGGATGAACTTCTCGTTTACGTATGGTTCAATCGCATCTCTTCGGGTGTCTGTTGAGATACTGCCAATTGCTGTATCTGCGCCGATACAGCGCACATGAACAACATCGTCATCAGTAGCATCATCATCGTATCATCCTCAGATTTAGCCGCTGACGCATAACAGAGCCTACGTTGGTCGAGCCTAGTAGCAAGGCCACGCAATCACCTCGAGCCTGAGAAAAGAAGAGAGTCGGATGAGAATAATGAGATCCAAGGAGATCATGTGCAGTGCACCATGCTCAATCGTATGCGAGTAGGCGGAGTGTGGATGACCTGCAACCCAGCAACCAGATTCATTTAATCGATCGCTTTAGAGCGCAACACCACGACACGTTAGAAGCGCAAGGCAACGAGAGTTTGATTCCAGTACGGTTTCGGTTCCAGCGCCCCTTAATCGTTACAAATTACCAATCTCGATGCATGCTTCCAGTAATCTACCCCGGTTCGTTACTCGGTACCAAGTAAGGAAGTCATTACATACCATAATGGGTGGCAAGGTAGGATGGGGTGCAGTGCTGTCTGTGCCGGGGACCATTGGACCAACTTGAACGTTCACTTGATTCAGAACGCCGCCGAGTCCAAACGGTTTCCAGTGAACGAGGTCTTGGTTGTTCTAGGCGCAGTAAACCCACAGTTAACACACGGGCGTCAATACGAAGAACGTCGTGGATTCCTCAGTACTCAGTCACGACACCACCGGGAAACGGGCCGGTCTCAGGTCACGCGAACGTACACACAATTATTTCGTTGCCGGGCTACGTATCGACGACGAGTAGTACACTGGCACCCGATGTTCGGACCACACTTGTCGTCCCATCAGCATACAGTAACACTGGCAACTAGCAATGGAAGCTGATGTATGTGCCCCATCCAATCAACTTCCTCACACCCAACAACGCCGACCATCTGGCTCATTCGGATTTAGATTACAAGACTTGAAGCTTGAATGACTACTACATGAGACGGCCCCAGGCAAATACCGTGACCGCAAGCGACAATGCCGGCATCTCTAGCGGCTGATCCTTTGCGTCATCACTGCATACACCTTCTGGACACATCCTTTCCGTCCAATCAAATCCCGTTTACCGTGCGCATAAGTGACATGAAGCCTCGGGAGGTGCATTACGAAGGACGAGAACTGTATGAAGATCCAGCACACTCGGGATAAGTCCCCCATAGGTCCCTTGTTTTATATCACCTTTTGTTTGACATCAGATCCCAGAAAGAAGCAGCGAGAGATGTCGGCGTTCGAGTGGGCCCTCACAAAGAGTTACGGGGTAATTAGACGACAGGGCCATGCGAGGTGCGGGGCGAGGCGGAATTTCTTGCTCCTCGGCACGTTGCGAGCGCTGTGATCATTAGCCGCGCGATATTATCTACGCGGCTACCATCAATTCTGCCGCTCCAGATAAATAAAGAGATAAAATAAGACGCCACCCGGGCCTCCGCAAAGCCGTGTCATTTATGATGCCCATGCCGTTGGTACACCCCCCATGCATGTCAGACGATTTGATTGGAATGCGAACGTGCGCGTTCTCCGCGGATCAGATGGTTGGGGAGTAGGGAAAAGTCTGTCTTATCGTCTTCTCGCTAGGCAACAGAGGCAAGTGAACGATGCAGAGATTACAGGACCATAAACTGACACCACTCGCTTTATTCGCTTGCGAAAGATACGTTTCTCGACAGATAAGGACTAGGAAACAAATGCACTCGCGAAGCTGGCAGGTCCGAGAGAAGACACAGTAGGCGACGCGGACTTTCGCAGCTAGCCGATCCATGGCAGTGACTTGCCTCCTGGACCTCAGCGATGATGGCCGTTGTCATCACTCTCCTCCTGGCATAAGTAATTGACTAGATGAAGCGCGTGTGCCAATGCACCCGATACAGTAAGGCCGACCGCAGGCAACACGGACTTCGACTTCAGGGCCGGCACCCGGGAACACAGTAATCGTTTTCCTGACTTTTTTGTGTTTTGACCTTTGTCACACCAATCGTGGGCGCAGCACCCAGTAAAGCCCCGACCAAACGTAGTTTTTCATCACAGAGGATCGGACGGGCGACCCGTGCGGCGATCTTAACCTTCGTCTACGCAGTTAATAGTAGCTGGTTGAGGATCCGCATCCCCATACGGAAGAAGAAGCGCTTTCTCCCGATTTGCCGAGCGTCATGCTACGGTAGCCACTTGTTTACATTTACCGGCCTGCAAGCCCGAATGGCCGAGCTACCATATGTTGCATCGCGGAGGCGGGGTGGGGGGTTTGGGATGACTTTGACTTCTTGACGCTGCCACATCCGAGACCCCCATCTTCAGCTGCTGTCTGCGTAATGAGGTAAAGCGGGCATCTATTTCTTGCGTTGCATTTACGTGCGGGGCCCACGTCTCGGCGCGAATACTGTAATCCTTCCATCATCGCACATTCGCAGGGGAACAAGGTTTCGGGTTCATTACGCCAGATGTATGACGAAGCGAGGCCCGTGTGGGATGCGAGTGAGGGGGACGTCGCGGGGAAGAACGGGGGAGGTGGGGAAGGCTGAAGAAGCACGACGATCCTCCTCCTCCTCCTCCTCATCATCATCACCACCCAAAGACGGCAATTACTGGCAGACATACTGTAGTCAGAAGAATTGCTGGCAGAAAAGAGTACAGCACGACGGAGCCAAGATGCTGCTGCTGCTGCCCCAGCCCAACTTGGGTGTTGCCCTTGTGCTGGGCACACTAGCAGGCCAAGTCAGGACCGTATGAAATGAGCCAATGATCACAGGTGTGCAGCGTGACCCCGTTCCTAGCGCGCAAAGTTGCGGGTGGGGCGTCACTCGAAACGAAAAGGAGGCGAGGGTCCAGGGTTGAAGTTCTAGGAAGGAAGGGAGAGAGACATGTGTACTCGTACGCGCAGTGCGCCGTATTTCGAAAGGATGATGCAAACGCAGAATCGCTAGATGCCAGCAGCGAGTGCGAGTCACGGTATTGCGGCGTTTGTTGGTGCTCCGTCCGAAATACGGCAAACGGATGGTTAGGATAACACCATGGGTCGCGAGCACAAATTTGGATTGATGAAAATGGGGGACCCCCGTGTTGCCCAAGTTGGTTGCCCGCCATCCACGGTCCCCTCGAGGCCCCCCCCCCCCCGTTCCTAGTAACCGCCGGTCAGGAGAACGCGCGTGGCCGAGGGCCACGCGACGTAGGCGCAAAGTGGCGACTCCGCATCGCATCGCGCCCGCACGCGCCACGCGACGGACTCTCAATTTCGCTGGTGAAAGGAGTGGGAAAGGAAATGTTAAAAATGAAAAGGAAGAAGGCGATGATGATGATGGTGATGGTGATGATTGGCTGTCGATCAAAGAGCGGAGAACGCAATTTGAGCCTGAGGCCTGAGGTCCGACTACTATGTGCGAGGTCCGTTACGCACGCACGCACGCAAGCACGGACGGACGGACGGACGGACGGCCGCAATCAGTGATTTAGATTTCGGAGTGGGAAAGTGCGAGTGTGAGTGGTGGGGAGGAAGGTTATTGTGATCGGTGTGTAACTGTGCGCACGCAGCAAGACGCCAAAATTGTTATATTTTCCTCACGATAGTACACGAGGCTCTAATTTCGCTGTAAAAAAAAGTGCCCGAAAGCGAGTACCGCAACCGAAATTTGAAATACAATTAAACATAATTGGTACGCTTCAGCTCGAGAAGGGCCAGCACCAAATAAATGGGAAGAAAGAGAAGACAAAGACGATAAATTAGAAGGTATAGTAGAGAAAGTCATGTGTCATAAAGTCAATGGTACAAGTTACAATTGAGTTAACTGGATCAAGGGAAGAAAGCGACCACAACCACGGGAATGGACGGGTACGCATAAATCCCAACACGAAGAACCCTCCCATAAACGATAAGAGGAAGCGTCATAATCTAATCAGGCAACCGGCGTCGGAAAAAGGCCCACACGCAGATTGGGTCTCCTTGGGGCTTATCGGTATCTCTCGGCCCCTATGAGTCGGAGTCGGCAATCCAGAGAAGGAAATTGAATCGCATCGGTGTGCTGCAGGAACGGGGGTGCTGGTGCTGGTGCAGGGCAGGGACGACGCGTAGTGAAGGAGGGAGCGGTGGGAGAGTGGGAGAGCGCGATCTAGCACCCACCAAGCTCACGGCGCAAGGCCTCGGCCCAGGCCATTGCAAAATAGCACACGCCCATCGGGAGGCCGCAGTTGGTCAGGACCTCGTTCCAGTCCCACCGCCGCCCACCCCAACGCCCACCGAGTTTGAGTCGCCAACTCTCGCCACCGCTACTGTTTTCCCACCACAGGTTGCTCGTCACCCATAATTGGACGGCCCTGGAGCAGCACGTAAAGCTACCGATGGCAGCCCAACAGATCACGGGACGTTCTTCGTGGCCAATCAGCGTTAGGCTGAAGTGCGTCGCGGGCCAACAGATGGCCTGCAGCGCGAGTAGACGAATCAAGGTTGATAATGGGGGATAGTACACCTTCCATCGCTGAAACAGGCCGGTGGTGAGGCAGAGACACTGATATCCCGTGAGCGCGGCCTTTAGTGTACGATGGATAAAAATTGCGTTTGTTAGGCGTGTTCAGGCTATCAAAGTCAAAGTGACGTACCCATAAGGCAGAAACGATGTAATCAATGGGAACGTTTTTTCCATTCATGGGCGCATGCCACGCCTTGATCAGGTTGTACAGCACTCCAAATACTGCCGGTACGATGGAGAGTAGACGGGATGTTTCGAACAAGAGTGGAGTGATGGCTTGCTCGAGAGTATTTGGTGGCACCAGAGGACCGGAGACTGGCACTATCCGCGCAGTGGGTAAATGCCTCGGCTGAGTGATGAAACGGGTCAAAATTTCGATCGGGAACGTGGCGGGCACAATGAGCTGCTCACTGGTTCATCTGCCTCTGTTTCTGTCTCGCCTGCGCCGAGCTGACCGGGTGCCGTCGTGATGCCCTTGGAGTGTCGGGGAAAGATGCGCGAGCGGAATGCGGCGCCGTGTCCGGGCTGCTGCTGCTTGACGGTACAGATCATGCTTCCCTCGTCATCCTCATCGAGGGGGTCTGGCTCGGACTCGCTGTCCGAAGACGCGCCCCGCGTGAGCCGCATGCGTGGGGGCGTGTACTGCGCGAGGAACGTCGCGGTCGAGATGTTCTGCGAGAGATGCGAGGAGGAGCGCGAGCGCGACTTTGTCGTGAGCGGCGGGAAGGGGGTGTAAGGGGGTGGGGGACCCAGGGCGGTCGTCGTGGCGTTGCGGGGACCCACGATAGGCGGCGTGGACGGGGTGAAGAGGAAAGGTCGGTTCGTCGGGAAAGACGCGGCTGTGGCAGAAGAGGCGCGCTTGCGAGCCTGACTGTTGGCGCTGAACGTGCGTTTGCGGAGCGTGGGGGGATTGGTGGTGGCACGAGGATAGCAAGGCACTGTAGTAGGGAAGGATGGGCCGCTTCGCGAGTGAGGGATGTTGGCAATGGCGAAGGTGAAGGTTGATTCAGGGCCAGGGCTTTGCTGCGAGTGGGTATAGCTTTTGGTGCTTGTTCGCCTGGGGTACGACATGGTTCGTGTTCGGGTGAGATGCGAGAGTAAAAGACAGAGATAATGAGAACGACGGGGGGTATATCGCACCTTTGGACGGGTATTGGTTTTCGAAGGCTTATAAGGAGAGAGAAGGAGTAAATGATGGTTTGCCTATTCCGACTAATTCGATAACGGAGCAGGCGAGCGTGCGTCGAACGCCCGTCAATTTGGCGACGGCAGTCCCCGAACCACAATGCTCACGTTCCAGGCCACCAGGCCAGTCGCACTCCACCACTCCCCCCTACTTTGTACGCTCCTCCCTCTTTCGTCGCGTCTTCGCCACCGCCCTGTGGGCAAGGGAAAAAACCTTGTGTGTTCACGGTCCCGCCCTTATGCGCTTTCCCTCTCAGCCCGTATCATAACCTCCTTCTCCTCATCGGTCCCTACGGCGATTCAAAATCGAGACACCTCGTTCCGCTGGTCCGAAATTCCCCTTGTCATCACCTCTGTCTGACTGATGCGCAAACAAATTCCGGCATCGTACCTAACGCGCTCGTCGTTCACTAACGACCGCTACTCAAGCCACGCCCAGGCCTTTGATTATCAACGCGTCTACCGTTTATCTTTGGACAGGGACGAGGGACAAAAGCCACACGCGCCGGCGACGGTTTTCCTTTTCCCCACTTGCCCTTCCCGCCGATCTTAATCTCGCTTGGTTGCTATACGGTACCTTAGGAAAATACGCCATCCGCCCTTCTTCGAGCGACAGACGCTGAGGGCGTGTGTGCATTGGAACCTTCCTGAGACCTCTCCATTCCCTCTTTATTACAACGGTGCTATCGCGCCAACCCTAGTTCTTTATCTCTAAATCAATTGGACGGTCCAGGCCCGGTCCTTCGCCCAGCTGCATTGCAATGCACCGCTTCTCTCTATCTCTCTATCCCATCTCTACTACTTACGGGATCTAGATGGGGCTTCTTCCCCTGGGATTCCGTGCATCAGTGACATCGGTGTACCTTCCTCAACTTACTGCCACGAGAATTAACGTACCCAACGGCTCTCTGGTCCGAGCCCACCCAAGCGCTGACCCATTCGGCGCCTTATCGGTCCGACCAGCGACCATCCGGAGCCCACTGGGGAAAGCCAAAGTCCGAAATGGCGGTGATAGATCCCAATTTGCAACGTACTGTATGCGGGTGCCGGCTTCAGAATCCTCTCTGGCGGCTATCAGCCTCCCTTGCTCTCTCTCTTGCCAAGACATGATCGCTATCTGCGTCTAGAGAATCAGAAATACCGGTATAGGGTCCGCCTGGAAGAAGAAACAATAGAAGACTGTACGGGCAAATTTATGCCTTTTTTTCACACATCGCGCTTGTGTCTGTACGCTATGCGACAAATGCCGGTAAATGCGTCAGTTTCGGTCAGGGAGAAGCGAGTACGATGGGAAAAGGACCCATCGTTCTTGCGACCCATTCGATGTGCCTCTACTTGATACGAACAGAGCGCTGATCATAGGGCACCATCACCGCTTTAACACATACCTTTCATCATCGTCAAGAAAAAAAGCCCAATGGAGATCTGACGATGCCACCCACTCCTCCTCCCCCCCTTCTTCCCGTCCGATCAATGATAACAATGAAACAACCTGACCCATGCGTCGTTGTGTCCAGATCACCTTCGCTATCGGTTGCTCCAGGGACGTTACCGGCTCTGATGTCCCGGTTGTACTGGCCGCGTATACAGTTTATCCAGCGGAATTTCTTACGAAGAACAACGAGGTCCTCGCTTGGTGGCGTCGCATCGCATCGCATTGCAGCCGATAGTCGGCCTATTTGCTGATTCTCTCGTGATGATGCAAGGGAGTTTGGCTCGGAAAACATGAATACTTTCGGAAGCTGCGCAGCCATCGTTTTCTCCGAAATGGTTGTTTGCTGACTACTAATACTCCATGACAAAATACCTTCCATTTATATCAACATCAACAGCGAAGGGACATGATAAGCGAAGCAACGCGTTAGTATTTCTAAGACGCTCCACGAAGAGTCACGCATACGGTTGCAGACAAGTTAGAGATACACATGATTACGGGAGGGGTGACGGGCGCGGAGAAATAATAACGTTACGGAACGAGACAGAGATATAGAGAGCTGAACGACACGTCACGGAGCATGTTGATAAAGAAAGGGAAACGAAGGGCGCAAAAAAGAGGAGGGGGCAGGAAAAAAGGACACGAAAGCAAAGTGAGTCCGAGGAGACTCGGATACGCAGAGGCTGGTACACCACACATGATGCACGCAGCACAACATGCGTATACACATACACACATATACGAACGGGACAGGGACAGATTTTACTAGAGGTAAAACATCGAATCTTGGAGGTTGACGTGGAGCCCATCGCCCCACATGCGCTTCGCGGCATCAAACACGCGCTGTTCGGCCGCCTCGCGAGCCTTGCGCATGGCAGTGCTAGCCGAGTCGCCAGCCGCACCCTCGCCAGCAGCGCTAGACGCCGAATCGCTCCCGCCCTGATTGAGGAACCCGTGTATCCAAAACCGAGCCTGCTCGCAGACGATGTCAGCGTAATACGCGGGCGGCACGAGGCTGACCGCCTTGGTCGCGCGCGCGTAGAGATAGCTCGCGGCGTGCACGCCCTGCTGAACCGTGTCGGCCGTCAACTGGCCCTCGTCGTAGATCACGACGTAGTGCGTGGGCTTCACGGTCCCCTGCAGCCCCGCGTGCGCCTGCAGGTAAAAGTCGAAATCCAGCATGGACGTCACGCCCTTGTCGACGACCGTCCCCGGGCGAGTGTTCCCGTTGCGGTCGGCGAACTCGGAGTCCGTCGGGTAGAAGCGCGCGTTGTGCCGCTTGCCGCAGATGACGACGCTGAGCGTCGGGTGGTACTTTGGGTTCTTGGCGTCGATGCGCTTGAACGCTTCGAATATCTGGGGCAGCTCTTCTTTGATTACTTTGTCGTATTGGCCCTGCGAGTCGTGGGTCAGGGAAATGAGTAGAAGGAGGGGGAGGGGGGGGATGTTACCTCTGATACACCATCGCGGAAAATGATCATACGTTTTGGAAGGAGGTTTGAGCGCCGGCGGAATGCCTGCAGTCTCTCGATTATCATATCAGCGAGCTCTGCGATGCCCTGTTCGAATAAAAACAGGCGGTTGCGTCAGCCACGGTGGCGACAGAAGTGAGAAGGGTGAAAGCTGACCTCTTGTTTGCTCTTCTGGAGTCGCAAGCTCGCGGGGAACTGCACAAAGTCCTTATCGACGCTAGCGACGACGCCGGCGATGGACGGCGTGCCAGGGACGCTGCTGGGGCCGGGATGGGTGACGTCGATCCCGACGAGGATGGTAGGCTCTTGTAGGAGCCAGCCGAGAGCGTCTCCCCCGAGCCTGTGGTTGACCCCGCCGAGCTTCGTGTTGACCTTGAGAGCGACGTTGGACAGGTACTGATCCTGCTTGCTCTCGTTGAGCGCCTTCTCGAGCAGCAGGCACTGGGATCGAACGCCGAACTTGACGGCGCAGAGCCGCTTGATGCCCGGGTAGATGAAATCCTCCTTCTTCTGCAGCAGGAACAAAATGAAGCTGATGTTCTTCGCCTCGCCGAACGACTCGATCGTCCGCGAGATGTTCTCGAGAGCTCGTCGTCGTCCAAGGTCCTCTCTGAGAGGCGGCAGCTGGTCCGACGCCTTGATCGTGGGCGGCTCGTTGCCGATGTCCATTCCGCTGTTCTTGCACTTGTTCGCGAAGGCTTTGATAAAGTTGATCAGCCGCTCGTCCTGCGGCCCCTTGAAGCTCAGCGCCTCCACACCGTCGCGCACCACGACGACCTTCCAGTTCCTCATCCTCGCCCCGATGTGGAACTTGACGTCGAGGATGTTCCAGCTCCCATTCTGGACGCGCGGCACGCCCCTCCCGTACGTCACACTCGGCGGGGGCAGCTCGCGGCCAGGCACGATGACCATCTGGCTGGCGACGCGAATGCGGAACGAGTTGAGCACCGGGGTGGAAGGGTTATAGCCCAGGCGTTGCATCCCGCTCTCCATGATAATTGCCGTGTTGTCGGCCGGTCTGCGACTCGCAACCCTCAGCATGTCCGAGGTTTCTTTTGGACCAAGCTTGCCAAGGTGGGGCTCGCCAGGCTCTATTTCGCACAGTTCTGCTGGGATATAGCTCGGCCTGCCTGGGCCACCGACATCGATGAGAGGTAAGTCATCCCCATGTTGCAACGTGATGTTATACTCTACAAAGAAACCCATCAAGCCAGATACACCCTCGCTGATAACATACGCGAGCACGTGGACGCACTTTTAAAGTAGTATTCCTTGATGGAAGTCATCCCGCCGAACTCCCCGCAAGGGAACATCTGCCGGCTGGCAGAAATGCCGACGACGCGTTGGATCGTCATCACGCGCTTGTAACCCAAGTATCGGGTCGACACCTTGACCTTCCTCATAAACTCCCGGGGAATAGCGTCGATCGAGGCTATGCCAAAGGCGCGCAATGCGTCGGAAAGCTTGCCAGGCTCGCAGAAGGCGGACATGCAAATGTTAACGTTGACCAAGGGAAGTCTGTTTCCGGGCCTGACGGACGAGTAGAAGCCCATGAGGGCCCATATGCGCGTGCCTATGAGCGACTTTTGTTTGTCGTTGAAAAAATAACGATTCCTCCCGAACCGCCACCCTTGCTGCGATGCCTGACGTTGCATGACCAGATTGATGGCGGCGATGACGGGATCCACATCCTCGATCTTGTTAATGTCGGCCATTTCGCCATTGAGGAACCTGAAAGGATACGCGCGGGGCGCAGTTTCAACACCTGCCAAGACCGCAGCGCCAAGCGAAGAGAAAACAAAAACTCACCGTTTCAACGGCTCGGTGGGGAGCTCTTTGAAGAACGAGACCTCGACGGTGTACTTGTCCGCGTCGCGCGGGGGCCGGGGGTCGCCCTCCTCATAAAAGACCACGGTGCCGCGGAGCGGTTCGGGTAAGGGTTTCGAAGCGACGAGGCGCTGCGCGCCGTCGTGGGCGATATCGTTAACGAAGGGCCGGAGATCTGACGTCTGCTCGAAAAGGGCAAGCACGCGGCGCTTCACGCGAGGCTTCTGGGATTTGGGCTCGGGCGTAATCTGGACGATGTACTCGTAGAGGACCTCTGGCATGCTCTCCAGCACGAAAAAGTTGGCCCGCAGCGCGACGACGCGCCCGACGGTGCCGTAGCCTGGTCGCGAGGGCCGTTCAGGTCCCGAGTAGGACGTGCGCAGTCGCTGGATGAGCTCCGTCGGCGCGCTCACGTTCGGGTCGAGCTTTACGGGCTGGCCAGTGTTGTATATGATTCCGCCGCGCGGTCCCCCGCGATCGCCGGTGCGATAAGGCGGACCGCCACGGGGAGGTCCTCCGCCTGCTCCACCTCTTCCGCGTCCTCTTGGTTGACTCATTGGATCGGGTGTTTGTGGTAAGCGTAGTTCGTTGGCCGATGGTGAGATGCGAAACGAAAGGGATGATGATGCGCTGTGGCGTGGTGTATTAGGGACACACGACGTTATATACTAGTGCCGGAATACCACGGCTTCTTCTTTCGTGCCAACGTGGTCGTTGAGAGAATGGAACAATGTCCCTTTTCAGAGATACAATGAGTTGTGACCCCTAATGCGCGACTGCGGGGACGTCGTGTTATCAATCTAGCGATGATGAAAGGGATAGCCGAGGGGGCTGTACACAGGCAAGGGGCCATCAAAGGGGTCATAGTTTTCCCAAAACGGGCAAGTAACATCACGCGTGACATTGCTATTTATAATCCAAAAATGTACAGCAGCTGCTCGGTTTGTCGTCTATCAGTCCCAGTTGGATATCCCAGTGCCAATTCCCATATCTACCGCCCGTTCCACCGCGGCTATAGAAATAGCGACGTCTTGTGCACCCACTCCCACAGACTTGAAGATCGTCACGTCCCCCCCAGTCAATACCTCTGCAACCCTAGCTGCGTTCACCGCGGCCCATTTACCATCCTGTGTGGGCGCTGCGCGCAAGAGCAGTTCGCCAACCTCAACCATGTCCCCCGGGGCGAGGCCGGCACCAATAAGTTCTCCAGCCTCGAGGCCACACGCGGTGCGTGAGTCAACGAGAACTCGCGCACGGCGGATGAGCGTCGAGTCAACCTCGGCCATCTCCGGTTTGTAGCTTCCCACCAAGATGACGTGGGTTCGGGGCCGCACCCATTCAGAGCGAAAAAGAGGTGTTGTGGAAGACGTCGCGCAGCACACCATATCAGCCTCGCGGACTGCTGATTCTACCTGCCCCGCGCGAGTACCGACAACGCTGGGTATAGCGACGAATCGCGCCGTGGGGTGATCAGCGCGCAGACTGTCGAGTAGGGCGTTGACACGGTCGTTGATGGTACGATTGATGATTGTGATTCGAGCGATAGAAGGGTACGTGGCTAGGAGCTGCGAGATATGGTACTTGATTTGAGCTCCGGCACCAAAGGCGACGAGAGATGCGAAACTGGCGGTTGTCGGTGGGTATAAGAGCGTAGTCGCGAGAACGGATCCTAAATGGTGATTGGTGACCGATCCTCGAGGAACCGCGCACAATCGAAAGAAAAAAAGAAACGGTTATGACACACCAGCTGCCGTACGAAGCGCGGTCAAGGAGCGTGCGTTGATGACCGCCTTGACTGCACCCGTGTTCTCGTCAAGGACGAGAGTTGTCGCAGGAAGACCGCGGGTATCGCCCGGCACCGACGGAAGCGAGACAATTTTGATTGTGGTGCCAATGTCGGCTATGCGGGCAGGCATGAAAAGGGCACGATGGGACCGCATTTCCACGGCCGTTCGATGGGGTGCCGTTACACCCGTCATGGGATCGGTAACATTTGAAAGGGTGTAAAACACGTGGGCCATGGTGGACTGGAGGTCTTGTGGGGTAAACGAGGCCGAGACGATGTCGACATCGCGACCGGATAGAACGAGGACTGTATCCATGATGTTCAAATTTGAATTGTGATTTGGTTGATTACGTCGTCGAGACTGGTGCGGTACTTGCGTCGGAGTAGACTACATTAGCCTTATGGCCTAGCCACCATTTCTCCGGACTCTTCCCACTGGGTAGTTGCTGCCCACCATTCCCCCCTCCGCTATCTTCTTGCCGAAATTATCCCTATCGACTCCCCCATTCGCGCCTTTCAGCCTCCTTCGTCATCATCATGCAGCGGGGCATCCTCCATGATGACGCACTCTCCCCTTTGGATATAACTCAGAGTAGCCGCACCCAACCGTCCGCAAGACTCGCCGTCATGTTTCTGATCTTCTGCGTCTCCCTCTTCGGTGCGCGCTTGTCCTTTCAGATGTGTCTGCCACTTGGGTTCGACCTAATACCCTCGTAGCTGTCTCATTCCCAGCCATCTCGAAGAGGTTTCGCTATCTGAACATCCCACCCATCGTGTTCTTTGTTGGCAAACACTTTGGCACAGGTCGGCCCGTCCTATGATGGCGTTTCCTTCGATGTTGTCGTATCTTACCTAGCTTTCGAAAGGCGTCATCCTTTCAACGGCGTTTGTCCACCTCTTACAAGATGCCTTTGATCGTCTCCAGGATCCTGAAGTTAAACGATATACAAACATCGGCCGCTGGACAGGCCTCATCGTGTAACTGCGATCTGTTTATTAGTTTGGCCAGTGCACTCACAATTTTTCACAGCCTTTGTTCCTTGCTTGTAATCTTCCTCGTAGAGTGTATGTCTACCCTCTGTGCACTTCATCGCATACATCGTCTAACAAGGCGGTACACGCAGACGTTTCGACTGCCTACGTTGATAATCTCCAATCGTATGCCTCCGCGCCTTCCACCCCAAAGGTCAAGCGTAAGTCTTGCAGATATTTCCTTTCTGGTCACGGAGCTGATCACCTCCATTCGTAGCCGCACAACTCCCCCCAGCCTCGCTGCCTCCCTTGGTTTCGCCTCAGCTAGCTAACGAAGCCACTCCGCTACTCGACCCGGACCCGATCACTCCACCCCGCCGTCACACCGTTTCTGTCGTACATAACCACCGTCTAGAACTGGGTCATCACAGACATGAGCCACCACGACACCACGAACGACACCACGCTGACCATCCACGCGGCGGGCTCATGCAATATTTTGGCCCCGAAGATAGAGAAGAGGAAGCTTCACCGATATGTCACCATCATGTGGCTGATCAATGGCACGCACAGCCCCACCAGTCGCACGCCCATGGACATGCATATCACAATGCACATCACAGTGGTGATATAGAGTGTCCGCTTGGCGGAGCGGATTCGGACGGAGAGACAGACTCGATGGCCGACGACGCTCAGCTAAAGATAGGGAGAAAAAGACAGATAATCGGAATCCTAGTACGACACTTTTCCATCACATGACAGATGGCTTGGTAACCCTTGACCATTACGACTACAGGTTCTGCAACTAGGTATCATGCTCCACTCACTCGTCATCGGGTTTACCCTCGCGCTCGCCTCGGGCGCCGACTTTGAGTCCCTCGTAACTGCGATATCATTCCACCAGCTCTTCGAGGGCCTCTCTCTCGGCATACGCATAGCTGCCCTTCCCGCACCGCCACCACGGACAGACGCGGACGCAGAATTCCGGCAATGGAGTCTGCGGTGGCTCTACCCGGTCCTCGCGCTCCTCTTCGCACTCACGACACCCGCGGGCATCTTCTCCGGCCTGATCGTATTCGGAAACGGACACCACCAAGCCACAGGCACAAATGCGAACGGGGTGGGAGCGAAAGTCGCCGAGGGCGTGCTGTGTGCGGTCAGCGCGGGCATGCTGATTTATGCCGCGTGCGTCGAGATGCTCGCGGCCGATTTCGTCCTCGATCCGACGTTGTGGAGAGCGAGCAAGGGACGGCAGGTGCTCGCGCTCGCGAGCGTCGCGATGGGTGCCACCGGTATGGTTCTTCTCGAGTGAGTCACTATTCTCCTTCGATGGGAGATCATTTACTGATCGGATATTGCTCTCTCGGAATTTTCGTGCGATAGGGTGTAAGTCTTCAGTCTACAGTGACTGCACGCAGTCAACGATACACCTCATTCCGACGGGGTTTCTCTTGCAGCGTGAGCTAGATTCGTCAACATTGCATGGGAAACCATACAATTCCTCCATTATCTGGGCTTTCTTGCCTTTTTGCTGTTACAAGGCGGTTCACCGGGTTTCCGCCGAGTCTGCGCTCCACGTCTACCTACTACCTAGTTTCCACACTGCTGCCACTTACCGGCCATCATTTTGTACCGCATCTCTCAGTGTAATAACATCGTGCACTTTTCATACGCGAGTAGACGCAAGCCCACGGTCCGAGTACAACGTCCTACACGCTGCATCTGACGTCTACTCAACTGTAGCGCAGCACAGGAGGTTTCGGGCACTCGCGTGCCCGCGAGAAATAGCTCCCATCCTCGCTAAAATCTGCGCGAGATTACTTGTGGTGAGAGCTCGTGTCGCGCAATTTCAATCCGTCCACGTGCCAGTGCGTTTAATTTCCTCCTCTACTTGGCAAATCTATGACGTTTTACGTTTTACCGAAACGTTCAGAGGCGTGATAGTGCCGCGCTGAGCGCTGAGCGGCCATCGCGCACGTGCATGTCATGTTACGATTTCAAATCAACAGGGGGATTGTAGCGCGAAGAAACACAGAATTATAACTCGATGACGTCCCGCGCTTTCTCCGCAATCCTCTGCTCTGCTCTTCTCACCTAGATAGAAAAAAATGAAGGAAATGCGCGCCCAGGCTCACGCATCGAATTACTTGTGTTTTCATCGCGCAAGGAGGAGCAAGCGACTGAAAGAAACGGCATTAGCAGAACACTTCAGTCACAGTCTCACTGGTATTAACCCCCCCTCTAGATCACGCAGTGGGAGCAAATGTTCATAGCACAACCTACGGGACGCCTGACACCTTCATGCATGATGTCGTACCTTGGGGCCATGACGACGCCACGCTGGTAGAAAGAGAAATAGCAAGCCGCAACGACAACGCGCAATTCGGCGCAAAGCGCAAATAGAGAAAGGAAGGGTAGAATACGTCCTGTTCAACAACAAGACAGAGTGACCCGTGTGGGAGTCTGTCCATGGCGGACTTCCGATAAATATAATCGGAGTGTGAACTTGAAGAAGAAAACGGCTGGTACCGAGCATGAGCAAAAGGTGAGGTTTTCGTGAGGTTCCAACTCTCGAAAGCGCCCGGAAAATAGGGGACGCCGAGGTATTTGTGGAATATAACAATATGACCGTCGACCCTTTGCTCCATGGGTTGCTGCGCCAGCAAATCTGCTAACGTCCATCCAGACTCGGTGCCAGGGAGAGCCACAGCGGGACCTCAGGCTGTCACTTTCCCGGTGCCATCTTCGACGCCACCCTCGTCAGTCCCAGAGCCGTTACCGGTCCCGTCTCGCGATCGAAAAGAGTCTACAAAGTCAACACAGAGTAAACATCCACCCACCCGCCCTAGGACGGGGTCTGCGCCCTCGCTCCCGCCTTCCTCATTGTCCCCGGGAATTATGAAACAAGTCATGTCGCAACAGTCCAGTACTAGTAGAGGCCATCCCGTTTCCAGACTCTCGACCCAAGGTAAGAGTGATGCCTAGCTGGGCTATGAACACTCGATGACCGCCTTGTAAGCGCTTTCAGCGGCGGTGGCTCGGACACTCCCCTCTACCGTACATCGGGTGCTCTCTGATTGTAATAAGTACGTTGCTCGATTCTGTCATATCAGCTACGTTTGTCTCATGCTTCCATAGATTCAGAATTCTCATTGTGGGCACGGTACGTCTGCGCAACTCAGCAAATTCCATATCAAATTCACACCCACTTTCAATGACAGAAAGGCTCGGGAAAATCCTCGCTCATCAATGCCGTCTTCAAGGTGGACACATCGGTCTGCGTTCTGTTTATTCCGTGTTCCTTCTTAACACTATGTTCCGGAAACCAGGCAGTGTTTGGATTTATCAGACAAGAAATTAATTGCGTTGATAACCGTTATCTTGTCTTCCACGAGGGCCCTGGATTTGGACCTGGCGATGACATGAACTTGCAGCGTATCCGAGATTTCATTTTACGTCGGACGGATCCGGGGTGTCCAAGTCCTGAAAGGCTACATGCAGTCTGGTAGAGAATCGACGTCAGAATTTCCTTGATCTCTGTTTGGCTGATGCGTTTGATTTAGGATTTGTGTTCCCGCAACCGGCGCCATGAATGGGAGCATTGGAGAAGGAGTT
>Ga0137397_10001377_pt1 | contig 16979 bp, 21 predicted proteins | sample czorhiz116metaG_FD_106658 | JGI IMG/M metagenome (GOLD analysis project Ga0137397, IMG submission 106658) | Vadose zone soil microbial communities from Angelo Coast Range Reserve, California, USA - czorhiz1.16 metaG | ecosystem: Environmental > Terrestrial > Soil > Vadose zone | place: USA... | reverse complement strand
TGCGCCTGCCGCGCGAAGAGCGCCCGGCTTGCCGTTTCGGTGCCATCGACCCCGGCCTTCTTATGGCTGCCGTCGCAGAACGGCTTGGTCGCCGAGGCGCCGCACCGGCAGAGCGCGTAGCTCGCCTCGGCCTGGAACGATCGCCCTTGCACCCAGTCCCACGACAACCCTTCCGTGTTGGGGGCGATCACCTGCACGGCGAGCGGCACGCTTCCCGACACGAGATACGGACCGTTTTCCGCGATCACGACTTTGTGCGCGTTCGTGTTCATGGCTGATCCGCGGCGTCAGGCGGCCAGATGTGAAGCCGTGGCCTCACTCCTGCCGGCGGTTCCCGGTGAAGCGCAGCAGGAACAGAAACAGATTCATGAAATCGAGATACAGCGCGAGCGCGCCGACAATGGCATATGACGACACGTCGTCGGACGGTGCCTCGCGTGCCATCACGGCCAGGCGCTGCGCGTCGTACGCCGTGAGCCCCGCGAAGACGATCACACCGACGAACGACAGCACGAACTGCAGCGCGTCGCTGTGCCAGAAGATGCCGACGATCGACGCCAGCACGACGCCGAGCAGGCCCATGAACAGCACCTGGCCCAGTCCGCTGAGGCTGCGCTTCGTCGTCGTGCCGTAGATCGCCAGCCCGGCGAACGTGCCGCCGCTGACGAGAAACGTCGTCGCGATCGACTCGCCCGTGTACGCCAGCAGAATGAATGAGAGGGTGAGACCGGTGAGCGCCGAGTAGGCGATGAACAGCATCGCGGCGGTCGTTGACGACAGCTGCTGCACACGCGCCGACAGCACGAACACGATCGCCAGCTGCACGAACGCGAGGCCCCAGAACAGCGGTCCGTTCGCGAGGATCGTCCGGACGAGCGTCGGCGACGACGCGGTGAACCAGGCGGTGGCGGCGGTGACGACCAGGCCGAAGCACATCCAGCCGTACACCGCGTTCAGGAAGACGCTGGTCTGGCCCGCGGTGGCCGCCGGGAACGGACCGCGTGTGTTGTCGTAGGAATTCATGGTGTTGATCGGCATTGCGCCTCTCCCAATCTGATGAGCGGTTACATTGACCTTAGGCGGGTGCGGTGCTGCGGGCGATTTCCCGGCACGACTCGGCGCAGCGGTGGCACTCGGCCGCACACCGGCGCAGCTCGTCATCGTCGTGGAAGGCGGCGCAGCTCTTCGCGCACGCGTCACACACCTCGGCGCACAGCTCGCACGTCCGCCGGTGGCGCGTGGAATCGCGCAGCATGAAATTCGCGCTGGTCGCACACATGTCAGCGCAGTCCAGCAGCGTGATGATGTGTGTCGCCTCGACATAGTGTCCACTCTGCCGCAGACCATGCGCCGCTGCCTGCAAGCAGACGTCGTGACACTTCTGGCATTCCTCGATGCAGCGTTGCATGTCGCTACGTGACATGTGTCCTCCGGAAATCACGCTACCTTGCGCTGGGCCGGCGATGTTCGCAGCTTGCCTTGTCGAATGACATCGCCGGCCAACGACACGACCATCAGCGCCGCTGCCCAGATCGCCGGCCAGAGCATCACCGCGAACACCGTCCTCGCGGCAGCAGGCAGCTGAAGGAAGTCGCTCACGCTCGTCACGTCACGTCACCGATCTTCGCTGGTGGCCGTCGCGTAGCGGCCGAGCGCCTGCGGAAAGGCCCTCAATCCCGGCGCCGGAGTCGCGTCTGCGCCGATCGGGTGGCCCAGCAGCTCGCGTGCGGTCTTGCTGTAGATGATCATGTTGAGATCGTCCTCCGGCCTGATGACGACGCCCTTCACGTTGGCGCCGGCAAACAGTCCGCGGCTGCGGGAGTAGGACAGGATTTGCGCCTCGGGGCGCGTGCCCGTTCCAGCCCCGAGGTTGGCGCCCACCGGTCCGGCCGTCGCGCCGACTTCAGCCCCGACCTCGAATTTGTCCTTCATCAACGCTTCCAGGCTCGCGTCGTCCATCAGGAGCAGGACGAAGTCTGTGGACGAGGCGCCGATCTGCGCCCCGACGCTGCCGCCGCGCGCGCGGAAGAAGACCGGCTCGCCCCATGTGTCGCCGATATGGCGGCTGACGACGCCGCGGCCGCCTCCGCCGCCGGCCGCAAAGGCTACTTTGATCACTTGTGGGAATACGGCGATCGCCTTGGCCTGCGCCACCAGGTCCCGCGGGATCGCCTTGTCGGGCACCTGCATGATGCCGTCGAACGCTTTCGCCGCCTTCGCGGACTGCGAGGCGGCGTCTTTCACCTGCTTCTCGCGGGAATCATCCGCGCTCGCCTTCGGCGAACGACCGCCGATGACAAGGATCGCGGCGAGCGCGACCGCGACAACGAGGATGTTCTGTCTTTCGGGCTTCATGTCTCGTCTCTCCATTTCCTACGCGAACACATCCGACACTTTTTTGATTGCCGCGGCGAACATCAGCAGCGCCCAGCCGTAGAGAATCAGATCGAGCCCGACGGCGAACCCGATGAACCAGGTCGCGGACGTCGGCCACTGCATCGCGAGCATCACGCCGAGCGCGACCGATACAACGCCGGACGCCACGCTCCAGCCCCAGCTCGGGAACTGCAGCGCGATCGAGCCGAATGTCTTGAATAGTCCGGCGACGATGAAGTAGAAACTGAGAAGGAGCGTGATGCTCTGCGCGCCTGCGTCCGGATAGAGCACGAGCAGCGCACCCACCACCGTGCGAATGATCCCGTCCAGCAGATACAAGAAGAATCCGCTCCAGGTGCGGACCTGGAACGCATTCACCGTCTGCATGACGCCGGCGACCATCAGCAGCCAGCCGAACAGCACGACCGACGCAATCGTCGCGGTCCCCGTGTAGATTACCGCCGCGGTCCCGACGACCAGGCTCGTGATCCCGGCGAAGATCACCCACCCGCGAACGCTTCCGAAACTGTCACCGCCCGCGAGCGAATTCGCGGTCATCGTCTCTGAGCTCATCACAACCTCTCTTCCGGCTGCCTAGGCAGCCTTGAACCTCGCCTCGATTGCCTGTACCGACTTCTCCAGCTCGGCGATGCGCGACTCGACGTCGCTCTTCGCCTGCTCGTACGTGGTCTCACCCGATGCTTTGAGCTCGCTCACCTTCTGCGCGATCGCCTGCCTCTTGGTCAGCAGCTCCACGATGACTGCGAGCTCGGCTTTCGCCTTGGTCGACTCCGCCTTCGCTTTCAGCGTCTCCAGCTTCGCCTGGGCGATCTTGATCTGCGCGTCGATCCTGTCGTGAATGGCTTTTCTGGCTACGTTCGTCGCGCTCATGGCTATGCTCCTCATTGGATGGTTGTAGCGAGGTTGCGCCGTGCGCGTCACGGCGGCGGCAATCGGCGCAAGCGCGTCGTACAACGGCGATGTGGCGACGATCTCCCCCTTCGCCTTCAGCTCGTTGAACACTTCCTGGCCGACCTGCTGCTCGTCGTCCATGTTGCGATTGTCCGCCGCTCCAACCGCGCTCGCGAACGCAATCGCGGCGAGCGCCGAGACGGTGAGGGCCGTGGCCCACCGTTGATACATCGTGTTGCACATGCCAGTCGCTCCTTGTCAGCGAACGCGACGCCCGGCCTCACGCGGCAGGGCGTCGCTCCCTACTTCCCCACTGTCGTCTACTTGTTGGCGATCTGGTTCGCGATCACCTGGCGGGCGTTCGCCTGGTTCATGTCGCGCTGAACGTCCTTCACCCAGCGATCCTCGAGCACGACGACGATCGCCGAGCTGTCGGGAATCAGCGAGTCCTTCATGCTCTGCACGCTGTCGCGCGGGATGCCGACTGCCTCGCCGCTGAGGAAGCCGACGGCTCCGCCCGCGGTCGCGCCGACCGCGACGCCGATGGGGCCGCCCAGCAGCCCGATCACGCCGCCGACGGCCGCGCCGACGCCGGCATCCGTCTTCCGCTGATCGCGGACGCGGATCTTGCCCTTGAGGTCCTTCGACACGACGGCGTACGCCTCGATGCGCTCGCCTGTTGCGCTCTGGTTCGACCGCATCGTCTTGAACACGTCGGTCGCCGTGTTCTGGCCGTTGTACACCGCGTAGATCAGCGTTTCCGACTTGTCGGCCGCCGCCACGGCGGCGCTCAGCAGGCAGGACGCCGCGATGCCCACGACGCTGAGGACGACACCCTGTACGATTCTCTGCGCTCTCATAGCTGCTCCTTCTTCATCAGTCCGTCGTTCCATGCCGTCTCGTGCCGCTCACCCCTTGAACGAGCCGGCCAGCTTGTCGACCGACGCCTTGAACGTCGCGACGTCCGCGGCAATGTCGGCTTTGGCGCGCGAGCGGTGCTGCTCGCTCGTCGTCTTGAGGTCCTGCACCTTCTGGTCGATGTGCTGCTTCGCGGTGTTCAGGTCCGTGATGACTGCGGCCTGCACCTGCGCCCCCTTACCCTTGGCGGTTGCTGCGAACTGTTCGAGCTTGGCTTTGGCCTCGCGCATCTGCGTGCCGATCGCGTCCTCGAGTGACTGCGCTTTCGTGATAGCCATGTTCGTCACCGTCCCTGAAGCGTGGCCTCGACCTTCGCCCGCTGCTCGTTGCTCAGCGTGGTGCGGAGGATGGTGCCGCCGTAGCCCTTGAACTGCGCCGCGACGAGATCCGGATCCAGGCTCCGCAGGAGCGCGAAGATCGCGGAGTCGCCGGGCTGAACCATCGTGCTCACCCGCTGGACGAAGTCCTCCGAGATGCCGTAGTCCTCTTTCCAGTCCTCCGCGTCGATCGCGCCGGCCGTCGCGCCGAGCGCGACGCCGCCGAGCGATCCGCTGGCCAGCGCCGCCGCCGCCACTGCCGCGCTCGCGCCCGCCGTGAACGGCGCCGCGATGAGGGCGCCGATGAGGCCGCCCAACAGGCCGCCCCACGCCGCGCCTTCGCCAGTCGTCATCTGATAGCTCTGGTCCACGCGCAGCTTGCCGTTGTAGTCGCGGTACACGGCGACCGCGTCATGCAGGTCGACCACCCAGCTGTTGTTCATGTCCTGCAGGGTGTTGAGCACCTCGGATGCCCGGTACATGTCCTTCTTGAATCCCACGACGATCAGTTCTGCCATTGCCTTCTCTCCTTCGTGACTGCTGTTGGTTTACTTCGCTCGCGTCACCGTCGCGAGCACCGCCTCGGTGTAGGTGATGTCGATGTGGTCGCCTGGCTTGACGCCGTCGAGATCCGACGCATGCTCGACGTGCCTGGAGACGGTGCGGCCGTAACGGTCCGTCACTGTAATGGACGGCGCATCTCGATCGACCCCTTTCACCGTGACTCTTTCGGTCAGCTGATGTGACAGCGTCGCACCTGGAAGCGACGCGGTGGTTTCCGACACCGCGACTTCCTCGCTGACCGGCGGCTTGGGGGCGCCGCGTCGTCTGAGTCGATACACGAGCGACTCGTAGTAGGTGATCGTTACGGTGTCGTCGATCCGGAGTTCGTTGAGGCGTGTAAAATCCTGGGGAACGAAGACACGCAGTGTGGATCCGTCGTCACCGCGCAGCACCACGGATCGAGTCTTCAGATCAACTTGACGGATGGTCGCCGTCGTCGTCTCCGTCTGGCCCGGTCTGATAACCGTCGTTTGCGCGATCAGAGGCGACGCGATGACCGCGTAGATCAAACCGATCGTGATGTTTCGAGTGACGCGCATCATCAACGCTTCCCGCCCTCCGCCACTCGTCGGTGCAATCGATGCACCGGGGGCGCGATCGAGTCGACGATGAAAATCGTTAACGAATGCGCGAAGGGACGCGCGGACGGCAGCGGACGCGACTGCCAGCCCGCTGGCAGCCGCCAGCCCATTCACACCCCGATGATCGGGAGGGCTCAGAACATGTCGAGCACCGTGGGAGCTTATCTTGCAGCCGAGGTCACTCTATGGATCTGACGCTGAGCGACGACGACGTGCGAACGCTGCGAGGGTTGCTGCACGACTATTTGCCGGAGCTGACATTCGAAGCGGCCCGCACTGATGGGGCGGAACTCCGCCATCTCCTCGTTAAACGCCAGACGTTGTGTGAACGGCTCCTCGACGAGCTTCGCGGAGCATCGATACATCATGCCTGACGCCCTGCGCTTTGAAACCGAGCCCGGTTCCGCCCATCCGCTCGGAACGACGATGTATGCCGACGGTGTCAACTTCTCGCTCTTTTCGGAAGCCGCGACCGAGGTGGCGCTCCTCCTGTTCGATGGCGCGTCGGCGATCGAACCCGCTCAAGTCGTTCGACTGGACCCATTTCAAAACAAGACCTTCCATTTTTGGCACGTGTTCGTTCGCGGGTGTCGGCCGGGGATCTACTATGCCTTTCGCGTCGATGGACCGGCGAATCCCGCGGCGGGCCACCGATTCAATCCGAACAAAGTGCTCATCGGCCCCTATGCGAGGGGCATTTCCAAGAGCCTGTGGAAGCGCGCCGATGCCGTGGGTCCTCACGATAACCTCGCCACGTCGATGCGCTGCGCTCTCGGCGATCCCTCGAACTACGACTGGGAAGGCGACCGGCTGCTCAAGCGGCCGTTCCACGAGTCCGTCATCTACGAAGTGCACGTCGGCGGCTTCACGCGCTCGCCGAGTTCCGGGGTCAGACAGCCCGGCACATTCGCCGGAATGATCGAGAAGATCCCGTATCTCCAAGCGCTCGGCATTACGGCGGTCGAACTGCTGCCGGTCTGCGAGTTCGACGACTCCGATCTCGCGCTCAATGCGATTGGCGAGATCGTTCGCAACTACTGGGGCTACGCGACGGTGGGATTCTTCAGCCCGCACTCGGGCTACTGTGTCGACCGTGATGCGGTGTCGCACATGAACGAGTTTCGCGACCTGGTGAAGGCGCTTCACAAGGCGGGCATCGAGGTGATCCTCGATGTCGTCTTCAATCACACGGACGAGGGAAACGAACTTGGACCCACGCACTCGTTTCGAGGCATCGATAACCGCACGTTCTATCTCCTCGACCCGAACAATCCCGCCGTGTATCTGAACTACAGCGGCGCCGGCAACACCGTCAATGCGAATCACCCGCTCCCGCAGAAGTTCATCGTCGATTGCCTGCGCCATTGGGTGCAGGAGATGCACGTCGACGGTTTTCGGTTCGACGAAGGCGCGATCCTCGCGCGCGGAGAAGACGGCACGCCGCTCGTCCATCCTCCGGTCATCTGGCAGATCGAGCTCGAAGATGCGCTCGCCGACACGAAGCTGATCGCGGAGGCCTGGGACGCGGCCGGTCTCTATCAGGTCGGGCATTTTCCGGGCGACCGCTGGGCCGAGTGGAACGGCCGCTATCGAGACGATGTTCGGAGGTTCGTGAAAGGCGATCCGGGCCTGACGGGCGCCATCGCGTCGCGACTCGGCGGCAGCGCCGATGTGTACCAGGCGCGCGGCCAGTCGCCCGAGAACAGCATCAACTTCGTGACGGTCCACGATGGCTTCACCCTCAACGACCTGGTCTCGTACAACGACAAGCACAACGAGGCGAACGGCGAAGGCAATCGTGACGGCATCAACGAGAACCTGAGCTGGAACTGCGGCAGCGAGGGGCCTACGAGCAATCCGGAGATCGCGGAGCTCCGAACGCGCCAGATCAAGAACTTCGTGACCATCCTGATGGTGTCGCGCGGCGTGCCGATGCTGCTCGGCGGCGACGAGATGCGTCGCACGCAGGGCGGGAACAACAATGCGTACAACCAGGACAACGCCACCAGTTGGTTCGATTGGACGATGGCCGGCACGAACCAGGACGTGTTGCGGTACGTGCAACGAATGATCGCGTTCCGGAGGGCGCATCCTGCCCTTCGACGGCCGCACTTCTACCGGGGTGAAGTCAACGAACGAGGCTTGGCCGACATTACGTGGCACGGAACAAAATTAGGAAGCCCGGGCTTTGACGATCCGGAGGGACGAGCGCTGGCCTGCACGATCGCCGGTTTTGGTCGTGATGCGGACGTGCACGTCATGATGAACATGTTCTGGGAGCCGCTCGCCTTCGAAGTCCCCATCGATCCCCAACGCGCCTGGCACATCGCCGTCGACACCTTCCTGCCCCGCCCCCTCGACATCCCCGATGAGAGCCAGCGTCCGCCGTTCAATCGTTCTCTCTGCACGGTCCAGGGTAGAAGCATCGTGATACTTGTCGGTACCGTGTGATCGCCGACACGTTGGCACGTGCGAGCGGGTTCAATCGATTGAGAATCAAACCCTTATCGCCAGAAGTCGCGCGCCATCACCAACTTGAAATCACGCGTTAAGAGAGTTGATGAACCCCACCATCTGCGACACTGCGTACTTCGGGGGGATCGCGATCATCATGTGGACGCGGTCGGACAGCAGGTGCGCCCTCCTCGATGCGACTCTCCTTCTGCGTCGCCAGCTTGCGGAAGACCTCACCCAAGTGCTGGCGCAGCTGCCCGTACAGCGTCTTGCGCCGGCATTTCGGGATAAACACCACGTGGTATTTGCACTCCCAGACCGAGTGGCTCAGACTCTCGAATGTGTCCATCGGAACACTTGCTTTCGTGTGCTTGGCGGCTCACGAGGGAAGTCTCTACGGTGGACACACTCCAGAAAACGTCAAACTGCTACCGCCTCCCCGGCACAGCCGGGGGGCCTCCCTACGGGCTAGCGCGCTCCTCACGCCGATGAACACACTCCAGGCGCGCAGGCGACGACCATCTTGCCGGTGAGCGCGACCATCGCATTGCATGAAGCCAACGACGGCCGTCGTCAGTCGAAGAATGGCAGGCCGCCAGACGCCACAGCGTGTTCAGACCGCCGTGCACGGTCGCTCGCCTGCAGCATCAGCGCGCCAACGACCGATTGATGAGCGGGCGTCTGACTTGGAGGCCCAAATACAGGCGGAGGTGCAGGCGGTCCTCGGGCAAACCGCTTATGCCGTTTCCGACCGCAACAAGCAGGACCGTGTGACGTGTGATCTTCTGGCGTCCGCCGATATTGACGACGAACTCAGGCGACGATTTGAGTTGAATCCGCTGTCCGACTCCATAGTTGACATCGGCGAGCGGCGCTTCTAACCGCCGTTGAGGCTGCGACCTCTCAAAGAGGCTTGCGAGATTGATTTCCCAATGACCCGGACCGGGTGTGTCCGGATCGTCGGTGATGAGAGGCGGCCCGCCCTGTGCCAGTGCTCCAGCAGGGACCATCAGGCAAATGAGAGCGATGCTCATCCCTGAACTGGTCATTCGATGCGCGGTCAGCGGCGGCCTGAGGTTGCTACGGCGCGTTCGCCTTTGACGCTGTAGGGGTTGCCGTTCAGCGCCGTGGAGATGTCGCGGATGGCCTTCTGGGCGCGAACGCTATTGCCCGCGTCGTCGAGAGGGGGCGATACGACCGCGATGCCGAAGTTGCCTGGCGACACGGCGATGATGCCGCCGCCGACTCCGCTTTTCGCTGGCAGTCCCGTGTGATAGAGCCACTTGCCCGAGTCGTCGTACAGGCCCGCGGTGGCCATGACGGCGAGCACGTACGGAACGTTCGCGGCGCTCAGCACCTGCTTGCCGGTCAGCGGATTTTTCCCGCCGAACGCGAGCGTCGCCGCCATCGCCGCCAGATCCTTCGCGTTGACGCCAACGGAGCACTGGCGGGTGTAGAGATCGGTCGCTTGCGCCGGATTGCTCTTGATGTACTCGTAGGCGTACATCAGCATGCCGATCGCCTGGTTGCGCTGGTTGGTGTCGGATTCGGACTTGTAGACGTCCGACAGCACCGACAGCGGGCGGCCGGCGAAGTCGCTATAGGTACCGATGATCTTCGCCCACACCTCGTCGGCAGAATCCCCCTTCACCATGCTGGTCGCGGTAATCGCGCCGGGATTGACGAGCGGATTGATCTCCGGCCCGCCGAGCAGCTTCTTGGCGAACTCGACCGACACGATCGAGTTGAATCGCATGCCGGTCGCATCAACGCCGATGTTTTTCTCGATGGCGTCCGGCCCCTGGTCCTGAATGACGCGCGCCATCGTGAAGACCTTCGAGATGGACTGAATCGAGACCTCGCTTCCAACCTCGCCTGCCGTGAACACCTTGCCGTCGCCTGTGACGATCGCGATGCCGAACAGATTTGGATCGACCTTGGCGAGCGCCGGAATATAGTCCGCGTTCTTGCCTTCCTGTAGCGTTCGATACTTGGCGTACGCGGCGTTCACCGCGGTCTGGATGTTGCCCTGCGCGTGGAGCGACAGCGCCAACGCGGCCGACGCGGAAATGGCGACGAGCGCAGCGCTCGCCTGTCGCAGACGTCGATGACCCCTCATGTTTCACCCTCCTATGAATCTTTGCGGCAACGCTGTACTTGAACCAACACTGGACGCGGAAGTCGTCCTCGTGGGCTCATCGTGTGTTCTCCTTGATGTTGGCTCTTTCCCACGCCCTGACCTTGCGCCTGGCTTCGTCGAAGAGGCGCAGATAGTTGCCCTTCCGCACCTTCTCGCTGGTCTCTGGTGCCAGCCGCGCGAAGAGCGGTTCGTAGAGGCGGTACACCGTCAAGTACGCCTCTTGAGTGGCGGGCGCGACTTCGTCCGTGCCGAAGAGGAATCGATCCGGATGCCGGTTGATGAGGGCGGCGGTCGCCGCGATCGTGTCAGGCGATGCCACGATGTACTTCGCCGTCTCGTCCCACGAGATGTCGACGAAGACGTGGCCGGACGCGGGGTCGGAAAGCGCCCGATCGACAAGGGCGAGCTGGTTCTTCAACGGGCGCACGACGCGTCCAACGCCGCCATGCGCCCAGATGATGGTCGTCCTCGGGTGACGCCGGAACAGCGCGCGCAGTTGCTCGAGCTGATACGGCTCTTGATCGGGTTTCGGGAACGGCGCGTCGATGTCGTTGTGCATCAGCGCGACGAGCCCGACCTCTCCCGCGAAGTCGAGCAGCCGATCGAGCGCGCGGTTCGTCAGGCTCGCCGTCTCGCCGGCGATCTTCGCCGACACGAATTCCTTGTGGATGGTGAACTCGCCGATGCCCGAGAACACGCCCGGAAACGTCGTGAGCACACGGCGCACGTGGTCCGCCGCGTACATGTCGGTCGGGTTGAAGCCGGTGATCATCGGATCGAAACGCGCCTGCTCGGCGGGGGGCAGCGAGCGGTAGGCCGTGGCGATGAAGGCGTCGGTGAACGAGTAGTAATAGAGCGGCGCGTCGGTTTGCAGGTAGTACGTCGGCGCGAAGTCGCCCGTGTTGCCGTACGACCACTGCTGCTGCAGCGGAATCCCGAACAGCGCGGCGCGGCCGACCTTGGTGCCCATAAGCCGGAGGAAATCGTGGATGTTCGTTCCCTGCTGCACGTAGTTCGTGAGGTGGACATGGATGTCGTTCACTTCGAAGGCGTCCGACGCCACAGGTGCTGCGCGGCCGGCGGCCCTGCCAATCGCGTATGACACCAGGGCGAGCGTCAGCCAGCACGCGAGCAGTGGAGCGCCGCGACCCATCAGAAGTTCATCTCCAGGTTGATGTGCAGCAGGTTTCCGTTGCCGCCGACGGGATACGGAACGGCCGTGTACCCGACTGGACAGTGCCGCAGGTACATCCACTCGCCATTGACGCGCAGTCCGCGCTCGTGCCTGAAGTGCCAGTTCACCCCGGCTCGCAGCTCCGACGCGTTGCCGTAGCCGCCGAAGATCTGCGACCCGCTCAGATACGCCTGCAGCGTCTTCGGCACCACCATCGCCGACGACTGGATTTGATAGCCTTCGTCTGCAATCGCGGCGATGCCGCTGGTATCGGTCCCGGCGAAGTTGGTCAGCCACCGGCGGTAGTACTCGCCCTCGAGCGAGAGCCCGCGGTACTTGATTCCGGCGTCGAGGCTCATCATTCGGTAATTCACAAGGTCGACGGTGATGCCCGGTCCGAACAGATTCGGCGTGAAGATCACGCTCCCGTCGGTCAGGCGGATCTGACTGTTCTCGATCGCGTTCGTTCCTGGCTGACTCTGTTTGTCCTCGAGGCTGTGCGTGTAGTGGGCGCCGAATCTGGTGGCAACTTTCTGGTGATCGTCGAAGTCGCCGAACGTGCCGTAGAGGCCGAACTCTCCCGTCGAAGGCAGCCACTGGACCATGTACGACTGGGTGTCGAACCTGTTGTCGAGTTGCGTCGCGCTCACGCCGAGGATGCTCAGATTGTTCGCGAGCATCGCCATGTACTTGACCGTCGTCGAGAGCTCGCCTTTGAGCCACACCCCGTCGGTATAAGACCCTCTGAAGAACTCGTCGGCAATCAAGCGATCGTCGATGCCAAGCCAGTAGGGGAATTGCCCCTCCGTGCTTCGCACGGACGGCAGCGACGTAATGCCGGCGCCGAACGTCACGAACCGGTTGAACGTGTAACTGAGGTTGCCCGCGCCCACGACTTGGGCCGGATCGCCCTGCGACGGGTTCGACGACCACACGTACAGGTAGTAGCGAAACTTCGGTGTGAGAAACCACCCGGAGAACGGCGCAAAGAACTTCTGGAGTTGGACGTCCTGACGCAGCTGCACCGTGTGCGTGTTGCCGAAGTGATCGACGTAGGTCGGATCCAGGCTTCTCTGGTTCAGATACCGCGCGTAGCTGAAGAGTCGAAAATAGATTTCGCCCTCGTTGCCGTCATACAGCAGAAACCCGAGGTTCGGGACGTGCTGCAGCGGCGCCTTCTTCTCAGGCTGCTGTTGTGCGGCCTGACCCGCGACGAATTCGCCGGCGCAGCCGTCCGACACCCAGATACCGGTGTCGTCGTAGCCCCACGTCTTGCCAAGGAGGCACGGTGCGGCGCCAGTGGACTTGACGAGCGCAACGCCGGCCGACGTGTTGACGGGACAGTGTTCTCGCTCGCCGGGTTGCGATGCGCAGGAGATGCGCCCTTGCTCGGACGGAACCGGCGTGCCCAGCGCCAGGGCTGGTGCAATCGTCAGCACGACGAGCGCGCTCGCAGCAGCGGAGACGCGCCAGCAGCACGTCGAGTGTCGGAGATCCACCGAGATCCGAGGATGAGCAAACGGAGGGCCGGCGGCGCGCGCGATTGGAGGGCGGTGGCGAGGCCGAGATCTGACGAATCGCAGTGACCGATCACGACATGCGGTGAGGTGACTGCGCTATCTGAACGTCACGCCCGCCGAGACTCGCCAATACCCGACCCTGCCAGGATCGACGTCGACGCCCGAGCCGCGATCGGTGTCCTGCAGCGACCGCAGATATCGCACGTCGCCGCGCAGACCCACGTGTTGATTGAAGAACCCCATCATGCCGGCGCCGATGTCATACCCGAACGAGTTGTTCGTCCGTGATACGTCGGCGAGCGCGTCTCTCTCGATGTGCGTGCGCATCAAGCCGATGCCGCCCGACACGAAAGGGCGCACGCCGGCGCCGTGCGTCCCGCCGATCGGCACGCCGAGAATGAAGTTGCCCATCGCGGTGATGGCGTTGTCGGTGCCGAGCTCGGTGCGCGGCCCGACGAAATCCGGCGAGTACCCGAATTCACCCTCGAAACCGAAGACGCCCGCGCCCATGTATCCGGCCGTCGCGCCGAACGCGCGACGGCCTTCGTCGGTCTGGCTTGCGATGCTGAACCCGAGCCAGGGCGTGACGTAACCGTCGGCTCGCGCCGGAGCCGGAAGCAGGACGGCGGCGACGGCGCAGAGCAGACATGCCTTCATATGAGGCCGACGAGGTGCAAGCGATGCGCCACACGCCGGGTGGAATGCGTGTTGCTCGATCCCGAAGTGCGTCCGCCAGGTCACGGAGGACGTTATGCGCACTCACCCCGGCACGTGGATCGGTCCGTTGCTCGTTGGATCGCTGCTGCTGCCTGCGCCGCTCAGAGCCGGCGGGCAGGTGCCGATTCACGGCGTCACGGGCACGATGGCGCTTCCCGCCAACGTCGACAGGTTCTATTCGGGCATGAACAAGATCCTCGTGAGTACCGACGACGCCATTCACGTCGTTCACAAGACGAGAAGCACGAAGGACAACGGCAGCGCCGCATCGCTCGACGGCCTGCAGCCGGGCACGCCGGTCGTCGTGCAGTACGCCGTCAGGGGCATCGCAACGTCCGCTGACGCGACGTCCAACGAAAGCACCGTGACCAGCGTCGATCGCGACAGGAAACGAATCACGATCGCGTCCCGAAACGGTGACACCGAAACGCTTCGCGTCGCGAAGCGCGGACCGTTTTCAGAAGACCATCCGCGAAGCCGCGTGGTCGTGTACCACACGGACGCGTCAGGCCGAAGGGTTGCGAACTATTTCAAGCCGGTCGCACGATAGAGGTGCCCGCATCGAGACTTCTTGTTACGACACTCGGCCGTTGCGCGGACACTTGTCCCACGATTTTCTGCCGCGCACGTGGTCGACCATGCACTTTCGCGTGCGCCGCGACGAGGAGCGGTCGATAGAGGAACAGGTCCGCGACTCCGACCAGCATGAGGCGGATTAGCTCCCGCAGCGGGTAGCTGTGCCCTGCCTGTTCGTTCATCAGCAGCCCCACGTTGTGCACGCGGAACGTGAACTCGATGTCCTCGCAGGTGAACTCGGGCGAGAACCCGCCGGCCTCGACGAACCCATCACAGGGTGTGGTCACTCCTTGACGGCGCGCTGTGAGGACGGCTGGTCGTACGACTGGTTTACCGATGCACGACAGTTGGCAAATCGTCTGCAACGGCGTGACGCGGTGGAGTCCGACAACGGGATCAATTGGCGTGAGGTCGTCTCCCGGCCGCTGCGCGGCGACACATCCTGGCCGCTCTCGTCAGAGGTCAGGCTCGAAGTCGCAGGCGCGTCGGCCCGCGGGAAGGTCCAGCCGTACAACACGGATCACTATCTCGCGATCCGTCTCGGCCGGCTTCAGGAGACGCTGATCTCCAGCCTCTCCGATGCTGATCTTCCGCCGCGCTTCGAAGAGTACGGCTACGCGATGCTCGTGGCTGATGGTCTCGGCTCGGGTGCCGAAGGGGCGCGCGCGAGCCGCGTCGCGTTGAGCGCCCTCGCCCACCTGGCCATCCGGTATGGCAAGTGGAACGTGCGCGTCACACAGGAGAACACGGTCGACATCGTCGAACAAGGCGACTTCTTTTGCCGTCGCGCCAACGACGCGGTGACGGAAGCGAAGCGCGCCCACTCTCGATTGGCTGACATCGCCACGAGCCTCACGACCGTGTACATCGCGGGCGATGACCTGTTCTTTGCGCACGTCGGCCACTCGAGAGCGTTTCTCTTCCGCGCCGGCGCCTTGACGCAGCTGACCGTCGACGACACGCTGGAGGAGTTACGGCTCAGAACGCCCGGACCGACGTCTCTCGATCAGGGCAAGCGGGACTTGACGCATGTCGTGACGCAGACGATCGGTGGAGCTGCGGAAGGCCCCTACGCGGCGATCGAGCACTTTCACCTGTTCCCGGGCGATCGGGTGCTTTTGTGCACGAATGGGCTGACCGACGCGGTGAGCAGCGAGGAGATCGCCGATGTCCTCACACTCCAGCGCCACCCAGGCGATGACTGCCGGCGATTGATCGATCTCGCGCTCGAAAAGGGCGGCCCCGATAACGTGACGGTCATCGTGGCCAACTACTGGCTCCCTTCATTCACCGTGGAATCCGATGCGATCGCGGACAGCGCCAATATCCAACCCGGCGCCGATTCGCCAGCGAGGCTGTAACGGTCGCGGCTGCGAGGACTGGGCATTCAGGAGTGGCCGTAGACCGCAACACCCACGAGACCTCCGGCCATGACGATGACTGCCGGGTTGATGCTGCCGCGGAGGACAACCGCGAATGCGATGGCAGCGATGGCTGTTAGGCGGAAGTCCGGCGTATCGACGAACAGAATCTCTCTGACGCCAGGCCGGCGATTGCCGTCCGCGTCTGCATCGAACTGAACACCAACATCCTTCGCCGTTCGCCTGACCAACTTGCCGAACTCGCGAAAGGCCTTCACTGACGTGAAGCGATCCGGCTGCAGCGTGATCTTGGATTGCACATACCGCAGCTCGTCGAACGGCCGGCCGTCGGCGTACAGCCTGTCGGTGCACACGGCCACCTATTGCTCCGCCACGGGTGACCAGAACCGGTCCGGATTGAAGACATTCATCCTCTGGAATTCAGCGAGCGTCGCCGGCCCCAGGTCCCTCTCGTATACGACGCCGTCCTGGCTGACGATGAAGGTTTTCACGCCCGTCACGCGGTACTCGGCCGGCGCCGCCACGAGCGCGAAGCCGCCGATCATCACGTCCTTGACGACATAATCCATGGCGCCGAGCGGCGCGGCGGGCCCCTGGCCTGCCAGCACCTTGAAAAAGTAGCCGTGATACGGCTCCGCACGGCTCGTGTAGCCCTGCTCGATTGCGCGGGCTATCGCCTCACCGACGGGGCCGTCCCAGGCGCCGTCCGCGTTCCGCCAGGCGAGGCCGTCCTGCGTCCCGGGCGTGCTGACGATGCGTCGCGCGTACTGGTTCACGTCGTACCCGTCGCGCACCTGGAGCGCGTACTCATGCTGCGCCTCCACGTAGCCGCGGCAGATGCGAATGGCGTCCAGCTCGTTGCCGCCGATGCGGCGGCGGAGCAGTTCCTGGCGCCCGTCTTTGCCGTCGAACGACCATCGGCCGCCGCGCTTCACGATCGGCACGGGGAACGGCCATTCCTCGTCGCCGACGACGAGGAACGCGCGGTTTGCATCGTTCGTGTTCACCGAGATGCGGTGCCTCTCCCGTGCTTTCGCCGCGAACTCGGCTGCCCGCCGGCGGTCCTGCGCGTATTCCCCCGACAGCACGACGTCGCCGTCCTTCGGGCCGAACATCTCCTCGATCGCCTGCACATCGAACTTCTCAGCGGCGTCGATCAGCATGTCGGCGGCCTGCTGCGGCGTGTCGAAGCTTCTGACGCTGGCGACGGTCGTGGCTCGTGACGTCCTCGGCGTCGATTGCGGCGCGGCGATCAGAACCGCAGTCATCCACAGGCATGTCGCGATCATCGTCACTTTCATCGGCGTCGACCTCCACCTCCGCCGCTTCGGTGTCCACCGCCGCCCCG
>Ga0137397_10001376_pt1 | contig 16985 bp, 18 predicted proteins | sample czorhiz116metaG_FD_106658 | JGI IMG/M metagenome (GOLD analysis project Ga0137397, IMG submission 106658) | Vadose zone soil microbial communities from Angelo Coast Range Reserve, California, USA - czorhiz1.16 metaG | ecosystem: Environmental > Terrestrial > Soil > Vadose zone | place: USA... | reverse complement strand
GCGCACCGCGGCTTCATGATCGGCACCTTCATCGGCCTCGCTGCCGCGGGGCTGGGCGCGCTGGCGCCGGGGCGGGCGCTCTACCGCCTCTTCGTCCCCTTGTTCTTACCCTTCTTCGCGTAGGGGTTGCGCCCGGTGCGGAACTCGATCGCGAGCGGCGTGCCGACGAGCTCGAAGGCGTCGCGGAAGTAACCCTGGAGGTAGCGCTTGTAGGTCTCCGGCACGCGGTCGAGCGAGTTGCCGTGGATGATGATGCGAGGCGGGTTGACGCCGCCCTGGTGCGCATAGCGCAGCTTTGGGCGGATGAGCCCCGTCTTCGGCGGTGACTGGCGCTCCACGGCGGCGATCATGGCGCGGGTCAGCTTCGGCGTGGAGAGCCGCGCCATGGCGGCCGCATGCGCGATGTCGACGGAGCGCATCAGCGGGCCCAGGCCCTTGCCTTCGCGGGCCGAGATGAAGTGCGACTCGGCGAAACCGAGGAAGCCGAGCTTCCAGGCGAGTTCGCTCTTCACGCGCGCGCGCGCCTCCTTGTCGGCGGCATCCCACTTGTTGACCGCGAGCACAACCGCGCGGCCGCGCTCGAGGATGTAGCCCGCGACATGCGCGTCCTGCTCGGTGATGCCTTCGGCCGCGTCGATGAGGAGGATGGCGACGTTCGCCGCCTCGATCGCCTGCAGCGCCTTGACGATGGAGAAGAACTCGGGCGGCGTGCCGGTCTTGCCGCGGCGCCGCACCCCGGCCGTGTCGATCAGGGTGTAGCGGCGCCCGGCGCGCTCGAACGGCACCTCGATCGGATCGCGCGTCGTGCCCGGCTGATCGAAGGTGACGACCCGCTCCTCGCCGACGAGCGCGTTGATCAGCGTCGACTTGCCGACGTTCGGCCGGCCGACAATGGCGACGCGCGCGTGGCGCTCGCGCTCCTCGTCGCGCTCTTCATCTTCTGGAAACGGCGCCAGCGCCGCCTCCAGCAGCTCGCGCACGCCCTCGCCGTGCGCGGCCGAGATCGCCGCCGGCGTGCCGATGCCGAGCTCGTGGAATTCCGCGACCGCCGTATCCGACTGCATGCCCTCGGTCTTGTTGACGGCGAGCCAGACGTGCATGTGCCGCCGCAGCCGCTCGGCGATGTCGCGGTCGCCGGGTGCCAGCCCGGCGCGGCCGTCGACCACGAAGATCACGGCGTCGGCCTCTGCGATCGCCTGCTCCGCCTGCCGCGCCATCTGTACCGGCAGGCCTTCGTGCGCGCGCGGCTCGAAGCCGCCGGTATCGATGGCGATGAAGCCGCGGCCGCCCGCATGCCCCTCGCCGTAGTGGCGGTCGCGCGTCACGCCGGGCAGGTCGTGCACGATCGCGTCGCGGCTGCGGGTGAGGCGGTTAAAGAGGGTCGACTTGCCGACGTTCGGGCGGCCGACCAGCGCGAGCACCGGCTTCACAGCGCCGCTTCACAGCCCGATGGCATGCAATGCGCCGGCTTGCGTCTGCACCAGGAGCCCGCCCGGAATCGGCCGCGGTGCCGCGCGCACCGGGCCGGCGCCGGTCGCGTAGCGCCCGACGAAATCGCCGGTCTCGCGCGCAAGGAGGTGCACGTAGCCCTCGAGGTCGCCGACGGCGACGAGCTCGCCGAAAGGCACCGGGCGCGAGAGCTGGCGGTGCGCGAGCTTGTCCTGCTTCCAGACCGAGCGGCCGTTGGAGCGATCGAAGGCCTGCACCGAGCCGCGCGCGTCGCTCACGAAGGCGTAGCGCGCATCGAGGCTCACGCCGGTGAGCGAGGAGATGTCGCGCGCCCAGACCTGGCGCCCGTTCGCCATCTCGTAGCAGCCGACGCGCCCCTGGTACGTCGCCGCGCAGACTTCGCGCCCCTGCACCGCGGGATCGCCGACGATGTCGGTGACGCGCTCGAGCTCGGTGCCGCCCTTCGGCAGCGCCACCGTCGCCTCCCAGCGCACGCCGCCGTTCGACAGCGCGATGGCGGCGAGCTTGCCGCCGGCGAAGCCCGCATAGGCGGTGTCGCCGTCGATGGTGATGCCGGCCGGCGCGCGGATGATGAGCGACGCGGGCGCGCGCTGGTAGATCCAGCGGCGCTTGCCGTCCTGCGCGCCGAAGGCGAACACGCGGTTGTCGATGCTGCGCACGAGCACCAGGTCGCCGCCGATCGCGGGCGGGGCGATGACCTCGCTCGAGGCGCGAGCCTTCCAGCGCTCCTTGCCGTTCTCGGCGTCGAGCGCAATGACCTCGCCATCCTCGTTCGCCACGGCGACGGTGCGGTCGTCGGCGCCGACGCCGCCCGAGAGCCGCGCGCCGGCCGATACGCTCCAGACCTGGCGGCCGCTCGCCGCGTCGAAGCGCGTCACGGTGCCGTCGCGCGCCGCGGTGTAGAGCGCGCCTTCGGCGAGCGCCGGCGCGAACGCGAAGCGCTCGCCGTCGCCGGCGCTGGCCGACCAGAGCACGCGCAGCGGCTGCGCGTGCTCGAGCCGCGTCAGCTCTGCCGGCTTTGGCCCGGTATCGGTCGAACAGGCGCAGACGGCCAAGGCCAGCGCAGCGGCCGCGTGGCGCGCGTTCATCCTCCCGAATCTCATCCTCCGAGCGCCTCCAACCGCATGCGCACGCTCTCGCGGAACGCGCTGTTCGCCTGGCCCGACTTCTCGAGCGCGACGCGGTAGGCGGCGCGCGCCGGCTCGGGCTGGTTCTTGGCCACCAGGACGTCGCCCTTCAAGGCAGCGTACTCCGCGTCGAAGGCGGCGCCATGCTTCTCCTCCAGGAGCTTCAGCGCCTCGTCGTACGCCTTCTCGTCCATCAGCACCGCGGCGAGGCGCAGGCGCGCGAGATCGCGGAACTCCTCCGTGCGGCCGTGCTCCAGTACCCACTGCAGCTGTGCCTTCGCGCTCTTCAGGTCGTTGCGGTCAAAGTAGAAGCGCGCCGCGGTGAGCGCGCCCATCGACGCGTAGAGCGCGCGCGGATAGTTCTCGAGCAGCGCGCCGCTCGCGTCGCGCAGCGCCTTGGCGTCGCCGGCCTGCGCCGCGCGCGCCACCGTGTCGAAGAGCGCGCCGGCCTGCGCCGCCTGGCTGCGATCGTACCAGCGCCAGGCCTGCCAGCCGGCGAAGGCGACCGCCGCCGCGGTGATCGCCGCGGTGATGAGCGAGCCGTACTGCTGCCACCACGCCGTCAGTTCGGCGACCTGTTCCTGTTCTTCGAGATCGAGGGCCATCAGTGAGCCTTGGAATTGAGCATCTGTTTGACACGCGCGGCGGCCTGGTCGAGCGGCACGTCGGACTCCAGCTGCGACGACAAGTCCTTCAGCTTGACTGTACCGCGGCCGAACTCGTCCGGCCCGGCGGTGACGGCGACGCGGAAGCCCTTGCGGTTGGCGTATTCGAACTGCTTGCCGATCTTAGCGCGCTCCAGGTACACCTCGGTGTTGATGTCCTGCGCCCGCAGGCTCGCCGCGATGCGCAGGTAGCGCTCGAGCGACTCGGGGTCCAGCGTCGTCACCAGTACCTCGGCCGGCGTGCGCGCCAATGGTTTCAGCAGGTTGGCTTCCTTCAGCCGCGCGAAGAGCCGCGAGAGGCCGATCGAGATGCCGACGCCCGGCAGCCTGGTGCTGGTGAAATAGCTCGCCAGGTCGTCATAGCGGCCGCCCGAGCAGATGCTGCCGATGTCGGGGTGCGCGCTCAGCGTGGTCTCGTAGATCGTGCCGGTGTAGTAGTCGAGGCCGCGCACCACGCTCAGGTCGATGGCGAACGCGCTGTCGGGCACGCCGAAGAGGCGGATCGCGTCCACCATCTTGCGCAGCTCGTCCACGCCCTGGGTGTACGTCTCGTTGCGGTAGGCGCGCTCGGCAAGAAGCGCCAACGTCTCGTTCGTCTCACGCTTCGCGCCGATGACGCCGTAGAGCTCGCGCGCCGCCTTGGCGGCGAGGCCCTGCGCTTCCAGCTCGGCGAGGATCGTGCGCTCGTCCTCCTTGTCGATCTTGTCGAGGGCACGCAGCACCTCGGCCGAGCGGTCCTCCGGCACGTCGAAATGCCGCAGGATGCCTTTCAGCACCTTGCGGTTGTTGATCCGGATGCGGAAGGCGCCGATCGCCATCTCCTCGAAGACGGCGTAGATCACGCTCGGGATCTCGGCCTCGAACAGGGTGCTCAGGCTCTCGCGGCCGATGATGTCGATGTCGCACTGGTAGAACTCGCGGAAGCGCCCGCGCTTCACCTGCGGATTCTCGCCGCGCCAGACGCGCTGGATCTGGTAGCGCCGGAAGGGAAAGGCGAGCTCGCGCTCGCGCATGGCGACATAGCGCGCGAGCGGCACGGTGAGGTCGAAGCGCAGCGCGCCCTTGGTGGCCGCCTCGTCGTCGTCCTGGGCGGCGAGGCGCGAGAGCGCATAGATCTCCTTCTCGGTGCCGCCCTTGGAGGTCAGCACCTCGATGCGCTCGGCCGAGGGCGTCTCGATCGGCAGGAAGCCGAAGCGCTCGAAATTACGGCGAATCAGATCGACCAGCGCGTTGAACTGCAGCTGGTCCTGCGGCAGGAACTCCTGATCGAAGCCCTTCAGGAGGGCGGGACGAACTTTTTTCATGCGAGCGGCGTCAGGCGGCCTTGGCGCCGTACTTTTCGCGCACGTACTCCTCGACAATCGCCTGGAATTCCTCGGCGATGCGCTCGCCCTTGAGCGTCACGGTCTTTTTGCCGTCGACATAGACCGGCGCCACGGGCACCTCGTTGGTCCCGGGCAGGCTGATGCCGATGTTCGCATGCTTCGACTCGCCCGGGCCGTTCACGACGCAGCCCATCACGGCCACGCGCATGCTTTCGGCTCCCGGATACGCGGCGCGCCACGCCGGCATCTGCTCGCGCAGGTAGGTCTCGATCTTCTGCGCCAGCTCCTGGAAGTAAGTGCTGGTCGTGCGGCCGCAGCCGGGACAGGCGCTGACCATCGGCGTGAAGGCGCGCAGCCCCATCGTCTGCAGGAGCTCCTGCGCCACCTGCACCTCGCGGCTGCGGCTGCCGCCGGGCTCGGGCGTGAGCGAGACGCGGATCGTGTCGCCGATGCCTTCCTGCAGCAGCACGCCCATGGCGGCTGCCGAGGCGACGATGCCCTTCGAACCCATCCCGGCTTCCGTGAGCCCGAGGTGCAGCGCGTAGTCGCAGCGCTCGGCGAGCGCGCGGTAGACCGCGATCAGGTCCTGCACCTGGCTCATCTTGCAGGAGATGACGATGCGCTCCGCGGCCAGGCCCCACTCCTCGGCCTGCCGCGCCGAGTCGAGCGCGGAGCGGATGACGGCCTCGCGCATCACCTCGTCGGCGGCGAGCGGCTCGGGCTGGCGCGCGTTCTCGTCCATCATGCGCGCGAGCAGCTCGGGGTCGAGGCTGCCCCAGTTGACGCCGATGCGCACGGGCTTGTCGTACTTGAGCGCGCACTCGATCATCGTGGCGAACTGCTCGTCGCGCTTCGCGCCCTTGCCGACGTTGCCCGGGTTGATGCGGTACTTGGCGAGCGCCCGCGCGCAATCGGGAAACTGCGCCAGCAGCCTGTGCCCGTTGAAGTGAAAGTCGCCCACCAGCGGCACGCGGCAGCCGATGAGGTCCAGCCGCTCGCGGATGCGCGCTACCTGCGCCGCCGCCTCGGGCGAGTTCACCGTGATGCGCACGAGCTCCGAGCCGGCGCGCGCCAGCTCGGCCACCTGCTCGACCGTGGCGCGCACGTCGGCGGTGTCGGTGTTGGTCATCGACTGGACCACTATTGGCGCGCCGCCGCCAATGACGACGCCGCCGACGCGCACCGGGCGCGACATGCGTCTCTTCATGGCAGCGTGAATCGGGCGATCGCGAGCTTGGTGTGCGGAGCGAGGTCGATCGGGCGGTCGTTGTGCGTGATGCGCACGTGCTGGGCGTTGCCGATGACGAGGGTCAGCGGACCGCGCGCCTGCACCACGCGCTCGCAGCCCTTGGGATTCAGCGACGACACGAGCATGCGCTCGTTCGAGTCCTTCACCTCGATCCACGCCTCTTCCTCGCAGCGGATCACGAGGCGATGCACGCCCGAGGCGATCTTCGCGACCGGCACCGGCGCCTTCGCCACGCTCGGCGCCGGCTCGGTGGTGGCGACCTTCATCACCGCCTCGGTCCGCGGCGGCTCCTCGACGGCCTTCGGCTGCGCGCGCGGCGCGCTCGCCACGGTCGGCGGCGCGGCAGCGGGTTTCGGCGCAGCTACAACCCGCTTTTCAGCCGCGCGTTTCGCAGCGAGCTGCGTTGCGGTGCGATGCTCGCGATACCACTGGTAGGCGACGAGGCTGCCGAGCGCCAGCACCGCAACGGACACGCCGAGATAGACGAAAGTCGAGCGGCGCGCACCGTCGGAGAACGGCACCGGCTGGCTGTAGCGCGCGGCGAGCGTGCCCGCATCGGGCGCCTGGAAGCGGCCGGCAATCGCCTCGACCAGCGGCTCGGGCTCGAGCTTGAGCAGCCTGGCGTAGCTCCGCACCATGCCGCGCACGAAGGTGCCGCCGGGCAGGAGCTCGAAGCGGTCTTGCTCGAGCGCCTCGAGCTGCCGCGGCGCGAACTTCAGGCTCTGGGCGACTTCGGAGACCGACAGCCCGCGCTCCTCGCGAGCCGCCTTCAGGCGGGCGCCGATGTCCGTCGCCTGGGGCTCAGTCATATTGTCCCTGCTGCAGCGCCTGGTATTCGGGCGAGCCCGGGAAGCGCCGCCGGAGCTGCGTCGCATAGCTTTGCTCGGCGACCCGCTCGCCCGAGCGGCGCTCTATGCGGACGGCGAGCCATAGCGATTCGGCGCTTGGCGACACCAGCTTGTTATAGCGCGAAACGAGCTTGCGCGCGTCGCCAATATTGCCTTGCCGGTAGCGGATCTGGCCGAGGCCGAGCAGCGCCGAGGGCTCGTCGGGATCGAGCTTCAGCGCCCGCTGGAAAAATTCCTCGGCGTCCTTGGCGTTCTTCATGCGCATGCTGCACACGCCGGCGGCCGAATAGGTGCGCCAGGGCGAGGCGTAGAGCGGGTTGCGCAGGGCTTGTAGAAAATACTTGATCGACTCCGGCTCCCGGCCGTTCTGGCAAAGGAACCAGCCGAAGTTGTGGTTGAGGTCGGCGTCGTTCGGCGAAAGCCGCAGCCCGCGCTGGAAGCTCGACTCGGCCTCGCGCGGCTCCTTGAGCTCCATGTGCACGAGCCCGAGCAGCCCGTAAGCCTGCGCGTAGCTCGGGTCGGCGGTGGTCGCGTGCCGCAGCTCGTCCAGCGCCACCCCCAGGTTGCCGCGCTCGTAGTAGGCGCCGGCGAGCTCGGTGTGCACGCGGGCGCGGTTGCGCGGATCGCCCACCTCGCCGACGATGGTGCCGCCGCTCGGGTCCTGCTCCTTCGTCGCGCAGCCGGCAATGAGGAGCAGGGCGGCGAGCGCGGCGAGGCGCGTCATGCGCGCACTTCCTTCAGGCGGTAGAGGGCCCGGCGGCGGGTGCGGTCGGCGACGTCGCCCGCGAGCTGCCCGCAGGCGGCCGCGATGTCGTCGCCACGCGTCTTGCGCGTGGTGACCGTCAGCCCCGCGTTCTGCAGCAGCGCGGCAAAGCGGCGGATGCGCTCGGGGTCGGAGCGCGTGAAATCCGAACCGGGGAACGGATTGAACGGGATCAGGTTGAACTTGCAGCGCACGCGCTTGGCGAGCTGCACCAGCTCGCGGGCGTGGGCATCGCTGTCGTTCACGCCGTCGAGCATCACATACTCCATGGTGATGAAGTCGCGCGGCGCCTTTTCGAGATACCGGTTGCACGCCGCCAGGAGCTCGCGCAACGGATACTTGCGGTTCACCGGCACCAGCCGGTCGCGCAGCTCGTCGTTCGGCGCATGCAGCGACACCGCGAGCGCCACCGGGCACTCGTCGCGCAGCCGGTCGATGCCCGGGATCACGCCCGAGGTGGAGACCGTCACCCGCCGGCGCGAGAGGCCATACGCGTTGTCGTCGAGCATCAGCCGCAGCGCCGGGATGACGCTGTCCAGGTTCAGAAGGGGCTCCCCCATCCCCATCATGACGACATTGGACACCGGACGCGCGCCTTCGAGCAAACGGTTGGCGAGCCAGAGCTGGCCGATGATCTCGGCGGCGTCGAGGTTGCGGTTGAACCCCTGCTTGCCGGTCGAGCAGAACGCGCAGTCGAGCGTGCAGCCGGCCTGGCTGGAGATGCACAGCGTGCCGCGGCGGGTCTCGGGGATGAACACCGCCTCCACCGCATTCGCCTCGTCCACCTTCAGCAGCCACTTGCGCGTGCCGTCCTCGGCCGTCGTGTCGCCCACGATCGCCGGCGCGTCGATGCGCGCGCTCGCCGCGAGCTTCTCGCGCAGCGGCTTCGCCAGGTCGCTCATGCGACCGAAATCGGTCTCGCCCTGCTGGTGGATCCAGCGCAGGAGCTGGCGCGCGCGGAACGGCTTCTCGCCCTGCTCCTCGAAGAAGCGGGCGAGGCCCGCGGCGTCCAGGCCGATCAGGTTCACCGGCTGTACACCTCGCCGGCCGGGAAAAAGTAAGCCACCTCGGTGCGCGCGCTGTCGATGCTGTCGGAGCCATGCACCGCGTTAGCGTCGATCGATTGCGCGAAATCGGCGCGGATCGTGCCCTTCTCCGCTTTCTTCGGATCGGTCGCGCCCATGAGCTCCCGGTTCTTCGCGATCGCGTTCTCGCCTTCCAGCACCTGGATCAGCACCGGCCCCGAGATCATGAACTCGACGAGATCGCGGAAAAAGGGGCGCTCGCGGTGCACCGCGTAGAAACCCTCGGCCTCGTCGCGCGAAAGATGCTTCATCCGTGCGGCGACGATGCGCAGGCCGGCTTTTTCGAACCGCGCCAGGATCTGGCCGATGACGTTCTTCTTCACGGCGTCGGGTTTGATGATCGAAAGGGTGCGCTCCAGCGCCATCCAAACGCTCCGCTATAGACAAAATTAACCTGAAATTTTAGCAGGTTACACGCCATTCCGGCACCCATCCGGCGCGGTTGGCCGCGCTCTGGTAGCGCCGGTCGATGCCAAGCTTCGGCGCCCACACGAGATCGGCGCCGCGATAGAGGAGCGGCAAGCGCTCGCGCTCCCACGGCGGCACCCCCGCTTCCTGGAAAAGATTTTTCAGCGTGCGCCGCGGCCGCCGCGCGTCCGGCTGCAGCCGCTCGCCGCCCGAACGCAGCTTCACCGCCAGATTTCCTTCGCTCACGAACTTTTCATCGATCCCTGCGCCCCGCGCTCGTCGAAAGCGCAGCTCGCCGCCGAGCTCGGGCAGCGCGAGCTTGCGCTCGCCGCGCCATGCGACGGGTTGGAACGGTCCTGCCTTGGTTTTCGGCTGCACGATTACTTGGCCTCTATACAGCCGCAGCTCGGCGCCATCGTGCTCGATCCGCGTGCGCGGTCCCTTTCCGGTGAGCTGCTTCAGCATCTCGACCAGCTTCGCCTCGCTCGGTGCGCGCAAGCCTTGCGTCGCCAGGAATTCGCGCAGCGCCACGTTGGCGTTCACTTCCCGGCTGGCGAAATGTCCGGCCGCGCGCGCGAGGGCTTCGCGCCAGCGGGGATAGCGCTGGCTGAGGAGCGGGCCGATGCGCAGCCGGATGAAGTTGCGCGTGAACGCATCCGAGGCGTTGCTTTCGTCCTCGATCCATTCGAGGCGATGCTCGCGCGCGTAGGCCACGATCGCCTCGCGCGGCACGTCGAGGAATGGGCGGATCAGCAAGCGCCGGTCAAACCGCGCGCGCCGCGACATGCCGCTCGCCCCGCGCGCGCCGGCGCCGCGCAGGAGGTTCATGAGCACGGTCTCGGCCTGGTCGTCCAACTGGTGCGCGAGCGCGAGCACGTCGAAGGGCAGCTTGCGCAGCGCTGCATACCGTGCCTCGCGCGCCCCGGCTTCGCTTCTTTTGGATACTCGTACTCGGCGCACGGTGAGCGGCACGGCCAGGCGCTGGCACAGCCGGCGGCAAAACCGCGCCCAGCGATCGGCGTTGGGGCTCAGGCCGTGGTGGATGTGCGCCGCCGATACTTTCCCGCGGGTCGAGAGCGCGTGCAGCAGCACGACGGAATCGACGCCGCCGGAAAGCCCCACCAGAATGTGCTTGCCGCGCAGCTCCCGCTGCCCCAGCCCTTGGAGCGCGCGACCGACGGCGGCGGTGACCTCAGCGCTCCTGGGCTTCCTTGAATTTGCCATAGCCCATGAGCCGTTCGAGCCGTGCCTCCACCAGCTCTTTCGGCTTCTTCTCCTGGACCTGCTTCAGCGCCTCGGCGAGCGCGCGCTTGAGCGCCTGCGTGGCGACCGCGGGGTCGCGGTGCGCGCCGCCGAGCGGCTCGGGGACGATCTTGTCGATAAGGCCGAGGGTCTTCAGCCGGCTCGCGGTGATGCCGAGCGCGTCCGCGGCTTCCGGCGCCATGTCGGCGCTGCGCCAGAGGATCGAGGCGCAGCCCTCGGGCGAGATTACCGAGTACGTGGCGTACTGCATCATCTGCACGATGTCGCCGACCGCGATGGCGAGCGCGCCGCCCGAGCCGCCTTCGCCGATGATGGTGGCGATGAGCGACGTGCGAAGGCGCGCCATCTCGAAGAGGTTGCGCCCGATCGCCTCCGACTGGCCGCGCTCCTCGGCGTCGATGCCCGGGTAGGCTCCCGGCGTGTCGACGAAGGTGAACACCGGCAGCGAAAACTTCTCCGCGAGCTTCATCAGGCGCAGCGCCTTGCGGTAGCCCTCGGGCTTCGGCATGCCGAAGTTGCGCGCGATCTTCTCCTTGGTGTCGCGGCCCTTCTGGTGGCCGATGACCATGCAGGACGTGCCGTTGAAGCGCGCGAAGCCGCCGACGATCGACGGATCGTCGGCAAAGCTGCGGTCGCCGTGCAGCTCGTCGAAGTGCGTGAAGAGCGTCTGCACGTAGTCGAGCGTGTAGGGCCGCTGCGGGTGACGCGCCACCTGCGCGACCTGCCACGGGGTGAGCTTGCCGTAAATGTCCTTGGTGAGGGTCTGGCTGCGCTTGGTGAGGCGCTGGATCTCCTCCGAGATGTCCACCGCCGAGTCGTCCTGCACGTAGCGCAATTCCTCGATGCGCTGCTCGAGCTCCGCGATCGGCTGCTCGAACTCGAGGAAGGTGGTCTTCATCGCCCGGCGCGGATTCTAGCCCAGGACGACGCGGTTTCGCCCGCTCGCCTTGCCGGCATACAGGGCGCGGTCCACCCGCGCGAGAAGCGCCGCGAGCTCCTCGCGCTTGGCATACTCCGCCACGCCGATGGTCACGGTCACCGGCCTCTCGCCCAGGCCCGGGAATCGGGCCGCCTCGATGGCGCGGCGCACGCGCTCCGCGGCGGCACGCGCCCCCTCCACGAGGGTGCCCGGCAGGATCATCAGGAATTCCTCGCCGCCGAAACGACCGAAGACGTCGATCCCGCGCAGGCCCGCAGCGGCCAGCGCCGGAAGCTCCTTCAGCACCGCATCTCCCGCGGCGTGGCCGAGCTCGTCGTTGATCACCTTGAACCGATCGACGTCCAGCAGGCACACCGAGAACACCGTGCCGAGGCGCTCGACGCGCGAGCGCTCGGCGGCCAGTCCGTCCATGAGGAAGCGGCGGTTGTAGCTGCCGGTGAGCGCGTCGCGCACCGCAAGCTGCTCGATGCGGTCGAACGCGCGCTTGAGGTCGCGGTGGCTGTCGGAGAGCCGGGTGCGCAGGCGGTTCACGTAGCCGCCCATCGCGGCGAACCACGGCAGCACCACCGCCAGCACCGCGAACTCGGCGAAGAGCGCGCCACGGTCAAGTTGCGGCTGGCGCGCCATCAGGAGCGCGAGCATCGTTCCGTGCGCGGCAAGCGTGAGCAGGGCGAGCGACATGAGCCGGCGGCTGTTCAGGCGCAGCACGCCGAAGAGCATCGCGACCGGGTAGAACAGCACGAGCGAGCTGCGCGCCGGGCCGGCGTGCGTCATGAGAAAGGCGAGGAGCACGAGCGCGGCGCCGAGCTGCTCGGTCGTCAGGCTCGGATCGGAAAAGCGCAGGTTGAGCCCGGTGCGGAAGACCACGTAGAAAAGCACCACCAGGGCGACGGCGGCGAGCGTGCCTTCGCTCGCCACGCTCCAAGGCAAGCGCCCGAAGACGGCAAGGACGAGCAGCGTGAGGCACAGCAGGAGCGAAGTCCCCGCCGCCATGAGGTAGCGGCGCATGCGCAACGCCTGCGACTCGTCGCGCGTGATCGGCGTAGCCGGCCCGGAAAGGCTCTCGTTCACGCTCCTCAGTATTCCACGGGCAGGGGGTCGAGCGAACGCCAGAGGTACCAGGTGGCCACCGACCGCCAGGGACGCCAGGCCTCGCCGAGGCGCTGCATGGTGCGCAGCGACACCTTGCGCCCCCTGAAATAAGCCAGGCGGATGCCCTTCTGCAGGCCGAGGTCGTCCAGGGGAAAGACGTCGGGCCTGAGCAGATTGAAGATCAGGAACATCTCCGCCGTCCAGCGGCCGATGCCGCGCACCTCGACCAGCTCGCCGATGATCTCGTCGTCCGACATCTCGGGCCAGCGGTGCACGTGGATCGCGCGGTCGGCGAAGTGCTGCGCCAGGTCGGCGATGTACTCGGTCTTCCGATCCGAGAGCCCGCAAGCTCGCAGCGCGGGCCTCGGCTTCGCCAGCACCGCCTGGGGCGTCACCTCGCCCACGCAAGCCGCGAGGCGGTCCCACACGCTTTGCGCGGCCTTCACCGAGATCTGCTGGCCGACGATCGCGCGCGCGAGGGTGAGAAACGGCTCGCCGCGCCGGGCGAGGAACACCTTCGGATGCTCGCGCATGATGCGCGCCATCACCGGGTCCTTCCTGCCCAGCGCGCGCTTGGCCCGATCCCAGTAGTCAGGCTTCATGCAGCGGCAGATTGATGAGCAGGTTCTGCGGCTTCATGCGCACCGCACCTTCCTCGGTGGCCGACAGCGCCAGGTAGATCGTGCGCCCGGCGATGTCACTGCGCATCGCCGCCGGTTCGTCGAACTGCAGCGAGAAGAGCGCGAGGAGCCGCTGCATGCGTCCCTGCTCCACTTGGCCGCCCGCCCAGAGCTCGTTCAGGATCGCGGTCGACTCGGCATCCAGCCCGACGTGCCAGCCCCAGCGCGGCTCGTCGATCCTGCGGATCGGCCTCACGCGCACGCCGAGGCCGAGGAAGTGCGCCACCCACATCTCCAGCACCCGCGCCAGCGCGTCCAGCGCCGGCCGCCCGTAAGTGAGGCTGATCACCGTGTCATAGCGGGACTCGCGCTCCCAATAGAGCTGGGCGTTGGCCTGGTCGAGCACCGCGAGGTCGACCTGGCCGATCGTCCCCTGCGCTTCGACGATCAGGCGGCCGATGCTGCCATAGCGGTTGCCGGCGGCGTGCATCTCCACCGTCTCGAGATCGGCGAGCAGCGCGTGGCCTTCCTGGATCGTCGCCTTCTGCTCGCGAAACAGCAGCTCCGCCGCCCGCAGGCGCAGCGGGTCATCGCAGCCCTCGAGCATGTTGCGCAGGATGACGTGCACCATCTGCTCGACGAAGAGCGGCGGGATGTCGACCGCGGCCTTGAACAGGCTCATGTAGCAGGCTTCCACGGTCCCCGCCTGCAAGAGCCGGTCGCGGAAGCGCAGCACGACGCGATAGTTGTCTCGCGCATCCACATCGGACAACGCGTCCAGCTCGGCTTGCGCTACCCGCCTGCGCGGCTCGGCCATCAGCGATGCGTGCAACGCACGCTCGGCGTCATCGGACTCCTCGACCGGATGCACTTCAGGGCGCAGGTAGTACGCGCGCAGGTAATCATCCGTGACGCGCAGGCGTCCGGAGGGCTCGCGCTCTAAGAGGTGGAAGCCGGAGTTACGCCAGAAATCTGGCAATCAGGCAGGCGCGATGACCAGTCGCGAGTGCGACGCGACGTGCTGCTTCAGGAACTCCATCTGGTCCGCCAGGATGCGGCGGTTGGTGAGGATCAGGTACTCGGCCTTGTTCGGAATGTAAGGCGCGTACAGGAGCTCGAGCCCGCATTCCTGCGGCAGCCGGTTCCTCTTGTGGCCGTTGCAATGACGGCAGGCCGCCACCACGTTCATCCAGGTGTCGCGCCCGCCGCGCGAGAGCGGCGTGATGTGGTCGCGGGTGAGGCGGAAGTAGCTGAACTCGCCGCCGCAGTACGCGCACATGTGGCGGTCGCGCCGGAAGAGCTCGCGGTTATTGAGCGGCGGGACCTGGTTGAAGCCCTTGGCGGCGAGCGCCTTGCCCTTGATGGCGATGATCGAATGCGCGGTGATGCTCGAGCGCTCGCCGGTGGCGCGCGAGATGCCGCCGTAATAGGTAAAGGTCTTGTCGCCGAGGGTCCACGCGATCAGGTTCTTCGCGTAATAGAAGCACGCCTGCTGCCAGCTGATCCAGCGGTGGGGGACGCCGTGCGCGTCCAATGAAAGAATGAGCGGGCTATCCATTGGCAGGAATCGTGCTTCGCGATTCTGCCAAGCAACCCTGGGCTTTGCAATCCCCGCTAAAACAATGGACTGGGCAGGGAATCTCTAAGTCTTGTCGACTGCTTCCTTGAACCCCTGGCCCGCGGCGAACGCGGGCAGCGTTTTCGCGGTGATCTTGATCTCCTTGCCGTTGATCGGGCTGCGCCCGGCGCGCGCCTTGCGCTTGCGCGGCAGGAACGTGCCGAAGCCGACGACGGTGACGCGCTTTCCTTTCGCGACGTTCTCGACGATCGCGTGGAACACCGCGTTCACCGCTTCGCCCGCCGCTGCCCTGCTGAGGTTGCCTGCCTTTGCCGCGACCTGCACGAGATCCGACTTCGTCACCACGTGTGGCATTCTTTTCTCTCCCCCTGCCTCGACTGCTCCGCTTCGACGAGCGTTGGTGATCGTATCCAAACCAAAATGGAAAAACAATGAACTTGCGCACGCGTGCCGGCAAAGCATTTATGATTACGCGCAGAGGAGGATTCACCATGCATTCACCGCGCACGCTCGCCGCGGCCGCGCTCGTCTGCGCCGCGCTGGCCACGCCTTCACACGCTCAGACAACCCTTACGTATTCGAGCTGGGTGCCGCCGACGCATCATCTGACGATCTGGCAGGCCAACTGGGCCGCCGAGGTAGAGAAAGCGACCGGCGGACGCGTCAAGTTCCAAAGCCTGCCGAAGGCGCCCGCCGCGCCGCCCGGAACCTTCGACGCGGTGCGCGATGGCCTGGTCGATCTCTCCTACGTCACGGCGAGCTACACGCCGGCACGCCACATCCTGCCGCTGATGGCCGAGCTGCCCGGCATGGCGGATACGTCGGAGGTCAATTCCGTCGCGTACTCGCGCATCCACTGGAAGCATTTCCAGAAGGTGGGCGAATACAAGGGCGTGAAGCTCCTCGCGGTCTGGACCCACGGGCCTGGACAGATGTTCACCAAGAAGCCCGTGGGCGGCATCAACGACGTCAAGGGCCTCAAGATCCGCACCGGTGGCGGCATCGCCGAGGCGGTGGCCAACGCGATCGGCGCTTCCGCCTTCGTCAAGCCCGCGCCCGAGTCCTACGAATTGCTGAATTCCGGCGTCGCCGACGGCGTGTTCTTTCCCTTCGAGTCGATCGCCTCGTTCAAGCTCGACAGCGTGATCACCCAGGCCACCGTGTTCCCGGGAGGCATGTACAGCTCCTCGTTCGGCTTCTTCATGAATGAGGACAAGTGGAACAAGCTCTCGAAGGAGGACCAGGCGATCATCGAAAAGTATTCCGGCGAGTACGCCGCACGGTCCAATGGGCAGTCCTGGGACGCGGCCGACCAGAAGGGCTTGGAGTCGCTGAAGAAGGCCAACGCGAAGATCGTCCGCGCCGACCCGGCATTCGTCGCCGAGGTGCGCAAGCGCTCCGAGCCGATCATCGAGGACTGGATCAAGAAGGCGAGCGCCAAGGGCGTCGATGCCCGGGCCGCGCTCAACGAGTTCCGCGCCGAGATCAAGAAGGTCAGCGTCGAAAGAAAGTAGACTCTTCGGGTGTCCGAGCCCGAACGAGTCTGGGAGAGGCGGGCCGATGCAGTCCTCGGCCTCGCCGCCTCCGCCCTCCTCCTTGGCATGATGGCCCTCACGTTCGTCGACGTGGTGGCGCGCTATCTCTTCAACCGCCCGATCCGCGGCGCGTTCGAGATCACCGAGCTGGTCCTGCTGGTGCTGATCTTCGCCGGCCTGCCGCTCGTATCCCACGGCGACGAGCACGTGACGATGGACTTCATCGACCGCATGCTGCCCGCGCGCGCCGTGCCCGTGCTGATCCGCGTCGTGCACGCGCTGGTGGCGGCGCTGTTCTTCTTCCTCACCTGGCAGATGATCATCAAGGCGAACCGCATCGCCGGCTACGGCGACACCACCGACGTGCTGCGCATCCCCGTGGGGCCGTTCGTCTATTTCATGGCCGCGATGATCCTGCTCACCGCGCTGGTGCACGTGTTCAAGGTATTCGTGCCCGGCACGCGTCGCTCGAGCCAGGCGACCACTTGAGCGATGGCTGAAGCGCTGATCGGGCTCCTCGCCATGATGGTTCTCGCGTTCGTGCGCATTCCGATCGCGCTCGCCATGGGCATCGTCGGCATCGTCGGCTACGCCTACGTGCGCGACTGGAGCTGGGGCGCGGCGCTCGCCACCGCGCAGACCAAGATCTACGAGACCGGCCGCAACTACACCCTTTCGGTCGTGCCGCTGTTCATCCTGATGGGCAACTTCGTCACGCGCGCCGGCATGTCGCAGGAGCTGTTCCGCGCCGCGTATGCCTTCATCGGCCACCTGCGCGGCGGCCTCGCCATGGCGACGATCGTCGGCTGCGCCGGCTTCGGCGCGATCTGCGGCTCGTCGATCGCCACCGCGGCGACCTTCGCCAAGGTCGCCTATCCGTCGATGAAGCGCTTCGGCTATGCCGACTACCTTTCCACCGGCTCGATCGCCGCCGGCGGCACGCTCGGCATCCTGATCCCGCCCTCCACCATCATGGTGATCTACGGGATCATGACCGAGACGAATATCGGCAAGCT
>Ga0137397_10001375_pt1 | contig 16988 bp, 13 predicted proteins | sample czorhiz116metaG_FD_106658 | JGI IMG/M metagenome (GOLD analysis project Ga0137397, IMG submission 106658) | Vadose zone soil microbial communities from Angelo Coast Range Reserve, California, USA - czorhiz1.16 metaG | ecosystem: Environmental > Terrestrial > Soil > Vadose zone | place: USA... | reverse complement strand
GGCGCGTCCACGTTCATCGAGAAGGGGTGGAGCCTGATCTCCCTCGGCGACCACGCCGGCGCGATCCAGGCGCTCACCAAGGCGCTGCAGCTCTCACCCGGGGAGACGCAGGCCGAGTCATTGCTCGGCTGGGCGCAGATGCTGCACGAAGATTACGACGACGCGCTCGGCACCTTCCAGAAAGTCCTGATGAAGGAGCCGGCGAATTCCCTCGCGCGCATTAACGTCGGCTACATCTGTCTGAAGAAGCGGATCTTCGGCGAAGCGATTGAGCATCTGTCGAAGGCGATCCGGTTGGACAACGACAAGAAGGCGACGCTCTACGCGCATTTCTATCTCGGCCTCGTCTATCTGCAGCGCGAGATGTTCGAGGACGCGGAGACCTTTTTCCAGAAGACGATCAAGCTCGGTCCCAACCTGATCGAGGCCTACTACGAGCTGGGACGCGCGCATTGGTTCGCCGGCGATCAGGCGAAAGCCAAATCCACCTGGGAAGACGGCTTCAAGGCGAACAAGTTCAATCCCTGGGGCAAGAAGTGTCAGGAGATGCTCGAGCTTGTCGCCAAGGGCGAGGAGCCGCCGCGAGAATAGCGCTGCTTGCCCTGCTGTTGCAGGGTCCTACCGCGATCACCGTGGGTCGAGTGACCGCGATCGCATGGCCGAGTCAGCAAACGTTGGCGGCTTCAGTCGCGGAAGCGGCCGACCACGCGGGTGATTTTCCCGGCATCGGTCCGTTGCCTGATCGCCCGATTCGCATCATCCTCGCCCCGACGCGCGAGACGTACGACTCCCTCACGCGCGGTCGTCTCCCGTTGTGGAGCGAAGGCGCCGCGTTTCCGGATGCCGGCACCATCGTCCTCTTGACCGTCCGGCCGTCCGACCGTCCGACCGTCGCGCTTCGTCACGAGCTCGCGCATCTCGCGCTCCGCTGGCACGTCGGTCGCCATATCCCCCTCTGGTTCGAGGAAGGGTACGCCGCAGTCGCGGCCCAGGAGTGGGACCGGCTCGATGCGCTGCGGCTCAACTGGCAGCTCGCGCGGGGCGTGCGCATGGACCTCGATGACGTCGATCGCGCCCTCCGGGGAGCGCGGGGGGATGCGGAAACCGGCTACGCACTCGCCGCCACCGCCGTGCTGTTGCTCCAGCGCTGGGGCGGGGAACGCGGCCTCACCCCCTTGCTCGCCAACCTGCCGCAGGCAGAGTCCTTTGACGCGGCGTTGCGCGCGACCTACCACGTGACCGAAGGCGATTTCGAGCTGCGCTGGCAGCGCGACGTCGGCTCGCGCTATGGCTGGCTGTCGTGGCTTGCGGCGATGGGCTTTTTCTGGCTGTCGATTGGCGCACTCCTCGCCGCGCTGGTGCTGCTGCGGCGCCGGCGCAACCAGCGTAAGCGCGCCGCGCTGGAAGCGGAACTGCTTGACGAGCTTGAGATTACCGAATAGACTCCAGCCGCTTATGCCAGACCAAACTCTCGCGCGTTCGCGTCTCCGATTCGGACCAAAGAACTACATCGTTCTCGGCGGAGCGCTCGGCTTGCTCGTCCTGGGTTACTGGCTGCTGTCGAGAGGATCTACGACGCTCGCGCCGGTGCTGCTCGTCCTGGGCTACTGCGTGTTGTTTCCAGTAGGCCTTGCTCTTTAGCGCCTCCGCTCCCCCAATGGCACGGGCGAATAGCTCAGCGGTTCAGAGCGCCTGCCTTACACGCAGGATGTCGGGGGTTCGAATCCCTCTTCGCCCATTGGTGTAGCAGCCCGTAACGGAGGAACGAACACGGTGAGAGCGCTTCAATTCGCAGTGGCTCTGACGATCGGCGTTGCGACCACCGCAACGGCGCAGCAACTGGCCGCGCCGCAACAGCCGACCGTGAGACTTCTGATATTGCCCTTCATGGCGCCGTCGGCCGATTCGGCCACGAGCATCGCGCTGGCCGATGCCGTGCGCGATCGCGTCAATCAGCTCGTCAAGAGCAAAGTCATGGTGGTGCCCAAGGCGAAGCTCTGCGAAGCGCTGCAGCAATCGGGATTCCCCTGTAATGGTCTGCTCGACGATCAGCAGGCGCGTCAGCTGGCGCGCTTCCTCCAGGTGCACGCGTATGTGACCGGGACGTTCGAGAAGAACGGCTCGAACTTGACGGCCGATGTTCAGATGATCGACATCGGCAGCTCCGGTATCGCCGGCCGCTTTACGGCGACGAACGGCAATCCCGGAACGGCGGCGGCTCTGGCGGAAACGATTGCGCAGAAGATTGCGACGACCGTGCGTGTCAGCGAGCAGGTCCGCGCCTGCTACGAGGACCGCAAGAAGGGGCAGTTCGCCCGCGCGCGCGCGGATGCCCAGAAGGCTCTGGTCATCGATCCCAATTCGACGGCCGCGTGGCTTTGCATTGCCACGATTTACGAGGCACAACGGATGCCGGTGGACAGCATCATCGCGGCGAACGAGCGCGCGTTGAAGGGAGACTCGCTCAACGGCACAGCCCTCCAGAACCTGGGGCAGCTCTACCAGCAGAAGGGCGACACGCTGAAGGCCATGGAGGCGTTCGTCCAGCAGCTCCGCGGCGAGCCGCGCAATACCCAGAGGCGCCTCCAGATCGCGCAGCTGCTGCGCCAGATGAAGCAGTATGACCGTGCCATCGCGTTGCTCGACGAAGGTCTGAAGGTCCAGCCCGGCGACGCGCAGCTGCTCGATATGAAGCTGACGATTTGCACCGAAGCGTCGAATTTCCGCTGCGCGCTCGACGTGTGGGTCGCGAAGTTCGATCACGACACCGCGACGCATGGTGACACGACGTTCTTGAAACCGGCGCTCGGCGCGGCGCAACAAGTCGCCGACACGCAGGCCCTGCTCAAATTCACGGAAGCCGCGGTCCACCACTTCCCGAACAATCCCGTCTACATTCGGGCACGCGCGGGTGCGTTCGAGCTGGCGGGCAAGACCGATTCCGCCCTCGTCTACTACAAGAAGGCGCTGGCGGTCGATCCAAACGATGTCGGCACCAGCCTGCAGATCGCGAAGGCCATCGTCGACGTGGTGGTGTGGGATACGGCGATGGCGAATCGGCTCAAAGGCGATACCGCCGGCTTGAATCGGGCGCGCGCGGCATTCGCGCAGAAGCTGGACTCGGCCAAATCCTACTTGCGTCCGGGGCTCAGCTCGCCCGATTCGACACAACGGTTGGCGGCCTCGGTCATCATGCTGACTGCCGGGTCCAAGCTCGCGCAGGCCGGTGCGTATCCCGCAGCCTACAACTGGCTCGACTCGCTGCTCACGATCATCGGTCCAACGCCGAGGACTCCCGCTGACACGCTGGGACCCAAGCACCAGGTTCGCATCAACGCGAGTTTCTGGTATGGCTTGTCGTCGGTCCTGACCCTCAACGGGCCCTATCAGCAGATGACGAAAGCCAAAGGTGCGAGCCGCTGCGTGGAGGCGCATGCCGTGTTTGATCGCCTGACCCGGACCAAGACAGCACTGCTGCTGGGGCGGCGCGTGCATCCGCCGACAGCGGATCAGATGCTCGGCTTCGTCGCGCAATACGAAAAGGCGAAACCGTCGGTGCAGGCTGCGTTCAAGTGCAAGCCGGCGTTGAATTGATCTGAGCACGGGTCTATATTCCGGCGCTCCGTAAGGGGCTTGGGGCTGTAGCTCAGCTGGTTAGAGTGCCGGTCTGTCACACCGGAGGTCGCGGGTTCGAGCCCCGTCAGCCCCGCCTGAGAGTCTATTTCCCAACCCCCGCCCCCCCCGAAGGGCGGGGGTTTCTTATTATGGAGCGTGCCCACGGCAGCCTCCGACTCTCCGTCTATTCCGTATCACACCCCGGTCCTCGCCGCGACCGTCCGCGCGTGGGCGAGCGGTGGCGCACGCGCCGTCGATGCGACGCTCGGCGGCGGCGGCCACGCGGCGATTTTGCGCGAGGCCGGCGCGACGGTCCTTGGGCTCGACCGTGATTCGGATGCAATCGCCGCCGCGCGAAATCGTTTGGGCAGTGAACGCATCCAGTATCTCGAAACTTCCTTTGCCGCCCCTGCGGCCATTGCCGCCATTCGAGACTTCCATCCCGATCGCATCCTGCTCGACCTGGGCGTCAGCTCGCATCAGATCGACACGCCGGAACGGGGGTTCACCTTCCGGCCCGGCGCGCCACTCGATATGCGGATGACAGGAACCAGGAGTCTGGAGTCAGGAGTTGGAGTAACTGCGCGCGACATCCTGAATACATGGCCGGTTGAGCGACTCAGTGCGGTATTCACCGACTACGCCGACGAGCGCCGCGGGCGTCCGCTCGCGAAGGAGATCGTCCGGCGCCGGCTCTCCGCGCCCTTTGCGATCAGCGATGATTTCGTGAATGCGATCCGCGCCGTGCTGGGCCCGCGCTCGGGTCCGCCCGATTTCGCCCGTCTATTCCAGGCCCTCCGCATCGCCGTGAATGAGGAGCTCGAGATACTCGCCGCGGCGTTGCCCGCGTTCCGCGATGCGCTGGTCCCCGGGGGCCGCATGGGCGTGATAACCTACCATTCCGGTGAAGACCGCATCGTGAAGAACGCGTTTCGGGAGTGGGGTCGCGACTGCATCTGTCCACCCCGCCAGCCGATATGCACCTGCCGGGGGCGGGCCCTCGGGCGGGTGCTCACGAAGAAGCCCGTGTTCCCTTCGTCCGACGAGATCGCGTCCAATCCCCGCGCGCGATCGGCGCAGTTTCGCGCATTCGAGAAGACCGATGCCGTTTAGAGGCCGCCACTGGATCGCCTTCTGGCTCGTCGCGTTGCTTGCGGCGCTCTGGGTCGTGATCGCCCGGCAGACGTCCGCCCTCAACTCGGCGCGCGCACTGGCCGACTTGCGGGCGGAGCGCGCGTCGTTGGAGGGCCGGCGCGCAGATTTTGACCGCCGCGTGCGTACCGCCCAAAGCCGCGCCGTGTTGCTGCCGCGCGCCCGGAAACTTGGGCTGCGACTGCCGGCTGATACGGAAATCATTCTGATCCCGGCCCCCGGCGCTCCACCTCCAGAGCCTCGAGACCGGCCGTTCTAATGGCGAAGCCCCTCGTACGGCTCCGTGTCGTGGAGATCGCCCTCGGCGCCGCGCTGCTGGCGTTGGTGGTGCGCGCGGCACAGGTGCAGCTGCTGGAAGGTCGCAAGTACGCCGCGGCAGCCAGGTCACAGCGTACTGAGCGTGTCGTACTCGAGGCGCGGCGCGGCACGCTGTTCGACCGCCACGGGCTGGGTGTGGCGCTCACCCAGGAGACGTATCATGTCGGTATTGCGCCGAACGAGTTGCGTGATCCGCCCCGCGATGCCGCCACGATCGCCCGCCAGCTCCGGCTCGCGCCGCGCGACGTGGATCGCGGGTTGCGCCGCCGCTACGCCTGGTTCGCCGGTCCCTTTACGACCCTCGAGGTGCAGTCGCTGCGCAGCATGCGCGGCGTGCATCTCGAGCCCATGCTGCGGCGCTTCTATCCGTCGTCCGAGTTTGCGCGCGCGGTGATCGGGCGAGTCGGCGAGGATGGTCGAGGGGGTGGAGGTGGTGGAGGTGGATTGGAACGACTGCTCGACAGCTTGCTGGCCGGGACGCCTGGTGCAGCGGTCGTCCTGAAGGACCGCGAGGGCCGCGAGTACGAGTCGCCCGCGCGCGTGATTTCCGAGCCGGTTGCCGGCAATGACGTCGTGCTCACGCTCGATGCGGAGCTGCAGGAGATCGCGCAGCGCGCGCTCGATGACGCGATCGACAACATGGAAGCGGATGGCGGCGACGTCGTCATGATCGATCCTGCATCGGGCGAAATTCTCGCGGTGGCGTCGCGGCGCGCCGACGGCAGCATGCGGCCGAGCGCGTTCACGGAAACCTTCGAGCCGGGATCGCTCGCCAAGATCTTCGCGGCCGCCGCGCTCATCACGTTCGATCGTATCCGGCCCGGAGAGCGCGTTTCGGGGGAGGGGGGGCGTTACCGCCTGCCCGATCGCGTGGTCACGGATGAGCACCCGCTGCCCTCACTCACACTGGCGGACGCAATCAGAGTATCGAGCAACATTGCGCTCGTGAAATTCTCGGCGCGTCTGCGTCCGGACGAGCAGTACGGCGTGCTGCGCGCCTTCGGCTTCGGCGCCCCGACCGGCGTCGAGTTCCCCGCCGAGTCGCCGGGGCGGCTGCGGCCGCCACGCGAGTGGTCGCGTCCCAGCGCCGCGAGCCTCGCGATCGGCTACGAGCTGGCGGTGACGCCCATCCAGCTCGCGGCGGCGTACGGCGCGATCGCGAATGACGGTGTGCTGCTCGAGCCGACGCTGATTCGCGAGATCCGTGCCCCCAACGGCACCGTCCGCTACCGGCACCGTCCCGAGCCGGTGCGCCGCGTGGTGACGCCCCAGGTCGCGGCCAAGTTACGCGATTTGCTGCGCGGCGTCGTCGAAGCCGGCGGAACGGCGGAGCGGGCCGCGCTCGCCAACTTCCAACTGGCGGCGAAAACCGGTACCGCCCGCCGGGTGGTCGCCGGGCGCTACGCCGCGGGGCAGTATACGGCTTCGTTTGCGGCGCTGTTTCCCGCCGATGAGCCACAGCTCGTGGTCGTGATGAAGATCGACAATCCGCAGCGGGGCAGTTACTTCGCGGCGCAGACCGCCGCGCCGGTCACGCGCTCGATGCTGGAACAGGCGCTCGCCGCGCGCACGGTGGCGCTCGATCGCCGCCGGCTCTCCCACGTCGCGGCGACCGCCGATCGCGCACCGCTCGACGAGCCCGACGGCGTCGTGCCCTACGTTGTGCAATGGCCCTATGTTCCCGACTCCGCGGCGGCGCAGCCCGACCGCGTCGTCCCGAACGTCGCGGGTCGTCCGCTGCGCGAGGCCGCCCGCACGCTGCACGCCCGAGGCTTCCACGTCGTCGTGAAAGGGTGGGGTGTCATTCACCACACCTGGCCCGCCGCCGGTGAACACGCGACGCCCGGAACGACAGTCACCGTGTTTGCGGAACCGCGTTCCCCCTCCGTATCCCGCCCGTGAGTAGATCGCTGCAGGAGGTGGTGGACGCGCTGGCGCGCGCCGGCGTCTTGATCGATGCGCCTGACACGCGCGTCAGTCGCATACCGGAAATCACCGGCCTCACCGCCGACGCGCGGCGGCTCGAGCGTGGCATGCTGTTCTGCGCCGTCCGCGGGGCGGTGCTCGACGGCCACAACTTCGTCGCCGATGCGGCGGCGCGCGGCGCGGCGGCGGCGGTGGTCGAAGTCCTGCAGCCGGTCGCCATCCCGCAGGTCCTGGTGCGCAACGGTCGACGGGCCGCCGCCGTCGCCGCCGAGGCGTGGTATCGCCGGCCGGCGGCACGGCTGCAGATGATCGGCGTCACGGGGACGAACGGCAAGACGACGTCGGTCATTCTCGCCCGGCATGTGTTGAGCGCGCTGTGGCCGATGGGGGCGATCGGGACCCTGGGCGCGTTCGATCCGGCCGGGAACCCGGTCGAAAGCGAGGCGGGGAATCTCACGACGCCGGGGCCGATCGATTTGCAGGCCACCCTCGCGGCACTGGTCGATCGCGGCGCCGCGGGAGTCGCCATGGAAGTCTCCTCGCACAGCCTCGATCAGGGTCGCGTCGACGGGCTCACCTTTCGCGCGGCGATCTTCACCAATCTGACGCGCGATCATCTCGACTACCACGAGACGTTCGACGCCTATTTCGCCGCCAAGGCCAAGCTCATCGGCTACCTAGCGGATCCCGGTCTGGCGGTGATCAATGCGGACGACGCGGCGTGGGCACGACTGCCGCGCTCGCCGCACCGGATCACCTTCGGCGCAGCAGAACGTGGCAAGTCGGCAGATGTCACCGCACGCGATGTGCGTGTCGATGCGAAGGGCGCGCGCTTCACGCTCGTCACGACGCAGGGACGCTTTCCGGTAGCGCTGCCACTGCTCGGACGGTTCAACGTCGCGAATGCGCTGGGCGTCGCGGCCTGTGCGGTGGGACTGGATGTGCCGCCCAACGTCGTCGCCGACCGGCTCTCGACGTCGCCGCAGGTCCCGGGCCGCATGGAGCGCATCGCCGGGGACCCCTGTGTCGTGCTGCGCGACTACGCCCACACGCCCGATGCCCTGGAACGCGCGCTGGAAGCGGTGCGCGAGGTGACGTCGTCTTCGGGACGGGTGATCCTCGTCTTCGGCGCCGGCGGGGACCGCGACCGCGGCAAGCGGGCGCCGATGGGCGAGATCGCCGTGCGGCTGGCGGACATCGCGATTGTAACGTCCGACAACCCGCGCACCGAGGATCCAGAGAAGATTCTAGACGACGTCGAAGCCGGCATGACGGGGCGCCAGCACTATCGCGTCGTCGATCGCCGCGCCGCGATCGGTCAGGCGCTCGAGCTGGCACGCGAGGGTGACACGGTCCTGCTCGCCGGAAAGGGGCATGAGACCTATCAGGTCGTCGGCACCACCAAAGAGCCGTTCGACGAACGTGAAGTCGTACGCAGTCTGGGAGCCAATTGATGGGTGGACGTTCTTGGAGCAGCGATGAAGTCGCGCAGGCGCTGGAAGTCCCCGCCCCTGCGAAACTCCAGTTCAAGGCCATTTCCACTGACACCAGACACCTGACACCTGACACCCTCTTCGTCGCCCTGAAAGGTGAGAAGTTCGACGCCCACAGTTTCCTCGACAAAGCCCAGGCGGGAGGGGCTACGGCAGCCGTGGTCCGGCGCGGCACGCCTGCGGTCGCAGGTCTGCCCTTCTTCGAAGTCGATGACACGCTCACGGCGCTCGGTCTGCTCGCCCGCGCCCGGCGCCGCATGCTGCCCGAGGGGACGCCCGTCGTCGCGATCACCGGGTCGAGCGGCAAGACGAGCACGAAGGAGATGATCCGAGCGGCGCTCAGCGCGCGCTATCGCGTTCACGCCACCACCGCCAACCTCAACAATCTGATCGGCGTGCCGCTGACCATCCTCAGTGCCCCGGAAGACACCGAAGCGCTCGTCGTCGAGGCGGGGGCGAGCGTGCCGGGCGAGATCGCGCGCCTGCGCGACATCATCGAACCCACGATCGCCGTCATCACCAACATCGGCTACGCGCATGTCGAGGGCTTCGGATCGCTGGAGCGGGTGATCGCCGAGAAGCTGTCCTTGCTCGATCGGGCGCCGGTGGCCGTCATCGGGTCGGGGCCAGATGCCATGTGGCCCGAAGCGCGCCGCCGCACGCAGGTGATCCCGGCCGCGCTCCCCGGGAAAAGCAGCGACGACGCGTTGCTCGACCGCTACCTGGATAGGGACGGCCATCCGCGCCTGTCGCTGGACTCAGGTGAAAAGGTCACGCTCCCGGCGCTGGGCATTCATCAGCTCGAGAATGCCCAGATCGCGCTCGCCGTCGCGCAGCGGGCGGGCATCGAGCACGATGCCGCCGTGCGGGCGCTGGCGGGCGTCCAACTCCCGGAAGGGCGGGGTAGCGTGCGGGAAATCGGCAACATGGTCGTGATCGACGACACCTACAACGCCAACCCGGCCTCCATGCGCCGGGCGGTGCAGACGGGGGACTGGCTGGCCCGGCGGCAGCGGCGGCCATTCGTGGTGGTGGTGGGCACGATGTTGGAGTTAGGGCCGGAAAGTGCAAGATTGCACGCCGAAGCGGCGCGCGAAATCGCCCAACGCAAGCCTGCGCTTGTTGCCGCGGTCGGGACGTTTGCGCGCGTCTTCGAGTCTCTGCGGGAAGCGCTCGGCGGCCGGCTGATTACCGCGGCCGACGCGGACGCACTCGGGCCGAAGCTGAAATCCGCGCTGCGTGGCAATGAGCTGGTGCTGCTCAAGGCTTCACGAGGAGTCGCATTGGAACGTGTCCTCAACTACCTGACCTGATGCTCTATCATTTGCTCGCGCCGCTCGCACGCCAGCACATCATTTTCAATCTTTTCAACTACATCACGTTCCGGGCGGCGGGTGCGACCGTCACCGCGCTGCTGCTCGCCTTCATCGTCGGTCCCAAGATCATCGCGAAGCTGCGCGAGCACCGGATCGGGCAGATCGTGCGCGCCGAGGGTCCCACCAGCCATCACGGCAAGCGCGGTACGCCGACGATGGGCGGCTTGATCATCATTCTGGCGACCGTCGTCCCCACGCTGCTATGGGCGCGGCTCGACAGCCGCTACGTCATCGTCGCCGTGGTGGCGACGCTGTGGATGGGGCTGATCGGGTTCATCGATGACTACCTGAAGATCGTGCGCGGCCAATCGCAGGGACTCGTCGCGCGGTGGAAACTGGTCGGGCAGGTGTCGTTCGGGATTGGATTGGGCGTGTATCTCCTCCTGCTTCCGCTGACGAACAGCGTCGCCCCGAACGCCACGCAGCTGCCGTTCTTCAAGTACTACGTGTGGATTCTTTCCTGGCCGATTTATCTGGCGTTCGTGACGTTCGTGACGACGGCGAGCTCGAATGCGGTGAACTTGACGGACGGGCTGGATGGACTCGCCGCGGGCCTCACCGTCATCGTCAGCGGCGCGTTCGCGATCTTCTGTTATCTCTTCGGACGGGTCGACGCCGCGAAATACCTTGGCGTGCTCTATCTCCCGGGCGCGGGCGAGCTCACGATCTTCTGCGGCGCGCTGATGGGCGCGTCGCTCGGGTTTCTCTGGTTCAACGCGCATCCGGCGCAGGTATTCATGGGCGATACCGGTGCGCTGGCGATCGGCGGAGCGCTGGGCACCGTCGCGATTCTCCTCAAGACCGAATTCCTGTTGTTCATCGCGGGCGCGGTGTTCGTCGCCGAAACAGTGTCGGTCCTGATCCAGACGAGCGTGTACAAGTGGCGCAAGCGGCGCTACGGAAAAGAGTACGCGGATGCCCACAAGGTTTTCCGCATGGCGCCGCTGCATCACCACTTTGAAAAACTGGGCTGGGCCGAGCCGCAGGTCGTGATGCGGTTCTACATCCTCGGCGTGCTGAGCGCGATGATCGCGCTCGCCACGCTCAAGGTGCGATGATCGAGCAGGCTCGACTGGTGCCGGAGGACTGGCGGCGCGCGGGCAGCGTCGTCGCGATCATCGGGCTCGGCAAGAGTGGCGTCGCGGCGGCCCGGCTGCTGGCGCGCGAAGGCGTCCGGGTCTACGCGAGCGACGCGTCGGATCATCCGTACGCCGGCGAAGCCGCCGAAGCACTCAAGGGTGTGCCGTGGGTGGATGTCGAGATCGGCCGCCACGATCTCAACAAGATCCGTCACGCGGCGGGCGTGATCGTGTCCCCGGGCGTGCCGCCCGATGCGCCGGTGCTGACCGCCGCCCGGCATGCCGGCGTGGAGATCGTCTCGGAGCTCGATCTCGGCTTCCGCGCGCTCGCGGCGCTGCAACCCGGAACGCGCAGCATCGCGATCACCGGCACGAACGGGAAGACGACGACGACCGCGCTGGTGGCCCATCTGTTGTGTGCCGCGGGCTTGCAGTCGACCGCGGCTGGGAACATCGGTCGGCCGGTGACGGACCTCGCGATGGCGAACGAGCGCTACCAGTGGCTGAGCCTCGAGGTGTCGTCGTTTCAGCTGCACGACAGCCCCAACTTCGCTCCCGAGATCGGCGTGCTGACGAACCTCGCCCCCGATCATCTGGACCGCTATCCGTCGGCGGAGGCGTACTACGCCGACAAGCGACTGCTGTTTCGCAACGCGACCCCGGGCGACGTCTGGGTGCTCAATGCGGATGACCAGCTGGTGCTCGATCTCGCGCGCGGCGTCGCGGGGCGCAAAGTGTTGTTCTCGCTCGCCAAAGCAGCGGCTGCGTGGTACGACGCGAAGACTCGCATGCTCCAGATCGGTGGTGAGTCGCTGATCCAGCGTGACGAGCTGCACTTGCTCGGGGACCACAACGTTGCGAATGCGCTCGCGGCCGCGCTCGCCGTTCACGAAGCGGGGGTCCCGGCGTCGCTGATCGGGGAAGGGCTGCGGACCTTCCAGGCGCTGCCGCACCGGCTCGAGCCCGTGCGCGAAGTGGGCGGCGTCCTCTGGATCAACGATTCCAAGGCGACGAACATCGCGGCGACCACGGTCGCGGTGCTTGCCATGCAGCGGCCCTTCGTGCTGCTCCTGGGCGGCCGGCACAAAGGGGAGCCCTACACGAGTCTCGCGCCGCTGCTCGCGGATCGCTGTCGCCTGGTGATTGCCTACGGGGAAGCGGGTCCGCTCGTCGAGCAGGATCTTGGGGGCAAAGTGCCGCTCGAGCGCGGCAGCACGTTCGAGGACGTCGTGGCGCGGGCAAGTCTCGCGGCGCAGCCGGGCGATGCCGTGCTGCTGTCTCCCGCCTGCTCGAGCTACGACATGTTCAAGAACTACGAAGAACGGGGGGCCATATTCCGGCGACTCGTCGAAGCGCAGTGATGTGGGAAGGCCGGCTCCTCGCCGTCGTCACGGCGGTGCTGGTGGTCTTCGGGCTGGCCGCGGTCTATGGGGCGTCGAGCCTCGTCACGGTGGCCGGTGGCCAGGTCGGCGCGAGCTTCGCCCTGCGCCAGGCGATCGGCGCGGTAGTGGGCGGTCTGCTCGCGATCGTGTTCGCGCGCCTGGATTACCATCGTTGGAAGCAATGGGCCTGGCCGCTGCTGGGCGTCACCGTCCTGTTGTTGCTCATTCCGCTGCTGCCGTTCACCCATCCCATCACTCCCACGATCAACGGCGCGCGCCGCTGGGTGAACCTCGGGTTTCTCACGCTGCAGCCGTCTGAGCTCGCGAAGTTCGCCGTGGTGGTCTGGTGCGCGATGCTGGCCGCCAAAAAGGGCGAGCAGGTGCGCGACTTCCAGCAGGGCCTGCTGCCGTTCGTCGTCATCCTCGTGCCGGTGATCGGCCTCATCTTTCTCGAGCCGCATCTGTCGATGGCGCTACTCGTCGCGATTCTCGCCGGCAGCGTGCTCTTCACGGCGGGAGCGCGCATCGGACATTTCCTCGCCCTGGGTGTCGCCTCGACGCCGCTGCTCTTCGGCGCCGTCGCGACCGCGCAGTACCGGGTGGCGCGGGTGCTCACATTCCTGAACCCCGGCGCCGCACCCCAGGAAGCCACGTGGCAGGTGCAGCAATCGCTCACCGGCATCGGGGCGGGGCAGCTCCTCGGCGCGGGATTCGGACAGGGCCAGCAGAAGCTCGGCTACCTGCCGTATGCGTACTCCGATTTCATTTTCTCGACGATCGGAGAGGAATGGGGTTTCCTCGGCGTGCTCGCGATCGCGCTGCTGTTCGGCACCTTCGTGTGGCTCGGCTTTCGCATCGCGCGCAATGCGCAGGATCCGTTCGGCCAACTTCTCGCCACCGGCATCAGCGTGATGATCGGTCTCAGTGTCGTCCTTCATATCGGCGTGAGCCTCGCCGTGATTCCGGCGACGGGCGTGACCCTGCCATTCATGTCCTATGGGCGGTCCTCACTAATCGTTGCCCTGGCAGCAACCGGCGTGTTGGCCAGCGTTGGCCGTGCCCGGAGAGATCAGCGTGCGGCGTGAAGGCGTGCGGCGTAGAAATGAGAGATCGACGAAGCGCGTGACCGCTCAGGGCAACGCCGCACGCCCCACGCCGCACGTGCAGTTATGAAGATCTTGATCGCGGGCGGCGGCACGGGCGGCCACCTCATGCCCGCGCTCGTCCTCGCACGGGTCGCTGCCGATCAAGGACACGACGTTGTGTTGGTGGGCGCCGAGCGCGGCATCGAAGCGCAGATCCTTCCGCAGTATCCGTTTCGATTTCACTTGCTGCCGATGGAGCCGATCTACCGTCGCGCGTGGTGGCGCAACGTACGCTGGCCCGTGATTGCCGTCCGTGCCTGGAGCGCTGCAGGGCAGGTGCTGCGCGACGAACGGCCCGCGATCGTCATCGGCACGGGTGGGTACGCGGCGGGGCCGGTCGTGTGGCGCGCGCAGAACGCGCGCATTCCGACCGCGCTGCAAGAGCAGAACGCGTTCCCCGGACTTACCCAGCGATGGCTTGCGCGGCGGGCGCGCCAAGTGCACCTCGGATTTCCTGAAGCCCGTCTCCGCTTATCACCGGGCCCCCGGACGCAGGTCTTCGTGTTCGGCAATCCGATCACCCCGCCCGGAGCCGTCGATGCCACCCGCGCGCGCGCCGAATTCGGTTTGAGCGGCGAACGCCGCACCGTCCTCGTCTTCGGTGGCAGCCAGGGTGCGCGCGCGCTGAACGAAACCATCGCTCGCGTGCTCCAGCGCGGACAACTGGGTGACGTGAATCTCCTGTGGGGAACCGGCACGATGCAGTTCGAGCGCTACGCGTCGCTCGCGGTGCCGGGCCGAGTTGTCGTGCGCGGGTTCTTCGATCCGATCGGCTCAGCCTATGCCGCCGCGGATCTCGTGGTCGCGCGCGCGGGCGCGATGACCGTTTCCGAGTTGTGCGCGTGGGGGAAGCCCAGCGTCCTGGTACCGCTGCCCACCGCCGCAGCGGATCACCAAACTTTCAACGCGCGAGCCCTCGCGAACGCCGGCGCGAGTGTGTTACTGCTGGAACGGGAGTTCACTCCGGACGCCTTCCCAAGAACCGTCGTCCCGCTGGTCCACGACGACAAACGCCTCGACGCCCTGGCCCGGAGTGCCCGCGGCAGGGGTCACCCGAACGCCGCCCGAACCATCATGGAAAAGACTTTAGAGCTTTCGCAAGTTGCGTAGATTTCCTATATTAGCTGCCCACAGATGACCTTGTTTCGAACCGGGGATCCCCGTCCCATCCATCTCATGGGCATAGCCGGGGCGGGGATGAGCGCCTTGGCTTTAATTGCCAGGCACCGGGGCGTCGCCATAACTGGTTGTGATTCCGACACTTCTGGGACAGGCGCTGATGACCTGACCGCCTTGGGAGTTCCCGTTTGGAGGGGCCACGATCCGCATCATGTGGAAGGGGCTCGGGCCATTGTAGTTACGGCCGCCGTCCCGCGGGATCACCCGGAGCTGGAAAAGGCCCGGGCCTTGGGCCTACCGGTCGTGCGTCGCGCCGATGCATTGGGGGAGCTGGTCGCTGGCGGGAGAGAGGGCGTCGTGGCGGTCGCCGGCACGCATGGAAAGACGACCACCACAGTCATGGTGACAGAGGCGCTCACGGCCGCCGGGCGAAATCCAACGGGACTCGCCGGCGGCCGTGTCGCTGCATGGGGCGGCAACGCCCGGATTGGCGGCGACGACCTCTTCGTCGTGGAGGCCGATGAGTACGACAAGGCCTTCCTGTCGCTGCAGCCGACGATCGCGGTCGTGAACAACATGGAAGCGGATCATCTCGAGTGCTACGGCAGCATGGAAGCGCTCGAAGACGCGTTCGTCGAATTTGCGAGCCGGGCGGAGCGCGTGATTGTCGGCGCCGACGACGCCGGCGCAGATCGGGTCGCGTTTCGGGTGAGCGCGCCAGTGTGGCGTGTGGGTCACGGCGCGACGGCGGACGTGCGCATTCGCGCGGTGCGGCTCGAGCCGGGCGGCTCGCGCGCCACGATTTCGCTGCCGGGCGGTCACACGGTCGAGCTCGAGCTGGTCGTGCCGGGACTGCACAACGTGCGCAACGCGGCGGCAGCGATCGCGGTGCTGCAGGCACTGGGAGCGGACGTACAGGCCGGCGCGCGCGCGCTGTCCGAGTTCCGCGGCGTCGGCCGGCGGTTCGAGCGGCTGGGTGAGGCGGGTGGCGTGACGGTCGTGGACGACTACGCGCATCATCCGACCGAAGTCGCAGCGACGCTGGCGGCGGCGCGGCAGGCATTTCCGGGCCGGCGTGTGATCGCCGTGTTTCAGCCGCACCTGTTCTCGCGGACGGCATTGCACGGTGAAGCGCTCGGCAAGGCGCTCGCGGCCGCGGACGTGGTCGTCGTCGCGCCGATCTACGCGGCGCGGGAGCAGCCGCAGGCGGGCGTGACGCATCACCTGGTCGTGCGCGGCGCGACGCGGGCCGGTGCAGCGACGGTTGCGGTGCGCGATCGTGCCGGACTGACGACCCACGTCGCGCGCGCGGTGCGCGGCGGTGACGTCGTGTTCACGCTCGGTGCGGGCGACATCACGAGAGTCGGACCGGAGCTGCTGGGGATGCTGGGAGCAGGGAGCAGGGAGCAGGGAGCGGTGGCATGAAATGGCCGCGCGCGTCCCGACGGGTGCTGCTGTGGGCCGCGGTGTCGATGACAGTCATGGTGCTCTGGATGACGGCGCCGCTCGGGCTGCGCCGGTTGCGGTTTTTTCGTGTGCGCCAGGTCGAAATCGTCGGCATCCGGTATCTCGATGCCGATCAGGTCCTGGCGGCGTTGCGGTTGTCGCCGACCGCGAGCGTGTTCGACGAAACCGAGCCACTCGCCGAACGCTTGCGCGGACTGGACGGTATAGCCGATGCTTCGGTCCTACGGCGTCCGCCCGGTTCGCTGGAGGTGATCGTGCGCGAGATCGAGCCCGTAGCACTGGTGCTGGGTGAGCGCGGTGCGCTCGCACCGGTCGATGCGGACGGGCGGCAGCTGCCGTTCGATCTCGCAGGCCTCGACCTGCCGGTCGTGCGGTCGAGTGCCGGCGACTCCAGTGTGGTCGGGTTGTTGGCGCGGGTGCAGGCAGTCGATCCCGCCCTGTTTCAGACGATCGATGCCGCGCGGCGGACCGAGACGACGCGTGGTGACGTCTTGCTCGAGCTCGGAGGGGGCGCCCATCGCGTGTTACTCAACCGCGATGCGGGGCCGGAGGTGATCGAGGCGGTGGTTCTGGTGGCGAGAGATCTGGCCGCGAAAGCGCGCCCCTATGCGGAGCTCGACGCCCGCTTTGCGGGACAAGTCGTCGTGCGCCGCAGAAGCTCGGCGGGCGGGGGGGGGCCCGTCTGATGGCCGATCGCCGCCTCGTCGCCGGACTCGATCTCGGCAGCACCAAGACCTGCGCGGTGATCGCGGAGCTGGCGGGCGATCTGCCGCGCGCCCCGCTCGCAAAAATCCTCGGCGTCGGGATCGCCAAAAACAGCGGCGTGCGCCGCGGCATGGTGCGCGACATCGACGAGACGACGCGCTCCGTTGCCGCCGCGCTCAAGGACGCCGAGCGGATGGCGGGTGCGCGCGTC
>Ga0137397_10001372_pt1 | contig 17002 bp, 16 predicted proteins | sample czorhiz116metaG_FD_106658 | JGI IMG/M metagenome (GOLD analysis project Ga0137397, IMG submission 106658) | Vadose zone soil microbial communities from Angelo Coast Range Reserve, California, USA - czorhiz1.16 metaG | ecosystem: Environmental > Terrestrial > Soil > Vadose zone | place: USA... | reverse complement strand
CCTCGCCCGGCACGGTGTCGAGATTTTCTACATCCCAGGGAACCACGACGAAGCCCTCAACGACTATTTCGATTCCTCGTTCGGCAACGTCCGCGTAAAAAAGGACCATGTGCACCTTGCCGCGGATGGCAGGCGCTACGCGCTCCTGCACGGCGACCAGTACGATCAGGTCACGACCTGCGCACGCTGGCTGTCGCTGCTTGGCGATGCTTCCTACAACATGCTAGTCGAGCTGAATCGCGTGCTGTCCTGGGTGCGCCGCAAGCTCGGGCTAGGCGGGCATTGGTCGCTCGCCGACTACGCCAAGCGCAACGTCCAGGGCGCCGCGAGCTTCATCTCAGGGTTCGAGCTGGCCGTCGCGCGACACGGGAAGGCGCTGCAGGTCGACGGCGTGATCTGCGGGCATATTCACACGCCGGTCATCAAGCGGCTCGACGGCGTTCTCTATCTCAACTGCGGTGATTGGGTGGACAACTGCACTGCCATCGTCGAGCACCTCGACGGCGGCATGGAGCTGGTGCGCCACGTTTCGACGGACGGCGAGCCGGGCGAGCGCTCCGACGAGCTCACTGAGGCAGTGAGCGCCTGAGCTGTTTCTAGGTCTTCAGGCGTGCGTGCTGCCTGCCCAGCCACAGGCCGAGGGCAAGCCAGACGATGGCTGCGGGGAGGGCCGCCGCGGCGAGCCCCGCGAGGCCAAGGCCCGCGCTCTTCAGGGCAGCGTAGACCCAGCCGCTCGCCGCGTCTCCGCCACGGAACACGACCGTGTCGATGAAATTCTTCGATTTGTACTTCTCCTCGCGCGTGAGGACGGTAAACAGCATCTCGCGCGCCGGGCGGGCGATCGCGTAGTCGGCGGCCCGGCGAAGAATCTGGAAGGCGATCAGCACCGCGAGCACCGGCGCCAGGCCGATGACGGCGAACCCCGCCAGTCCCAACGCCGGTAGCAACGCCAGCGCCACGCCGACGCCGAGCTTTTCGACCAGCCTGGACACGAGGAAGAGCTGGCCGAGCAGGGTCAGCGCGTTCACCGCAAGATCGACCCGTGCAAAAAGCGCGGTGCGCTGTGCCGACTCCAGATACGCCGCCGCCACCAGGCGCGCGAGCTCGAGATACACGAAGCCGAACAGAACCGTGTACAGGAGCACGTAGGCGACGATACCGAGGAGGTAGGGCGAGCGCAGGATTCCGGCTACACCCGACCAGGTCGTGCCCCCGATTGAATCGGCCGGCGAGCGCGCATCGCGGGAGGCGGGCCCCCGCGCCAGGGCCTGCGCGCAGACGACTGCAGCGCCTAGAAAACCGCAGGAAACGAGAAGCAGCTTGGCGGTTCCTAGCGGCGCCGCGAGCAAGGCGGTGAGCGTCGGGCCGGCGAGCGCGCCGCAGCTGCCCCCTGCAGAGATGAAACCGAACAGGCGCGCGGCCTGCCCCGGGCGGAACAAATCGGCCATCAGGCTCCAGAAAAGAGACACCACAAACAGGTTGAACACGCTCACCCACACGAAGAATGCGCGGGCCACCGCCGGGGGCGCGACGCCCGTCGAGAACAGCCCGTAGAAACCCAGAACGTTGGTGATGAAAAAAAGATAGGTCCAGGGCACGAGCCGCCTTCTCGCCAATCGCGACGCGGCGAAGCCGAAAACGGGCACGACGGCGAGCATGGCGGCGAAGGTGGCGGAAAACAACCACGGCAGGTTCTCGACACCGCCTTGCACGCCCATCTCGTCGCGCAGCGGGCGCAGTACGTAATACCCGCAGAGCAGGCAGAAGAAACAGGCGAAGGACCAGAGCGCAGCGCCGATCTCGCCCGGGTCGATGCGCGCGATACGCGTCAGCGAGCGAGAGAGGCCCACACGCGGCGTGGACGACCCGGTCATCCGGTCCATCGTAGCAGCCACGAGCGGTAATAAGTCACATTTCCCCCTGGCATCCCTCTTGCTCTATAGGGGATGTACAGAGAGCGAGCGCACGGAAGGGAAACGAATCTGTCCCCCCTCCAACGCTCCTGAGGAACAACCGACAGGTAGAGGAGACGGCAAATGAGCACACGTATGATTCTGACACTGGTTTCTGCGGCTGCGATGGCGTTTTCGACTGCGGCGTTGAGCTTCGACCCGACCGCCGATGCGAACGAGGGTTCGTTCCAGGTGCTCGGCGAGAAGATCGACAGCGGCCTGGGCGATCTGCCGCCCAGCTATACGGCGGAAAGGTTCCAACACCATACACGCGTCGCAGGCGAGAAGATCGACAGCGGCCTGGGCGATCTGGCCACCGGTTACTTGGCGGCCGAGTTCCGGCGCGTGATCGGAGAAAGTCTCGACAGCGGTCTGGGCGATCTGCCGCCGACGTACGCGGCTGCCGAATTCCAGCCGTACCGCGTTGCAGGCGAGTCCCTGGATAACGGCCTGGGCGAGCTGTCGCCGAGCTACACCGGCGCGGAATTCGAAAACAAGGAAATCGTCGCCACGCGCTAAGGGCGAGCGGTTCCGGACGGGCGGCGCCTCCAAGCCTTCGCCCATCCAACGACGGCTGGTTGCCCTAGGGCGCCAGCCGTTCGATTTTCCAGCCGGCTGTGGTCCTTCGGTAGCACAGCCGGTCGTGCAGGCGGTCCTTGCGACCCTGCCAGAATTCGAAGCGCTCCGGGGCGAGGCGGAAACCGCCCCAGTCTCCAGGCCGAGGCGGCCCGTCACGCCAGCGCTTGGCGCCTTCTTCGAGCTTCGCTTCCAGCTCTTCCCGGTTCGCCACAACGTCGCTCTGGGGAGATATCGACGCCGATAGCCTGCTTCCGAGGGGCCGGCTCGCGAAATACACATCGGACTCGGCGGCGGAGACGCGCATCACACCCCCCTCGATGCCGATCTGGCGCTCCAGCTCTTCCCAGCAGAAAAGCAGCATCGCCTGGGGGTTTTCCTCGAGCTCGCGGCCCTTGCGGCTGCGATAGTGGCTATAGAAGACGAAGCCGCGCGCGTCGAAGCCCTTGAGAAGCACGGTGCGCACCGACGGACGGCCTTTCCTGGTCGCGGTCGCCAGCGTCATCGCGTTCGGCAGGGCGACCCCGGAGCGTAGCGCTTCGTCGAACCAGTTGCCGAACTGGACGAGCGGATCCGCGTCGAGGTCCTTCTCGTGCAATCCGGCGCGCATGTATTCCTGACGCAGGGCGGCGAGATCCATCAAGGCATTCTACCCGCGGCGCTTCGCGTACCAGCTTCCCCCGGAGAGCAGCAACGAGGTCGCCCAGAAGACGGGCAACATGCCGAGCGCCGTGCCGAGCGCGCCGAACAGAAGCGGTATCGCGATCTGGCTGATGTTGACCAGGGTCATGCGCACGCCGACCGCTTCACCGACGCGGCCCGGAGGGACCGTGTTGTGCAGCAGCGACATGACCATAGGCTGTGACATGCCGAGCCCCAGGCCGAGAAGAAACGCCACCGCCATCAGCAGGACGGCGCGCTCGATCAGAGGAAACAGGAGGAAAGACGCGGCCGCGATCGCGAGCGACGCCGCCAGCAGGGGCCACGCGGCCAGCCGTCGGGATATCGCGGGGAGCAGGCCGCGAATGACGAAGGTCGCGGCGGAGAAAGAGCCGAGCACCAGGCCGATGCTCGAGGCCGAGAGGTCGATGCTCGATCCGTAGACCGGTATCGCAAAGGTGAACATGTCCCAGGCGGCGGCGAGCAGGCCGCTCGTGATGAAGACTGGGCGCAACTCGCGGTGGCGCAGCAGGTCGGCGACGCGGTGGCGGGGATCGCGGGGCGATGCCTGGGCGTGCGGCTGAGGCAGGCGCAGCTTGTCGAGCCCGAGCACCGCGATCGGCACCAGCGGAAACCCGGCGAGCACCGCAAAGGTGGCGATGTAGCCGATCTCGTCGATCCCGAATCCGGCGAGCATCGGCCCGACGAATCCCGAGATCGAGAATCCCAGGGCGCTCAGGCTGAAGTTGACCGGACGATCCTCGGGTTTGCCGATATAGCCCACGATGTGCTGCGCGGCCACCTGGTACATCATGAATCCGGACCCGATCAGCACGCTGGCGACGTAGAGCGCCGGCATGCCCGGCCAAAGAAACGGCAGGCTTGCGCCCGCGCCGATCGCGATCGATCCGATGAGCATCGGCACGCGCGCGCCGATGCGGTCGGTCCAGCGTCCCATGGTCACGGCGAAAAACATCGGCAGCAAGGCGTAGAGGGCCATCAGCGCACCGGCCGTGAACGGCGTCGCGCTCAGATGGATGGCATAGAGCAACGCCGCCACGCGTGTCCCGGCGAACACCGAGTGATTGAGCAGCGTGACGAAAATGAGAAGGTAGAGAGTGCGCACCTGGGGCGGCGCCGTTCGGCCGGCTATTAACGGCGCCGGCCGCCCGAAGCTACAGCGAGGCGAAGTGAGCGGCCATCTTGCGCCGCATCGCCTCGTCCGGGAGCGTCCCGGAGGCGGCGGCGAGATTGTCCGCGACGTGCTTCGCGTTGCGCGTTCCCGGGATGACGCAGGTCACCGCAGGATGGCCGAGGATCCATTTCAGGAAGAACTGCGCCCAGGTCTCGCAACCGATCTCCTTCGCCCAATCGGGCAGGGCCTTGCCTTTGACTTGTCCGAACATCGCGCCCTCGGCAAAAGGCCGGTTCACGATCACCGCAGTGCGGCTGGCCGTTGCGGCGGGGAGCAGGCGCCGCTCGGCCTCGGGCTCGGCGAGCGAGTAGTTCACCTGGACGAAATCGAGGTCTCCGGGCCGGATGTATTTCTCCAGGTCGCCGTGCGCGCCGGCGTGATAGTGGGTGACGCCGAGGTAACGCACCCGGCCGGCTGTTCTCCATTCGCGCAGCGTCGCGAGGTGCGTTCCCGCGTCGACCAGGTTGTGCACCTGCATCAGGTCGAGGCGTTCGACGCGGAGCTTCCTCATCGAGTCCTCCATCTGGCGGATGCCGGCCTGCTTGCCGCTCGTCCAGACCTTGGTGGCGATGAAGAGCTTCGATTTCACGCCGAGCTCCTCGGCAAGCTGGCCGGAGACCGATTCGGCGGAGCCGTACATCGGCGAGCTGTCGATCAAGCGGCCGCCCAGCTCGACCAGGGCCTTCAGCGTCTCGCGCGCTTGCGCGGTCTCCGAGGCATCGCCGGCGACATCGAACGCCTGCCAGGTGCCGAGGCCGACCGCCGGGATCGTTTCCCCGCTCTTCGGGATGGGGCGCAGAATCCGATCGGCTGCGCGTGCGGGGGGCATGCTTCCTCCAAGCGTCAGGGCCGCGGCGAGCTTGAGCCAGTTGCGGCGCGAAATGCGTATCCGGGAACTTCCGGGAGTGTTCATCGTCGGGGGCGACTCGAATTCTATCAGCCCTTTGCGCAGCGGAACCAAGACGAATTGCGGCGATCAATGATCAGATGAGATCACTGTTGCATCGATTCGGCGCGCAGATTGCCCCGGATTTCGAGGAAGTCCTGACCGTCGTCCTGCACGTCGCGCTGGTCCTGCTGCTCGCTTGGGCGGGGTGGTGGCTTTGCTCCCGTCTCATGCGCCTTGCGCACGAGCGCATCGCGGCGCGCTCGCCCAGCCTCGACGCGCACCGCGCATCCGCGAGGACCTGGAGATCGCGGGCGTCGAGCGCTGGGAGAATTCCGCGGTCGTGTTGCGCGCGCGCATCAAAGTGATTCCGCTCGAGCAATGGAACGTGAAGCGCGAGTTCCTCCGGCGGCTGAAGTACGCGTTCGACGCGGCCGGCATCGAAATACCGTATCCGCACCTCACCGTCTATGCCGCAAACTCGCGCGCGCGCACGCCGGAGCGGTTCCTCGATACGGAACGTCGCTAGCGGGGACGCAATCGCGCTCGCGACGCCGTTGCGCGGCACACCTGCAGGTCTTACCATCCTGGGTCGGGGAGGAGGACATGACACGGGCTGCCGAAAAGCAGAACTACGATGCCGGCCTGCCGTCGAGCAACGCGCCGTTCAATCTGTGCGTACGCCACGGCGACCTGATCTTCGTCTCCGGGCTGCCGCCTTTCGACGCGGCGTACTCGAACGCGCTGCGCGAGGCGCGCGAGAAGGGCCTGCCGATCCCGCCGTTTCCCAACCCGCCTTTCGAGGACCAGGTGCGCCTGGTCATGGACAACATGAAGAAGCTGGTCGAGTCGGCGGGCTCGAACATGGATTGTCTGCTGAAGGTCATCGTGTGGCTGCGCGACCAGCGCGACGCCGAGCAGTTCGACCGCATCTATCGCACTTATTTCACCAGCCGGGAGACCCTGCCCGCGAGGACCCGCATTCAGGCGGGCCGGACGCCGCTCGATTGCGGCCTGGAGGTCGAGGCGATCGGCTATGTACCTAAGAAACGCGCGCGCAAGCAGGCCGCGACGCGCAGGCGCAAGGCGGATCGCCCGGCGCGAAGAAAGTGATCAACAAGGAGAGGATCATGGAGAAGCGTCTTTTTGGATACGTAACGGCTCTTGCGGCGCTTGTCGCGGCGTTCGCCGCCCACGCGCAGGACAACAAGGCCGAGAAGCTCAACATGGAGCTCGTCGGGTATAGCGACCTGCAGGGACGCAGCGCCTACCAGCCGATCATCCACAAGCAGGGGAACCGTTGGATCGCCTACATCGGTCACCACGGCGACAACCTCCTCAACCCGCTGACCGGCAAGAAGGAGGACAACGGCACCTCGATCCTCGATGTGACCGATCCGAAGCAGCCGAAATACCTCGCGCACATTCCGGGCGAGCCGGGCCTGGCCGAAGCGGGCGGCGCGCAGATGGTGCGCGCATGCAACGGGTCCGAGCTTCCCAAGGGCGACAAGAGCAAGGTCTATCTCCTGCGGCCCTTCGGCAACGCCGCTCACGAGATATGGGACGTTACCGACCCTTCGAAACCGTCGCTTCTCACGACCATCGTCAGCGGCCTCAAGGGAACGCACAAGAGCTGGTGGGAGTGCGACACCGGCATCGCCTACCTGGTCTCCGGCCTGGAAGGCTGGCGCGTGCGGCGCATGACCCAGGTGTACGACCTATCCGATCCGGCGAAACCGGCGTTCATCCGCAACTTCGGCCTGCCGGGCCAGCAGCCGGGCGCGACCGGCACGGCGCCCGCCGAGCTGCACGGCATGATATCGACCGGCCCCAAGGGCAACCGCATCTACTTCGGCTACGGCACCAACAAGGATGGCGTGCTGCAGATCGTCGACCGCGAGAAGCTCTTGAACGGCGCCAAGGAGCCGACCAACGAGAACCTGCTTTACCCGCAGGTGGGCCGGCTCGATCTGTCGCCGATGAACGGCGCGCACACGACTCTGCCGTTGCTCGGAATGCCGATCGCCGAGTTCGCTCAGAACAAGGAAGGCAAGGTGCGGGATTTCGTGATGATCGTGAACGAGCAGATCCTGAACGAATGTCTCGAGGCGCGGCAAATGGTGTGGTTTACCGACGTCACGACGGAGTCGAAGCCGTTCAACGTGTCGAATTTCGACGTGCCGGAGAAGAGCGGCAACTTCTGCTCGCGCGGCGGTCGCTTCGGCTCGCATTCACCGAACGAATACCAAGCGCCGATGTACGCCAAGCGCCTGGTCTTCGTCGCCTGGTTCAACGCCGGCGTGCGCGCGATCGACATCCGCGACCCGTTCAACCCGAAGGAGGCCGGCTACTACATCCCGGCGAAGACGGGGAAAACCGACAAGCGTTGCATCAAGCTGCCCGACGGCAAGGAGCGCTGCAAGGTCGCGATCCAGACCAACAACCTGGAAGTCGACGACCGCGGCTACATCTACATCGTCGATCGCGCCAATACGGGCATGCACATACTGCGCGTCACCGGCGCGGCGCGCGCGATCGCCGACTTTCGCTGATGCCGAAGGCCGGCGTTCTCGCGCGCCTGGACGAGGCGGTCGACGACTTCTGCCGCCGTACGCGCTATTTCCAGGAGGAGATGACTCAGGGCCGCGCGCGCATGTTCGCGATGCAGCACCGCCTGAACACGCGTCAGCGCAACTCGGTGCTGAAGCTCAAGGTGGCGACCAACTGCCCCGACTGGGACACGCGCATCGGCATCATCCGCGCCTGCAGCGAGGAAGTGATCGCAGATCATGAGCACGGGAAAGGACGCGCGCACTGGCAGATCCTCGAAGACCTCGGCACACGCATCGGCCTTTCGCGAAAGGAAATCCAGGCGGCGGAGCCGATCGCGAGCACCCAGCTCGCCTGGTCGGCCTGGGAGGGGTTGATGGCGAACCGCCACTGGCTCGAGGGCATCGTCGCCAACACCTGCGCCGAGCGCGCGAACGTTCCCGGCTACGGCACCGGGACGATGAAGAAGCACGGGTGGTTCGGCCTGGAGCGCGAGCGCTGGGGGAAGCTGTTCGGGCTGTCGGAGGACGAGCTCGAGTTCTTCGAGCTGCACGAGAAGGCGGATATCGCGCATTCGAACGCGGGCTGGCGCGCCGTCGAGCGCTTCGCGAAGCAGCTGCACATGGAGGACGCGGCGGTGGCCGCCTGCGAAAGGAATCTCCAGGTATGGGAGATGTACCTGGACGGAATAGGCGCCGCGGGGGACGGGCTCCGTGGCCGCTAGGCTCCTTGCGTTCGCCCTTGCGGTTCTCGCCGGCAGCGCGCTCGCGCAATACCCCTCGCGCCCGATCCGCTTGATCGTTCCCTTTCCCCCGGGAGGCGGTCCCGACCTGGTCGGGCGCATCCTCGCGCCCAGGCTCTCCGAATCGCTCGGCCAGCCGGTCGTCGTGGAGAACCGCGTCGGCGGCAACGGCAACATCGCCGGCGAGGCGGTGGCGAAGGCTCCAGCGGACGGCTATACGCTGCTCGTCGGCAACGACAGCCTGTTCGTGACCAACGGGCATCTGTACAAGCAGATGCCCTTCGATCCGCTGAAGGATCTTGCGCCGGTCGCCAGCCTCGTCTCGAACGGTTTCTTTCTCGCGGTGAACCCTTCGTTGCCCGTGCACACGCTGCCGGAGTTCGTCGAATACGCACGCAAGGCGGATCCGCCGATCCAGTACGCCTCGGGCGGCAACGGCAGCCAGCACCATCTGACCATGGAGCGTCTCAAGGCGCGCGCCGGCTTCAAGGCGGTCCACGTCCCCTACAAGGGAGGAGCGCCGGCGACCACCGCGACGGTCGCGGGCGAGGTGGCGGCCATGATGTCGGGTACCTCGACCGCGGCGCAGATCAAGGCGGGGCGCCTGCGCGCGCTCGCCTTCACCGGCCCGCAGCGCTCGCGCGTGCTGCCCGATGTGCCCACGGTCGCCGAGTTCTATCCCGATTTCGTGATGGTGCAGTGGTACGGCCTGTTCGCGCCAGCGGGCACGCCGGAGGCCGTCGTCGCGCGGCTGCGCGCGGAGACGAACAAGACGCTCGAGCTGCCCGACGTGAAGGAGAAGCTCTCGAGCGCGGGAGGCGTGGAGCCGTGGATCACCACGCCCGAGGAGTTCACAGCCGAGATGAGGAGCGAGTTCGCCACCTATGGCAAGCTGGTGAAGGATCTCGGCGCGAAGATCGATTGATGAGGAGGTTCAAGGCATGAAATCGTATTGGCTGAAGCCGGATTCCGGAAAAACCGCGCTCGAGTACCGCGACGTCCCCCAGCCCGAGCCCGGGCCGGGTCAGATCCTGCTCAAGGTGCACGCGGCGGGCATGAACCGTGGCGAGCTCATCGTCGGTCACGCGGTGAAAACGGGCGGGCCGGCCAAGGCCGCGGGCGGCGAGGGCGCGGGCGAAGTCACCAAGCTCGGCGAAGGTGTCACCGGCTTCAAGACCGGCGATCGTGTCATGGGCCGCTGCAGCGGCGCGTTCGCAGAATATTCGCTCATGGACGCCCGCGAGGCCCTCCGGGCGCCGAAAAATCTATCCTGGGAAGAGGCGGCCTGCATCCCGCTCGTCTTCATGGTGGTGCACGATATGCTGATCGCGCAAGGCAAGCTCAAGGCGAACGAATGGCTGCTCGTGACGGGCATCTCCTCGGGCGTCGGCGTCGCCGCGTTGCAGACCGCCAAGGCGCTCGGCGCCAAGGTGATCGGCACTTCGGGCTCGCAGGAGAAGCTGGAAAAACTCCAGGGCATGGGGCTGGACGTCGGCATCCGCACGCGCACAGGGGATTTCGCGAAGGCCGTGCTGGAGGTGACTGGAGGGAAAGGCGCGAACCTCGTCGTCAACAACGTCGGAGGTTCGGTATTTCCCGAGACGATACGTGCGCTCGCCTACGAAGGGCGGCACGCGACCATCGGTTACGTCGACGGAGTGCTGCACGCGGATCTCGACATCGAGACGCTGCACACCAAACGCCTCACGCTCTTCGGCGTCTCCAACCGCCTGAGGACTCCGGAACAGCGCGCGGTGACCGTGCGGGGATTCGCCGCCGACATCCTTCCATTCATCGCCGCAGGGAAGATCAAGCCGCTCGTCGATCGCGTGTTCCCGTTCGCCGAGCTGCCCGCGGCCAAGGCCTACATGGAATCGAACGCACAGGTGGGGAAGATTGCCGTGCGTATTCCCGGGTGAGGCGGCGGGCTACTGCTCCTTCGGTATCCCGGCTTCCCTGATCACACGACCCCAGGTGTCGTACTCGCGCTTCATGTGCCGCGCGAGCTCCTCCGGCGTCGAAGGCGTCGGGTCCTCGCCCTGCTTGAGGATCGCGGCGTGCGTGTCCGGGTCGTTGAGCGTCCTGACGATCTCGCGGTTGAGCCGCGCGATGATGTCCTTGGACATCTTCGCAGGACCGACGAACGCGTACCAGTTGGTCGCCTGATAGCCGGGGTAACCCTGCTCCGCGATCGTCGGTACGTCGGGCAGCGCCGCCGAGCGCTTCGGGCTCGTCGTTCCGAGCGCGCGGAGCTTGCCGCTCTGGACCTGCGGCGTCGCGGTGGTCGCGGAGGCGAACGAGGAGGAAATCTGGCCGCCGAGCAGGTCGCTCATGGCCGGTCCGCCGCCTTTGTAGGGCACGTGGACCAGGTTGGCTTTGGCGGTCAGCCGGAACAATTCGCCGGCGAGATTCCCGGCGCTGCCGACGCCCGAGGTCCCGTAGGCGATGCCGCCGGGCCGCGTGTTCGCGAGCTTCACGTACTCGGCGAGCGTCTTCGCCGGAACCGAGGGATGCACCACCAGCACGTTGCCCGACTCGGTCGCCATCGAGATCGGAGCGAAATCGGTGAGCGGATTGTAGGGCAGCTTCGAATTGAGGTGCGGCGCGACGGCGAGCGCGGCGATGGTCGCGAGCAGGATGTTGTACCCGTCCGGCTCGGCCTTGGCCACGATGCCCGCGGCGATCGTGCCGCCGGCGCCCGCGCGGTTCTCTACGACCACGGTCTGGCGCAGATACTCGCCGAGCTTTCTTTGCATGACGCGGGCCACGGTGTCGGTACCGCCCCCCGGCGCGAAGCCGACGGTGAGCGTGACTGGCCGGCTGGGGTACGCCTGGGCGAGCGCGCCTCCCGCGAACGCGAACAAGGCAACCGCGATTGAAACTCGTTTCATCTCCTTCCTCCTTTTGATCCGGCTTTTGGCGCCGGTCTATTTTCCCTGGAAAATGGGTTTTCGCTTCTCCATGAAGGCACGCCGCCCCTCGATGTAGTCCTGGCTCTCGAAGCACGTCTTGACCAGGGCGGCGCAAGCCTGTGCGTCAGGCGCCTCGCCCGATTTCAGCAGCTCGCGCACGATGCGCTTGCTCGCGCGAATGGTCAGCGGCGCGTTCTCCGATATCATCGTGCAGTACTCGAGGACCAGCGCCTCGAGATCGGCGACCGGGGCGACGCGGTGGGCGAAGCCCATGGTCTTCGCCTCGTCCGCCTTGAACTGGCGCCCGGTGATCAGCACCTCGCGCGCAAAAGCCGGGCCGACGGTGTCGACCAGGTTCTTCAGCGACGAGGCGCGGTAGCCCAGGCCGAGTTTCGCCGCCGGGATGCCGACGCGCGCGTCCTCGGCCGCGATCCTCAAGTCGCAGCACAGCGCGATGTTCACGCCCGCGCCGAGGCAGTAGCCGCGGATCATGGCGATGATCACCTTGTCGCAGTTCTGCAGGCGCTCGGCCACGCGGCCGGCGATCTCCTCGTAGCGCTGGATGCCCTCCGCGGTCGAGCGGTCCTTTTCGTACTGCGACACGTCGGCTCCGGAGACGAAGGCCTTGTCGCCCTCGCCCTTCAGCACGATCACGCGGACCTCGGGATCCTGCTCGAAGCGGTCGAGCACCTTGGGGATCGCCTCCCACATGTCGATGGAGATGGCGTTGCGGCGCGCCGGATTGTTGAAGGTGAGCCAGCCGATCGAGCCTTGCTTCTCTGCGAGGATGCGTTCGGTCAGCTCGCCCGCCGGGAAGGCAGACTGCTTCGGGAGGGCGACGAGTTGTGCCTGATTCATGGGAATTTGTCGTGGAAAACCGCGATTGTACCCGCCCCTGAAACGTCCGGTTACAGTCCTTACAAATTGCTGATCAACCTCCCGCCGTGGCAGACGTTACTGGAGGCGGGGAGAACAAACAAGGAGGCAGTCATGAAAGCAACGGCAATGGCAACGGCAGTGGCGGCGGCGGTCGCCGGGTTGTTTTCGATCGCGGCTACGGCGCAGACCACCGGATCGGAAGTGCAGCGCGACGTCAACCAGCAGCAACGCATCGAGCAAGGCCTGCAAAACGGGTCGCTCAACACCCGCGAAGCTTCGAAACTGGAGGCCGATCAGTCGCGGATCGACCGCATGCAGTCCAACGCGGAGAAGAACGGCAACCTGAGTCCCGCCGAAAAAGCGCGCATCCAGCGGGCCCAGAACCAGGAAAGCCGCGACATCAACAAGCTCGAGAACAACGGGGCCCGGGGCAATCCCAACTCGGCGTCATCGCAGCGCATGCAGGCCGATGTGCAACGCAACGTCAATCAGCAACAGCGCATCGAGCAAGGCGTGAAGTCGGGCCAGCTCACCAACCGCGAGGTCGGCAAGCTGGAAAAGGGCCAGGCGCGGGACGATCGTGCCGAAGCGCGCGCCGGCGCCAATGGCCACGTGAGCGCCAACGAGCAGCAGCACATCCAGAAGGCGGAGAACAAGCAGAGCAAGCGCATTTACCGCCAGAAGCACGACGCGCAGACCCGGCGCTGAGCTGCAAGCGTAAGCTTCCGGGAAAGCCCGCCTCGCGCGGGCTTTTTATTTGCACGCACTCCGGCCCATTCGGCAGGTAGAGCCGGTCACCTTCCTGACACACCTATCGCGGAATGTTGAGCCATAAGGAGGAGGATCTGTTTCCCTCTTGGATGCTCGCCAAGTAATCCGGCCCGGATGAAAGCGCCCGCTTCTTCGTTCGTGCGTTCCTGGCGATGGCTCGTCCACTCCGCCGCGCTCGCGGGCCTGTACTTCGCGCTCGCGCAGTTGGGGCACGTCGCCGTGGCGGTAGAAGACGGCGTCTCGGTGGTGTGGCCTGCGGCGGGCTTGGCCGTCGCCGCCCTGTGGTGGGGCGGCTATCGGCTGGCGCCGGCGATCGGGCTGGGAGCGGTGATCGCCGCATGGTCGAGCGGCGCGACGATCCCGGCCATCGTCTGGGCTGCGCTCGACAGCACGATCGAGCCGATTCTGGCAGTGGTTCTTATGCGTCGCTTCATCGCCGGGCCGGCGCTGTTCGAGAAAGTCAGCGACGCCCTCTGCTTCGTTCTCCTGGCCGCAGCGGTGCCCGCGCTCGTCGACGCGCTCAGCCTTGCGGGTCTGTGCTGGGGCGGTGTGAGGCCATGGCAGGACTTCTCCGAGCTCTGGCTCCTTTCATGGGTGGGGGACTCGATGGGCACCTTGGTCGTCGCGCCGGCACTGCTGGTGTGGACGTGGCCGGACAGGACACGCTGGACAGGGCGCAGACTTGTCGATGCCGCGGTGGGATTTGCGCTATTGGCGATCTGTTCGGGGTTGGTCTTCACGGGCAGACTCGCGCCGGCCGGACTCGGGTTCCCGTTCTTGGTGCTGCCCGTCCTCGTGTGGATCGCGTTTCGCTTGGGCGAGCGCGCGACGACCTCCGCCATCCTGCTCGCGTGCGCCATCGCGACGTGGGGAACGCTCCACGGCGTGGGCCCGTTCGCGGAGCCCGGAACGTCGCTGCCGATGCTGCAGCTCTTCGCCGGCACGGCGGCGATAACCGGGCTGATGCTCGTGGCGGGCGTCACCGAGCGCAGGCAGGCGGAATCCGAGCTGAGTCGAAGGGAGGAGAGCCTGCGCCTGCTGCTGGAGAGCGTAAGGGGGTATGCGATCTACTCGCTCGATGCCGAAGGCCGCGTCGCCACCTGGAACGCGGAAGCCGAGCGCCTCAAGGGTTATCGGGCCGACGAGATCGTCGGCAAGCCTTTCACCGCCTTTTTCACTCCGGAAGACATTCGGAGCGGCGTCCCCGAGGGCGTATTGAAAACGGCGGCCGAGCATGGCCAGGCCAGCTACGAGGGTGTGCGCGTGCGCAAGGACGGGTCCCACTTCTGGGTCGAGGGAATCGTCACCGCAATGCGCGATGAGGACGGCAAGGTCTGCGGTTTTTCGCAGGTGGCCTACGACGTCACGGAACGCAGGCGCCTCGACGACGTGCGGAGACGCATCAATGAGCTCCTCGAAGTCCGGGTCGAGGAACGCACCGCGGAGCTGAAGGCCAGCCTCGACTCGGTCGAGGAGCTGCTCTACACCATCGCTCACGACCTCCGCGCGCCCAATCGGCACATACAGGGCTTCGCGCAAACGCTCCAGATGCATTGGGCGGACCAGATCGACGACACGGCACGCGACTACCTGAACCGCATCGGAGCGGCGGCGGCCCGCAACGACGAATTGATCCGCGACTTGCTGAAGTACGGACGGCTGTCGCACGAAGCGGTCCAGCTCGTGCCGGTCAACACCCGGCAGACGGTGGAAACGGTGCTGCAAACCCTCGCGGAGGAAGTGCAGCAGCGCCGTGCGCGCGTTCGCTTCGAACAGGAATTGCCGCAGGTGATGGCGAACGAGCGGCTGCTCGAGCAGGTCCTGACCAATCTCTTGACCAACGCCCTCACTTACGTGCCCCCCGACCGGGAGCCCGAGATCGTCATTTCGGGCGAATCGGAGGGCGGCAAGGCGGTGTTGCGCGTGCAGGACAACGGCATCGGGATCCCGCCGGAGCACATCGACCGCGTATTCGAGCCGTTCATCCGCCTTCCGAATCCGATCAACGCCCCCGGCACGGGCATGGGCCTGGCAATCGTGAAGAAAGCGGCCGAAAGATTGAACGGCGCCGTGGGCGCCGATTCCACTCCCGGGAAGGGCAGTTGTTTCTGGCTGGAGCTGCGGGCCGCTTGAGGCCGCTCCGAGCGCGGCCGACGACGATGAAGACGCTGCTCTTCGTGGACGACGATCCGAATGATCGGCTCCTCGCCGAGACCGCATGCCGGATGGCGCGGGTGTCTTTCGTGTTGAAGACCCTGGAAAGCGGCGTCGACGCGTTTCGCTATCTGAGCGGCTCGGGCGCGTACGCCGATCGCGCCGTATTTCCGCTCCCCGACCTGATCTTTCTCGACTTGAAAATGCCGGAAATCGACGGCTTTCAGGTGCTGCGTTGGGCTCGCAACCGTGCCGAGACGCGCGCGACGCCGGTGGCAATGTACTCCGCGTCCTTGATTCCCGAAGACATCGCGAAAGCGTATTCTTTGGGAGCCAACTACTTCATCACCAAGCCGTCGAGCCTGACCGTGCTCCTCGACATCTTCCGCGCGGTGGACGAATCCCTGGCAGCCGACCCGAGTAGCGACCAAACCCTTGCGCAGTTCTCCGCTCCGGCGGCGGTGAAGCAGTCCTCGTCCAGGATGACCGGCTAGTTTCGGCTTCTCAGTCGCCGCGTCGCCTCGGGATCCAGGCGGCCCTGTGCGTCGAGCGCGACGCGATAGACCTCTTCGGCAACACGGCGACTCACATAGCCCTGGCGCACGTCGTGCGCCACCGCCGCCGGATCGCGTTCCTCCGGCGGTCCGAAGCCGCCACCGCCCCCCGCGCGGATGGTGATGGCGTCGCCGCGGTCGAGGCGCTTCATCAGCACTTTCGCGTTGGGCAGATCGCCGATTTCCTTGCCGGCGATGCGCAAGGCCACTTGGTTGCCGGCGCCCGGATGCCCTCCGGCGAGTCCCCAGGGCGGGCAGTGCATGCGATCCACCTGGATGTTGATGTTGAACGGCGAGCGCGCCCGCACCACCTGCTCGGTCCCGAGGCCGCCGCGGTAGCGCCCCGCACCGCCCGAGTCCTCGCGCAAGGCGTGGCGCTCGAAGAGCATCGGATATTTCGCTTCCATCTGCTCGACCGGGTGGTTGTGGGTGTCGCCGTCGTTCATGCATACCGTCGCGCTCATGCCGTCCTCGGTGAGCTTCGCGCCGAAGCCGCCGCCCGAGGGCCCGATGCCCGCGAGGTACAGCCGGCCGTCCCTGGGAGAGACGCCGTTGATGAGACATACCAGCAGGTCGGCGTGGTGCGCGGCGATGCTGCGGTCGGGGATCGCCGGCGCCATCGCCTTGAAGACCGTATCGACCACCGTCATGGGAAACGTCATCCACCAGCGCATCGCCGCCGGCTTGACCGCGCTCACCACCGTTCCGGGAGCCAGGATCACTCTGAGCGGGCGAAAGCTCCCCTCGTTGATCGGGTAGTCGGTAGGCGAGGTGAGGCACTTGTAGGCGACCTGGGCGCAGGAGTAGCCCGTGGTCGCTCCGGAATTGAAGAAGCCGCGCACCTGCGGGGCGACCTGCGAGAGGTCGATGGTCATCTGGTCGCCTTGCTTGGCGACCCGCACCTTGATCGGTACGCGCTTGCCGATCTCCACGCCGTCGTCGTCCATGAAGGATTCGGCCTCGTAGACGCCGTCCGGAATGGTCCGCGTGCGCTTGCGCGCGGCGGCTTCCGATTGATCCATGATGTTGCCGATGGCGGCGAGCACCTCGTCGCGCCCGTAGCGGTCGAGGAGCTCGAGGAACCTCCGCTCGCCCGTCTTAACCGCGGTGATCTGCGCGCGCAGATCGCCCATGGCGCGCTCGGGGATGCGTACGTTCATGCGGATGATGT